>Ga0209465_10001150_pt1 | contig 11983 bp, 9 predicted proteins | sample PanSoiPlot1MoBio_FD_188321 | JGI IMG/M metagenome (GOLD analysis project Ga0209465, IMG submission 188321) | Tropical forest soil microbial communities from Panama analyzed to predict greenhouse gas emissions - Panama Soil Plot 1 MoBio (SPAdes)... | ecosystem: Environmental > Terrestrial > Soil...
TGGAAGAACACCTGATCGGCGGCGTTCCGGTCGAACGCCTGCGCATGAAGTGAGGCCCGATATAGAATCGCGCGCAGCTTTGGCCGCTCCGTCCGCCCCCGTTTCCCCGCCGGCGACCTGGACCGTGCTCGACGTGGTGCGCTGGACGACGGCGCGCTTCGCCGAGCGTGGGCTCGGGACGCCGCGGCTCGACGCCGAACTGCTGGTCGCGCATGTGCTCGCGCTGCCGCGCGTCCAGCTTTATGTCCAGTTCGAGCGGACGCTGTCGCCCGAGGAGCTGGCCGCGCTGCGCGAGCTGATCAAGCGCCGCCAGGCGGGCGAATCGGTCGCCTACCTGACCGGGCGCAAGGAGTTCTGGAAGCTCGAGTTCGCGGTCGATGCGCGCGTGCTGGTGCCGCGCCCCGACACCGAGACGCTGATCGAGGAAGCGATCGCGCGCCTGGACGCCGCCCAGGTCGATGCCGGCGCGCCGCCGCCGCGCATCGCCGACGTCGGCACCGGGTCCGGCGCGCTCGCCATCACGCTGGCCAAGCTGCGTCCGGGCGCGGCCGTGTTCGCGAGCGACGCCTCGGCCGCCGCGCTGGAGGTGGCGCGCGCCAACGCCGAGCGGCTGGGCGCGGCCGTCACGTTCGTCGAGGGTGATCTGGGCGCGCCGCTCGCGCCGCACGCCCCGTTCTCGCTGATCGTCGCCAATCTTCCTTACATCCCGACGGGCGAGCTGGCGTCGCTGCCGCCCGACGTGCGCAGCGAGCCGGCCTCGGCGCTGGACGGCGGTGCCGACGGCCTCGCGCTGGTGCGGCGGCTCGTCGTGGAGGCGCCGGCGCTGCTGGCGGCAGGCGGCGTGCTGGCGCTGGAGATCGGGGCCGGTCAGGCGGAGGCGACGCGCGCGCTCCTGGTCGCGGCCGGGTTCGACGACGTTCAGGCGCGCCGCGATCTCGGCGGGATCGACCGGGTCGCGTCGGGGAGGAAGCCATGACCGCTGACGCCGCTGCGCCGCCCGCCGAGTCCGCCGCCAAGACCGTCGGTCGCGGCGTCATGTTCATCGGCTTCGCGAAGATCTTCTTCATGCTGAGCGGGTCGATCCAGCGCTTCTGGCTGACCAACATCCTCGGCGCCGCTAACCTGGGCGACTTCGGCACCGTCAACAGCTTCATCTCGATCATCAACAACACCGTCGTCCAGGGGACGATCCAAGGGGTCTCGAAGCCAACCGCCGAGGACGACGCGCGCGCCGGGGCGGTCCAGCGCGCGGGCGTTCGCCTGCAGGCGGGGCTAGGGCTCGTGCTCGCGCTGGTCATCCTGGCGGGCTCGTCGTGGCTGGCGGCGTTCTGGCAGTCGCCGCGCCTGGCCAGCTATTTCCGCATTGCCGCGCTGATCCCGCTGCTGTACGCGGTCTACGCGGTTTTCGTGGGCTCGGCGAACGGCCTGCGCCGCTTTCGCACCCAGGCGACCTTCGACGTCACCTTCTCGACCTTGAAGACGATCCTGCTGCTCGGTCTCGCCTACCTCTGGAGCGTGCGTGGCGCGTTCGTCGGGTTCGCCGCCGCCGCCGCCGCGATCATGGTGATCGCGGCGCGCGCGATGCGGCTGCCGGCCACCGGGGAGCCGTTCCCCATCCGCCGGATCGCCAGCTTCATGGGGGCGGTCGTTGCGTACACGGCGCTGCTGAACCTGGCGCTCAACGCCGACGCGTTGCTGCTGCGGAAGGCCGCGCTGTGGGCGCCCGGCGTCGACGCGACGGCGGCCGCCACCGTCGCCGGCAACTACGAGGCGCTGCGCACGTTCGCGATCCTTCCTTACCAGGCGCTGCTGGTGGTGACGTTCGTAATCTTCCCGCTGGTGTCGCGGGCGACGTTCGCCGCCGATCGTGAGGCGACGCGCGCGTACGTCTCGCAGACGATGCGCTACGCGCTGATCCTGGCGGGGCTGATGGGGATCGTGCTGGCGGCGCGGCCGTCGGCGCTGTTCGGTACGATCTACAAGCCGGAGTTCAGCGCGGGCGCTGCCGCGCTGCCGATCCTGGCCGCCGGGCAGTGCTGCCTGGCACTGCTGTCGGTCGCTTGTTCGATATTGAACGCGGCCGGGCGGACGCGCGCGCCGCTGTTGCTCATGATCGTGACGCTGGCGATCGGCGCGGCCGGCATCGCCATCTTCGTGCCGCGCGCCGCGACGGGCACGCCGATGCTGATCACGGCCGCCACCGCGGTCGCCGTGGCCACCGCGACCGGCCTGCTGGCGGCGCTGGTCGTGCTGCGTACGCGCCTCGGCGGCATGCCGCCGGCCGCCACGATGGTGCGGGTCGCGCTGGCGCTGGCGGGCGCGGTCATCGCCGCGCGCCTGGTGCCCGGCCACGGCAAGCTGCTCGGATTCGCGGTGATGGCGATGGTCGGTTTCGCCTACGTCGCGATTCTCGTCGTCACGCGCGAGTTCGGCGCCGACGATCGCGCGAAGTTCGCGAAGGTCTTCAAGCGCTAGCGCGGCGGCGCGATCGCCGCGTGCGCCCGAGCAGCGCGAGGCAAGCGATCGCGAGCCAAGGCGCGCCTGCGGACGTCGCTGTCTCGCCGACCGCGCAAGCGCAGCCGCCCGCTTTCGCGCCGCCCCCGGTGCTGCCGCCGGCTGCGCCCGCGGCGCCAGTGCCCGCGCCGCCTGCTCCGCTGGGGCCGGCCGTTCCCGCGCCGCCACCAGTGCCGGCGCTGCCGCCTGTCCCGGCGGTGCTGCCGCCCGTGCCGCCGGTGGTGCCCGCGCTTCCGCCGGTGCCTGCGCCGCCGGTCGTTCCCGCGCTTCCGCCGGTGCCTGCGCTACCGCCAGTGCCGGCGCTGCCTGCGCCGCCGCCTGCACCGCCCGCGCCCGTCCCGAGGTCAGGGGAGCGATCGCCGCCCGGCGCATCGCTCGCCGCGTCCGGCGCGGCATCGCGGCCGCCGTCGCCCGCCGCGTCGGCGCCGGCGTCGCCCGGTATCGTGGTCGGCGTCAGCGTCACCAGCGAGATCCCGAACCGCGGCAGATCGAACGTCACGACCGCCGATCCGCCCGTCGCGTCGACGGTCTGATCCACCGTCAGCTGGACCGGGTCCATCCCAGCCTTCAGCGCAGCGATCTGCGTCGCCGACGGCGACGCCGGGCTCCCCTGCGACGTCCAGACCGTGTACGCGTCGCCGTGCGTGTCGTCGACGCGCAGGTTCGACACCGCCAGCCGGGTTCCGAAGCTGGCCGGGACCTTGACGGTCAGGCGCACCGACGAGGCCGCGGCGGTGACCAGGTCGTCGTGGTAGTTCCAGACCAGCACCTGCACCTTCTGCCCATTCAGCGTCGCCATCGCGTCGATGTCCGGCTGCCCGCGCACGCTGCTCGCGAGGATCGCGTCCAGCGTCAGCGCGCCCGAGCTGGTGACCGGCAGGCGCGTGCCGTCCAGCGCCCCGAGCAGCTTGAACGCCCCCATCACCGGCAGGTTGATGCCGTTGGTCGTCAGCGCGCGGTAGCCGGCGAAGTAGGGCGTGCCCGGAAACGTGAACGCCCAGGTCAAAAGGCCCCCCAGCTTGACGCCCAGCCGCGCCTCCAGCTCGATCGTCCGCTTCATCATGGCGACCTCGTACGCGCCGTAGGCGGGCGAGTTCCGGTAGGCGTCGGCGGGCGTCGAGCTGACCGGACAGGCGGCGCAGCCGTCGGGATCGGCCTCCGTGATGTAGATCGGCTTGGCCTTGAACGCGGCGACGTTGGCGACGGCGCGCATGCCGCTCTGATGAAGGCTGAGCTGATTGCCCAAGTTCATCTCGACGTGGCCGCCCGTGATCGCCGTGCCGCCCTTCGCGTGGAAGGTGACGAGATCCAGGCGCGCGCCCGTGCCGCCGAGGGCGTTGGTCCCCGTCGCGCAGTGCTGCAGGAACTGGGTCAGGAAGGTCCCGCCCGCCGACGCGACCGCCGGACCGCCGAGCTGCGCGTTCGGCAGCACCTGATGCACCGCCGCCTCGGTGTAATCGTAGAGCTTCGCGTACTCGGCGAACGTGCTGTGCCAGTAGTTGATGTCGGGCTCGTTCCACAGCTCCCAGAGCCAGCGGCTGTCGACGTTCGGGTAGCGCGCGCTCTCGTGCATCACCCACGCCTTGATGAGGTTGCTCCACTTCGTGTAGTCCGTGGGCGGGTAGAAGCAGCCGCCGTCCAGCGCCCCGACGGCGGAGTCCATGTACGGGTTCGGCCTGGTCGACAGCGCCTGCGGCATGAACGCGATCTCCGCGAGCGGAAACGCGCCCGCGCCGGTGATCGAATCCATGATGCCGTCCATCAGCGTCCAGCTGTAGACGGGGTTGCCGGAGGCGTCCTCGGTGTAGACGTTGGTCGAGCCCCACTTGAGCGACGGCGTGCCGTTGCCGGTGTTGAGCAGGAAGTGCGTTCGCACGTGGACGGGCGCGGTGTGGGCCGCCGCCAACGCCGCCAGCAGCGCCTTGCCGTCGGCGGTCGTCGAGTAGTTCACCTCGTCGAAGCCGTGGTAGGGCCAGACGCGTTCGAGGGGCGTCCCGGCCGCCGTGCCGTCGACCGAGATGTCGATCGTCGCCGACTGCGCCCGGGCGCCGGCGGGAATCGCCGCCAGCCAGACCCCGATCGCCAGGCCGGTCAGGCCGGCCGCTCGCACCCGTGACGCGTGCTTCATGTTCGGGGTTAACGCGCCGGACCCGGCGGGCCGCGGCTCAGGAATCGCGCGTGACGACGGCATCCGTAGGCCTATGCCCTCACCCCCGCCCAAAGATCAGGCGGCGTCGCGCCGACCGGTCGGGCCTAGGGGGCCTGCGCGGGCGCCGTCGGGGGGGACGGCGCGGGCGTGTTCGACGTGTTTTTCTTGGCGAGCACCACGATCGCGCCGAGGAGGATCACGCCGATCAGCGCGCCGATCAGGAAGTTGCGCCCCTTCTTCGGGCGATGCGCGCGCACCGCGACCGACCGGGTGGGCGGCGGTTCCAGCGTGGCGGACAGCGCCTCGGGCGGCAGCGCCTCGGGGCCCGGCGTCGGCTCCAGCACCGACGCCAGCGTCTCCGGGCCCGGCGTCATGTCCATCGGATCGGGTGGGCGCGCCGGCGGGGGGGTCGGAACGCGCATCGGGGCGGCACGGCGCATCTGCGGCGGCGGGGCGACCGGCACGTGGTCGCGGCTGGTCTTGCGCGCTTCCATCTCGTCGAACTGCGCGATGCCCACCACCGGCGTCAGCCGTTCATCGGCCCAGGCGCGCGGGTCGACGAAGTCGCCCTCCGACGGCGGTGGCGGAATCGTCCCGGGCCGCGGCGCCAGCTCGTCGGCCGACAGCGGGCGGGCGCCCGCCGCCTCGTCCTCCTCTTCGACCGAGGTGAACTTCGCGATCTCGTCCTGCAGCAGGTGATCGATGATGCTGGTCTTCGGCTTGCCCTCGCCCGACTGCATGCGCCGGTCTTCCAGGCACTGGCGCACCAGCTCGGCGATGTCGCGCGCGATCACCTTCAGGCCGCGCGAGTACGCATACTGGGCCAGCGCGTCCTGGATGTCCGTGGCGTTCTGGTAACGGTCTTCCTTGCGCTTGGCGAGCGACTTCCGGACGATGTCTTCCAGCTCCGGCTCGACCTGCGGGTTCTGCGGCTTGATCGGCGGGATCTTCGCGTTGCGCACCAGCTCGACGGTCTGGTAGTCGGTCTCGCCGTAGAAGAGGCGCTTCCCCGTCAGCAGCTCGTACAGCAGGATGCCGACCGCGAAGATGTCCGCGCGGTGATCGACCTCCTCGCCGCGCGCCGCTTCGGGCGACAGGTAGCTCATCTTGCCTTTGACGACGCCCGGGTCGGTGATCTCGACCTGGCTGGTCGCCTTGGCGAGGCCGAAGTCGACGACCTTCACTTCGCCCTGCTTCGATATCAGCACGTTGGGCGGCGAGATGTCGCGGTGAACGATCCCGAAGGGCGCCCCCGTGTCGGGGTTTTGCAGCTCGTGCGCGTAGGCCAGGCCCTTGCAGATCTCGAGGGCCATGTAGAGCCCGTGCGCGATCGGCACGCGCCGGTTGATGCGCCGGCGCCATTCGAGCAGCGCCTTCAGGTCGACGCCGTCGACGTACTCCATGACGATGAAGTACGTCTCGTCGGTGTGGCCGATGTCGAACACCTGGACGATGTTCGCGTGCTGCAGCGCCAGCGACAGCCGCGCCTCGTCCAGGAACATCGCCACGAACTTCTTGTTCTTGGTGAGCGACGGCAGGATGCGCTTGATCGCGATGTTCTTCTTGAACCCGCGCATCGATTCCGCGACGCCGCGGAACACCTCGGCCATGCCTCCGGCCGCGACGCGCTCGGTGATGCGATATCGACTATCGGCCATCGTTCACCGGTAAGGGCCGACGATATGACGAAAGAGCCAGTGCGGCAATGATTCCCGGGCCGGCAGGGTGGCGGTGTGGGAGGACGGCCGACTTGGGCCGCAGCCTCGGCCTCACTCCTCGGCGGGCGCCTTGACTTCGACTTCCGAGCCCTCGCTGAGCTCGCCGAAGCCGCCGGCGCGTCCGGCCTGCTCCGTCGCCTGTTCCTCGCGCTCGCTCTGCTCCTTGCACTCGATGCACAGCGTCGTCACCGGACGGGCGAGCAGCCGGCGGAACGAGATCGCCTCGCCGCAGTCCTCGCAGACGTCGATCTCGTCGGCTTCCAGCCGAGCGATCTGCTTGTTGATCTTGCCGAGCAAAAACTTCTCGCGGTCGTGCAGGCGCATCTCGGTCGAGAACAGCTCTTCCTCCATCGACTCGTCAATCGAATCTCGTCCGATGTTGCGCTCGTGATTCATCGAGTACGACAGCGCGCTCTCGCCCTTCTTGGACAGGCGGCGCAGCTCTTCCGCGAGCACGGCGCGGATTTGATTTTTCTCTTTCTGATTCAGCATCGAAACGTCCTCGTTGACTTCGGGTAACTCTAACGACGGATCGGAAATGGTAAAGAGCGGCGGACAGTATAGAGGTCAATCCTCGACCGCCGGCTCGAAAAGCTTGAGACGGTTGTGTTCGGATCCCGCGTCGGCTTTCGACTGGGCGGGCTAGGAGGCCTTCTTCTCGCGCACGAGCTGCGGGCGGCTGCGCGACACCACGACGTCTCGGGTGACCACGCATTCGCTGACGCCACTGAGCGACGGGATCTCGTACATCACGTCCAGCATGACTTCTTCGAGGATCGCACGCAGACCGCGCGCGCCCGACTTTCGCCGTGTCGCCTCCTCGGCCACGCCCTGCAGAGCATCCTCACTGAAGCGGAGCTTCACGCCCTCCATCTCGAACAGCCGCTCGTACTGCTTGGCGAGCGCGTTCTTCGGCTTCCACAAGATCTCGACCAGCATGTCGACGTCCAGGTCGTCGGCGGCGACGATGATCGGCAGCCGGCCCATGAACTCGGGAATCATGCCGAACTTGATCATGTCCTCGGTGCGGGCGAGCGCGCGGAGCGCGTTCTTCGACTCGTCGCCCTTGCCGATGTGCGCGCCGAAGCCGAGCCCCCGCTCGCCGACGCGGCGGCGGACGATCTCCTCGACGCCGTTGAACGCGCCGGTGCAGACGAACAGGATGTCGGTCGTGTCGACCTGAATCAGCTCCTGCTGCGGGCGGTTGCGCGCGCCGTCGGGCGTGATCGACGCCTGCTTGCCTTCCAGAATCTTGAGCAGCGCCTGCTGGACGCCCTCGCCCGAGACGTCGCGGGTCACGGACGGCCCGCCGCCCTTGCGCGCGATCTTGTCGATCTCGTCGATGCAGACGATGCCGCGGCTGGCCTTCTCGGGATCGTTGCCGGCGTTGCGGTAGAGCGCCTTGATGACGCTGTCCACGTCTTCACCAACGTAGCCGGCCTCCGTCAGCGTCGTCGCGTCCGCCATCGCGAACGGCACGTCCAGCTTCTTCGCCAGCGTCTGCACGAGCAGGGTCTTCCCGCAGCCGGTCGGCCCGAGCAGCAGGATGTTCCCCTTCTGAATCTCGACCTCGCCCGCCTTGCCGTGCTGGCCGATCCGCTTGTAGTGGTTGTGCACCGCGACCGACAGCGCCTTCTTCGCGCGGTCCTGGCCGATCACGTACTTGTTGAGCTCGTCGTAGATCTCGCGGGGCCGGGGATACTTCGGCCGCTCCGCCGCCTCTTCCTTGGCGATGATGTCGTTGCACAGCGCGACGCACTCGTCGCAGATGAACACGCGCGGCCCTGAGATCAGCTTGCGCACCTCACGGCGGCGCTTCCCACAGAACGAGCAGTGGAAATCGTCCATCAAGGAAGAGTATTGCATCAGGACCGCCCGGCGCCAAGCTCCCTCGCGCGGAAACTCGACGTGCCGGACCTTGACTGCCGAACCGACTCCCGAACCCCGAGGGTGGCGCCGCAGCTCGGCGCGCGAATTCCGAAACAGGTTCTTGATATTGGCCGGCACCGTCGACCCGATGGCCTCCGGACGTTATTGCCGCGCAGGGGCGGGCCGGATACTGTACGCGGCACATGCGGGCCCTCGTGGTCACCTCGAACCCGGCGACGGCGGCGGCGGAACCGGAGACTCCAGCCTCGGCACTGAGCGATCTCGGTTGTGAAGTCGTGGCGGTCGGCTACGACGTCGATCAGCTGCCCGAGGACATCGAGCTGCAGCGGCCCTCGGTGGTCGTGGTCGATGCCGGGGCCCACCTGGAGGTGGGACGCGCGGCCATCCGACGTGTGCGCGAGGTCGGCTCGTTGGCCGACGTGCCGGTTCTGCTCTGCGTCGAGGTGTCGCGGCTGGCCGGCCTCGACCCCGAGGCGGGGGCGGACGACTTCGTCCTTTCGCCGGTGGTAGCGCCCGAGCTTTACGCCCGCATCCGGCAGCTCGATTGGCGGATGTCGTCCTTCCGCGCCGCCGGCCGCATCAAGATCGGGGATCTCGTGATCGATGCGGTCGCGGTCGAGGCCGCGTACCGGGGTCGCGCCCTCAAGCTGCCGCGGCAGGAGTTTCAGCTGCTCAAGTTCCTGGCCGAACGGCCGGGACGGGTCTTCAGCCGCGAGCAGCTCCTGTCGCGCGTCTGGGGATACCGGTACGCGGGCGGCACGCGCACGGTGGACATTCACGTTCGCCGGCTGCGCGCCAAGCTGGGACCGGGCAGTGCGATGATCGAAACCGTGCGCCACGTCGGCTACAAGCTGCGCGCGCCCGGCGGCTCGCCCGCGTAGCCGCCGCGGTCCAAAACAGTCGAGCCGACCTCGACTTGCCAGCGGGCGCGGAATACGGTAGTCCGCCAGCCCGAGAGCCGCAAACGCATGCCCGAGCTCACCCTCATCCAGGCCCTGACCGACGCCCTCCGGATCGAAATGCGCCGCGATCCGCGGGTGGTCGTGCTGGGCGAAGACGTCGGGCGTTTCGGGGGCGTGTTTCGCGTGACGGAAGGGTTGCAGCAGGAGTTCGGCGCGGATCGCTGCATCGACACGCCGCTGGCCGAGTCGGGGATCGTCGGCACCGCGATCGGGATGGCGCTGTACGGCATGCGCCCGGTCCCCGAGATCCAGTTCGGTGACTACGTCTATCCCGCCTTCGATCAGATCGTGAACGAGCTGGCCAAGTTCCGCTACCGATCGGGCGGCGAGTATCCGGCGCCGGTGGTGGTGCGCATGCCGGTGGGCGGTGGCATCCGCGGCGGGCACTACCATTCGCAGTCCCCCGAGGCGTTCTTCACGCACATCCCCGGGTTGAAGGTGGTCTGCCCGTCGAATCCGATCGACGCCAAGGGGCTGCTCGCCAGCGCCATTCGCGACGACGATCCGGTGATCTTCATGGAGCCGAAGCTGCGCTATCGCAAGCCGAAGGCCGAGGTGCCGGAGGGCGAATTCATGATCCCGCTCGGCGAAGCCCGGATCGCGCGCGAGGGGCAGCAGGTGACGGTGATCGCCTGGGGCGCGATGGTGCTGACCGCGCTGGAGGCGGCGGAGCAGGGCGCGGCGCGCGGCTTCGATCTGGAGGTGATCGACCTGCGCACGTTGATCCCGTTCGATCTGGAGCGGATCCTCGCCTCGGTGAAGAAGACCGGCCGCGTGGTGATCGTGCACGAGGCGCCCAAGACCTCCGGCTTCGGCGCCGAGCTGGCGGCGACCATCCAGGAGAAGGCGATCCTTCATCTCGAGGCGCCGATCCTGCGCGTCACGGGGTTCGATACGCCGTTCCCGTACACGCTCGAACACGAATACCTGCCCGACGCCGATCGGATCCTCGACGCGGTCGAGCGGGTGGTGAGCTTCTGATGCGATACGAATTCCGTCTGCCCGACATCGGTGAAGGCGTGGCCGAGGGCGAGGTCGTTCGCTGGCTGGTCAAGGAGGGCGACGTCCTGCACGAGGATCAGCCGATGGTCGAGATCATGACCGACAAGGCGACGGTCGAGATCCCGGCGCCGCGGGCCGGCCAGGTCACCAAGCTGATGTACGCCGAGGGGCAGGTCTGCCCGGTCGGCAAGGTTCTCATCGTCCTCGAGGTGGCCGACGCCGCGACGACGGCGGCGGCGCCGACGGCGCCCGCCAAGATCGAGGTCTCGCCGGCGGCGGCCACCGGTGAGCCCCCGGCCCGCAACAACGGCGTCAACGCGCGCGACGCGGGCGTGCTCGCCACGCCGGCCACGCGCAAGCTGGCGCGCGACACGGGCGTCGACATCCGCGACGTGACGGGCACGGGACCGGCGGGGCGGGTGACGTCCGACGACGTGCGGGCCCACGGCGGCGCGCCCGCGCCGGCGGCGCACGCCCCCGCGGGAGATCCCGGCGACGTGCGCATCCCGTTCCGCGGCGTGCGCCGGAAGATCGCCGAGCACATGGTGCTGTCGAAGCACACCGCCGCGCACTTCACCTACGTGGAGGAGGTCGACTGCACGGACCTCGTGTCGCTGCGCGGGCGCGCCAACGCGGGGCTGACGGCCGGCGGCCTGAAGCTTTCCTACCTGCCGTTCATCGTCAAGGCGACGGCGCAGGCGCTGGTGAAGTTTCCCCAGCTGAACGCCACGCTGGACGACGCGGCCGGCGAGATCATCCAGCGCGGACGCCGCCACATCGGCCTCGCCACCGCGACCGACGTCGGCCTGATCGTCCCGGTCGTGCGCGACGCCGATCGACGTTCGGTTCTGGACCTGGCCGCGGAGATCGAACGGCTGGCGGCGCTCACGCGCGCGGGCAAGGCCCCGCGCGAAGATCTTTCGGGCTCGACGTTCACCATCACCAGCCTGGGCGCGCTGGGGGGCATCCTGGCCACGCCGATCATCAATCATCCGGAGGTGGCGATTCTGGGCGTGCACAAGATCGCGCGTCGCCCGGCGGTGCGGGGCGACAGCATCGTCATCCGCGATCTGATGAACCTGTCGATCTCGGTCGACCACCGCGTCGTCGACGGTTACGACGCCGCCCGCTTCATCGCGGAGATCAAGGCGACGCTGGAGACGCCCGGTCCCCTCTATCCGGAAGCGACGTAAGCCGACACCACATGGCGGGGAAACAGTTGCCGAAGATCCGGGCCGGCATGGGGGATGTCGAGTCCCCCCAGGTCGAGGCGTGGAGCGACGACGATTACCGACGCGCGACCGGCCTCGGGACGATCCTGGCGCCCGACGGCAAGGCCGATCGCGCGGGCGTGCCGTCGCTGGCGCCGGCGGCGTTGCGCGAATGTTATCGGACGATGTTGCGCGTGCGCGAGCTGGACGAGCTTTTGCGCGCACATCAGAAGGAGACCGGCGAGGAGCCCCGGCCGTCGGCGCGCGGCTGCGAGGCCGCGATCGTCGGCGCGGTCGCGGCGCTGGAGGCGGACGACATCGTGGTTCCCGGACGGCGCGAGGCGGGCGCGGCGTTGTGGCGCGGCCATTCGATCGCGGCGTTCCTGGGCGACCAGGCCGTCCCGCGCGCGCTGGGCGTGCTGCCCGCGTCCCCGCACGCGGCGACGCAGCTGCCGCACGCGACCGGAATCGCGTGGGCGATGAAGATGGAGGCCAAGGCCGGCGCTGCCGGCAAGGTGGCGCTCGCCTTTCTCGACC
>Ga0209465_10001151_pt1 | contig 11980 bp, 10 predicted proteins | sample PanSoiPlot1MoBio_FD_188321 | JGI IMG/M metagenome (GOLD analysis project Ga0209465, IMG submission 188321) | Tropical forest soil microbial communities from Panama analyzed to predict greenhouse gas emissions - Panama Soil Plot 1 MoBio (SPAdes)... | ecosystem: Environmental > Terrestrial > Soil...
AGGCGGTAGCTGAACTGATAGGCAGACGCGAGGAGGCCTTGTTCTTCTCCGTCGTCTGCCGATTCAATTCGCCAGGCATCGACCACAATGTCCTGTGTGGATGAGGCGAATGCGACGACGAGGGCCAGAGCGCCAAGCCGGCCGAGCCCGGCTTTCGTGCCGGTTCCGCCCATGGCGGACAGCGCCAGCCCGACGACGATCTGCGAGAACATCATCCATCCGCGCCGACGTCCAAGCCGTTTAAACAGCGGCAAGTCAACGCGATCCATCAAGGGTGCCCACAGAAACTTCAGAGAATAGGCAATGCCCACCCAGGAAAGAAACCCGATCGCCGTCAGGGAGGTGTCTTCATCGCGCAGCCAGTAGCCGAACGTATTGCCGACCAGATAAAAGGGAAGGCCTGAAGAAAACCCGAGAAACAACATCGCCAGCGTTTTGGGCCGCAGGTAATCGGTGATCCGGCGCTTGTGGGGACTCACGCCTTCATTCTCTCTGGGAGCCTCACGAAACTCAACGCTCATACCACCGAATCTTGTCCATGCTGACACTCTACCGAGTGTCACCAATCATTCTGAAAGCTCACCCTCCGACAGCGCGGTCGGGCGTCTGGCCGCGGCGGCGGCGAGCATTCCTGAGGGAATGGCGATGGCGGCACAGACGACGAGCGCGAGAAAAGCGAGCTGCAAGGTGGCGGGATAGCCCTCACAAAAGATGACGCGGCGCACGGGCGCTTGAAATTTGAAAGATCGCCCGAAATCGCCGTGCGCGAGTTGCCAAGATAATGGTCAACTGCACATCGAGCAGCAGACCGAGGCCGAGGGCGTGGCGCAATTTTTCCACCTGAGCGGGAGCGGCGCCTTCGCCAAGCATCTGCTCGACCGGATCGCCGGGAACGAGGTGGATGAGCAGAAAAACCAAGGTCAGAACCAGCCAAAGGGCCGGCAAGGTAAGCAGCGATGTAGAAGATGGCGGGCCATTCGTCCGCGGATCAGCGCTCCTTTTCCCGGGATTTCGGCTTCGAAGTTGCGAGGACGGGATTCGATGGCCCAGATTCCCTGGCTGCCTCGCTGTCGGCCGGGCGAGAGCGCTGAATTTTGACGCGCGCGACACGGCGGCCGTCCATTTCGACGACCGAGAAACGAAAGCCGCCGTATTCGAAACTTTCGCCGCCACGAGGGATGAAGCCGAGTTGGTCCATCACAAAGCCGCCGACGGTGGCGTAAGCGGGGTCTTCGGGGAGGGAGATGTTGTACTGGGTGTCGAGGTCGCGAACGCTAAGCGCGGCGTCGAACACGATGGCGCCGTCGGCGAGAGTCAGTGGCTTTTCGACCACGTCAAATTCATCGTGAATTTCACCGACCAATTGCTCGAGAAGGTCTTCCTTGGTAACGACGCCGAGAATGCTGCCGAACTCGTCCACGACCATGGCGATAGCTACCCGCCGGGCCCGCAGCTCACCAAGTAGTTCGCTTGCCGGCTTGGTTTCGGGAACGATCAGGATCTCGCGCAGCACGCGGCGGAGGTCGAACCGAGGGGGAGGCGGGAGATTTTCTTCGAGACGGCGCTCGCGGTCGAGGAGAACCCACATCATGTCCTTGATATGCACAAAACCCAGAACGTGATCGATAGTTCCCCGGTAGACCGGAATTCGGGAACGCTGGGTTGTAGCGAAGAGCCGCATGACTTCATCGAGCGAGGCTTCGACGGGAAGCGTATGCATGTCTGGCCGGGAAACCATGATTTCGCGCACCTGCAGTTGGCTGAGCTCCATCGCGCTGAGAATGAATTTCTCTTCTCCCGGTGCGAGCAGACCCCTTTCGCGGGCTTGCTGGATCTGGATCTGCAGTTCCTCGGTGGAATGGGCAACATCGCGCCCGGCGGGCAGCACGACGCCCAAGGCTTTCACGATGGCGCCGGAGATGCCATCCAAGAGATTGATAGCCCATCGGAACGTGTTGAGGAACCAGAGGAAGGGGCGCGCGACCATCAAGGCGATGCGCTCGGCTCGGGCCAGGCTGATGGACTTCGGAACGAGTTCGCCGAAGACAACGTGGACGGCGCTCAGCAGGATGAAGGCAAGCGTGAGCGCCGCGGCGTGAACGAGGATGAGGGTGCGGACGCCGGCCTCGACCGGCATCAGGCTTTGCACAAGCCGCGCGAGCGTCATTTCTCCGAGTGCTCCAATGGCCAGGCTCGTGAGGGTGATGCCCAATTGCACGCCGGAAACGACGCGATGCAGGTCACCGAGGAGCACTTCGACGATTTTGGCCTGAGCGTTGCCGCGAGCTACGAGCTGGCGAACGCGGGAAAGCCGGACAGCGACAAGCGAGAACTCCACCGCGGCGAAGAAGCCATTCAGCGCTACCAGGATTAGTACACCAACCAAGCGGACCAGAAACATCGGCGTGGAAGTTCCCCCAGCCGGCATTGTAGCAGCACTGGCGGGAAAGCGGCGGGATACGGCGAGCGGGCCCACGTGGAAGGCAAGAGAGGTGTCAAAGAGGGAAGGGTTATTCCGGGCGCGGTTGCGCGGTGCGTCTCGTGTCCACTACACTGGATTTTCCGATCCGAGGTGACCAGCATAGTGCGAGCCCTCCTGCGTTTGCTGCTGTGGATTGCTGCGGTCATTGTCATCATTTTTGCTATGGGGATCTGGTGGTTCGTCTACCGGCCCCTGCCAAAGCTGGATGGCACGATCCGCCTGCCGGGTTTGCAGGGCGAGGTCACAGTGGAGCGCGACAATTGGGGCGTTCCGCACATCCGGGCTAATTCTCTGGAAGATCTCGCTGAGGCGCAAGGCTACGTGATGGCGCAAGACCGCTTGTGGCAGATGGACCTACTGCGGCGCGTGGCCCGCGGACAGCTTTCCGAGGTGCTTGGACCCAAAACGCTCGAAATTGACAAGGACTTCCGCACACTGAACTTCAGCAGGGCGGCGGAGCGCGATGTCGGCATGATGCCCCCAGAGGTTCGACACGTAACGGAAGCGTATGCTCGCGGCGTAAATCATTTCATCGAGGAACACAGCTCGGCGCTGCCGTTGGAGTTCACTCTTCTGCACTACAAGCCCGGTCCCTGGCAGCTCACCGACACGCTGATGATCAACTGCTACATGTACCGGACACTGACGGACACGCGGAAGCGAGAGCTGAATCGCGCCACCGTTACCGCCAAGGTCGGGCCGGAGTTGGCGCGCGACCTGTTTAGCCAGGAAGCGGCGATGGACCATTTCGTCGTGGGAGATCCCAACGCGGGCAAGGATGCGAAAGGCACAGCGTCGACCGACGATGAAGATGACGAAGACGAGACGGATGCGGAGGATGTCTTGAAGGCGGAGCGCCAAGCGGAGGCAACGCCGGGAGCAGCGGACGAACCTGACCTGGCGTCGGCGCTAGCCGCAAACGTGAGCGAGTGGCTTGAAGGATCCCGGCGGGACATCCGGCAGTCTCTCGGCAGCAATAATTGGGTGGTTAGCGGAGATCATACCGCGACGCGCAGGCCGTTGCTGGCAAACGATACGCATCTCGAACTGACACTCCCATCGATCTGGTACGAGGTGCATCTGACGGCTCCCGGATGGAACGTGAAAGGGTTCGCTTTGCCGGGGGCTCCGATGGTTATCTTGGGGCACAATGAGCGGATCGCCTGGGGGTTCACGAATAACGGCGCGGATGTGCTGGACCTGTATGTCGAGAAATTCAACCCGGCAAATCCGGACTACTATCTCGTCAACGGCCAGTGGAAGAAGGCGGACGTTTACGACGAAGTGATCCACGTGAAGGGCAAACCGGACGAGCATCTGAAGCTCGTGGTGACGCGGCACGGTCCTGTCGTGCAGCAAGAGGGCGGGAAGTCCTACGCGATGCGCTGGACAGCCCTGGAGCCGGGGGCGCTGAGCAATTCCTATAACTGGTTAGGCAAGGTACAGAACTGGGGTGAGTTCCGGGAAGTGATGAAAGACATCTGGGGGCCCGGGCAAAACGTGGTTTATGCGGACGTGGATGGAAATATCGGCTACTTCCTCGGAGGGCGTGTACCGGTCCGAAAGAAGGGTCACGGCGAGGTGCCGGTGCCCGGGGACACGGATGACTACGAATGGACGGGGTACATCCCCTTTGAAGAATTGCCGCAGGTGTTTAACCCAGACAGCGGGCTGATCGTGACGGCAAACGCGCGGGTAATCGGGCCGAACTACAAGCCGTATATAACAGACCGCTGGGAAGAGCCTTATCGAACGGCAAGGATTTTCGACCTGCTGCACGACAAAAATGATTTGCGCCCCGAGGACATGCTCAAAGTGCAGACAGACACGTTCAGTTATCCGCACCTGTTTCTGGCAGAGCAACTTGTCGCCGCGGCGAAGACCGTGCCTCCGAAGGATCCGCGGGCAGAAAAGCTGGTCGACCAGGCAAAAGATTGGAACGGCATGGCCGACGCCAATTCGAGTGTCGTGTCCTTTCTAAACGCCGCAATGTTTGCAGCCTTGGATCTGATTCTCGAGCCGCACCTCGGCGACGATACACAGCTTTATCAATGGAGAAAATTGGCGTTCCTGCAACGCGTATTGACGGAGCGCCCGGGACGATGGCTTCCGGCGGAATACAGGAATTACGACGAGCTGTTGAGCGCAGCCGCGGACCTCGGGGTGAAGCGGCTGGCGGAAGAAACCAGGGAAGCGGACCCGGACGATTGGCCGTGGAAGCGTTTTAACTATCTGGACATGCTGCATCCCATCGGCCGCGAAGGCTTTCTGAAAAAAGTGCTGAGCATCAGCAATCATCCACAATCCGGGACGCTGTGGAGTCCGCGGGCGGCTGACAGACACCACGGACCTTCGGAGCGTTTTGTGGCCGATCTCGCAGATTGGAACGACTCCATTATCATGATCACCGGAGGCGAATCAGGACAGCCCGGCAGCGAGCATTACCGGGACCAGTTTCCGTACTGGTTTGAAGGCAAGCCCATCTATGGACAGTTTTCCGATGCTGCCGAAGCCAAAGTGCAACGGCACAGGCTGACGCTGCTGCCGAGCCTCTGACCGATTCCGTTTTTCATGCCAGAGCTTCCCGAAGTCGAAGCCGTTCGACGCGCGCTGCGTCCGCTGGTGCGGGGAAAGCGCATCCGTTCGGTTCATGCATTCCATCCGATCGCCACGCGGCCTCAGTCTCAGGGGCAATTCACGCGAATGGTCGAGGGGCGGCGAATTCAAGAGGTAAGACGGCACGGGAAGTATCTGTTTTTGGAACTCGACCGTGGCCTAATAGAAATGCACTTTCGCTTCGACGGTCAGCTGGTCTGGTTTTCGAATGCTAGGGAGTTGCTGAAGCGGGCAAACGTTGCCGAACGAGGAGTGCACGTAGACGTAGCGTTGGAATTGTCCAAGGGCGTGCTGGGATTCGCCGATGGACGGCACTTTGCGAGAGTGCACGCGTGGGAATCCGAGGCGGAATGCAAGCCACTGCGACAGCTGGGGATTGATGCAAGGTCGCGGGAGTTCACGGCGCAGTTTCTGGCGAGGAAGCTCGAGGCCTCAAGGCGCGAGCTGAAGGAATTTCTGATGGATCAGCCAAAAATCGCCGGGATTGGCAACATTTATTCCTGCGAAGCTCTCTGGCAAGCCCGGCTTAGTCCGCTGCGACGGGCGGATTCGTTGGATCGCGCCGAAGCGCGCCGCTTGCACAAAGCAATTGTGTCGGTTCTCAGGCGTGCTTTAGAATGCTGTTTGAATCCCGCGCCCGATTTTGTGGACCCGCAGTGGTGGTTTCAGGGCTTGGAAAAAATCCTGCGCGCATATCAACGCGAAGGAGAACCTTGCAAACGCTGCGGACAACCCATAAGGCGCGTGGAACAGGGCGGCCGGTCGACATACTACTGTCCCAAGTGCCAAAAATAAGCCGCAACTGCCCGGCCGAAGCCCTGCCTGCGGAGAACTCTGGCCGGCGACAACGGGTTGTCGCAGCAAAGGGAGTCGCGTGAATCAACCAGCACCGAAAAAACCAGAACAACCCAAAAGGCCTGATTTTGAACGCTCGCTCGCGAGGTTGGAGGAAGTTGTTCGCAAGCTGGAAAGCCCGCAACTCTCTCTCGACGACGCAATGAAACTTTTTGAGGAGGGTGTCGGGCTTTCGCGCGAATGTCAGAAGCAATTGGAAGAAGCCGAAGGCCGCGTGGAAATTCTTCTGAAGAAGGCGGACGGAAAGCTCGCGGCCGAACCGTTCGAACCGGAAGGAGAGAGCAACTCTTGATGCTCAACCAATGGCACCAACAGGAACAGCCTCCGACCCGATGAAACTGCCGCCGTTTTTCGAAGAGGATCGGCTGGCCGTTGACGCCCACTTAGAGAGGTTGCTGCCAGCGGAATCGGCGGCGCCTGCTTCCATCCATGCGGCCATGCGCTATTCGGTGTTCGCCGGCGGGAAACGCATCCGGCCGATTCTCTGTGTGGAGACAGCGCGGATTTTCGAACCCGACGCCTCGTTCGCGCTGTTTCCAGGTTGCGCGATAGAGTTTATCCACACTTATTCCCTGATCCATGATGACCTGCCGGCGCTCGACAACGATGATTTGCGTCGCGGCAAGCCGACGTGCCACAAGAAGTTTGGCGAGGCGACCGCGATTCTAGCCGGCGACGCCCTGCTGACGCTGGCCTTCGAAACAATCGCCGCGACTCCTGTCTCTTCCGAGCGCCGCGTGTCAATGGTGACGGAGATCGCGACCGCCGCGGGAACGGTGAACGGCATGGTGGGCGGACAAGTGGCCGACCTAGAGGCAGAAGGCCAGAAGGTTGGCCCCAAGACGCTCGAGTACATTCACAAGTCGAAGACGGCAGCGCTCATCCGGGCTTCCATTACTTCCGGTGCGCTTTCCGCGGGTGCACCGTCCGGCGATGTGGCTCGTCTGCGGCGCTTTGGCGACGCGATCGGATGGGCGTTCCAGGTGACCGACGATATTCTGGACGTCGAGGAGTCGTCCGCCGCGCTGGGAAAGACTGCCGGAAAAGATGTCGTGCAGCAGAAGGCCACTTACCCAGCGGTTTTTGGTTTGGAGCGATCGCACCAGATTGCGAACGATTTGGCGACGAAAGCCATTGGCGAACTCGAGTCGTACGGCGAAAAGGCCGAGCGACTGCGAACGATCGCGGAATTCCTGGTGCTCCGCCGAACCTAAAGATCCTCGTTATGAGCGTCAAATCCACGCGTAAGCGGCTCGACGTCCTGGTGGTCGAGCGCGGTTTGGCCGAATCGCGCCAAAAGGCGCAGGCGATGATCCTCGCGGGGGAAGTAAGCGTGGATGGGAGCCGTGCGGAAAAGGCCGGAGCGGCAATACCTGACAGCGCCCGCATCGAAGTTCACAGCCGCTTGCAGAAATACGCCAGTCGCGGCGGATTCAAATTGGAAGGTGCGCTCGAGGATTTGAACGTGGCTGTATCGGGAAGGATTTGCCTGGACATCGGCTCGTCGACAGGCGGGTTCACCGATTGCCTGCTGCAACATGGGGCGGCGCGGGTTTACGCGGTGGATGTGAACACGGAGCAAATCGCCTCGAAGCTGCGCGACGATCGACGCGTTAGGCGGATTCGCAAGAATGCGCGTGAACTCAGGGCGGAAGATTTGCCCGAGAGGGCGGATCTTGTGGTGGCCGATGTGTCGTTCATTTCGGTGACGAAGATTTTACCCGGTGCGGTGGATTGCGCGAATCCTGACACGGAGTTTCTGATCCTGGTCAAGCCACAGTTTGAACTGCAACGCGAGGATGTCGGTAAGGGCGGAATTGTGCGCGATCCCGGACTTCACGACAAAGCCGTCAGGAGCGTTCGAGCATCGGCGGAATCCCTCGGACTGCTTGAGATTCGGGTGGCGCCGAGTCGGGTGGTCGGCACGGAAGGAAACCAGGAGTATTTTCTTCACGCGCGAAAAACGGCTAAGGTAGAATCCCAGTAATCCATGCCCCCTACACCCGCCTTTAAGACGATTGGTATCATTTCGCGACCGAGGCGCTCGAAGCTGGGCGAAATCGTGCCGCAGCTTCTGGACTGGCTGGAAAAGCGGGGTATCGCGACCGTAATCGACATGGAAACGGCAAACGCCTTGAGCCGAGGTGCAACCGGCAAGGCGCGGCTTCAGGTCGTGAAGGAAGCGGAACTGCTGTTGGTTCTTGGCGGCGACGGAACCATGCTCGGAGCGGCGCGCGATGCGGCGCCGCGGGGCGTTCCCATTTTGCCGATCAATATGGGCAGCCTCGGCTTTCTGACGAGTTTCACCGCCGAGGAGCTCTATCCCGCGCTCGAGGATACGCTGGCGGGCCGGGCCGCGATGGAAGAACGCGTGTTGCTCCTGGTCGAGCGCGTGCACGAGGGCAACACCCTGACCGAGCAACGCGTGTTGAATGACAGCGTGGTACACAAGGGGACGCTGGCCCGCATGATTGAGCTCGAGCTATACATCGACGGCGGGTTTGTTTGCCGCTACCGGGCCGATGGGTTGATCGTCGCGACCCCCACGGGCTCGACGGCATACTCCATGTCGGCGGGAGGGCCGATCGTGCACCCAAAGGTGGAATCCATTTTGATTACGCCAATCTGCCCGCACACGCTCAGCGACAGGCCGGTGGTCGTACCGGACACTTCTGTGATCGAATTGCGGCTCTCGCACACAGCTGATTCCGTGTTTTTGACCATGGACGGGCAGACGGGAGTGCCCATGCAGGTGGGCGACCGCGTACGGATAACACGAGCCCTCGAACGATTGAAGCTCATTCACCCGGCGAACAAGACCTACTTTGAGATCCTGCGAAACAAGCTGAGGTGGGGCAGGCCTGAGCGACTACCCTAGGACGTCTGTGCGCAGCAGGTCCGCCTGGGTTTCCCTGCGCCGAATCAGGCGGGCACGTTTTCCTTTTATTAGGACCTCGGCAGGGCGGCGGCGGCCGTTGTAATTGGAAGCCTGAACCATTCCGTAGGCGCCGACTGCCCAGATTGCGACCACGTCGCCGGCTTGAACATTTCCGATCGGCCAATCTTCGAGGAAGCTGTCACCGGTCTCGCAGACCGGGCCAACCACGTCCGCTCGATGCCTGCGGGCAACCAGTTCGCGGCGATCTTCGCTAACCGGAGTGATCGGATGGGGAGCATCGTAGAGTATGGGGCGTGCCAAATCGTTCATGGCGGCGTCGACGATGACGAAATTCCTGTTGGAATTCCGTTTTGTGTAGATGACCCGCGAAAGCAAGACGGCTGCGAGCGCGACAATGGAACGACCGGGTTCGAGCAACAGGCCGACACCGAGAGGGCGAACGATGTCGGCGATCATTTTCGCGTAGGCTGTGCGCGAAACTGGCTTCTCGTTGGTGTAGCGCACACCGAGGCCGCCGCCAAAATCGAGATAACGCAGCGCGACTCCTTCTTTGCGGAGATCGAGCAGATAGCCCGCCAGGCGCTGTAAAGCTTCGCGAAAGGGTTCCAGCCCGACAATCTGCGACCCGATGTGCGCACTAATTCCCTGCCAGCGAACGTACCTCGAGCGGCGGTGCAGCAGATAGAGTGCTCTGGCTTCGCGCCAGCTAATGCCGAACTTGTGATGCGAGAGGCCGGTCGAGATGTGCGGATGACCGCCGGCCTTAACATCGGGATTTACGCGAATGGAAATGCCTGGAGGCGCGGTCGTCGCGGAGGATCGGCGGGAGGCCTCTTCGAGCAACAACTCCAGCTCAGCGGGAGACTCGATGTTGAACTGCAGAATGCCGCGAACGTTCTTTCGGGCTGACCGATAGCGCAAGGCAGCACGAATTTCCTCCCGGGTCTTGCCGACGCCGGAGAACACGATGCGTTCACCGGAGACGCCTATGCGGCCGAGGTGCTCGAGTTCTCCGCCGGATACGATGTCGAAGCCGCTGCCGCGTGCGGCGAGCAATTTCAAGAGGGAGAGGTTGCCATTCGCTTTTACAGCGAAGCAAAGCAAATGAGGCAGACGCATCAGACCCGACGCGATTTCATCAAAGGCATTTTCGACCGAGCACTGGCTGTACACGTAGGTCGGGGTGCCGTAGCGCGCGGCGACCTGCGCAAGGGGGACACCTTCGCAATATACCTCGCGATGCGCGCGGCCAACAATCCTCCATCGAAATTGCGGCGTGGATTCTGCCGGGTCGACGAAGGGCAAGTTCGTCCGGCCTTTACAGGTGGCGCTCATTTCACTTTCAAGACCACAAGCGTGCGGTCGTCGGAAAGCGGCGCGCTCTGGGTAAACCAATCGACTTCGCGGAGCACGAGGTCAGCAATTTCAGCGGCGGCAAGTTCGTGGTGTTGTTCAATCAGCTTCCGCAGACGCGTGGTGCCGAAGAACTGCCCTTCGCTGTTGGCCGTTTCCGCGATTCCATCGGAATGAAAGACGAGGATGTCGCCTGGTTCGAGCGTCACGCTCCACTCCTCATAATTCACTTCCTCAAAGATACCGAGGGGGAAACCGGCCAGTTCGATCCGGTCGCAGCGGCCACCTTTGTACAGCAGCGGTTGAGATTGCCCGGCGTTGGCCACGCGCAGCTTCTGGCGACCTTTCTGCCAGGTGGCGAAACAGGCGGTCATGAAGCGGCCCTCGATCCTGCGTTCGCCGACCAGTTGATTCATCTGGCGCAGCATTTCCGCGGGCTGAAGTTTTTGCGGGGCCAGGCTGCGCATGATGCCGATAGCGACAGCGCCGTAGAGAGCGGCGGCGGTGCCTTTGCCGCTGACGTCGCCGAGGGCGACGCCCAGTTGCTGTGGCCCATAGCGTAGGAAATCGTACAGATCGCCACAGACTTCCCGGGCGGAGACATAACGCGCGGCGACATCGAGACCGTAGTCTTCCGCCGGTGCGGGACGCAGCAACGCTCCCTGAATGCGCTTGGCGGCCTGTAAATCGCGCTCCAGGCGCGCTTCACCCTTCGCCACCTGCTCGTAAAGCTCCGCGTTTTCAAGAGATACGGCTAGGTTTGCGGCGAGAATCGACAGCGTTTGGACGTGCTCCTCAGTGAAGTAATTCAACTGGGGGCTCTCGAGATCCAACACGCCGATCACCTTTCCTTTGTGGATCATCGGGATGGCGAGTTCGGAGCGGGTTTCGGGATTGGCCATCAAATAGCGCGGATCGGCTGTCACATCGGGCACCAGAACCGGTTCACGCGCCGTTGCCGCCGCCCCAACGATGCCTTCGCTTGCTGCCGCGCGCAGTTTTCCCTGGACTCGCTGGCCATGCTTAACATCGAGACGATGGCGAAAGACCTGCTGCTCCTCGTCATATAGCATGATGCTCAGAATCTGGTAGTCAATCACGCGCTTGACCAGTTCGGCAGCGCGGCGGAGCAAGGCCTCCACATCGAGGATCGAGCTGATCTCCCGGCTAACCTCGTTCAAGACCAGCAGGGTTTCAGCCTGAGTTCGCACCTGCTGGAACAGTCGCGCGTTTTCGATGGCAACGGCAAGGCGATTCGCCAGCACCGAGAGGATATTTTGCTGTTGCGGCGTGAAGTAGTTGAGGTGGCGGCTCTGGATGTCAAGCACGCCGACGCACTTCCCGCGGAACATCAGCGGTACGGCAAGTTCCGAACGGACGCTTTCGATCGCGTTTATGTAGCGGGGGTCCTGCGAGACGTCGCCTACAAGCACGGCGCGGCCGGTGCGTGCGGCCGTTCCCGTGATTCCCTGCCCTATCGGAACTTTTAAATTTTCCGCCAGGCCCGGCGGGTATCCGATGGCGAACCTGTGCGTCAGATAGGCGCCGTCCCGATCCACCATGAGAACGCCGAACATCTCGTAATCGACGTGACGTTTGATAAGCGCGGCGGCGTGAGCCAAGACCTCGTCTAGGTTGAGCGAGGCGTTCACCTCTGCGCCGATCTCCGCGAGTGTTGCGAGCACTTCGTTTGGGATTTCGGGGTTTTCGGTGGCCGCGTTTTGCAGGTTGGGATCAGTGGCTTTCATGAAGCTTTTCATTATAACAGGAGCTTC
>Ga0209465_10001152_pt1 | contig 11966 bp, 11 predicted proteins | sample PanSoiPlot1MoBio_FD_188321 | JGI IMG/M metagenome (GOLD analysis project Ga0209465, IMG submission 188321) | Tropical forest soil microbial communities from Panama analyzed to predict greenhouse gas emissions - Panama Soil Plot 1 MoBio (SPAdes)... | ecosystem: Environmental > Terrestrial > Soil...
TGTTCACGGTCGCGCGCAAGGCGCACGCCTGGGAGATCGCGGCGGTCGACTTTCTCGGCGACAACGTCACGCTCTCGCTGGTCGATCGGCGCGACGGGCGGCGTTACGCCGCGCTCGATCACGGCCATTTCGGCGTCAAGCTGCATCGCTCGACCGCAAACGGCTGGGAGGAGATCCCGACGCCCGTCTATCCACCCAAGCCGGAGGGCTACGAGGAATACGATTTCTGGGGCCGTCCGCTCAACTGGAGCACGGCGCGCATCTGGGCGCTCGCGGCCGGCGGCGCCGACGAGCCCGGCACCATCTGGTGCGGAACCCTGCCGGGCGGCCTGTTTCGCTCCCGTGACCATGGCCAGTCCTGGGACATGGTCAGCGCGTTGTGGGAGCACCCGCGGCGCAAGGAATGGATGGGCGGCGGCGCCGACCTTCCCGGCATCCACTCGATCTGCGTCGACCCGCGCGATGCGCGCCGCGTCTGGGTCGCGGTCTCGACCGGCGGCATCTGGTTCACCGCGGACGGCGGGACGACCTGGACGCTGCGCGGCAACGGCATGCGCGCCGAATACGCGCCGCCGGAGCGCACCCACGACCCGATCTCCCAGGACGTCCATTGCCTGGTGCAGTGCGCGGGCGCGCCGCACCGAATGTGGGTGCAGCACCACAATGGGATCTTCGTCTCCTCCGACGAGGCGAGAACGTTCACCGAAATCGCCGATGTCGAACCGTCGACGTTCGGCTTCGCGGTCGCGGTCCATCCGCGCGATCCCGATACGGCGTGGTTCGTCCCCGAGATCAAGGACGAGAAGCGCATCCCGGATGGCGGCCGGCTCGTGGTCACGCGCACGCGCGACGGCGGCAAGAGTTTCGACGTGCTGCGCGAAGGCCTGCCGCAATCGCACGCCTACGACGTGGTCTATCGCCACGCGCTCGCGCTCGACGACGCCGGCGAGCGGCTCGCGTTCGGCTCGACGACGGGCGGATTATGGGTGAGCGAAGACCAGGGCGACCGCTGGGCGTGTGTCACGCACACCCTGCCGCCGGTCTACGCGGTGCGCTTCGCCTGACGCAAGAGCACGTTGCGTTCCTGCGGAATCGAAACGTGCTCTAGATTCGTTGTTTGGCGCATATTCCGGCATCCTTGTCGGCGGGCTTGCGCCGAAACATGCGCTATCCCTGCGGCGCGGCGTTCTCGTTGGCGGGAGCGGTCTCCTGCGCGCCCGCCTTCGGACCGCCCTTGGACACGCCGACCAGCGCCGGCCGCAGCACCCGCTCGGCGATCATGTAGCCGGGCTGCATGACCTGCACGACGGTGCCGGTCGGCACGGTCGTGTCCGGCACCTCCAGCATGGCCTGATGCAGGTTGGGATCGAATTTCTGTCCTTGCGGGTCGAACTTGCGGATGCCGTACTTTTCCATGACCTTGATGAGCTCGCGTTCGGTGAGCTCGACACCCTCGATGTGCGACTTGACCACCGGGTCGGCCTGGTCGCGGAAGTCGGCGCTCAGCGTCTCGAGTGCCCGCTGCATGTTGTCGGCAACCCCGAGCAGGTCGCGCGCGAAGCTCGCGACCGCGTATTGGCGCGTGTCCGCCATCTCGCGCTCGGTGCGCCGCCGCAGGTTCTCCATTTCGGCCAGCGTGCGCAGCAGCTTGTCCTTGAGTTCCGCCGCCTCCTTGGCGAGCGCCACTGCGGGATCGACCGGCGGCTCGGCAGGCGCCGCGGCAGGCGCGGGCGCGGCATCTTCGGTGTTGGGGGCTTCCGGCGAATCGGCAGTCATCTTCGGTCGTCGTCCTCGTTGTCGTCACCACAGGCAGGCGATCGATTCGCTTCCGCATATCGAGATTCGCGCGGCAAAAATCAAGCGGTTCCGGGGCGAACCGGCCCCGACGACAGAATCGGTTAACGGGGCGCGCCTCAACCGGCCAGCAGCTTGCTTATCACCTTGGCGGTGTAATCGACCATCGGGATCACGCGCGCGTAGTTGAGCCGCGTCGGCCCGATCACGCCGATGACGCCGACGATACGGCCGGTGGCATCGTGATAGGGCGAGATCACGGTCGACGAGCCGGAGAGTGAAAACAGCTTGTTCTCCGAGCCGATGAAGATGCGCACGCCCTCTGCCTGCTCGGCGCGGCCGAGCAGATCGACGACCCCGCGCTTGGTCTCGAGATCGTCGAACAGGAGGCGCACGCGCTCGAGGTCCTCGAGCGCCTTGAGGTCGTCGAGCAGGTTGGCGTGGCCGCGCACGATCAGCTTGCGCTCGGCGGTCTCGCCGCCCGACCAGCTCGCCAGCCCGGCTGCGACGATCTTCTGGGTGAGCGCATCAAGCTCGGCGCGGCTCGCCTCGAGCGCCCTTTCGATGTCGGCCTTCGCCTCCGCGAGCGTACGGCCGCGGATGCGCGCATTGAGGAAGTTCGAGGCCTCGCTCAATGACGAGATCGGCAGGCCGGCCGGCAGCGCGAGGATGCGATTTTCGACCTGGCCGTCCTCGGCGACCAGCACGACCAGGGCACGCTCGGGCTCGAGCCGCACGAATTCGATGTGCTTGAGCCTGACATCGGCCTTGACGGTGAGGACCACTCCGGCCGCGTGCGTGAGTCCCGACAGAAGCCCGGAGGCTTCGCTCAGCACGTTCTCGACCGATTTCCCGGAGGCCGCGACTTGCCCCTCGATGGCCTCGCGGTCGCGATCCGACAGATCGCCGATCTGCATCAGCGCATCGACGAAGAAGCGCAACCCGCGCTCGGTCGGCAGGCGGCCCGCCGAGGTGTGCGGCGCGTAGATGAGGCCGAGCTCCTCCAGGTCCTGCATGACGTTGCGCACCGAGGCGGGCGACAGCGGCATCGAGATGAGGCGAGAGAGATGGCGCGAGCCCATCGGCTCGCCGGTCGCGAGATAGCTGTCGACGATCTGGCGAAAGATCTCGCGCGAGCGCTCGTTGAGTGCAACGAGGCTGACCTGCCTCGCCTCGATCGGTACGTCCTGAACCACGGCGATTTCTCTGGTTGGCGTCTGCCCGGTTGACAGAATTGTCCATCTGGGGCGGCAAGTTCAAGCGCGTGGCGCTTTGGTCGCATTTTTCTCCAACGAACCGGTATCCACTGCGACCGAAAATGCTCTACAAGCGGGCGTCGGCTTTTCGCCGCCCCGGCGGCAGTCCCAACGTAGCCCAACCTGAGGTGGAGACCCGCGAGATGCGCCCGAGCCGCCGACAGCCCGACGAGCTTCGCGCCATCGCGCTCGAGCGTGGCGTCGTAAAATATGCCGAAGGGTCGTGCTTCGTGAAGTTCGGCGACACGCACGTGCTGGTGACGGCGACGCTCGAGGACCGGCTGCCGCCCTGGCTCAAGGGCCAGGCGCGCGGCTGGATCACGGCGGAATACGGCATGCTGCCGCGCGCCACCCTGGAGCGGACCCGGCGCGAGGCCGCGGCCGGCAAGCAGGGCGGCCGCACCATCGAGATCCAGCGCCTGATCGGCCGCAGCCTGCGCGCCGTGGTCGATCTCGCGGCGCTCGGCGAGCGCCAGATCACCATCGATTGCGACGTGATCCAAGCCGACGGCGGCACGCGCACGGCCTCGATCACGGGCGCCTGGGTCGCGCTGCACGACTGCATCCGCTGGATGAAGACCCGCAAGATGGTGATCGGCGAACCGCTGCGCGACCACATCGCGGCGATCTCGTGCGGCATCTTCAACGGGACGCCGGTACTCGATCTCGATTATGCCGAGGACTCGGAAGCCGAGACCGACGCCAATTTCGTCATGACCGGCGCCGGCAACATCGTCGAGGTGCAGGGCACCGCCGAGAAGACGCCGTTCAGCGAGGAGCAGCTGCTCGCGCTGCTCGCGCTCGCCCGCAAGGGCGTCGGCAAGCTGATCGACCTGCAGCGGATGGCGGTGACGTGAGCGCAGGCGCCGGCACCCCGGCGGGCGCGCCCGTCCACCGTCAGATCACCGGCCGGCTCGTGATCGCGACACACAATCCCGGCAAGCTCGTCGAGATGCGCGAGTTGCTCGCGCGCTACGGCGTCGGCGCAGTGTCGGCGGGCGAGCTTGGCCTCCCGGAGCCCGAGGAAACCGGCGCGAGCTTTCGCGCCAATGCGCGCATCAAGGCGCTGGCCGCCGCACAGGCCGCAGCCGCCGCGGCTTTCGCGGACGACTCCGGACTGGCGGTCGATGCCCTGGGCGGCGAGCCCGGCATTCATTCGGCGCGCTGGGCCGGCCCCGCGAGGGATTTCGCCGCCGCCATGGCGCGGGTCGACGCGCTGCTGCGCGAGCGCGGCAAGGTCGCGCCGCACGACCGCACGGCGCATTTCGTCTCCGCCCTGTGCGTCGCCTGGCCGGACGGGCACGTGGAGGAGTTCGAGGCCAAGGTCGACGGCACGCTGGTGTGGCCGCCGCGCGGCAGCAAGGGCTTCGGCTACGATCCGATGTTCCTGCCGGACGGGTTCGATCGCACCTTCGGCGAGATGACGAGCGTTGAGAAGCACGGCCTGCCGCCCGACGGACGCGGCCTGTCGCATCGCGCCCGCGCGTTCCTCAAGCTGGCGGAGGCGTGTCTTGGCCGACGCTGATCGCGCAACGCCTTTCGGCGTCTATGTGCACTGGCCGTTCTGCCTGTCGAAGTGTCCCTATTGCGACTTCAACAGCCATGTGCGCCAGGCCGCGATCGATCAGCCGCGCTACGTCGCGGCGTTTACGGCCGAGATCGCCGCGACCGCGGCACGCATCCCGGGCCGCACCGTGTCGACGATCTTCTTCGGCGGCGGCACGCCATCCCTGATGGCGCCCGCGACGGTCGGCGCCGTGCTCGACGCGATCGCCCGGCATTGGACGGTCGCGCCCGACGCCGAGATCACGCTCGAGGCCAACCCGAGCAGCGTCGAGGCGACGCGTTTTCGCGGCTACCGCGCGGCCGGCGTCAACCGCGTCTCGCTCGGCGTGCAGTCGCTCGACGATGCGGTGCTCCGGCAGCTCGGCCGGCTGCACACCGCGCGCGAGGCGCTCGACGCAGTCGCGGTCGCGCGCGCGATGTTCGAGCGCTATTCGTTCGACCTGATCTATGCGCGGCCGGGTCAGACGCTCACCGCCTGGCGCAACGAGCTCGCCGCTGCGCTCGCGCAGGCGGGCGAGCACCTCTCGCTCTATCAGCTCACCATCGAGCCGGAGACGCCGTTCGCGGCGCTGCACGCGACCGGAAAGCTGGTGTTGCCGGACGACGATCTCGGCCGCGATCTCTACGACGCGACGCTCGAACAATGCGCGACGGCGGGCCTGCCCGCGTATGAGGTCTCGAACCACGCGCGGCCGGGCGCCGAGTGCCGCCACAACCTCGTCTATTGGCGCGCCGGCGAATATGCCGGGATCGGCCCGGGCGCGCATGGCCGCATCGAGGTCGACGGCGTGCGGCGCGCAACCGCGACCGAGAAGCGCCCGGAAGCCTGGCTGATGCGGGTCGAGACCGCCGGTCACGGCGTCACGGTCGACGATGCGCTCAGCCGCGACGAGCAGGCCGATGAATTGTTGCTGATGGGCCTGCGGCTCGCCGAAGGGATCGATCCGGCCCGCTATGCGGCGCTCGCCGGCCGCCGGCTCGACACCGGGCGCATCGCGGCGCTCGCGGGCCACGGCTTCGTCGAGACCACCGCCGACGGCCGGCTGCGGGTCACGCGCTCGGGTTTTCCGGTGCTGGATGCGGTGGTCGCGGATCTCGCGGCTTAGCGCATGTCCGGCGAAAGCCTGCCCCGGACTTGATCGGGGTGGCACCGGTTCGCCGATCAAGAGTATGCGCCAACCGTCACGTCCCCGAGCCGCCGAAACTGCGCGGCGCCGGCGCGATCACCTGGCCGCCCGACGGCGTCGCCTTGAGCACCGCGAGCCCGCGCTGATTGGTGCCGTCGGCGCGGAAGCGGAAGACGCCGTCGATGCCCGCAAAGCCCGACGGATTGGTCAGCGTCTCGGGCGAGAAGCGCTTGTCGCCCTGGGTCTTTGCCAGCGCGGCGACCAGCGCCACCGCGTCATAGGCGAGCGTCGCGGTGCGCACGGGATCCTGGCCGTAGCGGGTGCGATAGCGCGCCGAGAACGCGCGGAAGCCACCCGAATCGGGTGCCGGGTACCAGCCGCCTTCGAGCGCGGGCTCCGCGAACACGCGCGGATCGTCCCACTGGCCGGTGCCGATCACCTGCAACCGCTTGGCATCGAGCCCGGCCGCGCCGAGCGCCTTGGCGGCGGCGACCGCGCCGTCGCCGGAATCGGGAATGAACAGCACGTCGGCGCGCGCGGCGGCCTCGGCCACCAGCCGCGCCGGCTCCGTCATCTTGCTGCCATCGGCCGCATAGCGCTCGACCGCGACGACGCGGCCGCCCTTGCGCGCGACCACCTGCTTGAACTCGGCCTCGACCACCGATCCGTAGGGGCTGTCGGGCACGAATCCAACGAACGAGCGGCGTCCTTGCGCGATCGCATACCCGACGATGCGGTCGACGTCCGATTCCGGCAGGAAGCTCAGCAGAAAGATGCCGCGGCCCGCGACGTTGGAATCGGTCGAGAACGCGATCACCGGGACGCCGCGGGCGCGCGCGGCCTGCGCGGCCGCCGTGACCGACTGCGCGAACAGCGGCCCGAGAATGATCTCGGCGCCTTCGTCGATCGCCTGCTGCGCGGCCTGCTGCGCGCCTTGCGCGGTGCCGCCATCATCCTTCACGAGAAGCTGGATGTTCGCGTTGTTGAATTCAGCGAACGCGAGTTCGGCTGCGTTTCGCATCGCCTGGCCGGCGAGGCCGGCATTGCCGGGCGCCGACAGCGGCAGCAATAGGCCGACCTTGGTCTGGCCGGTGCCGATCGCGGACTGCGCGGCCTGCTCGGCGCCCGCAGGCGCCACGCTGCTGGTGCCGAACATGTCGCTCGACGACAACGTGCCCGAGCAGGCCGAGAGCAGCACCGCGAGGCCGGCGGCAAGTATGCCGCGGCGGCCGCCGCAAGGCCGCGCTGGCAGCCTCGCCTGCGGTGTGCGGAACATCGGTCGATCTCCTCCTCCGTGCCGACGGCACTCCAGCGCGCCAATCGGGCATATTCTCGACCAACGAGCGACGAGTTGGAGCATGTGGCAAAATTTCGGCCGCCGCGAGCTCCCGGCATGACGCACCGGGGACGCTCGGGATAGACTGCAACGCATGGGCGACGGCGCCACGCAACGCGAAAACAGCATGTCGGATCAAGCATCTCGCGGCAACCGGACGTTCCGGCTGGATGGGCGCGAGGTGTCGGCGCACGCGCTGTCGCCGGGACTTTATCTGGTTGCGACCCCGATCGGCAATCTCGGCGACGTGACGCTGCGTGCGCTCGAAACGCTGGCAGCGGCCGATCTCATCGCCTGCGAGGACACCCGTGTGACGGCGCGACTGCTCGAGCGCTACGGCATCCGGTGCGCGCTTATGCCCTATCATGACCACAATGCGGCGGTCGCGCGGCCAAAACTTCTCGCCCGCATCCGCGACGGCGCCGCCGTCGCACTGGTGAGCGATGCCGGTACGCCGCTGATCTCCGATCCGGGTTACCGCCTGGTGCGCGAGGCGCAGGACCTGCGGCTCGCCGTGACGGCGGTGCCGGGACCCTCTGCGGTGCTCGCCGCGCTCGCGGTCGCGGGCCTGCCGACGGATCGATTCTTTTTCGAGGGCTTCCTGCCCGCCAAGCAGGCGGCGCGGCGCGCGCGCATCGCCGAGCTCGGGCAAATCCAGGCGACCTTGGTGTTGTTCGAGTCCGGGGCGCGCATCGCAGCGGCGCTCGCGGCGCTCGCGGAGGGGCTCGGCGACCGGCCGGCCGCGGTCTGCCGCGAGCTCACCAAGCTGCACGAGGAGGTACGACGCGAGACGCTGTCGGCTCTCGCCCGCGAATTCGCGGCCGGGCGCGAGACGCGCGGCGAGTTCGTGCTCGTGGTGGGGCCGCCGGACGTGCCGGCAAGCGCGAGCGAGGAGGACGTCGACGCGCTGCTGCGCCAGGCGCTCGCAACCGAGACGCTCAAGGACGCCGTCGGCGCAGTCGCAGCCGCGACCGGTACGCCGCGCGCCCAGGTCTATCGGCGCGCGCTCGCGCTCGCCAAGGAGCGGCGCGATGACCGATGAGCCCGCGCCGCCGAAAGCGGCGCCCAAGAGTACACACAAGAGTACACACAAGAGTGCACCCAAGAGCCTTGCCCGGCAGGCCGCGTTCCGCACCGGGTTGTCGGCCGAGAGTCGCGCCGCCGCCTATCTGGCGGGCCGCGGCTATGCGATCGCGGCGCGGCGCTTCAAGAGCCCGGTGGGCGAGGTCGACATCGTGGCGCGCCGTGGCGCCGAGCTGCTGTTCGTCGAGGTCAAGGCGCGTTCGCGTCTCGACGATGCCGCGCTCTCGGTCACGCCGCGGCAGCGACGGCGCGTCGTGGCGGCGGCCGAGGCGTGGCTCGCCCAGCATCCGGACGACGGCCTGTGCGAGATCCGCTTCGATGTGATCCTGGTCGCCCACGGCGGTCGCACCCAGCACATCACAGCGGCGTTCGACGCCTCGCCGTGACGCCGGTCCTGCGGTGCGATCCATTTCCCGCCGCCACGGCGGCAGCGATCTGGTCGTTGAACTTGACCAGCCGGTCTGGGTATTTCTTGACGATCGGACGACCGCTCGACATGTAGATGCCGCGCGGTTCCACGACGACCGCGGAGATCAAGGCATTCACCCGCCGATGTGTTCCGAGGCCTGCGCGGTTATCGCGAGCTCCTCGTCGAGCCGCGCTTGCTGGCACGTCCGACCAATGTGGAGCGGCCAATCCGCCGGCAAAGACTTAACCAACGATCAGCGGTTCAGTTAGGGGTATGAAAAAACCAGCTCTCCAGGTTGCGGTGCAGATGGATCCGATCGAGCGGATCAACATCCGCGGCGACTCGACCTTCGCACTCATGCTGGAAGCGCAGGGGCGCGGCCATAGGCTCGCCTATTACACGCCGGACCAGCTCGCCCAGCGCGGCCGCGAGCTGTTCGCCACCGTCCGGCCGCTGACGGTGCGCGACCACGAGGGCAGCCATTTCGACGTGGGAGACGCAAGGCGCGTCGAGCTCAAATCCTTCGACGTCATCCTGATGCGTCAGGACCCGCCGTTCGACCTCGCCTATATCTCGGCCACCCACATGCTCGAGCGCGTGCAGCCCGGCACGCTCGTCGTCAACGATCCGGCGCAGGTGCGCAACGCCCCCGAAAAGGTCTTCGTCACCGAATTCCCCGACCTGATGCCGCCCACGCTGGTCACCCGCGACCTCGCAGAAATCAAGGCGTTTCGCGCCGAGCATCGCGACATCGTGATGAAGCCGCTCTACGGCCACGGCGGCGGCGCCGTCTTCCGCATCACGTCCGACGACCTCAATTTCGGCTCGCTCTACGACTTGTTCGCCGCGACATTCCGCGAGCCCTGGGTGGTGCAGCGTTATCTGCCCGCGGTAGCGCAGGGCGACAAGCGCATCGTCCTGGTCGACGGCGAGTTCGCGGGCGCCGTCAACCGGGTGCCGGCCGCCGACGATCTGCGCTCCAACATGGTGCGCGGCGGGGTCGCGCAGGCGACCGATCTCACGCCGCGCGAGCGCGAGATCTGCGCCCGCCTCGGACCGGCGCTGCGCGAGCGCGGCCTCCTGTTCACCGGGATCGACGTGATCGACAACTGGCTGACCGAGATCAACGTCACGTCGCCGACCGGCATTCGCGCGATCCAGCGGCTCGGCGGCCCCGACATCGCGGCGATGATCTGGGACAAGATCGAGGCGATGCGGGCGGCGTGACGCGCGCGAGGATCTAGCAGCGCTAGCCCGACAGCAGCGCCACGCTCGGCCCGAAGCACGCCCGCGTCAGTTTGGGCCAGCGCCCGACCGGTGGCCGGCTGTGGAGAACCGCCGCCAGCTCTTCCATCTCGCAGCCCGCAAGCTCGGCCTCGAGCCGGGCGCGCTGTGCCGCATGAAGGGTCGCCTGCACGCTTTCGCGCGGACCCTGAAGTCCCGTGATATCCAGCATCGTGATATCCAGCATATTGACGCCTCGCACGTGTTTTCGACCTTGGTGCAATCCTAGCTGATTCGTTTTGTTCTGCAAATGTTCTCTTCTGGTTCTCCACATGCTAGCTGACGCTGGAGTCGGCTAACCGACGAATGTACACAAGCATGTTGTGATATCCGCATTCGGCCACTGCTTGTTCTGCAAATGTTCTTGCGCGCCGCCAACCGTCCCGCTACTGTTCACTTGGCTTGCATCGGGGATGGGGCCGGCATGGTCCAGCGGGTCGCCACGGTCGCGTTCGAGGGCATTGAGGCGCGCAGCGTCACCGTCCAGGTGCAGGTGGCGCCCGGCCTGCCCGCGTTCAACGTGGTCGGGCTTCCCGACAAGGCGGTCTCCGAGGCGCGCGAGCGGGTGCGCGCGGCGCTCACCGCGTCTGGCCTCGCGCTGCCGTCGCGCCGCATCACAGTCAATCTCGCGCCCGCCGATCTTCCCAAGGAAGGCAGCCATTACGATCTGCCGATTGCGCTTGGCCTGATGGCGGCGATCGGCGCGATACCGCCCGATGCGTTGAGCGGCTACGTCGTGCTTGGCGAGCTCGGGCTCGACGGCGCCATCGCGCCGGTTGCCGGCGTGCTGCCGGCCGCGATCGGCGCCAATGCGAACCGCAAGGGCCTGATCTGCCCGGCGGCCTGTGGCGCGGAGGCCGCCTGGGCAAGCCCCGAGATGGAGATCGTGGCGCCGGCCTCGCTGATCCAGCTCGCCAATCACGTCAAGGGCACGCAGGTGCTGCTGCGTCCGCAGCCGAAGATCGGCGCGCGCGTCGCGACCGCCCTCGACCTGAAGGACATCCGCGGCCAGGAAAGCGCCAAGCGCGCGCTCGAGGTCGCGGCCGCGGGCGGGCACAACCTGTTGATGGTCGGCCCGCCGGGCGCCGGCAAGTCGATGCTGGCCGCGCGCCTGCCCTCGATCCTGCCGCCGCTCCTGCCGGCCGAGCTGCTCGAGGTCTCGATGATCGCCTCGATCGCGGGCCAGCTCGACGGCGGCGCGCTCACCGATGCCCGTCCGTTTCGCGCGCCGCATCACTCGGCGAGCATGCCGGCGCTGGTCGGCGGCGGCTTGCGCGCCAAGCCCGGCGAGATCTCGCTCGCCCATGGCGGCGTGCTGTTTCTCGACGAGTTTCCCGAGTTCGACCCGCGTGTGCTCGATTCGCTGCGCCAGCCGCTCGAGACCGGCGAGGTCGCCATCGCGCGCGCCAATCACCGCGTCACCTATCCGGCGCGGTTCATGCTGATCGCGGCCATGAACCCGTGCCGCTGCGGGCGCGCGAGCGAGCCCGGCTTCTCGTGTCATCGCGGGCAGATTTCGCGCTGCACGGCCGAGTACCAGGCGCGGCTGTCCGGCCCGCTGCTCGACCGCATCGACCTGCATATCGAGGTGCCGCCGGTCACCGCCGCCGACCTTATTCTGCCGCCACCCGCCGAGGGCAGCCGCGAGGTCGCGGCGCGGGTGGCGCGCGCCCGGCAGAGGCAAGTCGAGCGCTACGCGGCGCTCGGGCTTACCGACGTGCGCACCAATGCGCGCGCGCACGGATCGGTGCTCGACGAGATCGCGAAGCTCGATTCCGCCTCGCTGGCGCTCATCCACGACGCTGCCGACGCCATGCGGCTGACCGCGCGCGGCTATCACCGCGTGCTGCGGGTCGCGCGCACGCTCGCGGATCTCGACGGCAGCGAGAAGGTCGGCCGCCTGCATCTCGCCGAGGCGCTGTCGTACCGGGTGCTGGCAGACGACGTGCGTCGGGCGGCGTGAGCGGCTCAACTGGCCGCATGGCTGCTGATTTCGAAATTGCTGGATTTTTTTGCCTTGGCTTCGGTCTGCCAAGCGGCGCACCGCCCGGCGGGCCGGCTCGCGCCCTCGGTCACCGCGCCGCGCGGCCGATCACGTCCATCAGTTCGGC
>Ga0209465_10001153_pt1 | contig 11966 bp, 7 predicted proteins | sample PanSoiPlot1MoBio_FD_188321 | JGI IMG/M metagenome (GOLD analysis project Ga0209465, IMG submission 188321) | Tropical forest soil microbial communities from Panama analyzed to predict greenhouse gas emissions - Panama Soil Plot 1 MoBio (SPAdes)... | ecosystem: Environmental > Terrestrial > Soil...
CTGCTGGCTGGGAGCCGCCAGCAGCGTAACCATCGTGCCGGCAGTCACCAGCAATGCCGCAAAGCCGAACCTCAAAATTCCTGCGGCCCTGTTTCTTCCTGATCTTTGCATAGAGTCCCTCCACTGCTCAATGGCCCGGCCCGTTGCAGCTCCCTGGAGGCGGGGTCTGCGCAGGCCGGATAGCTCTCAAATAGTCGTAGATTTGCGTTGAGATCTTGGTCCGTCATGTCCTGAAAGAATGGCCAGGGCATAGCTTGAAGCAATTGGCCCGGGATTTTCCCGATCGTGGCCTGTACGGATCACGTGCCGAAAGTCATCGCGGCTGAGACCCGCGGGATTTCCAGTTTGGCCGGGTGTAAGGTTGCGGGAAATAATTTTTGGTCCAAACGGAACGCCGCCTGCCAAGTGGGTGGTTGAGCTGTACTGTTTCTTTTGTCCGAAATATGGCCCCCCCACGATTAGGGCTAGGATGAACTCCATTCACTACCCTATCGGCCGCGGAGAACTTGGAATTGAGGAGTGTGACGCTGTAGCTCAGCGTTCCCGCCGAGCTGTCGCGAGTCGCAGAACCAATCTCCATGTCAGCCGGCGAGTTCTTTCTGGTTGGTATCAGACCGTCGAAAGGACCGGAGTCTCTCGGAAAGACGTGGTAGAACTCATTTTCGACTTGACCGATCGAACTGAGCGGCAGGCCAGCCGGGATTAAACCGATGAACGTGGCCTGGTTGAGAATGGTCTGTTGCCCAGGGAGAAAGTCATCAGCCGTTTCCGTTTGAACGTTGCCGGCACTCGCCACGCGCGAGAGCGTTGCGATTTTGCCGTCAGGAGTTCCTGTGCTAAAAGCGAAAGAGCTAGCGGCAGCCAGGATGGCAAGCAAGGCTGCCAAGGACAGTGCGATGAGAAAGCGAAACTTCATTGTCTCCTCCGCGAGTGCTGTGTCCCATGCATCCTTCGACCGGGACGTGTTATCGCGCGTGCGATGACCTACCCAAGAAAGAGCAACTTGTGAGCCAGATACGAAACGCAGTTCCGAGCTCGGAATCCCTGGCTTAGCCCAGATACGTTGACGAGACGCAAGGCCAACCCGCCGTGATCGGCAAGGGATGCCCCCAAGCATCCCTCGCCGTTGCGACTGCAGCCCGAGCCTGCGGCCAAGCCCCGAAAAGCGGCGCATTGTTTCTTTGCTGGCCACGCGAAATGCAAGCCGCGCTACTGCAGGTTGCAGACGTAACCGGTCCCTTGCTTGATGGGAGCGGTGCACAAGGGGCCCAAGTCCGTGGTCGCGTCGGGAAGCGAGATCATGGCGTTAGGACCCGCCCTGTGTTGACCGTTGAATGGCGTAGGTTTGGCCGGATTGAAGCCACATGCTGCCGCGGCGTTTGGATCGTTGAACCAGAAGCCAACATGAAACGTGTTGGTTGGTGCCAAGCCGACTGCCGGATCGAAGCCGAAGATCTGATCCAGCAGAATCGTCTTGATGGCAGTGTCAACGTTACCGTTGCTATCCGCATGTAGATCCGACTGGTACCAAGCCAACCCGAAATTGGTGAAATACGGATTGGGTTGACCGTCGGCCAACAAGTTGGAGTTTTGGATGGTGAACAAATCGAAGGCCAAGTTGGGCCTCAGGTGCTGGGCGCGCAGGATGAGCACATCATTGTCAGTGCCACGCTGCACGATTACCTGCGCGGTAGGCGTGTAGCCGGGTTGGGCAAAGCACGAGAGAAACTTCTGTTGTGGGGTGAGGTTGAAGATAGTTTCCTGGACTTGAGCCATGGAGCAAACGGCCACGACCATCACTGAGGCGATGGTAAGGGTTACTGCAAACCAGCGTTTCACGTGTTTATCTCCTTAAGCTGTTGATCGGTCTGCTGTCAGCGAAACCGGTCGGCAGCTTTCTTGCTCCCGTGCCAACGCAGGTTTAGAATCTGGTCAACGCTTGCGAAGCAGGGCTGCACGACGCGCCTAACTTGCCCCAGTTCGTCACGGAAGTCCTTAAGGGACACCGATCAATTTCCAAAAGAAAACTAAAGAAAATCCAAAAGCGGCAGGGAGACTCCGCATGAGACTGAATACAAAGTCCTTTACGAATTCGGTCCATTTCGGCTGGAGCCTGACGAATATCTCCTGCTGCGCGATGACAAGCCTCTGGCGTTGGCTCCTAAAGCATTCGAACTTTTGATTTTCCTGGTGCAGAACCCGGGCCGGTTGTTGACCAAGGATCAGATCATGCGGGCCGTATGGCGCGACAGCTTTGTGGAGGAGGCCAACCTTACCGTTTGGATATCAATACTACGAAAGGTGTTGGGTGAAGGTGAGGGGGCACCACATTACATCGAGACCGTTCCAAAGAAGGGATATCGATTCAGCGCAGAAGTAAGGTCGGGAACATCTCCTGGGCAGGTAGAGGTGCAGAGCGTGACAGCCGCTTCGATCCCCGCTCTTGCTAGTTTTTCTGTAGCGGAGAGCAGTGCGCAGGGAGTGGGTGCCGCAACCGTTTTGCCGGAAATCGAAGTCGCCTCTGCCGGGGATGTCAAAGTGTTAAGCCGGCCGATTTCGCAGGGCGCCCCAAAGACAGGTGCGTGGCGAAAACGGGTCGCAATACCGGTATTGGTTGTTTCTGTTGTCCTTTCGGCACTGCTTGGCTATCTTGCACTTTCCAGAATTCGGGGAGCCTCACATAAGACACCACCGCTGCGCACGTTGGCCGTGCTTCCGTTCCGCAACCTTGAGCCCAGCGCCAGCGACGACTTTCTTGGATACTCGCTTGCCGATGCAGTCATTACTAAGATGGGGTATGTCAGCTCTCTGAGCGTTCGCCCATCCACCGCAATTGAACGATACCGCAACCAGACCATCGATTCGCGTAAGGTTGCGACGGACCTGAACGTCGATACGCTGCTTACTGCGAATTATGTGCGCGAAGCCGACAACCTCCGAATTACGTATCAACTGATTGAGGCAAAATCCGACAAGATCATTGGCAGGGGAACAATCGACGTGAAGTACGACAAGCTCTTGCACGTGCAAGACAGCGTGGCGCACGAAATTATTAATGTTCTGGAGCTGAATCTGACCCCTGCCGAAGCAGAGCGCATCAAGCCTGACAAGCCCGTCGATCCCTTGGCATATGAATATTACTTGCGGGGCGTGGACCTTCACAGCAGACACGAATTTCCGATGGCCATTCAAATGCTGGAAAAATCGCGTGACATTGATCCGAACTATGCGCTGACTTGGACATACCTGGGGGCTTCTTACAACTCCGCAGCTGCCTTTCAGTTCGGAGGCAGAGAGCAGTACAACAAGGCGCGGGCCGCATACGAAAAGGCGCTTTCGTTGCAACCGGCGCAACTGGAGGCCCGCATGTTTCTGGCCAACTTGCTGATCGACACCGGCAACGTAGAACAGGCCGTGCCGTTGCTGCGAGATGGACTGAAGACGAATCCAAACCAGGCTGCCATCCACTGGGAGCTTGGGTAGGGTATCGTTTTGCCGGCATGTTGCAGGAGTCGGTAGAGGAGTGCGAGAAGGCACGGGAAATTGATCCCCTGGTCAAGGCAAATGGCTCCATGTTGAATGCTTACCTTTATTTGGGAGAATACGACAAGTTCCTGAAGAGTCTGCCTGACGATAACAATTCTTCCTTCGTCGTGTTCTATCGTGGACTCGCCGAGTACTACAAGAAGGATTGGGATCACGCCGCCAAGGATTTCGATCGCGCCAATGCGCTCGATCCGACGTTGTACACGCAGACTGGCAAGGCATTCAGCTATGCCATCACACACCGTAACTCGGAAGGGTTGGAGATTCTGCACGATCTGGAGAGCAAGATTCAGCAACGCGGAGTCGGCGATCCTGAGGCGACCTACAAGATTGCACAGGCGTATTCAAGCTTAGGCGATAAGGCGTCGGCACTGCGAGTGTTGCGAAGTAGCGTTGAAGGCGGATTCTTCTCCTATCCCTACATCGCCAACGATCCCCTACTGGAGACAGTGCGCAGCGAGCCAGAATTTACGGAAATCTTAAACGCAGCTCGTAAGCGGCACGAAGAATTTAAGGCAAAGTTTTCCTGAACTAAGCTGGTCGAAGAACTCCTATGCGGTGTCCTTTACGTGGATCGCCACCATGGTAATGTCGTCGTCCAGGTCTTCGTCTTTGCCTCGCGCTGACCAACGTGCTAGTTCCTCAAGCAGGCCATCGGCGAACTGATCGGTTGAACCGTTCTTCTCAGCAGCAAGAAACTTCCGGAAGTGCTCCGTGCCAAACTCCACGCCTTGGGGATTGTTGGTCTCGGAAATTCCATCGGTATACAGCAACCCGCGATCGCCGAGCGCGAGTGGAACCTCCACCGACGAGTAGGTCGCGAAGTCGAACTTGCCAAGGAACAATCCGTTCTCCGTCACTTCCCGCACGCCGTTTGACGCGCCGCCCCACATCAGCAGTGGCGGATGACCAGCACCCGCATACTTCAGCGTGCGCTTTTCCATGTCGACGTAGACGTAGGCTGCGGTTACATAATGATGTTGGAACTTACCGCACAACGCCTGATTCAGACCGTGTAGCACTCGGGCTGGATCGTCGGCGTGCCCAGCCTGGGCTGCCAACGCGATTTTTAGCATCGATGCGATCAATGCTGCGGGCATCCCGTGTCCTGAAACGTCGGCCACGAGGATGCCTACATGCTTGTCGTCCACCACTATAAAGTCGTAAAAGTCGCCTGCAACCGAGGCCATGGGAACGTAGCGCGCCGCGATGTCGAGCCCAACGATCTGCGGCACCGTTTCCGGCAGAATGGACTGCTGAATCAGCCGCGCCGTTTCCAGCTCCTTCTGGATTGCTAGCAACTGCTGCGCCAGTTTCTCGCGGGTTTCGCGCAGCACAAGGTGAGTGTGCACCCTCGCTTTCATCACCGCCGGAGAGAACGGCTTGTGGACGTAATCGACCGCGCCGACCTCGAATCCGCGTGTTTCGTCTTCCGCCTCGGTCTGGGCTGTCAGAAAGATCACGGGGATCTCGCGCGTCGTGGGATCGGCCTTCAGCCGTCGACACACCTCGTAGCCGTCCATCTCCGGCATCATCACATCGAGCAGGATGAGATCGGGCTTCTCGTCGGCAGCGGCGATGGCTAGGGCCTTCGGACCGTTGGTGGCCACTTTTGTTCTGTAGGTGTCTTTCAGGGCTCCGGTGATCACACTGATGTTGAGCGGCGTGTCGTCCACCACGAGAATAAGCTTCTGTTCGGGCGTCATGAGTCCATTACTCCAGTTTTAAGGACAGTCGATCGGCAATTCCGGACACCGCTCGTAGCGCGCCCTCGAAATCAAAGTCACCGACCATTCGTGTGAGAGTTTCGATTTCCTTCGGGCTCAGTACCCCAGAGAAACTTCCTTGCACTTCTACGATGAAGTCGGCGGCCTCACTGTCATCCGCTTCCAGAAGTTTTTTCAGCCGTGACAATGGCTGCAAAACCACCGACGGATCGCCGTTGCCGCTATGCACGGCTTCGACTCTCTCCGCCGACGGAAGTGCATCTCGAATTGCCGCCACAGAGGCATAGAGCAGTCGCTCCAGCTCGACCAGCGCCGGCTCAACCTCGCCCTGCGTCTTGATTGCAACTTCCGCGCTGCCGCCAGCCGCGGCCAACGCGTTCGCGCCCAAGTTCGCGGCGGCTCCCTTCAGCGAGTGGGCCGTTCGTTGCGCAGTGGCTGGATCCTGGGCCTTCAATGCGGTCCGAATTTCTCCTACTGCCCCTGCCTGGGAATCTGCGAACTTCCGCAATAGTGACTCGTACCTCTGTCGGTTGCCGCCTGTTCGTTTTAAAGCCGACCGAGTGTCGATTCCGGAAATCTCTAGTAAGGCCGAATCGGCAGGCGGTTTCTGTTGTGTAATCACAGCCTCCGATGCAATGGTAAGCGATGGGGCCCGCGCAGGAATCCAGCGTAACAGCGCTTCAAAGAGCTTGTCCGGCTCGATCGGCTTGGCCAGGTGGTCGTTCATGCCCGCTTCGAGACACTTTTCGCGATCACCGGCCATCGCATTGGCTGTCATAGCGATGATCGGCAAATAGTTGAACTTTGAGTTTTGCCGGATGGCACGAGTGGCCGTCAGGCCGTCCATCACCGGCATCTGCATGTCCATGAGGACCACGTCGTAGTTGTTCTCGTTCAGCATTTGGATGGCGATTTCGCCGTTGTCGGCTGTGCTCACCGTAACCGGAGCGTCTTCCAGCAGCCCGGTAGCAACTTCCCGGTTCAGTTCGTTGTCCTCGACCAGCAACACGCGGGCTCCGCGGATGCTCTCGAAATTGAATCCCTCGGAAGGACTGGCCTGGGCTCCAACCTCCGTGCGCTCCTTCGTGCTTAGTGCCTGCACCACCGAATCGAACAGCATGGAAGGCGTGACCGGCTTGATGAGCACATTTTCGAACGACGTCTCCTCCGCCTGCTTCATTACTTCTTCGCGGCCGTATGCGGTCACCATCAAAAGGTGCGGCTGCACAGACAGGTTGGGCAGAGCGCGGATACGGCGGCCAGCCTCGATGCCATCCATTCCCGGCATCTGCCAGTCCACAAACACAACATCGTAGGGTTCTCCACGTTCAGCGGCCTGACGAACCCGTTCGATACCTTCTGCCCCCGAAGGCGCCTCGTGGACCACAAAGCTCATGCTCGACAGCATGCTCGACAACACCTCGCGGGCTTGCGCATTGTCGTCGATCACCAGCGCACGGCGGCCCCGTAAATCGGGACGCGTAAGTGGCCGCGCATGTCCATCTCCCTTGCCCAGATAGGCAGTGAACCAGAAGGTGCTTCCTTTGCCCACTTCACTGGTGACCCCCACGTCGCCGCCCATCAATTGCGCCAGCCTCTTGGAGATCGCCAGTCCCAAACCGGTGCCGCCGTGTTGTCGTGTCGTGGAGGCATCCGCCTGCTCGAAGGCCCGGAAGAGACGTCCCATTTGTTCTTCGGTTAAACCGATTCCGGTATCGGAGACCGCGAAGCGCACAAGTTGGCCCTTTTCGTCCGACTCCTGTACCCGCGCTGTCACCAGGATCTCGCCACGCTCGGTAAACTTCACCGCGTTATTGCAGAAGTTGATCAGGATTTGGCCCAGGCGCAGCGGATCCCCCTTGGGATGCATATCGACCGCGGAATCAACATGGAAAATCAATTCCAGATGCTTTGCCGAAGCCTTCTCCGAGATCAGATCGCTGACATTTTCGAGCACTTTCTCAAGATCGAAATCGATGTTCTCGATGGTGAGCTTGCCGGCCTCGACCTTCGAGAAATCGAGAATGTCATTGATGATGCCCAGAAGATGCTGACCAGACTGCTGAATCTTGCGCACGTAGCCGCGTTGCCGAGGATCCAGCTCCGTCTTGAGAGCAAGGTGCGACATGCCGATGATGGCGTTCATCGGCGTACGGATTTCGTGGCTCATGTTGGCCAGGAAATCTGACTTCGCTTTGGTGGCCGCTTCGGCGGCATCTTTGGCAACGGCCAGCTCTGCCGCCTGGGCTTGGGTTTGCTCGAGTAATTTCTGAGTCTCGAGCTTGCTGGCCAAAATCGTGGTGTTGAGCGCCACCGTGGGCAAAAGCGCATCGAGCAACATCTGCTGCCGTTCCGAAATGGGGGCCGCAGTCGCCAGCTCCACGACTGCCATTACAACACCCTGCTGAATGACAGGCAGGAAGAACACGCACGCGGGTTCCACCGTTCCGACCCCAGTGGCGATCTTTAACGGCTGATCGTGAGAGGCCATGATCCTTAGGTTGCGCCGCTGCATGGCTGCCTGGCCCACCAAGCCCTCGCCCAGTGCATATTCATGCGGCTCTGCGGCAACATCGGTTGCGAAAGCGCCCATCCGTTTGAAATGGTTGTGGTTCTTGTCTGCCAGATAGAACGCGCCAAAAAGCAGATCGAAATTCTCAGACAATCGTGACAGGATTGCATCGGCAAACGCCGCAAAATCATCCGCCGATTGCAACCGCTGCGTCATGGATGCCACTTCAGCCTTGATCCAGGCCTGGGTTTCGCGCTCGCGAGCTGCGACCTGCAAAGTTTGCAGGGCGCGACTCATCTCGCCGATTTCGTTGGGACGGCTCAGATTATCGACCGGCCGATCGAGCCGTCCTTCCGCCACGTCGAGAATACGGTTGCGGAACGACAGAACGACTTTGACGACCTCGACCTGCACAATCGAAAGCGCGATCGCGAAAGACATCAGTAGGCCGAGCGTGATGACGATCCATGTGGTCCTGATGGTTTGAATTGTGCTGGCCGTCAATTCGGCCGATCGCCGATCAACTTGGCTGCGCACCGCCTGCTGCAACCCCATTACCGCTCTGCGTGTCGCTGACCATTCCGGGTCATAGACCTCGCGCATGAGCTTCATCGCCTTGTCATTCTGCTGCGCTTGGGTGGCTGCTCGCACTGGCCGCGATTCGGCAGCTTCCTGATCAAACAATACCGCGGCCGCATTGATCTCGGAGGCCAGACCAGGGCTTTCGCGCTTAGCTTCTTCTAGGGCTGCGTGGAAGTCTGTAACCGTCTGGTCGATATCGCCGTCGATGATCCTCATCCGGTCGAGATCGAGCTCGGCGATTTCTTTATAAAGAAACAATCCGAACTTGTTGTTGTGTGCCTGGGCGAGGGTCAGGTTCTGGAGGGCCTTGACGTCTTTGTCGAGCAGACCACTGTAACGAGCATCAATGGTGCTCATGCGGTCCGAAGAATACAAAGCCGCGATGAAAACCATGATGGCAAGCGGCAAAAGAGCGATCAGGACTTTTGTCCGGATTTTGAGGTTTGCCAGGAGACCCATCTCGGCCATCCTCCCCGATGCCCCAGCCGACATCGCTGATAAGCAAAGGCGTAGGTAGGAGTTTACTCAGAAAGCTCGGCAGGTGGAAACTGGCAGAATTGTCAGTTTGGCGAAAACCTTCGTATTTTCAACTCCTACCGATTCGTAGGGGGAGGAGTTGACGGCGCAGCAGTTTCGGCGGATAGTTGTGCAAGGCCGTTTATGTCGTACGGTCGCGCATCTGCGTTTTGTGCCCTGATTGCAGTCGCCTTTCTTGCGTCTCCCGCTGACGCACAATCGGTAATCTCCGCTCACTCCGGTGTAATCCACTATTTTGAGGGGTCCGTTTACCTGGGTGACCAGCCGCTGGAATCGCATCTTGGAAAGTTTTCGAGCGTACCTCAGGGGGGAGAATTACGTACGGAGAAAGGCCGTGCGGAAGTGTTGCTCACCCCCGGGGTGTTCCTTCGCATGGGAGAGAGTACGAAGATTCGCATGGTGTCGAATCAGCTCTCCGACACCCGCGTCGAATTACTCGCAGGTTCGGCAATTGTCGATTCGATGGAGCCTAGCTCAGATACGTCGGTCACGCTCCTTTACGGGAATTGGAGTATGCGCTTCCCCGAGCAGGGCCTCTACCGAGTCGATTCCAATCCGCCGGTGTTAAGAGTTCTCCGAGGCAAAGCCGAAGTCTCGACGGGCAGTAAGGGCGACTCGGTATTGATCAGCCAGGGTATGTCTCTGCCCTTTGCGCAGGTGCTCGTACCTGCACCTTCGACCGATCACCCTCGCGACGCCCTCTCTACATGGGCTGAAGGTCGCCAGCAGTCAATCTCGGCCGACAATGCCATCGCAGCAAATATCCAGGACCCTGCTTCGTTGACCGCGGCGAATTCCGGAATCGACAGCTTTACATACTTCCCAATGCTCGGGCTTTCTTCTGTATGGGCCGGCCCATCTGGCCCATACTCCGCGGGCATGTACCAGCCTGGGTTCAATTCGATCTATTTGCCGGGATACACCTACTTCCCGAATTACACCTACTTGCTTTTGTTGCCGGCCACGATCCATTCAGGAGTGTTTCCAATTCCTGGTGTTTCCTCTTATGCCGGAGGCTTACCCCTTGTCCCGGCACACTCCGGAATCGGAACCGCCATGCCGATACGGCCTATCACGCCACATCCGTTTCCTGTGCCACCGATTGCTCCGCGGCCAGCACCTGTTAGTCCAGTTTCCCCACACCCGATACCGGTGCACCCTGCCTCGCCGGCCGGAGCCCACGCTGCAGTTACCCACCGCTAAGACTCGCATCACTGGCTGGGTGCATAGTAGCCAAGTCGCCAGTGCACCTTTAGGGGAGAACCAATGCCCACAGGCTGCGAAACCTTCACCTCCACGTTTCGATACTTCCCATCTCGGGCTTTGTTTTTGGGATAGTAGCCGAGCACATACTGATTACGTAACTCGACCGCGATACGGGTTGCAACGCTAGGCATATCGGCTGGATCTCGGGCCGCAAAAGCACGGCCGCCAGTTTGGGTCGCAATTTCTGACAACAAACGCGGTCCGGAGATCTCCTCAGGTGTTAACGCCGAAGTGAAGAGTGGCTCGAAAACACCCATCGCGTAAATCTGCACGTCGGCTTCGCGAACAAGCGATTCGATCTGTGCAGCGGTGTAATGGCTTCGGTTATCTCCTCCGTCAGAGACGACAACTATGGCCTTACGCGAATTTGTCGCCTTCTTCATCTCGACTAAACCGATGTCGATGGCGTCAAGCATCGCGGTCTGTCCTCCGGCCTGAGCATTCTTCAGAGCACCGCGAAGCTCTTCCATGCGGGTGGTAAATCCCATCGATATCTTGGCATGGTCATCGAACTCGACGAGAAACGCCTCATCTGCTTTGTTCAAGGCATTCAGCAACTGGTAGGTTGCGTCGCGAGAAGATCCCAGCTTATAGGCCATGCTTCCACTCTTATCGAACAGCACGCCGATCGAGAGCGGCGCGTCTTCATCGGAGAAGAGTGTCACATTCTGCTTGAGGCCGTCCTCGAACAACTCGAAGTCCCCTTTTTGAAGCCCAAGGACGAACCGGTTTAAGTTATCGGTAACCGTCACTGGGACGAGGACCAGGTCGGCATGTGCGTGGAAGGTCGGTACTGCGCCTTCCTGCAGGTCGGTTGCCGCAGTAGGTGTTTGTGAGGACTTCTCTTCGGGGTTTCTCTGGGCGAGCGCTAGACACGATAACAGAGCGAGCGCAGCTAAAATGCCGGCCAACCAACGGATAAAGACAAACGCTCCTTTCTTTCGTCCTGCTCCCAACCATTCCGGTTGCGAGCCTCGCAGAGCGCTTATACCCGGGAACTGAGCCACAACCCCACTTAAATTCTTGCTTCTGAAACGCTGCCCCACACGGCCATCTCTCATCGATAACTGTACTCCAAAAACAGTTGTCGTTCGCCAAAACCGTTGCTGTCGGTAATCACAAGGACTTGGGAGCTTTTTGGTCCCCTCGCCAACGGATAAGATTTCCGCCATGCTTGCGTGCCTGCGATACCTGCTCGGCGGGCTGATGGGAGTGTTTCGTCCCGAGAAGAACTCATTTTGGAGAATCTGGCGCTGCGAAAGCAATTGCTGGCCTTGCATGCGGGCGGCGTCCTCGGCTTGGTTTCGGCAGCAGATTGTTCTGGGTGACCCTGCAAAAACTGTGGTCCGGGTGCAAGAAGTCCCTGGTCGTGGTGACAGTCGAGACTTTTGTCCGCTGCCATCGCACCGGTTCTGGGTGGTATTGGAGCTGGCTTTCGCGGGCCCCGCATAACTCGCTCCCCTCGCTCAACCACGAGTCTTCGCGTCCTGGCTACGCGTGCTGTTCCGCCAGGATTGGGTGGTCTACTGCAAGCCACCGTTTGGCGGTCCGGAACACGTCCTCCGCTACCGCGGCGCCTATACCCACCGCGTTGCTATCTCCAATCACCGACTGATTGCGCTCGCGGATGGTAAGGTCACGTTCCGGTGGAGAGACTCGGCCCACGGCAACCGCAAGCGGATCATGAGCCTCACCGGCGAGCAGTTCCTGCGTCGGTTCCTGCTCCACCTGCTGCCGCTGGGATTTATGCGCATCCGCAACTTCGGCTTCCTGGCCAACCGGAGGCGAGCGGCGCT
>Ga0209465_10001156_pt1 | contig 11943 bp, 10 predicted proteins | sample PanSoiPlot1MoBio_FD_188321 | JGI IMG/M metagenome (GOLD analysis project Ga0209465, IMG submission 188321) | Tropical forest soil microbial communities from Panama analyzed to predict greenhouse gas emissions - Panama Soil Plot 1 MoBio (SPAdes)... | ecosystem: Environmental > Terrestrial > Soil...
GCAGATGTAGCTGCCGAAGGGATAGGTGAGGTTGGGCGGATCGTAGTAGCTCACCGCCTCGAGCCCCGCCTCCATCCCCTGCGGGTGATTCGTGTAGGCAGCAAAGGCGATCTCCTGAATGGTCTTGGCGCGGTCGGGCGCGCCCTTGACGGAGAACTTGCCGGGTTCCCACACGAGGTCCTCCGGCGCGGCCTCGAGGAGATGGGCGGCGATCTTGCGCGCCTTGTCCTGGATCTTGCGCGCGGCCACCGCCGCCGCCGCGCCCGCCACCGGAGTGGACCGGCTCGCGTAGGTGCCAAGCCCGTAGGGCGCGGTGTCGGTGTCGCCCTCCTCGACCTGGATGTCCGCGGCGGGGATGCCAAGTTCCTCGGCGAGGATCTGCGCGTAGGTCGTCTCGTGCCCCTGCCCTTGCGATTTGGTCCCGAAGCGCGCGATGGCCTTGCCCGTCGGATGGATGCGGATCTCGCAGCTGTCGAACATCTTGAGGCCGAGGATGTCGAAGTGTTTGGAGGGGCCGGCGCCCACGATCTCCGTGAAGCTCGAGATACCGATGCCCATCAGCTCGCCACGCTTCCGCTTCTCCGCCTGCTCGCGCCTGAGCTCCGCATACCCGATGGTGTCCATGGCCTTGTGAAGGGCGGCCCCGTAGTTGCCGCTGTCGTACTCCCAGCCCAGCGCCGACTTGTAGGGGAACTGCTCCGGCTTGACGAAGTTCTTCATCCGGAAGTCGGCGGGATCGACGCCGAGCTGATGCGCCATGAGGTCGACCATACGCTCGATGGTGTGCACAGCCTCCGTGACCCGGAATGAGCAGCGATATGCGATCCCGCCGGGCGGCTTGTTGGTGTAGGCACCGTCCACCTCCACGTGCGCGGCCTTGAGATCGTAGGAGCCGGTGCACACGTGGAAGAGGCCCGCGGGGAACTTGGAGGGGTTGGCGGCGGCGTCCGCGTAACCGTGATCGGCCAGCGTCTTGATGCGAAGGGCGGTGAGGGTGCCATCCTTCCGGGCGGCGAGCTCGGCCGCGATGTGGTAGTCGCGGGCGAAGGAGTCCGCCTGGAGGTTCTCCATCCGGTCCTCGATCCACTTCACGGGCTTGCCCGTGAGGACGGAAGCGGCCACCGCGATGACGTAGCCGGGGTAGACGGGAACCTTGCCGCCGAAGCCGCCCCCGATGTCGGGGGAAATGATGCGGATCTTGTGCTCGGCGAGCCCCACGTGCCCCGCCACCAACGCGAACACCGTGCGAATGGCGTGCGGCGCCTGGGTAGTCATCCACACCGTGAGCTTGTCGTTGACCTTGTCGAAGTGCGCGACGCATCCGCACGTCTCGATGGAGGCGACGTGGATGCGCGGGATGTAAATGTCCTGCTTGACGGTGACCTCGGCCTCCCCGAAGGCCTTGTCGGTAGCGGCGCGATCGCCCCACTCCCAGTGCCAGATGTGGTTGTCCTTCTTGTCCTTCTTGTCGGTTCGGAGCACGGGCGCGCCGGGCTCGAGGGACTTCTTGGGATCGACGACCACGGGTAGCGCCTCGTACTCGACCTCCACCGCGGCGGCGCCATCGGCGGCGGCGTAGCGGCTGGTGGCGAGGACGGCCGCCACCTCCTGCGCCTGGTACATCACCTTCTCCACGGGCAGGACCATCTGAGTGTCGGACATCAGGGTGGGCATCCAGTGGAGGTTGTACTTGGCGAGGTCCTGGCCGGTGATGACGGCGAGGACACCGGGAATGGCCGTAGCCTTGGAAGCGTCGATCTTCTTGATCAGGGCGTGGGCATAGGGGCTCCGCACGATGTCGAGGTAGAGCATGCCGGGGAGGACGACGTCATCGACGTAGGTGCCCTTGCCCCGGATGAAGCGCGGATCCTCCTTCCGCTTGATCGAATGGCCCATGCCTCCGACTTCGGCCGAGGTTCGGAGCGCCATCACGCCCCTCCTTGCTGCAGCGTGGCCGCCGCATGCTGGATCGCCTTGACGATGTTCACGTAACCCGTGCACCGGCAGAGGTTGCCGGAGATGCCCCAGCGGATCTCCTCCTCGGTCGGCTTCGGGTGCTTCTTGAGGAAGGCGTAGCTGGTCATGAGCATGCCGGGCGTGCAGTAGCCGCACTGGAGCCCATGCTCGGCCACGAAACCCTCCTGGAGCGGATGGAGCTTGCCATTCTGCTCGAGCCCCTCCACCGTCATGATCTCCCGCCCGTTGGCCTGTACCGCGAAGACCGTGCAGGACTTCACGGGCCGGCCGTCGAGGAGGACGGTGCAGGCGCCACAGTGTGTGGTGTCGCAGCCGATGTGGGTGCCGGTGAGCCGGAAGACCTCCCGGATCAGGTGCACGAGGAGGAGACGTGGTTCGACGTCCGCCTCGAGCTTCTCGCCGTTGATGGCCACCTTGACCTGCACGACCCTCACCTCCCCTGGCCCGCGCGCTCCAGGGCCTTCCGGATGGCGCGCCCGGCCAGCACTCGTACGAGATCTCGCTTGTACTCGACAGAACCGCGGAGGTCGGCCGCGGGATCCGCCGCCTCCGCGGCGAACTGCGCGGCCTGCTTGATCACCGCCTCCTCCAGGCGCTTGCCCTTGAGGGCAGCCTCCGCCCGGGTCGCCTTGATGGGGACCGGCCCCACGTTGGTGAGCCCGATCCCCGCCGCCTCGCAGGCGTCGCCCGCGTCGAGGGTGAGTTGGGCCGCCACCGCGGCCGTAGCGAAGTCGCCGACCTTCCGCTCCATCTTGACGTAGGCGCCGCCGCTGCGCGGGCGGGGAACGGGGACGCGGATCTCCACCACGATTTCGTCCGGCTTGAGAGCGGTGGTGAAGGGTCCGGTGAAGAACGAGCCGATGGGAATGGTCCGTTCCCCCCCTGATCCGCGGGCCAACACCTCCGCCCCCAGGGCGAGCATGGTCGCCGGGTGGTCGTTGGCCGAGTCACCGTGGGCGAGGTTGCCGCCGATGGTGGCGAGATTCCGCACGATAGGGTCCGCGATGACCTTGCAGGTGTCGAGGAGCAGCGGGTAGCGCGTGCGGACGAGCTCGGAGTCTTCCAGGTCCGCTTCGCGGGTGAGACCGCCGATGCGGAGCGTGCCCCCCTCCTCGCGGACATAGGCCAATCCCCCGATTCCGTTGATGTCCACCACGTGACTCGGGCTGGCGAGGCGGAGCTTCATGAGGGGGATGAGGCTCTGGCCCCCCGAGAGGATCTTGGCGTCCGTCCCGAGCTTGACGAGGAGACCGGTCGCCTCGTCGATCGTATGGGGAGCGTGGTACTCGAAAGGCCCGGGAATCATGTTTGCCCCCTTCAGGTTGGCCAGCGACGTTCTCTGGTTCGACAAGACCGAGGATCGGGCTGAAACGTACTGGAGGGGACTCAGGGTGTCAAGCGGGCCCGGCCGGATGAAAAGAAAAACCCGCCGGCGCTTTGGGGGCGCCGGCGGGATCACTCGGGGAGGTTGAAGCTACTAGACGCTCACCGTGAGGAAGAGGCTCGCGTCTTCGCGCTGCACACGGAAGAGCATCTGGGTGCCCTTGCCGTGCTTGGCCACGCTCTCGCGGAGCTCGGCCACGCTCTTCACTGGCTTCTTGTCCACTTCCACGATCACGTCGCCGCGCTGGAACCCGGCGTCGGCGGCGGGGCTGCCGTCCATCACGTCCTGCACCACCAGGCCCTGTTTCGCGCTCACGCCGAGCTGCTGGGCGATGGCGGGCGTCAGGGGCTGCACGGCGAGGCCGAGGGCGGGCTTGGCCTTCTCGCCGCCGTTGTTGTCGGCCTCGGCGGCCTCCTTGGTGTCGAGGGCCGCCACCTTCGCGGTGAGGGTCACCGGCTTGCCGTCGCGCACCACCGTCAGCTTCACGTCACGACCCACGGGGGTCGCGGCCACCGCACGGGGCAGATCGCTCGCGCGCTCCACCTTGCGGCCGTCGTACTCCGTGATGATGTCACCCGTCTTGAGGCCGGCGTGCTCCGCGGGCGAACCCTCGGAGACCGAGGAGACCAGCACGCCCGTGGTGTCGGACCGGCCGAAGCTCTTGGCCAGCTCGGGCGTCACGGCCTGGATGCCCACCCCCAGCCAGCCCCGCGTCACCTTGCCGGACTCCGCGAGCTGGGTCACCACGTTCTTGGCGAGGCTCATGGGGATCGCGAAGCCGATGCCCACCGAGCCGCCGCCCTGCGAGTAGATCGCCGTGTTGATGCCGATGGCCTGGCCCCGCGCATTGATCAGGGGACCGCCGCTGTTGCCGGGGTTGATCGACGCATCGGTCTGGATGAAATCGTCGTAGGGACCGGCGCCGATGGCGCGGCCCGTGGCGCTCACGATGCCCGTGGTCACCGTCTGCTCGAGGCCGAAGGGATTGCCGATGGCCATGACGGGCTCGCCGACCTGCATGGTGGAGGAGTCACCGAGCGGGATCACGGTCAGATTCGCCGCCTCCACCTTGAGGAGCGCGATGTCGGTCTTGGCATCGCGGCCAACCACCTTGCCGGGAAGCTCACGCCCATCCGAGAGCTTCACACTGATCTTGGTTGCCCCGTCGACCACGTGGTTGTTGGTCACGATGTAGCCGTTCGAGTTGATGACGAAACCCGAGCCCATGGCGCGGGTGTGCCGCTGCGGCTTGCTGCCAAAATTGTCCTTGAAGTACCGGTCGAAGGGCGAGCCCTCGCCGAACGGATTGGACATCTCCGCCGGTCCGGACTCCGTCCGCTGGGTGCTGACGTTGACCACGGCTGGCTTGAGCTCGCGGCCGATCTTGACCCAGTCGGGCGCCTGCACGGTCGGCATTGGAGCGTTCGCCGCCTGCTCCGTCCACAGCGGCGGCGTCGTGCCCTTGGTCAAGCCGAAGCCGGTGGTCACGCCGAGGCCGGTCGTAATACCACCCACGGCCAGTGCGGCGACGAGGGCCAGCGCGGGCCAGCCCCACTTCGCGTGTCTCCTGAACCAGTCTTTCATCTGTCTCTCTCCCCGTGTGTGAAGTGAGCTGCTCCTGCTGCACATCAACCTAGCAAGGGGGTATGAGAGGGGGATGAAGCGCGGATGAGAAGGTTCTTAGACGAGGGGAAGACGAATGATGAAGCGGGAACCGGACCCGGGAGTGCTCTCGACCTCCACTGTGCCCCCATGCGCGGTGACGATGGCCTGGACGAGGGCGAGGCCCAGCCCCGCCCCCCCGGCGTCCCGGCTCCTGGCGGCATCCAGGCGCACGAAGGGGTCGAAGATGCGGGTCGTCTCCGCGGGGTCGATGCCGATGCCCGTGTCCTGCACCACGATGTGGGCCTCGCCGTCGCGAGCGAACAGCGAGAGGCCCACCTTGCCCCCCGACGGCGTGTACTTTACGGCGTTGTCCACCAGGTTCTGGAGGGCCCGGCGGAGGCTCCCCGCCTCGCCGAGGACGGTCACCGGCTCGATCTCCTCGGCGCGCACGTGGACGCCCGTGCCCTGCGCACGGCGGGCGCCGACCTCGAGGGCCTCGAGCACGAGAGGCTCGAGATCGACGCGATCGCGCGGGATACCCATGGACGCGGAGGAGCGCGAGAAGAGCAGGAGATCCTCGGCGAGCCGGGTCAGGTGTTTCACCTCCTCGAGGCCGGAGCGGAGAACGCGACGATATTCTTCGGACGTGCGCTCGGCGCGGAGGGCGACTTCGATCTCACCCTGGAGCGCGGTGAGGGGCGTGCGCAACTCGTGCGCCGCGTCCGCGGAGAAGCGACGCGCCTGGGCGAAGGCAGCCTCGAGGCCGGCGAGCATGGCGTTGAGGGTATCCGCGAGATGATCGATCTCGTCCTCGGCGCCGCGACGGCCGAGCCGACGCCCCAGGTCCTCCGCGGTGATCTGGCGTGCCGTGCGGGACATGTCGCGCACCGGGTTGAGAGCGCGGCGGGTGACCACGAAGCCGCCCGCCGCCGCCAGGGCCACCGCCACCGGCACCAGGGTGAGGAGCGAGGTGAGATAGCCGGAGAGCGCGTCGTAAAGCTGGGCGAGCGGCGCCGAGACCTGGATGATCTCCACCCGCCGCCCTTCCCGCAGCACGGGCACGGTGAGGAGCCGGATGGGACCGCCGCGCGGATCGTCGAGCGTCTCGAAGGTGCGGCGCCCCTGGGCGGCGTTGACCCGCGCCTCGGGGGAGAGGGGCAGCGTCACCGCGGGCGGACCGGAGCGGAAACGCGAGTGTCCCTCGGGATCCAAGAACTGGTAGTAACGATCGGAAAAGCCAGGGCCGAGCAGCTCGCGGATGGCGCGATCCACCTCGGAGCCGCCCGCCCCGCGCTCGTCTGTCTCCCGCACGATCTGGGCCACGGAGGCGAGGGAGGCATCCACCTGCTGGAGCAGGCTCCAGCGCAAGAAGGAATACGAGAGCACGCTGACCACGGCGAGGATGGCCAGGAGCACGCCCCCGTACCAGAGAGTAAGCCGAGCCCGGATAGAGAGCGGTCTCACGTCTCGTCCTTCAGGACGTAGCCCACGCCCCGCACGGTGTGCAGGAGCTTCTTCTCGCCGGGCGCCTCGATGCGGCGACGGAGATAGCCCACGTAGACGTCAACCACGTTGCTCTCGGAGTCGAAGTCGAGCCCCCACACGTGCTGGGCGAGCATGGGGCGGCTCAGGATGCGACCGGGGCTCCGCATGAAATACTCGAGGAGGGTGTACTCGCGGGCGGTGAGCTCGACGCGCCGGTTCCCGCGCCGCACTTCGCGCGTGGCGGGATCGAGGGTGAGATCAGCCATGCGCAGGACGGGGCTGGGACCAGCAGCGGCGCCGCGGCGCAAGAGGGCGCGCACGCGGGCGAGGAATTCCTCGAAGGCAAAGGGCTTGGTCAGGTAGTCGTCGGCGCCCAGGTCGAGGCCGGTGACTCGATCGCCCACCGCGTCGCGCGCGGTGAGCATGAGCACGGGCGCCGTGAGGCCGTCCTCGCGCAGAGTCTTGAGCACGCTGAACCCGTCGTGCTTGGGCAGCATCACGTCGAGCACGACGAGGTCCCACGCCGAGCCGTCGGCCACGCGCTCGAGCGCCTCCGCGCCGTCGCCCGCCACCTCTACCGCGTGGCCTTCCTCCTCGAGCCCCTTGCGGATGAAGCTCGCCACTTTCCGATCGTCCTCGACCACGAGGATGCGCATACGATCAGTTGTCCATCACCCCCTCCCCCCTGTCAATGCCGGCCATGCTATCCTCGGCGTCGTCGTGCTCGATCTCGGTCATCTGTTCCAGCACTTCGGCTACGCGGCCATCCTCGTGGTCGTCCTCCTTGGCAACATGGGCTTTCCTGCTCCTGAGGAATCGGTGCTCGTGCTCGGCGGCTATCTCTCCTGGCAGCACCGACTCCATCTGCCCCTGGTCATGCTCGTCGGCATCGTCAGCGCATGCCTCGGCGACAATATCGGCTACTGGCTCGGCCGCCGCTACGGCCAGCGCGCCATCACGAAGCTGCCCCTGCCTCAGGCGCGCCTCGCCCAGGCCCAGAGCCTTCTCAGCCGTTACGGCACGCGCGCCGTCTTCATCTCGCGATTCGTGGCCGGTCTCCGCACGGTGGCGGGACCGCTCGCGGGGGCGGGCGGGCTGCCCCCTCTGCGCTTCTTCGTGGCCAATCTCCTGGGGTCGATCTGCTACGTGCCGTGGCCCGTGCTCTTCGGCTTCGGGATCGGCTATGGCTTCGCGGGATGGGTGGAGAAGATCCGCGCGAAGCTCGGGCTCAAGCAGGATCTCGCGCTCTTTGCCGCGGTGATCGTGGTGGGGGCGCTGGGCTTCGCCGTCAAGGCATGGCTTCGCGATCGGCGAGGCGAGCGGCCAGCCGTGTTGTGAATGTCGCGGGATCCTCCGGCGACAGGGCCACCAGCCCACGCGAGGTGGTGAGCCAGACGAGGTCGGACGTGCGGGTGATGAACAGATAGTGCCGGCCCGTGCGCGGGTTCCAACGGAGCCCGTGCGCGCCGAAAAGTGAGTTGAGGCCCACGGAGCCGAAACCACCCACCGCGCGCGGCCGCCGGTCGATGTCGCTGATCGCCGCGTAGGCAATGCCGCGCCGGAGCCATCTCCGCTCCAGGATGAGGCGGCCCTCCTCCAGGGTGTAGCCGGAGGGAGCGAGACCCTGGGCGAACCACAAGGCCCCCAGGAATGGCAGGGGCAGTATCAGGAAGAGCAGGTCTCCGCTGGTTGCCACGAGTACGACGCTCAGGACGAAAGGCACGCCGAAGCCGCCCGCGATGCCCGCGAGCCCGGCGATCCATCGCTGACGGGTGCCGAGCGAGGCGGTGAAGGTCTCGTCGTCGCTCACGCGGCGGGCGCGCCTTCGACGTGGCAACCTATAATGTGCATGTGATCGCGCTGGTCGTCGCCCTCGTCCTCTCTTCTCCCCTCCTCCTCTCTTCCCCCCGCGCGCTCGCTCAGCCCGCCGACGCCTACCTCACGGAGGTGGTGACGGTGCCGAGTGGAGACCTCAAGCTCCGCGCGGTGCTCGGACGTCCGCGAGGAGACGGCCCCTTTCCCGCGTACATCCAAAACCACGGCTCCATGACGGTGGAAGAAGCGGGCCGCAACCCATGGAGCCGCATCACCCGCGACTCGCTCTCCGATACCCTCGCGCGCAACGGCTACGTGGTCCTCGTGCTCGCCCGCCGCGGCTACAAGGGCTCCGAGGGCGTGGCCATGACCTACTCGCAGAACCAGACGTCGGGCGGGCGCAGCGGCCGGCGCGCGGCGGACGTGATGCGGGGCGCCGAGGAGGAAGCGGGCGACGTCGTTGCCGCCCTCGACTATCTCAGCACCCTGCCCTACGTGGACAAGGACCGGGTGGGGGTGGGCGGTGTCTCTCTGGGCGGGCTCGTGAGCATCATGGCGGCCGCGCGCGATCCGCGCTTCAAGGCGCTCATCACCATGGCGGGCGGCTACCGCCAGCTCGGTCCCGGCAGCGTCGACGAGGCGTGGGCCCCTCTCCAGGCCGTGTGGGAGAGCGCGGCGCGCCGCCTCCATATCCCCGTGCTCATCCTGTGGGCCAAGAACGACATGGTGCTGGACCGCGACGTGGGGCGGGAGCTCGAGAAGGATCTGCGCCTCGCGGGCAAGCGCGTGGAGATGACCGTGTACCCCGAGTTCGAGCAGAACGGGCACTTTCTCTTCTCGCGCCCGGAAGGCTATCCGCTCTTCGTCCCCGACGCCATGCGCTTCCTCGATCGCAACCTCAAGCGCTGACCCGGGGCGGGCGGCCGAGGCGACGCTCAGCGCGCGCAGATCTCGAGGGCGTCGAAGAAGTAGGGGATCTCGAAGGCGGCGGACTGGGGCGAGTCCGAGCCGTGGACGGCGTTAGCCTCGATGGAGGACGCGAAGTCCTTGCGGATCGTCCCCGGAGCGGCCTTGGCAGGGTCGGTGGCGCCCATGAGATCGCGCAGGCGCGCGATGGCGTTGTCCCCTTCGAGCACCAAGGGCATGCACGGCCCCTGGGTCATGAAGGCGCAGAGGCTGCCGTAAAAAGGACGCTCCTTGTGCACGATGTAGAATCCGGCGGCCTGGGCGGGACTCAGGTGCACGAGCTTGGCCGCAAGCACTTTGAGGCCGGCCTGCTCGAAGCGGGCGATGATCTGGCCGGCGGCGTTCTTCGCCACGGCGTCGGGCTTGATGATGGTCAGGGTTCTCTCGACGGCCATTGACGTGGGGTGTCCTTTCCCTGAGCGGAGCTACTTGCCGACGACGCGGGCCACGGTGGCACCCATGTCGGCGGGACTCTTCACGGTGGTGATGCCGGCGGCCTCCATGGCCTTCATCTTTTCGGCAGCGGTGCCCTTGCCTCCCGCGATGATGGCCCCCGCGTGACCCATGCGCCGTCCGGGAGGCGCGGTCTGCCCGCAGATGAAGCCGATGACCGGCTTGGTGACGTGCGCCTTGATGAAGGCAGCCGCCTCTTCCTCGGCCGTGCCGCCAATCTCTCCGATCATCATGATGGCTTCAGTTTGCGCATCGGCCTGGAAGAGGCGCAGCACGTCGATGAAGTTGGTCCCGTTGACCGGATCACCGCCGATGCCCACACAGGAAGACTGGCCGAGCCCGCGCTGGGTCAGCTGATGCACCACCTCGTAGGTCAGGGTGCCGCTGCGCGAGACGACGCCGATGGGCCCTTCCTTGTGGATGTGACCCGGCATGATGCCGATCTTCGCCTTGCCGGGCGAGATGAGGCCGGGACAGTTCGGCCCGATGAGCCGGCTCGAGTGGCGGCCGAGGAAGGCCTTGACCCGTACCATGTCCGAAACGGGCACGCCCTCCGTGATGCAGACCACGAGCGGCATGCCGGCGTCGGCTGCTTCCATGATGGCGTCGGCGGCCGCGGGGGGCGGCACGAAAATGAGGGCGCAGTCCGCGCCGGAGGCCGTCACGGCCTCCTCCACGGTGTTCCATACGGGAAAGCCCTCGTGGGTTGTCCCGCCTTTGCCGGGGGTCACCCCGCCCACCACCTGCGTGCCGTACTCCTTGCAGCGCAGCGCGTGGAACGTACCCTCCTTGCCGGTGATCCCCTGCACGAGGACCTTCGTCTGCTTGTCGACGAGAATGCTCATTTATCTTGCTTGAATGTGACTGACGCCAGTTTGTGGTTGGGCCTCTTCGGGCCTTTGGCCCTCATCGGGGCGCCCGCGCTATCGTGCACGACGGCCGCGCTTGCCGTCATCTGCGGCCTCTTCGGGCCTTCGGCCCTCATTTGTCTCGCTTAAATCTGACTGACATCGGTTGGCGGTTCGGCCTCTTCGGGCCTTCGGCCCTCATCGGGGGGCGCCCGCGCTATCGTGCACGACGGCCGCGCTTGCCGTCATCTGCGGACACTCCGGGCGAGCTCGACGGCCTTGCGAGCGCCTGAGCCCATGTCGTCGGCCATGACGAGCGAGAGGCCCGAATCCGCGAGCATCTTCTTCCCCTGCTCGACGTTGGTCCCCTCGGCGCGAAGAACCACGGGCAGCTCGAGGCCGAGCTTCTTCACGGCGGCGATGATGCCCTCGGCGAGACGATCCACGCGGAGGATTCCCCCGAAGACGTTGATGAAGACCGCCTTGACGGACGGATCGGAGGAGAGGATGCGGAAGGCGTTCTCGATCTGCTCAGGAGAAGCCCCGCCTCCCACGTCGAGGAAGTTCGCCGGCTCGCCTCCTGCCAGCTTGATGATGTCCATGGTCGCCATGGCCAGCCCCGCCCCGTTGACCATGCAGCCCACCGTGCCATCGAGCTTGATGTAGTTGAGGCCGTACTTCGAGGCTTCCACGTCGAGGGGCGTCTCCTCGTTGATGTCGCGCAGGGCCACGATCTCCGGGTGGCGATAGAGCGCGTTGTCGTCGAAGTTGAGCTTGGCGTCGAGGGCCATCACCCGCCCGTCACGCGTCACGACCAGCGGGTTGATCTCGGCCAGCGAGCAGTCCTTCTCGAGATAGCCGCGGAAGAGGTTCAGGATGAGCCCAACGCCCGCCTTGAACTGGTCGCCGGAGAGGCCCAGGCCGAAGGCGAGATGGCGCGCCTGGAAGGCCTGGAGGCCGAGGGCGGAATCGGCCCACTCCCGGACGATCTTCTCGGGATGCGTCGCCGCCACTTCCTCGATCTCCATGCCGCCGGCCTGGGACGCCATGACCACGTGCGCGCCCCGCCCTCGATCGAGGGTCATGGAGAAATACAGCTCGGCGGCGATGGGCGAGGCTTCCTCCACCAGCACCTTGAGGACCTTGATCCCCTCGGGCGGCGTCTGGGGCGTCTTGAGCATCATGCTGAGAATCTGCCGGGCCGCCGCCTCGGCGCCCGCCGCGTCATCGGCCAACTTGACGCCGCCCGCCTTGCCCCGTCCCCCCGCGTGCACCTGCGCCTTGACCACGACCTTGCCGCCGAGCCGGGCGGCAATGGTCCGCGCCTGGTCAGGGGTGTCCGCCACCTCTCCAAGGGGGACGGCGACACCGTACTTCCTCAGGATGGCCTTGCCCTGATACTCGTGGATC
>Ga0209465_10001157_pt1 | contig 11919 bp, 12 predicted proteins | sample PanSoiPlot1MoBio_FD_188321 | JGI IMG/M metagenome (GOLD analysis project Ga0209465, IMG submission 188321) | Tropical forest soil microbial communities from Panama analyzed to predict greenhouse gas emissions - Panama Soil Plot 1 MoBio (SPAdes)... | ecosystem: Environmental > Terrestrial > Soil...
AAACAGCGAATTGTTACAACGGCAGTTGGCGTATTGGAAGCAAAAACTCGCCGACCTGCAGCCCCTCAATTTACCGTTGGACAGACCACGTCCTTCCGTACAAACATTCAACGGTGCACATCTCGCCCGCGATCTATCGAAAACTCTGCTAGACGATTTAAAGCGCCTCAGTGTGCAAGAAGGCGTAACGCTGTATATGACATTTCTGGTTGCTTTCAAAGCTCTGCTGTCCCGTTATTCAGGCCAAACAGACATCGCCATAGGGTCAGCGGTCGCGAATCGCAATTGGCTTGCCCTTGAGGGGATTGTCGGAAGTTTCGTTAACACGCTGGTATTGCGTACCGATGTATCGGGGAACCCGACATTTCGTGAGCTTCTAAGGCGCGTTCGGGACGTCACGATTGATGCTTACGCAAGGCAGGAAACGCCTTTTGAAAAAGTCGTTGAGGAGCTTCACCCCGAACGTGACACCAGCCTCTCGCCACTTGTGCACACATTTTTCAATTTTCAAAATGCCCCGTTGGGTGATCTCAAGCTGCACGGGATTTCGTGGCGCCCTTTTGAATTCGAGCTAGGAGCTTCTCAGTTCGATCTTTGCCTCGCCATAGACCCGGCCGTTCTAAACAAGATCGTGGTCATCTACAATCCCGACTTGTTTGACGAGTCACGTATCGCCCGGATGATGGAGCACTACATTAATATTCTCCGAAAAATTGTGACCGACCCGAACGAAAAATTACATCTCGTCGAGTTCCTGACGGATGGCGAAAGGAAGCTGTTGCGCAACACGACCAACCAGGCGCAATCGGGTTTGGCCACAAATCTATGTGCGCATGAATTGTTCCAAGCTCAAGTCGAACGCTCACCGAAGTGTGTTGCAGTAAGCTTTGGGAGCCAGACCGAAACCTATGAAACGCTCAATGCCCGGGCGAATCAGCTGGCACATTATCTACGAACTTTGGGTGTGGGACGAGGGGTTGCGGTCGCGATCTACATGGAGCGGTGTTTAGACGTTGTTGTAAGTCTACTCGCAATTCTGAAAGCGGGCGGAGCTTATGTGCCGTTAGACCCCGGCTACCCGTCGAAACGGACTGCTATGATCGTCGAAGATAGCGCAACACAGGTCATTGTGACGCAAGAACGCTTGCTTAAGGCGCTGCCGCAAAATAACGCGCGTATCGTTTGTGTAGACCGAGATTGGACTGACATCTCACGCCATGATGATAAAAATCCGGTGCCACTCGCCGAGTCAGATGATCTCGCGTATGTCATCTATACCTCTGGATCGACAGGTGGTCCCAAGGGAGTTGAGATCACACACAAAAGCCTTGTAAATTTTCTTGCATCGATGGCGAGAGAACCTGGAATGACCGCCGGAGATATCGTACTAGCGGTTACTCCGCTGACCTTTGATATCGCCGCATTGGAGCTTTTTCTTCCCCTGACGGTTGGAGCACAGGTGGTCGTGCTTTCTCGGGAAACGACTATGGACCCACGGCTATTAATGGATCGTATTGACGCTAGCAGTGCGAGCGTGATGCAGGCAACGCCGACGATGTGGAGAATGCTCTTGGATGCGGGCTGGGAAGGAAAACCGGAACTCAAGATACTCTGCGGCGGGGAACCGCTATCCAAAGATCTGGCCGAAGCGCTGATGCCCAGAGGCAGGTCGGTTTTCAACTTGTATGGGCCGACCGAAACGACTGTTTGGTCAAGCGTGTGGAAAGTTACTCCCGGGAATGTGGCTAGCGTCATCGGACGACCTATCGACAATACGCAAATCTACATTCTGGATAATAACCTGCAGGTGGTTCCATTTGGCATCGAAGGAGAGATCTACATCGGCGGATCAGGTGTGGCGCGTGGTTATAGACACAATCCCGAACTGACGAAGGAAAGGTTTATTGATGATCCATTTAGTAGCGAGCCATCTGCGCGGCTATTTAAGACCGGCGATCGAGCGCGCTACTTACCTGATGGTAATATCGAGTACCTCGGTCGAATTGATTTTCAAGTAAAACTGCGTGGCTACCGAATCGAGCTCGGGGAAATCGAGTCGGTATTGGCCGAGCATTCAGCAGTAAAACAATGCCTGGTTTTAGTCAGAGAGATCTCAGAACAAAAAAAATTAGTCGCTTACATTATCCCCGCCGAAGCGGGAGAGATAAATAGCGATGAGCTGCAAAGATATTTAACGGAAAGACTTCCCAATTACATGGTGCCGGCAGATTTTGTTGCGCTGAAGTCGTTCCCGCTTACGCCGAATGGAAAGATCGATCGGAATGGATTTCCTTCTCCGGTGCGAGAACTAAAGAAAGCGGACCCCGGACTGCTGCCTCGTAACAGCCTGGAGCGTCAGCTCGTCGAGAGTTGGCAACGGCTTCTTAACGTACGCCCGGTGAGTATCCGAGATAATTTCTTCGATTTGGGAGGACATTCGCTCCTGGCCATCCGGTTAATGGTTGAAATTGAAACTCTGACTGGCAGAAACATTCCCCTGGCAACGCTTTTTACAGCGCCGACCATTGAACAACTGAGCGCAGCGATACAAGACGAGAATAAGTCGGAGTCTTGGCGTACCCTGCTACCGATTCAAAGGAGTGGCTCGAAGATTAGGAATTGAGATCTAGTGCATGCATTGACCGCCTTCGTCGTTCGCGCCAAAGAAGCACCCTCGGGCAGGGGATTGGCAGTGAATTTTTCAATGGTTTTTTTTAAGGTCTGAGGTGAGCCTGGTTTTACTAGATACGTTTCGATGCCCGCTCTCGAAGCTTTTTCCACCCTTAGTTCGGACATCCAGGCGGTCAGCGCGACGATAGGAATTTGAGAGGTTTTTCTGTTTTGTTTAAGCATTATGCTTGTTTTGATACCGTCACAATCCGGTAGCCCCAAGTCCATAAAAATGAGGGCCGGTTGTTCGGCCTCCGCACAGGCAATGGCTTCTTTGCTGTTCTGAGCCTCTATGGCCTGATATCCCATGTGCGTTAACCTTAGAAGGAGGATTGCACGTAAATCATCATTATGCTCGACAACAAGAATCTTCTTTTTCATTTAACAAAGTCCTTTTGTACCGCTGTACCGCTTCGACGGCTAACGATTAGGCTATCCCTTAGTCGATAGGAAACGTTTGAGGCGTTGAATCCACCCTGAGCACGAGTCCTCAGTCGGCCATTCTAAATCCCGAGAACGTCGTAATTTGAAGGCGACGTAGATGAGATAGAAGCTCCCTGCTTCCGTATCTCTAGGTAGATTTCTGAATGCGTGTTTAACTTCATGAGCCATGTTGAGAAGAAAGAGCAAAGGGCATGCAAGCTAAAAGGACAGCCTCTGTGAAAACTCATTTTCCTTTTATGGAGGAAATAGGAGTAATGCCGCCAAGCAGCGCCGCGAATCGCGCAGGCTAAAACGCCCAGTCTTCACTTCTCGGGTATGGGACCGGGAATTGTGACGCCCGTCCCGTTAGGATTTTTTAGCACTCCTGTCTCGATTCATGCGCATTCGTGTCGGCTGATGTCGTGGCCCCCTGCTTGCTCCACTGGTAGTTCTGATTGCTTGATTTTCTGGTGAATTTCCAATTGTGGAGCGGGTGATAAATTTTTTTTAGTTTGAATGGGGTTTTCAATGGTCTGTTTTAAAGGTAAGAGAAACAAAGGTCCCCAGGGATCTGTTTTAGTCTCCCCCTTGAACTCAACGATCAGTTGTTCCTTGGGTCGAAATCTTTTCACAAGTTTTACTGATTCCTCAGGACAGGCTGTTGTCGAGTTCTCGTTAACGTTTTTACTTTTCCTGGTCATCGCTTGGATACCAGCCGACTTTGGCCTGGCGTTTTATACAGGACAACTGGCACAGAACGCTTCGCGTGAAGCTGCGCGTATTGCAGCGGCGGATCCCAATCTTACTACCGCTACCGGGAGCTGTAATATGCCCTGTTCGTCGGCGTCCGCAGGAACCGCTCTAAAGGCCGCGGCTGACAGAATGTCCCAAGCGCTTTTACCCGGAGCGTTAATCTCCGTGACCTTAGAACCTGCGATCGGGACCAACTGCAATCGTCTGGCGGAAGTATCGATCTCTGGAAACTACAGTCTTTTCTTTTATCGACTATTGCGGGGTATAGGCGTGTCTTCTTCCGAAATCAGTGATCCCGTTAATATACAACGTAGTACCAAAATGAGATGGGAGCACCAGCCTGGCTGTCAGGCTTAAACTAAACTCAAAGTTGGACCAAAACAGGTATAGGGAAATGAAGACGACTGTCAAGAACAACTTAAACCGAAGAAAACAAACCGGTCAAAGTATCGTCGAATTAACGCTCATTACTCCCTTGTTGCTGATTGCTTTGTATATCCCGGCAGATTTCGGCGTGGCATTTCTTACCGCCCATCTTGTCCAGAACGCTGTCCGTGAGGGCGCACGGATCGGCTCCGGGCTAACCTCCGGGGATCCTAGTAAACCCATAGACAGTGGACAGGGAATAACGATCAAGGATGCGGTATTTGACAGATTGCCGCAACGCTTATCCGGCCCGACGGTGAACGTGAAGTTCTATTTTGGCGGTGCGCCGAATTGCATGCAGGTAGTGGAAGTGACCACCACCGGTAGTTACGATTTCGGCTTATACCATCTTATGGGATTGATCGGAGTAACTGTTCCACCATCGGTTCCTATAACTCGAACGACGCAAATACGCTACAACTATCAGCGACCCGAAAACAATACTCCGATTTGCGCTGCGACCGGTTTTAACCAGGCGTACTCTAGTTAACGTTGGAGAAAGTTTATGCATGCCGTTAATAACAATCGAGGCACGGTTTTAATCTTTGTAACACTATTGATCGTTTTGTTGTTGGTCATGGTCGGAATGGGTCTGGATACCGGCCATCTGGTTTACGTGCGGGCGCAGGGACAGGCTGCCGTAGATGCGGCCGCCCTGGCGGCGGCCTCGGCGATTCCGACCGGCAGCGCCACCGAAGTCAATAACCGGGCGGCCGCCTTTGACTCGAAGAACAATTACGTCGACAGTCCCAGTAACTCAATCACAGATGCCAACGTGACTTATGTCCAGTATTCTCCGCTGGACGGGACCATCAACACTGCGGGAGTCAGCATAGCCAATGCTAACGGCGTTCGAGTGGCGCTGGAAACCACTAACCCTCACACCGGAGCCAGTCCGGCAACGGGGATTATAGCCCGGCTGTTTTTAATGCCGTTGTTGAACTTGTTGGGGTACAACATCGATGACACAGCGACCTTAAGCGTGAGCGCGGTTGCGGTCATAAAGGCTGCTCCCGGGCTTCCGATCGCCATTGAAAAGGCGTTATGTTCGCAACCTAATCCGCAAAAGCTGCTTCAATCGAGCAGTCAGACGGACAATTCAGGTTATACAACCTATTGGATCAACAACACGAGCGCGGCAGAGATCAGAGCATTATTAAAGAGCGCTAAGACTTGTGGCGGATTGCCCGCGGTCGACGTTGGCTTCGCCACCCAGTTGAACAACGGGCAAATCAGCAGCATTTACAGCGATTTCGCAGACGTCTTTAAAGCAAATCCGGGTGAGTGCTACTTAATCCCCGTAGTGCAAGACGGCTCTAAGTGGAACCAAACTGAAAAGATCATAGACTTTGCTAAATTTTGTCCTGACCCGAAAAATCCAGTTGTCACAAATGGCAGCGACAAATACATCTATGGAACGGTTACCTGCGGGCAGAATCCTTACAACACGACAGACGTAAGTTGCTACGTTCCGACGTTGGTGCGGGATGTCAAATCGGGAATGTAAGGGCTATGAAATCGTTGTCCAGGTAGCTGCTGGCCGTCTCCTCGACGAGTAATACGAGAACCATACCGCTGACACAGCTACTCATACCGATTTTACAAAGATTTTGCAGACAAGAAACTTCATAGTGGCAGTTTTATCCAGTGTGGCGATTGTTGCCTCGACCAGTGCTTGCAACCATGAGGCGCGGGTAGTACTGGCCGATGTCGACGGCCAGATCGTTTACGCTTCTGACCTGGAGAAAAGTGCGGCCAAAGCTCTTTCTGAGGAGCGGGAACGTCTGTATCAATTGCAGAAGCAAAAGCTTGAAGAGTATGTCAACGCCGTGCTTCTCACTCGAGAAGCCAAGAAAAACGGGGTCTCGGTGGACACTCTGTTGGATCGGGAAGTGCACTCCAAAATCATGTCCATCACGGATGATGAGATTGAAGTCTTTTACAGATCCAATAAGTCTCGCCTTGGCATGGACCTTAACTCACCCCGAGAGCAAATTCGTAAGTATCTCCTGATTAAGAAAATAGAAGCGCAAAAAGCTTTGTACCTAAAGTCCCTGCGCTCCCATGCAAGGATCGAAACCTATCTCAAGGCGCCCCCGCTTTTTCGTGCACAGGTGCCGGTTGCGGGCGCGCCGTTCCATGGGCCAAAAGATGCCCCGGTGACGATTGTCAAGTTTGAGGATTATCAATGTCCGTTTTGCAAGCAAGTTCAGCCGATGCTCAGAGAATTGCTCTCACGCTATAACGGTAAAATTAAGTTGGTCCATAAGGACCTTCCCTTGGACAGCCTTCACCCGCAAGCGCGCCAGGCCGCTGAGGCGGCCCGATGCGCCGATGAGCAGGGACAGTTTTGGAGTTATCACGATGCTCTTTACGCTCATTCTCCCAACGCGGATAAGCAAAGTCTGACCAGGTATGCTAAAGAAGTGGGCCTTGACATAAACGCCTTCGGTCACTGTCTCGACAGCGGGAAATTCAAAGCCGTTGTCCAGCGGGATTTAAGGGATGGAGCCCTACTCGGAGTTACGGGAACACCAACATTATTTATCAATGGCCGGGAAATTTCGGGTAACCAACCCTTGGAAGTATTTGAAACAATACTCAATGAGGAGCTTGGGCAGACCTCATAAACTCCTATTCTCTGCCCGACCCTAGGCTCCCACCACAGCGTCAGATTCTTCACGGTGCGTAATGGCTTCGCGTCGTACGCGCCATGAAATCGCTGTCAAACTTGAGGGCTTGAAGATCGACACATGCCCTATGCTAACCTACTCGAGCGTAAGAGCACGCAATAGGCGCTAACGCGGGCGAAAACGAAAAACTGCGTATGTCTCGAAACAAAGCTCGCTGTATAGATTAACTTTGCGGTGTGGATGTCGGATGGCAAGCTGACTCAGGGCACGACAAGATGAAGAGGCTGCCGAGATTATACCCAAGGAATATGTGTAACCTCACAGTATCGAGTTTCGTCAGATGAGCTCAAGTAGGGTTTAATGAACCCCATCAGTGAAGCGGCTTCCAGTACCTAGATGTTCCCAACGTAGCTTTTCAAACTCCTCTTAACCTTCCGATCATGACTTTCGTCCTCACTCCGCGCGAGTTTCTTCCATCCATTTTGTAATTTCTACGCGGGGCGTAATTGGTTGCGCTGTCATTCTTGGTCCTATTTAAGGCGCGTTTCACGATGAGCGCGCCGATTAGATAAGCCAGCGCTAGAATCAAGAAGTTTAGTAGGTTCATTTATCCTCCGTGTTCTGGAAACTTCCAACACTTATCGAGGGAAACGGCGCATCTATATCGCCACTGATGGGATTGAGTCAAGGCTCTGGAGTCCGCAGTTACAGTTCCGAAAGTGGCACTTTCAACAATCAATGTCTAGTCTGGCCGCAAACCGATTATATATAAATGCTGCTCCGGCAGTGCGTGAATATAGAGACTTTTGCTGGGAATACGTTAAGAATCGCACCCAAGCCGTAATAGTGGCCCCGAAAAAATCCAAGGCATTAACCGAAAACAGCAACCGGACCCGATAAGAGCCCCGGGCAGGAAGTGACCGCTCAGACCTGTCGGGAGGCTTGCAAGAAAGAAGGATTCAAAAGCGAGCTTCACCTCGCACCAAAACTTGCAGGATTATTTTTGCATTGAGATTGCAGCCAAGTCCAATGATCCCAACGTTCGCTATGCGTTTAATGCGAACATAAGCCTTGTGACTACGACGAAGTAGTTGGAAACTGTAGAAGAGAGGATGAGAGATGCTGTTGAGAATCTTGGGGGGCGATTCAATGATCGCAAAAGGCTCTGAAATGTCACATCTGGCCAAGTTGGGAAAAAGTGAGAAAGTTGGCGAAATGCTCGAGAACTATGGATTTCTAAAAAGAATGTTTGGTGGCGGTGGACAGATTCGAACTGTCGACTCCGCGGATATGAGCCGCGTGCTCTGACCAACTGAGCTACACCGCCACGTGAGGATACAAAGTATGCCGGGATCAGGAAAAGTTCAAGGAGCAACGACGGCGGACATGGCATCCCATTTTTTCTGTATCGGGGTTTGCTTGATCTGTTTCTTGCCGCGATGGATCTGATAGAGAACTTTTTCTTCGATTTCGAGGCAAGTGAGTTTGTTGCCGTAAACCAAACCGGTATCCAGCCCGATTTTATAAGGAAGATCGTAGAAAACATCGCTCTGCGGCGTGTGGCCGAACAGCACAACGTAGGGCAGCATATGAGACCGATAAATGAACTGATTGCGAATCCAAAACATCTCCGATTCCGTTTGCTCCTCTAGGGATTTCATCGGATGAACGCCGGCATGCACACACAGGAACGGCTCGGCGACGTAGTAGTTTCTCAGGTCTTGGTAGAAGTCCAGATGCGGCGGCGGAATCTGGGCCACCAGTTCCTTAGGATTCGTATTCGTGGAGAGCCCGTAGCTTTCCAAAGTAACCTTCCCGCCATTGATAAGAAACATGTCCGCGTGCTGACCCGGCAACCCGAGATAAGACAAAAACATGTCTTCGTGATTTCCCTTCAAAAATATAGAATCGTAAGAGGGATTTTTCTGTAATTCTATGAGATATGAAACCACTCCTTTGGAATCGGGGCCGCGATCTACATAATCTCCTAGGAAAACCAACCGATCCCCGCTTTCAAGCGGTAAACCCTCGAGCAAGTAACGAAGCTCGGTGAGGCACCCGTGAATATCTCCGACCACGAAGCAATGCATGCGATTGTTATCCTAAGCTAGTCACATAGTGAGTGCAACCACGGTGAGGCGCGATGTCCTGTCGCTACCGGCATGATTGTTGGTCATGCGAGGATGAAATTGACCGCGATGCTAAATTCTGTTACACCCGGAAGTAACGTGAAAGTGCGTGAAATTTACTCCAGCTACCTGGTTATTGCCGGTGCCGTGTGTTTGCTGTTGGGCATCGGCAACTGGACAGTTGGAGCAATTGAAAGCACAAAATACCAAAGTCTCCTGCACAAAACCGCGCGAACCGGACTCGAAGACTCGTACAGAAGTTTTCAGGAACTGGATCACCAAAAAAACGAAGAGGTACTCAGACGAATCAATGAGGACCGGGAGAAATATAACGCTGCCAGAGTGAAACTCAATTTTTTCTATGTCGTGTTAACCGGAGGAAGAGTTCTGTTTCTATTAGGCGCGATGCTAACTTTCTGGTCGATGATTCGGCTTATTCGACGCGATGCTCAAATGAAGTTAAGACGAATCGCAGGTTTGACAGATTAGATCGGCTCGTGGACGTTGCGCTTATTTTGACGGTTTGGACTTTTGGTATTTACGGTAATCGTACCCCGTCGCCATGGCGAGCAAGATATCTTCCATTCCGCCGCTCTTTTCCCGCCTCAAAATCAAGAGGCGATCATAAAACTGCTTGAAATCTTTGTAGATTCGTTGACTGTCGTCAGCTTTCTTAAGGAAAAAGTCCTTGATTCGTGTGACCGTGAAGCGCAACGCGGAGAATCGCAATTCATTAGGAAACGAATCCCACTCCGGCAGTGACAGAGGTCTCAGGCTTTCGTATCCGCCAATCAAGGCTTCAAAGCGATCGATCTTGTAGCGATCGTCCAGAAAACAGAGCGCATTGACCGACGTGGCCAAATCATAAATGAGTTTGCCGCGACAGGCAGCATCGAAATCCATTACTCCAACCAAACGGTTGCCTTTAAACTTTACGTTGTCAGGGAACAGATCTCCGTGGATGATTCCCTTCGGAAGGTTGTTATCCAGGTAGTTTTCCAAATAAGAAAATTCGTCATCGAGGACTCGAATAATATTTTTCAGGTGCGAAGGCAGTTGTCGGCGAGCTTCACGGTAAATGGCCACTATCCTGTTGAAGCCAAAACGATTATCGATTCCCTTCTTATAACTTCGGCCGATCAGGTGCAGATTAGCGAGGGCATGCCCTAAAATTTCGAGATGATTGTTGTTCAGGGCGTCCACCGATAACTCCGTTCCGTCTATATAACGGCTCACGGTCAAGCACTTGCCATCGATATCGAGATAGTACCGTCCGGTTTTGCTTTTTAGCGGCTGTAAGCACGGAAAGCCCTGTTTCCTCAAGTGAAACAAGAGATCCAATTCCTGTTTTACTTCGAGCTCACTTTTCACTTCATCTATTTTGGCGAAGTAGCGACCCCGTTTGGTTTCAATCACGTAATGGGTGTTTACTGACCCGTTCTTGATGCCGGAGTAAGATGAAAGGTCACCAAGCACAAACTCATCAGCGATCTTGGCGATGTCCTTTTTGCTGAGAGTAGTATAAATGGCCATTCCCTTACCTTCCGACTGCTGTTGGTTCATCGTGGTAGATACGAAGTTTTTCCGCGTTCGCTGCTATTATCCCCGTCATTCCTCAACCGCTAACTATGCCAAATGTAATGGAAAAATTAGGATAAGTCAATATAATGAGATTTTTCTCTTTACAATTCAGACCATATGGCGCGAATCTTCAAGTTATGCAAAAGGTTACAGTGAGCCTAAAATTTAGAGCATTTCCAGCGATAAAAAGTTCCAAAAAACTGCTTCGCGAACGGTTTTTATGGTCCAGCGGGGCTTGATGGAATGATCCGCTCCAAGCTGTCCTGCATCGCGATTGGTTTGCTCATCACAATCGGTGGAGGGACTTCACGATCCAAAAATCGTTTCTATCCGACAGGTCGACGCGTCGTTGTTTGGCTTGAGCAGATACATAATAAAATAGGGTTTAACGGTTCGACACGAGCCTCGCGATAAAATGTTGGCAGAAACAATCTGGCCTATAGGTTTTTTCAACGCGCTGGGAGGGTTTTCCCTTGACAACAATGCTGCCGTTTATCTAATGTCCCACTCTAAAGAAAAATGGGAACTATTCTTCGTGAATTTCCGAATGGAATGGGTAAGATTGGAGCTGACAGAGTAACGAAAATTTGGAAACACAGTCAAAAGGTTTGAGTCTCCGGGTATCGAGTAAGCGTGTGGAGGTCTAGTTGATGGCAACAACAGGAAAGGTGAAGTGGTTCAACAATGCTAAGGGTTACGGTTTCATTGAAAAGGAAGGCGGTGGAGATGTCTTTGTTCACTATACCGCCATCCAAGGTGACGGTTTCAAGACTCTCAACGAGGGTCAAGCCGTCGAATTTGAGATTTCACAAGGGGAAAAAGGACCACAAGCCATAAATGTTGTAAAGGTATAAATAATTTCTTTGCCCAACAATTCCGCCGCGAGACCGAGCGCGGTGTTATAACGCTGGGCACACGCGTTCGATTTAGCGCGGCGTTTTGAACCAGAAACCCCATCCTATATCTACGTTGAGTCAATCCTGATTCCGATTATAGTAATCCTGAAGTGCCTTTATTAATTGTGTCGAAGCGGGAAAAAGTGTAACGTTTTGTTATCCCGATGAACGATCTCAAACCGGATATCCATAACAGTTCTGCCGCTGACGTAAAATTCGGCCAGGATAAGCTTTTGGCCGACACCGTTGTGTTGACTCGATTAGACAAAGCGGTCGGTTGGGCGCGAAAGTATTCTCTCTTCCCATACCCGTTTGCGACGGCTTGTTGCGCCATGGAATATATGTCGCTTTCCATGTCGCCATACGACATTGATCGATTCGGCGCGCTTTTGCCTAGGTTCAGTCCGC
>Ga0209465_10001158_pt1 | contig 11910 bp, 9 predicted proteins | sample PanSoiPlot1MoBio_FD_188321 | JGI IMG/M metagenome (GOLD analysis project Ga0209465, IMG submission 188321) | Tropical forest soil microbial communities from Panama analyzed to predict greenhouse gas emissions - Panama Soil Plot 1 MoBio (SPAdes)... | ecosystem: Environmental > Terrestrial > Soil...
AGTTATCCGGAATCGCGCCGAAGCCCGGAACGCGGCAATTGCTCCAGAAACTGGGGCCGCAGAAATTTGCCGCATGGGCCAGGAAAGAGAAGCGGCTGCTGCTGACGGACACGACGTTTCGCGATGCGCACCAGTCCTTGCTGGCCACCCGGGTGCGGACGTACGACCTGCTCTCGACGGCGCAGGCTGTCGCTCAGCGCTTGCCGAATCTCTTTAGCGTTGAGATGTGGGGTGGGGCTACGTTTGATACCTCGATGCGGTTTCTGCACGAGGATCCGTGGCAGCGGCTGCGTGAATTGCGCCGGGCCATTCCCAACATTTGCTTCCAAATGCTTTTGCGCGGGGCCAACGCGGTCGGCTACACCTCGTATCCGGACAATGTCATCGCTGCGTTTGTGCGCGAGTCGCACCGGCAGGGTATCGATATCTTCCGCATCTTCGATTCGCTGAATTCCATCGAGAACATGCGTGTTTCGCTCGACGCCGTGCTGGAAACCGGCGCTGTGTGCGAACCGGCGATTTGCTATACCGGCGACATGCTGGACCAGGGCCGGCCCAAGTATTCCTTGAAGTACTACGTGCAGATGGCTAAAGAACTGGAAAAACTTGGCGGGCACTTCCTATGCATCAAGGACATGGCGGGACTCTGCAAACCGTACGCGGCATTCGAACTGGTGAAGTCGTTACGCGAAGAGATCGGCATTCCCGTTCACTTTCACACCCACGACACTAGCGGCGTCAACGCCGCGTCGCTGCTGAAAGCCGCCGACGCGGGCGTGGACGTGGCGGATGGGGCGGTGGCGGCGGTGAGCGGCGCCACGAGCCAACCGAATCTGAATTCTGTGGTGGAAGCGCTGCGACATACGGCGCGCGACACCGAACTCGATATCGAAGTCTTGAATGAGTGCTCGGACTTTTGGGAGACGGTGCGTGCCTATTATCTGCCTTTCGATGCGGCGCAAAAGGCTGGCTCTGCGCGGCTTTACCAGCATGAAATTCCGGGCGGGCAATTCACGAATTTGCGCGAACAAGCCACGGCGATGGGTTTGGGACACCGTTGGCGTGACGTGGAGCGAACCTACGCCGAAGTGAACCAACTTTTCGGAGATATTGTGAAGGTGACTCCTTCGAGCAAGGTGGTCGGGGACATGGCGCTCTTCCTGCTCGCCAATGAAATGAAACCATCGGATCTGCTGGAACTCGACGAACATCACGACCTCTCGTTGCCCAACTCCGTTGTCGAAATGTTCTCCGGAACACTGGGAGTCCCCCAGGGCGGCTGGCCAAGGAAGCTGCAGCGCATTATCTTGCGTGGCCAGGCGCCACGGAAGGGGAGGCCGGGGGCCAGCCTTGTGCCGGCAAATTTCGAAGAGGAGCAGGCAAAGCTCGAGAAAAAAGTGAATCAGCCGGTCGAGCGGGATGCCTTGCTGAGCTACTTGCTCTATCCCGACGTTTATCTGAAATTCAATGCCTTCCGGCAGGTGCATGCAGACGTGGGCGTGTTGCCGACGCCGGCGTTTTTCTACGGATTGAAGCCGGGCGAGGAAATTGCCGTCGAAATCGAGCCCGGCAAAACCATGATCGTGAAATTCCTCACCATCAGTGAGGCGCATCCGGACGGCACGCGCACGCTTTTCTTCGAATTGAACGGGCAGCCGCGCGAAGTGAACGTGCGCGACCGCGCCCTGCGCGTCATCGAACGAAGCCACCCCAAGGCCGACCCGGAAGATTCCGGCCAAGTGGGAGCGCCAACAGCAGGGCTCATCAGCAGCATCGCGGTGCAGGCAAACCACGAGGTCGAGCGCGGTGCTAAACTATTCACACTGGAAGCCATGAAGATGCAATCCAACATTTATGCGCCCATCAGCGGAAGGATCGCCAAGCTGCTGGTCACGCCGGGACAACACGTCGAAGCCAAAGACTTGCTGGCAGTCATCGCTCCGTGAGCGGCCCGCACCTGATCAAGCATGAACAGTTTGCTTCGCGGTTGCTGAAGAACCGGCGCGACCTGATTGTGTACTTGCCGCCTGGCTACGACGATCAGCCGAAGCGCCGGTTTCCGGTGCTCTACCTGCATGACGGACAGAACCTCTTCGATGGCGCGACCTCTTTTATCCCCGGAGTGGATTGGCATGTGGGCCAGACCGCCGATGCGTGCATCGGAGCGGGACGAGTGGAACCGCTCATTATTGTGGGCGTGTACAACACGGGCAAGCAGCGGCTCGGTGAATACACCCCGACGCGAGCCCCGCGGCTTGGCGGCGGCCGGGCGAATCGGTACGCTAAATTTCTGCTGGAAGAGGTCCAGCCGTTTCTCGAGCGCAACTACCGCGTATCGCAGGGCGTCGAGAACACAGGGATTGGCGGCTCGTCATTAGGCGGGCTTGTTTCGCTGTATCTCGGGCTGCGCCAGCCAAACATTTTCGGGAAGATCGCGGCGCTTTCGCCTTCGGTGTGGTGGAACCAGCGTGTCATTCTGCGCTTTGCCGCGGCGGCTTCGGTTCGTCCCTTGCCCCGCGTCTGGCTGGATATTGGCACGCGGGAAGGCCCGCGTATCGTCGACGACGTGGAGCGGTTCCGCGACATCCTGCTAGGCAAGGGCTGGCAAGTGGGGCGCGATTTGCATTACCAGCGCGTCGAAGGTGCTGAACACAATGAGGCTGCCTGGGCGCGACGCGTGGGGCCGTTTTTGCAATTCCTGTTTCCCGCGCGCTGACGCTCATGGCGAAACGATTCCTGCGCTCGTGTCATCTATGCCAGATGAGCGCTCAACTTTTGGCTCGGGCGTAAGCTTATCGGATGAGCTCCTGCGGGCAGTTCGCGGCCCTCAGGATTGACGAGCCTTGAAATGGCCCGATCGTCAATGGTCAAAATCGGGCGAATCACGTATATAATCCGCGCATCTTTTGCGCGCTGTAGCAAGCCTCGTTGGCGAAAGGCTCGGCCAAAAGAGCCCGGCACCTGTTCTAAAGAGGGATTCCCCGCCGAGCCTGCCCGGCCGGCGAGTCGGGGGCCCGGGGAGAGCAATGACCGCCGCTAGACCCATCGCCATTCTCTGCGTTTCCTCTTATGAAAAAGGGCAGGAGTTTCTGCGGGTTTGCAAAGGACTGGGCTGCACAGTGTATTTGTTGACGGTCGAAAAACTGCGCAACGCCAACTGGCCGCGGGAAGCGATCGACGAGATGTTTTTCATGCCGGAGGAACTGCCGCTGAAAGAGCTGTTGCACGCCGTCAGCTACGCTGCACGTACTCGGCACTTCGACCGCGTAGTAGCGCTCGATGAGTTCGACATGGAAAATGTGGCGGCGATCCGCGAGCATTTGCGCTTGCCTGGCATTGGGCTGACCACGACTCGGTATTTCCGCGACAAGCTGGCGATGCGTGCGCGGGCGCAGGAAGTCGGCGTGCTCGTGCCGGAGTTCATCCATATCCTTAACTACGATGACCTGCGCGAGTTCTTGGGGAGCGTGCCAGGGCCGTGGCTGCTCAAGCCGCGGTCACAAGCGTCCGGCATCGGCATGAAGAAAATTCAGGCGCCCGACGAGCTTTGGCCCTGGCTCGATCAGCTAGGCGATGCGCAGTCCGAATACCTGCTCGAGCAGTTCATTCCAGGGAGCGTCTATCACGTGGACGGCGTGGTGTCGGACCGCACGGTGCTTTTTGCCGAGGCGCACGCCTATGGCGCGCCTCCGCTTGACGTATCGCATCAGGGCGGCGTCTTCACGACGCGCACGCTGCCGCGGGACTCGTCCGAAACACTGCCGATCAAGGAGATTAACCAGAAGCTGATCGAGGGCTTGGGGCTGGTTCGTGGTGTTACGCACGCGGAATTCCTGAAGGCCCACGCGGACAATCGGTTTTATTTTCTCGAAATTGCCGCGCGGGTGGGCGGAGCGTACATTTCGGACGTGATTGAGGCTGCCACGGGAATCAACCTGTGGCGTGAATGGGCTCATCTCGAAGTCGCGGCGGGCAAGCTGCCGTACCAGCTCCCGCTGCCACGCGAAGACTACGCCGGCGTGATCATTTCGCTGGCGCGGCAGGACGAGCCCGACACCTCAGCCTACACGGATCCGGAGATTGTCTATCGCATCAAGAAGTACCACCACGCGGGGTTCGTCCTGAAGTCAGCATTGCCAAAACGCATCGAGGAGTTGCTGGCTTCCTACGCCCGGCGCTTCTCGGTTGATTTTCTTGCCCGGCAGCCCGTGCCGGATAAACCGACGTCCTAACTAGCCCGAGGATAGCGCCAGACTGTTCGACCGCAGCGCGCCCCGAGCCAAATTCGGCCATCGTAAATATTTTCCCTTTGCGAGGAGTCCGCCATTGAAGCGCCAAAACAATCCACGCCGACGCGCGCCCAGCGGGCGATTGCCTACAATGCTTTTTCTCGGTTAGCGGAATGCCTGCGACGGCGTACATGCGGGATAAGTGAGTGGAATAGCGGAAATTTGACGGCGGAATGCGGATAGGCCCACCGCCAGCGACTCAGTAAAGTAAAACCTCATCAGCGAAGTGGATCGCCATCTCGCGTTGTAGAGAGCTTTTGAACTGGCGGTCTCGTACCTCGACGAGTTCGGTCGCAAACCTGTGGCGGAGGCCGTCAACCTGGCAGGCCTGCGAAGCAGCTGCGACCCCGGCGGACCACGATCGACGGACGGATTCAATCACCTCGGTGGTGTTTCGCTAGGGCTTCTCCCATAACGTTAGTACAGTGACGAACCTGTTCTTGAGACTAGTTACTTTCAGGCAAGTGCTTTCGTTATTGTGTTTGTTACGAGCGCTCCCGCGGACTATCTTTTTGCTTATCCCATGCTGGAAACTCGCGTGGGGTAAGCTGTCCCTTGGAGGTATGATGTGGGGCAATAAAAAACCGGAAACGCCAGTACTTGGCCAACCGGAGATCAAAAGCTTTCCAGTAAATCCGCCGCCAAAGTCGGCTGCGACAATTCGGGAGGAAACTACTGCGATGAGTACAGATGCAATGCGTCCGCTAGGGGCAACCGCAGACCGCGCTACGGCACGGCTCGGGCCCAGTCTACATATCAAGGGGGAAATCTCCGGTAACGAAGATCTGACGATCGAAGGAACGGTCGAAGGTCTCGTGCAACTGGACGAGCGCAAACTGACGGTTGGCGCAACGGCCAAGTTGACGGCGGATATTATCGCCCGTGAAGTCGTGGTGTATGGCTCGGTGAAAGGGAACCTTCGCGCGAAAGACCGCATCGAGATTAAGAAAGACGGCTCCGTCAACGGCGATCTGACGACGGCGCGCATCATGATCGAAGACGGCGCGTACTTCAAGGGATCGATCGAGATCGACAAGACCAGCGAAAAGGAATCGGGGGGCAGCTCGTTCTCGCGCAGCGCGGTGGCCCCGGCGGGAGCCGGCGTAGGGCCGAAGACGATTTAAGGTTCCTCAACGCATAGTAGTTCTCCTCTAGCGGCGCCCTGGGTCAAACCAGGGCGCTGATTTTTTTGTCTCGGCTAAGACGCGGTTTTATCGAGGCTTCCGTCGTCTTCTCTGGGTGGTACTCGGCGAACAGGGATGGCAGCCAGTTTGCTGTTGCCTTCCGCGCTTCTGCGGTCCCGACGGTGAAATTGCTTAGCGGGATGCCACGCTCGTCGCGTAATGATTCCTGCTTAACCTTTGCCTGTTCTATCTCATCAAAAAGGATGCGCCCGAGCTCTTTTTTGAGTTAAACCTGCATCTTGGGCGACATCCGATTCAGCGTGGAGCGAATGAACACTCGTAAACTGGGGAATTCCGATCTGCACATTACACCTGTGGGGTTTGGCGCCTGGGCCATTGGCGGTGGAGGCTGGGAATACGGCTGGGGCCCGCAAAACGATGCCGAATCGATCGCGGCGATCCACAAGGCCCTGGAGTTGGGCGTCAACTGGATTGACACCGCGGCCGTTTACGGCCTGGGACATTCGGAAGAAATTGTGTCGCGAGCGGTTCAAGACTGGCGCGGTGCGCGGCCCTATGTTTTCACCAAGTGCGTCCTGCGTTGGGATGCCGCGGGCAAAATCGCTCCAAATCATTCGGCCGCGTCCATCCGCAAGGAGTGCGAAGACAGCCTGAGGCGCCTCGAGGCGAATGTCATCGACCTGTACCAGATTCATTGGCCACCGGAGGATAATGGCTCCGGCCTCGAGGAGGCCTGGCAGACGCTTGCGGCTCTTCAAAAGGAGGGAAAGGTGCGCTGGATCGGCGTTTCGAATTTTGATGCCGCGCAATTGAACCGCGCGAGCAAAATCGCATCGGTGACCTCGTTGCAGCCGCCCTATTCGATCCTACGGCGCAAGATCGAAGAGGAAACGCTGCCTTACTGCGAGAGCCATCGCATCGGTGTTATCGTCTATTCGCCGATGTTTTCGGGTATGCTGGCCGGAGGAATGACGCGCGAGCGCGCCGCCGCGCTGCCGGCGGATGATCACCGCAAGCGCAATCCTGAATTTCGCGAGCCCAAGCTTTCGAAGAATCTGGAATTGGCGGAAAAACTGAAAGAGGTTGGTGCCCGTCACGGTCGCACTGCCGGCGAAGTCGCGATCGCGTGGACGCTGCGGAACCCCGCTGTTACCGGAGCGATCGTCGGGGCGCGCAGCGCGAAACAGGTAGAGCAGGCGTTTCGCGCGGGCCATTTCCGGCTAGGAGCTGAAGAGATCGAGCAGATCGAAACGGTTGCCGGTAACATTGCGCTGGCGAAAGCTGCTTCCTGAGCGCCCCGGGCGGGCAGCGCGCTAAAAGGGGATGACAGAATGAACCTCGGACTACAGGGCAAGCTCGCGGTCGTGACCGGTTCGACTGCGGGCATCGGTTATGCTATCGCGGCAACGCTCGCCGATGAAGGCGCGCGCGTGGTGGTCAATGGCCGTACGCAAGAGCGGGTGGAGGCGGCGCTCGTGAAACTCCGTTTGCGGAACCGCGGCGCGGAATTTCTCGGCGTTGCGGCTGACCTTGGCACCGCGGCGGGAGTCGAAACACTGGTCAAAGAGGTTTCGAATGCCGACATCCTGGTGAACAATCTCGGCATATTCGAAATTAAGCCATTCCTGGAGATTACGGACGCCGATTGGTTTCGCTTTTTCGAAGTGAACGTGATGAGCGGCGTCCGGCTCAGCCGCTTTTATCTGCCCGGGATGCTCGGCAGGAATTGGGGCCGGATCATTTTCATTTCGAGTGAATCTGCGCAAAACGTCCCGGTGGAAATGGTTCACTATGGCATGACGAAGACGGCGCAGATTTCGATAGCGCGAGGCATTGCCCAGTCGGTTGCCGGCACCGGAGTCACGGTCAATTCGGTTCTTGCCGGACCGACCGCCTCCGAGGGTGCGACCACCTTTGTCGAATCCATGGCCAAACAACAGGGCGTGAGCGTCGCTGAGGTTGAAAAGCGGTTCTTTGTCTCGGCGCGCCCTACGTCGCTGCTGAAGCGCTTCGAGACGCCCGAAGAGGTGGCGGTGGTGGTTGCGTTCGTTGCGAGTACGCAGTCGGTGGCGATCAACGGAGCGCCGGTGCGCGCCGAGGCGGGCGTGGTGCAGAGTATTTTGTAGGGCGAAAGTCTGAGCCAGGGTCTCGAGACGCGTGCTTGAGGATCACTAGCCGGAGTGGCAGACATGCAATCAAACGCGGAGATAGTCGGCACGCCAGGTTTGCACCATCTTCTTTATCGTGGTCCGGTCGGTCAGCCTGTCGCTGAGCACCTTGCGGGCCAACGCGGGTAACTCTGCATCGCATGCGAATCGTAACGCAACGAGCTGCCCCGGTTGAAATTCGCCGATGCGCGGCCTCAGGTCCTCCGGCAAAAGTCTCTCGAGGCGCATTCGCTCTTCGAGGCGGATGACTCGGTCCTGCACGCGCAAAACGAAGAGCCGTGCGTGGAACGCAAGCAGCAAGAGGGCCGCGGCTGTGAGCACACCAACCAATGCATCCCATCTGAACCCCGTGTGCACCAACCTGTAGATTGACTGTACGAGATTCAGAGTCAGGACCGGCAAGACGAAAAAATGAAACGTCGGCACTAGCTTTACGTGATTTGCGAAGCTTTGATTGCTCTTCTCAGCCATTTTCTGGTCTCCTCCGTTCGCAGCAGGCCTGGCCCGCCGGACAGTTACCCATCCCACACCAAGGCTCTTCGCTTCTGTCTCTTTTCCTCCGCCGCTAGCGCACAATCAGGAGATACAGCTCTCCGTCGACGGGGGTCCCTTTATGCCAAACTTCAGTCTTGCGAGAATCATGTACGGCACGAACGAAGATTTTCGCGCCAGCGGTTGGATGAGCATTTCCGCAGTTTCGTCACCGGGCTCGCCAAATTCCGCAGATTCCGCGAGCCGCGGCGCCGAATCCAGTCATTTGTCGCTGGGCGACTACCTGCACAAGGCTTGGGCCGCGCTGACGGCAAGGCGCTAGACCATTTTCTGTTCTGTGAGCGTGATCAAGAGCGACCAACAGGCTGGTGGAAAAGTCCGGATTCCTCATTGCGTCCGAAGTCCGCGAAGTAAGGAATCCCTCTTTTCTCGGTTTTTGGGATTTCTCGCTCCGCTCGGAATGACAAGTCATAAAGGTCTCCAAGAGCACCTAAGTTCCCAGTAGATTACCCTGAATTCTTGTATACCCGTTTTGTTGCGCCCACAAACTGAGGGGCATAGCGGCAAGGTCGTCGACGATGGGGATGGCGTTGCCGTCTTTGGTCAAATCGATCGTACGGAGAAAATATTTGCAGGTCTCGCAGGCCTCGACGCGGATGTGAGGGAACTGCTCGGCGACATACACCGCAAGCTTTTGCTCTTTATCTTCCCCGCAGTGGGCGCAAAGAATCCGGCGGAACTCCCATTCCTGGCTGCAAAACGAACAGTGCAAGAAGCGCTTTCCGCCGTCTCCTTCTTGCCTGAGGATGCCAAGCAAGGGCAAGGAATTGCATCTGGGACAGCGATAGACCGTCACCGGGAGGGCAGGGGGAAGCATGGCGCTCGCTGCAAACTCGGCGCAAGGCTGAAGGAAGGCGCGCGCCAGAAATTCTTTGAGCGGTTCGCCCGTTTCGTTTCGTGGAGGCGATTCCTGCAATCCTGTCATCCAGAATTCTTCGAGAGTTGTGCTCCAGGCGGTCTCTCCCTCGCGCTTGACGAGTCGCGCTCCAGCGGCGAGTGGGCCCGGTGCACGCGATTCGACGAGTGCGAGGAAAGCCTCGAAAGGCTTCCAGAGGGTGGGCAGATTCAATGGCGCGCGGATTAGGCCTCCGGGCGGCACCACGGGCTGGCGTCCCCACTCCTTCGGCAGGCGTTCGAGCAAATCCTTTTGAAAGGCCGCCAGCACTTCATAGAAGAGAAGGACTTCCCGAGCGAAGGCATGACGCGAGGCAAGCAATCTGGCGCGCTCGATTCGAGCCCGGTAATTCACTTTCCCGGCGGCGAGAATGGTCATTTGCGATCGTCGGAAGAACCTACAATCTCTTGGTACCAGCCGGGATGGTAGCGCTTGGCGAACGCCAGGGAAACATCGCCGCGGATTACGGAGCCAAACGCGCCGCGTTCCGCAAAGACGCCCATGTAGACGTGGATGAAGAAATTCCCGATTGTGACAAGCGCTGCGATCGGATGAAGCAGGACGGCGAGGTAGCGCAGCCAGCGCAGGCTCCAGGGAAGATAGTCGGTGAACCAAAGTACGAGCCCGGTCAGCAGCAGCACAATCGCGCCGTAGAAGAAGCTCCAGAAGAGCATTTTCTGGCCGGCGTTGTAGCGGCCGGCGGGCGGCATCTTGTCGTCCTGATTGGTGATGTAGTAGCGCAGATTGCTCCACCACTCGCGGTCAACCGCATCGAAACCCATCTGGCCGGCCCAGAGTGCGTACATGTAGAAAACGGAGCCGGCGAAGAGCAGTCCGACCCAGGGGTGCAGTTGGCGCGAGATTTGGCCGCCGCCCAAGACGACGGCCATCCAGAACAGCCAGGGGGACCAGAACGCCAGTCCTGTGGCCAGCAGATAGAGATAGGACCCCGCTGCAATCCAATGGTTCAATCTTTCCGCGAAGGTATAGCGGAGGACGTGATGATGCGGAGCGAGGCGTTCCGGATGGTCGGTCATGGCCTTGCTCCTGTCGGAGGAATGTCTTCTTCCTCATGGGCCTTGGGCCCGAACCTCAGATAGTGCGCAAACAAGCCGACGAGCCCGCCGATGAGGGCGAAGTTGCCCAGCCACTTCAGTGGATGCTTCCAGAGCTTGACGGCGATTGGAATGCGGGGATTGCTCGGCAAGCCGCCGTAGAGTTCCGGCTTGGTCGCGTCGTGGAGAACGTAGATTACGCCCGTGCCGCCGACGCCCGGAGGATCGTAGACGCCCGCATTGGCAAAACCGTACTGATCCCGCAACTGCTTTGCGCGCTGGTTTGCAAGATTCTTCATGTCATCCTTTGTGCCGAAGTGCAGGCATCCTGTGGGGCACGACTTGATGCAAGCGGGCTCAAGGCCTTCGCTGATCCGGTCGGTGCAGAGTGTGCATTTGTAAACGCGTTTGGTGACGGAGTTGAGCTTCGGAATATTGAAGGGGCAGCCGGTGATGCAATAGCCGCAGCCGATGCAGTGGTCCTGCTGAAAATCGACGACGCCGTTGGTGTACTGCACGATCGCGCCGTCCGCAGGGCAGGCCTCCAGGCAGCCGGGCTCGGCGCAGTGCATGCACTGGTGTTTGCGCATGAGCCACTGCAGCGAGCCATCTGCTTGTTCGTGCTCATTGAAAAGAATCAAGTTCCAATAGTTCCAGCGAGTATCCGGCATCGTCTGATAGGTGTTCTCGAATGTGGTTTGCGAGAACGGCATGTCATTCCACTCGACGCAAGCCACTTCGCAAGCCTTGCAACCGATGCAGGTCGTCGTGTCGACTAATTTGCAGAGGGTTTCGGTGCGCTGTGTGTCTTCGCCAGGAACAGTTCCCGCGTGGCCGCTGATTTTTTGAATGCGCAGTGTGGCTTGGCTCATCGCGCGCTCCTACGCCTTCTCGACCTTCACAAGAAATCCCTTGAATTCCGGGGTCCAAGCGTTGGGATCGATCACCGTGGGAGAGAGGAGGTTAGCCGGGGTCATCGCTGTCTTGTCTTCGTCTTCCGCAATCCCGCGGTAGCCCCAGTGGATGGGGACGCCAATCTGGTATGTCTTCTTGCCATCGATCGTCATCGGCTTGATGCGTTTGGTCACCATGGCCTTAGCGATATACGTTCCCCGAGCGCTCGAGACTTTGAGCTTCTCACCGCCGCGAATGCCCATTTCATTGGCCATTTCAGCGGGAATCTCGATGAAAGGCTCCGGAACGAGTTGAACGTTCATGGGGTTGTTCTTGGTCCAGTAGTGGTAGTGTTCCGTCAAACGATACGTTGTGCAGATGACGTTGTAATCTTTGACGGTGCCGAATTTATCCTGGTCGGTCGTGAATTTCCTGACGAGCGGATTGTGCGCCTGCTTCGGGTGGAGCACATTTTCGACCGGGCTTTCAACTGGTTCGTAGTGTTCGGGGAAAGGTCCGTCGAGAACAGCGCCGAGCGGGACGAACAAGCGCCCTACCCCTTCCGGATTCATAATGAATGGACCCATGTGATCTTTGGGATGTGAGTCGGCCTTAAAATCCGGCACGTCATTGCCAACCCACTTTTGTGCTGATTCGCTCCACCAAATCTGGCGCCGAGTGGGATCCCACGGCTTGCCATCCACATCGCAAGAGGCGCGGTTGTACATCACGCGGCGATTGGCCGGCCACGAGAATGCCCAATTAGGATAGATGCCGAGCCCGGACGGATCCTCCGTTCCACGACGCGCCATCAGATTTCCCGCTTCGGTGAAGGAGCCGCAGTACAACCAGTTTCCGGAGGACGTGCTGCCGTCGTCCTTCAGCCAGGCGTATCCCGGAAGCTGCTGGCCG
>Ga0209465_10001159_pt1 | contig 11906 bp, 9 predicted proteins | sample PanSoiPlot1MoBio_FD_188321 | JGI IMG/M metagenome (GOLD analysis project Ga0209465, IMG submission 188321) | Tropical forest soil microbial communities from Panama analyzed to predict greenhouse gas emissions - Panama Soil Plot 1 MoBio (SPAdes)... | ecosystem: Environmental > Terrestrial > Soil...
GCACTGAATCAAGCGATCTCGCATGGCGAACCTGAGTCCTCGAACGAACCCGTTGTCGCAGAGTCTCCTGCCGAAGCGAGCGAGCTCGCTGTGGCGCAGACGAACGTCTCAGCGGACTCCGAGCCCCAGGACGACAAGAAAGAGGAATTGCGGCAGGTCAAGGCCTACCTGAAGAAGCTCCTCGACGAACTGACAGAGGAATATGCGGCCAGCACGCACGGCGTCGAAGTCCGGCAGGTCGCCGGTGGATACCGCATGGCTACAAAGCCGGAACAGCATGACTTGGTAGTCGCGTTTGCCAAGAGTCTAAAGCCGCCGGTGCGACTCTCTTTACAGGCGCTTGAGACGCTTGCCGTCATTGCCTACAAACAGCCCGTCACCGCTCCCGAGATCAGTGAAATTCGCGGCGTGGATTCCTCGGGTGTGCTCGCTACGCTTTTGGATCGCAAACTGATCACCACCGCGGGCCGCAAGCAGGTCATCGGACGCCCCATTCTCTACAAGACCACCAGGGAATTCCTGCTGCGCTTTGGACTCAATAACGTCTCCGAACTGCCTAGCATCGAGGAATTCGAAAAGCTCGGCGATCCCCAGACTGAACTGTTTGCTGCAAATTTGTCCTCCGAGAACGTTGCCTCGGCGGTTCCATCGGCAGAAGACCCTAGCACAGAGTCACCCGATGCATCGGCGGTCGCCGTGGACCAATCCCTGAAGAAATGAGTATCTAGAACACTCCTTAGTGATGGTTTTTACTAAATGGATCACTGCATCGGCAAAAATTACTTTGACGCCTATTTAGAATCAATAGCTTAGGCGGAAAATTGTTCGCAAGTAAATGATCCCTAAAATAGTTATACATATCCATTTCTGCGCGTAATCCTTAGCGGCTTTATTTTAGGACAAGTTCGGTTCGCATTCAGTTCCATTGTAGGAATTGTCAAAGAACAAATTTCACTCGCGCCAAGGGCGACCAGGGCTGAGAACCTAAGCCTCTGCCACAACTCAGTTTTACGAACTGCGGGCTGCGAAAAAGCAAGGAAAATCGTCAGCTCAGGAACACGAAAGTAACCAAGCGGTGTTCGGTAGCCGGTTGTGAGTTGTCGGTTCTTGGTATGAGCACCGTTCGGCTAATTTAGTCTGGCATCTGAGAGGACTGGTGTGCCTCCGATTTCCTCGAAGCTTTACTTTTCCGGGAAGGAGGGTCGGATTATCATCCATTCCGGTAGATCCCCTTATTCTTGGAGCTTCCTATGCGCACTGCAATCGGCACGATACTGCTCTGCCTCCTCGTATCTTTCGCCAGGGGACAGACGATCCCTGCCGGCACTCTGCTACCGGTCATGCTGGATGATACGGTCGAGTCCGATAAGAGCAAGCCCGGCGAGGAAGTGTCGGCGAAACTGTACCAGCAAGTCGTCTTGCCCGAGGGCCTGAAAATCAAGCGCCTGTCAAAGGTGGTGGGGCACGTGGTTGCAGTTACGCCGCCTTCAGGCAGTACCCCGGCCAGTATCACGGTCCAGTTCGACCAGGTCGAAATCGGCAAGAAATCCGTGACCGTCAGCACCGGCCTGCGCGCACTGGCCTCGATGCGTCTTGTGGCGCAGGTGCGAAATCCGGTGAATATGAACGCCGGTCCCGGTACTACTTCGTGGGACTTGAACGTAAGCCAGATCGGGGGCCAGATCGCCTACAACGGAGCAAGAATTGTGAAGGCGCCGAACGGACAAGTTGTGGGACGAGTCGTGGAACCCGGTGCTATCGTCGGAGTGCCTATGGCGAATCCCGGTGCCGGCTGTGCGGGTCCAGCCGCCAACGTCGGCGAGCAGGCCTTCTGGGTGTTCTCTACTGACGCTTGCGGTCTCTACGACGAGGAAGAGCTGACCTACACGAGCGGTATTGGCGGACCAAATTCCGGAAAAATCGTGCTGAAATCCGCGAAGCATTTTGACGTGCGTTCTGGCAGCGCTTGGCTGCTGCAAGTGAACTAGCCAGTGAGTAGAGTAAAAGACGTGCCCTCCGAACGACTGCAAAAAATTATCGCTGCTGCCGGGCTCGCCTCGCGACGTAAAGCCGAAGAACTCATTACTTCGGGTCTGGTCTCTGTCAACGGCCGTGTGGTTACTGAGCTGGGGACGAAGGCCGATCTTTCAGTGGACACCATCGAGGTCAACGGCCGCTTGTTGAGGGCCGTCTTGCAACCTGTTTACCTTCTGCTGAACAAACCCAAAGGATATGTGACCACGGTCAGCGATCCCGAAGGTCGGCCGACAGTACTCGACCTGCTTCACGGCATCAAGACACGCGTGTATCCAGTAGGAAGGCTCGATTATCTTAGCGAAGGGCTTTTGCTGCTGACCAACGACGGCGCACTTGCGCAACGATTGATGCATGCGTCATCACACGTTCCCAAGACTTACCTGGTCAAGGTAAGTGGTAAGCCAACTGAGGCACAGATTGCAAAATTACGTGCCGGAATGTTCTTACCACCGGAATCGACGCCTCTCCAATCACCGAAAGGTTCAATGCAACGGCGCTCTCACGGCGTTCATACGGCTCCCATTCAGATCAAACTGGCGCGTGACGCGGCGAATCCCTGGTTCGAGATCACCCTAATCGAGGGCCGCAATCGGCAAATTCGCCGAATGTTTGAGCAGGTCGGCCATCGCGTGGAGAAGATCAAACGTGTCCGTTATGGGCCACTGAACTTGAGTGTTGAGCCGGGTCACTTCCGTCACCTGACACCGCGTGAAGTGGAAGCCCTGAAAGCCTTGACTCGGGACTCCCACACTCGAGGATCGGCTCAAGCAAGCAAATCGCCACCGCAGAAGCGAAGGCGAATTTGACCGCGTTCTTACCGCACATGCCCATGCCGACCCGCAACCCAGGACACGCTATCCCGTTGTATGTCTTCCCTTCTCAAATTGCGAAAAGCCTTCCAGCATCGGTAACCGCGCGGCTCCGTACAGACCTGCATCACTGCCGAGCAGAGCGCGGGTGATAATGGTTCCCTTGTCGTGGCCGATGCGGTCGGGAGAGGTTAACGAGTAAATCGACGACCGGAACTTCATTTCCTCAAACATGGCCGGCGCAAACGCGTCCCACGCGTTCGAGACGCCACCGCCGATGACATACATGGGTAGATTGAGCGCATTCACCATGGCTCCAATCCCGATTCCTAAAGCCCTGCCAACATTCTCAAAGACCTTCTTCGATGCAGTCTCGCCTTGCACCGCAAGGTTGTATATGGAACGCGCTGTAAACTGTACCGGATCATGTGATAAGTGTTTCAGTTCAGCCGATTCGTCTCGGGTAATCGCTTCCCTGGCCATTCTTACAACCGCCGTGGCCGATGCGTATTGCTCGAGGCACCCGCGACTTCCGCATCCGCAAGGATGCCCGTCAGCGTACACGTTGAAATGACCCAACTCTCCTGCCATGCCTGTCATGCCGTGCCAGAGTCGTCCATTGAAAACTAACCCACCGCCGACTCCAGTGCCGAGCGTGTACATCGCCAAGTGGTCATACTGGCGTCCTGCGCCAAGCCACTTCTCGCCCATGGCTGCGGAATTCGCATCATTCTCCAGAATCACCGGAGTGCCTAGTCTTTTCTCGATCTCGTCGCGGACCGGGAAGCTCTTCCAGTCAGGCAGGTTAGGAGACTCCATCACCATGCCCGTCGCCATGTCGATAAACCCCGGAACTCCAATCCCGATACCGAGCAACTCTCCCGCCTGCCGATGCTTGGCCCTCAGAGTCTCAATCGCTTTGCACATCTCGGTGATGATGAAATCGCGCCCCCGCGAAACCTCAGCACCCAGCGTCACTTTTTCCATTAGCTTTCCATCGCTGTCTACGGCGGCAATGCGAAGGTTCGTTCCTCCCAGATCCACTCCAATGGAATAATCACCCATGCGGATTGCGCTCCTTTCCGGCCGGGGCAGACAGGCCTGGCTGCGAAAACCCCGAGCCGTCCCAAATCACTTCTGACAATTGGGGCAGTAATGGCTGCTTCGTCCTCCGATTACGACCCGCTTCACCAGAGTCCGGCAAACCAGGCACGGTTCGCCCTCCCTACCGTACACCCTATGTTGCAATTGGAAAAATCCTTCTTCGCCCTCGACATCAACATAATCGCTGATGGACGAGCCGCCAGCCTCGATTGCTTCCTCTAGCACCTCTTGCACCGCCCGATGCAGCCTGCGCAATTGATCGCGCGTGAGTGAAGCCGCTCGCCTGCGCGGACGTATTCCGGCCCGGAAAAGCGCCTCATCGGCGTAAATATTGCCGACCCCGCTCAGCAATTTCTGGTTCAGCAGCGCGCTCTTGATAGGCGTTTTCCTCCCACGAAACAACTCAATGAACCGCTCTGCTTGTGCTTGCAAAGGCTCATCGCCCGGCGCCATGAAACCATTAGGATTGCTGAAGCTCGGCCTAACTACCGCCAACCGTCCGAACCGGCGTGGATCGACGAAGCGTAACTCGCGGCCTGAAGCCAGCCTCACAATCACATGCGTATGCTTAGCGACCTCGGCGTGGGGAGCGGTCACTTGCATGCGGCCAGTCATGCCCAGGTGAATAATCCACTGAGCCTCTTCTGGATTCCTGCGCTGCTTCCGGCTTAACCTTTCAAGATCGATCACGATGTGTTTGCCGACGCGACGAACTAGAACAATTCGAGATTGCTCCAGAACTGCGGCGATCTCCTGAGGCCGAGACTTGAAGATCTCTGGCTTCTCTCCCAGCCAGACTGATCGGATCACATCTCCCGCCACACGCTTATGCAGACCACGGGCGATGGTTTCAACCTCGGGCAGTTCCGGCATGAATCCCTAGTGTACGGCAAAGCCTGCAGAATCATGCATCTCCAGCAGCGTCTTAGTGAAACAACGAATGCATGTCCTGGAAGATTGCACCTTGATAGTGCGGCTTGTAGAATCGAGGGTTACGCAACCTGCCTGACCGAGAACATCCCAGCATTCGTGATTCTTGCATGCCAGAGGCGAGTTGTGTGCAAATCTCAGTGACCGTCTAGGAGCCTCCAGCTCCTTTCGTGTCACCGCATCGGAGCAGCGTGTTGAATCCTGGCAAGACAGCCGTCATCGTCGGCGCCCAATGGGGCGACGAGGGCAAGGGCAAGATCGTCGATGTACTGTCTGAGCGCTTCAAGGTCGTGGCCCGCTATTCCGGCGGCCACAACGCCGGTCATACAGTAACCATCCACGGCAAGAAGTTCATCCTGCAACTGATTCCATGCGGTGTTCTACGCGAAGGCTGCCGCGGAGTGATCGGCAACGGGGTCGTACTTGACCCATTCGCCTTCATGAAGGAAGTCGATGCGCTCCGCGCTACTGGTGTACGAGTTGATGGCAATCTCTTTGTCAGCAATCGCGCCCACGTTATTCTTCCCTACCATCGCATGATCGAGCTGGCCGCCGAGAACGCTCCCGGACGTGTGAAGATCGGCACCACCTCGCGAGGCATCGGCCCTGCCTACTCGGACAAAATGGCGCGCAGCGGCTTGCGCGTGCAGGACCTTCTCGACAAAGCGCTGCTTAAGAAGCACATTGAAAACGCCTGTCGGGAGAAGAACACCATCGCGCATGCTCTGTTCAACAGCGAACCCCTCGATCCCGACAAGATGTATGCCGATTACGCAGAGATCTCGGACCGTGTGGCGCCTTTTGTCACCGATACGGCCCTGTTGCTGAATCGAGCAATCGCCAATGGCGAATCGGTGATGTTTGAAGGAGCACAGGGCACGATGCTCGACATTGATCACGGAACCTACCCATTCGTTACTTCGTCGAGTGCCACGTCAGGGGGAGCAGCAACAGGCACTGGTGTTCCGCCCAATGCCATCTCAATGGTTGCCGGGGTCACCAAGGCGTATTGCACTCGGGTTGGCGGCGGTCCATTTCCTACTGAATTGAACGATGAGGTAGGCGAAGCCCTGCGTAGGAAGGGCAACGAATTCGGAGCTGTGACCGGTCGCCCGCGTCGCACGGGCTGGCTCGACCTGCCGCTCTTGCGCTATTCCAACATGATTAACGGCACAGGCTGGTTGGTCGTCACCAAGCTCGACGTTCTAGATGATCTGGCAAAAATTCCTGTGTGCGTCGGGTATCGGATTGACGGAAAGGATACGCATGAGATTCCCGCTCAGGCATCCGGATTCGACCGTATCGAGCCCATCTATACCGAGCTGCCCGGGTGGCAGTCGCACACCTTTGGAATCGACAAATACGAACAGCTACCGGAAAAGGCGCGAGACTACTTGTCTTTCGTTGAAAAGGAGAGCGGAGCGAAGGTAGGAATTGTCTCCACCGGTCCGGACCGCAAGCAGACACTCTTCGTCGATGCCTTCCGCAGTGCCTTGGATTCGATTACAGGGCATCTGAGAAACTGAGATCGTATGGTCATACTGGCAGTCACCTGGATGGCGAATTCAGGCAACGAAAAGACAGTGGTTGAGATCTTCCGCAAACTGCAGACAGCGTCTCGCAAGGAACCCGGCTGCCTTATGTACATCGTCCACCAGCATCGTTCGGATCCTCGTCGCTTCTTTGTTTACGAGCAGTACCAGGATGACGAAGCGCTAAACCAACATCGCCAATCTCCGCACTTTCAGGAATATGCGGCCAGTCTTCTTCCGCGATTGGCAGAGCGCCTGCAAGGGGATCTCTACGTCCTGCTTGCGGAACGCTCAAGCACATAAGTCCCGCCCGCCGGCTCCCGCTCAAACCAGGTAGCGGTATAGCCGTTGGCAAACAACTGCTGAAAATGCGTACGCACGGCCTGCTGTATCGCTAGCATTTCTTCCGGCGAATCGTCCTTGATGGCGATGTGCACGCGCTGTATCGAGTCTCCTCGGGGAGGCTCCCTGCCTGAAAGAACCTCTTTCACCCTCTGCGAATCTACATACCACTCCGCTACCAGACGGTCGGTGGGCAGCCCTGCGTGAAGCGGGCTGCTGGTGGATCCGTAGGCATCCAATAGGTACCTCCGAACCACGACTCCCAACCGGCAGAGATTGAAGTACGCATTGCGCGATTGGAGGGGGTCGAACGTCCACTCAATCAGCGAAATTCCCCTTGTGATGGCATCGTCCCGTTGCGCCAGTTTGAGCTTGCGCCCGATCCCAAGATCGCGGAATTCCGGCAAAACTGCAGCCATGTGAGAATGGAGATACAGCTTTCCATCCCGGATTCCCGGGTACGCAAGAACGAACCCTGCCAGCTTGCCCGCAACGAATGCCCCGAAAATCTGCCCGCCAATCTTCGACGCTACGACATACATTTGAGAAGGCACCACGTCGCGCTCGCCGAATCCCCATACACGAAATTCCAGCTCGACCATCTCTTCGAACTCTTCGATTGTGTGGCAGGGACGGATGATGACGAATTCCTGAGGCACGCGCTCCACCTTAATGGGTTGTAATCAAATGGAGAAGATTGATCGAGCTTAGTACTCCGCGCTATACCAGCGGAATCCTCGGCGTTGTTCCTCGTCTGCCTGCCGGATCAGCGATAAGATTCGTCGAGGCTTTACGTTGGCTACTGCTGACACGATTGCATCAATCAGGGCCATTGGCGCCACGTAAGACGCTCCGAAGGACGGCGTTTCCACCGAAGCAATGAAGCTCTCGTCGGCAGCGCGTGCTAAAGGTGAAACAAATGTATCGGTGATTGCAACAGTGAATGCACCGTTGCGGCCGGCCGCCTGGAGCCCCTCGACCGTCTGTCTTAAACCGCGTCGAAAACTGATGCCGATGACCAAATCTCGCTTCCCAATCGTGCGAACCACGTGGCTTATCCTTCCGGTCGTGGTGGCCGACAAGACCGGTAAGCCAATCACGGTGAAGTGATACTCCAGATGGTGCACCAGCGAGGCGGCAGCATCGCCACCCAACAGGAGAATCTTCGGGGCCTCAAAGATCCGCCGGGCCAGGGCACATATCTTATCGGCATTGAGGCTGTTATGGAGCGCATGCAGGTTCTGCATGTCCCGGTGCAGCGCAGCCCGTACGAACGTCGCAGGGCCTGTCCCTTCCCGCTTTGCCGCCTTCAAAGTATCGAGCGACGTCGCATAAGCCACCGACAGATCATGCAAGTGCCGCTGGAAATCTTTGTACGTCGGAAAACCCAGGCCCTGGACGATTCGAACAGTGGTGGCTGGATCTGTGCCCAGCTTGCCGGCCAGAGCGCGCACACTCAGTAATACATAGGACCGGGGATTCTCCAGCACAGGACGAATGATTTCCTGTCGTTTTGGGCTGAGATGCCGGAGCTTCTCTGCTAAACTGCCATGATGAACTGCCAACCTCTTGGAAGGATTGGTACCAGCCATAATCTCCGCAGAATTGCGTAAGAACCTTCATTCTGTCAATGATTTTCAGTAAATGCAAACCAGCGCGTGCTGTTCGCTTAGAGAATTTGCAGCATTTGTTGCAACCGGCGTTTTGAGTCTCCCACATCAAGGCCGGCGAACGCTAAACAGAGATTGAGTCCTCCTCCCGGATAAGGTCTGCTCGAAACATTCTGAACAAGACAGCCAGGATTGACGCCACCACTGGACCGAGGAAAAGTCCGAGAAACCCAAACGCCTCAACCCCGCCTAGGATGAAAAACAACAGTATCAGAGGATGCAGCTCGACCCTTCCACTAACGACCCACGGCCGAATGATGTTGTCCGCAGTGCTGATGACCACCGAGCCCCACAGGAGCACAAAAATACCCTTCCAGACCGCGCCCGTAAAGATCAGGTAGATACCTGCCGGCCCCCACACCAATCCAGCGCCCACCACTGGCACAATCGACGCGAAACCTGCGCCCAGTCCCAAAAGCAAGGGTGACGGAATGCCGACAATGGCGAGAGCAATCCCGGTAAGAATGCCTTGTGCGGCCCCTACCGACAGAATCCCGTAGACGTTAGCGACGATCGTATCGGAAATGTTGCTGATCAATTCTTGCGCCTGCGATGGCGCCAGCGGCGTAGCATTCACCATCGCACGCACCCAATCGCGCCCATCGCGGAAGAAGAAGAATACGATAATCAAGGTGATCACTGCATTGACCACCATTCTTGCGAAGCCCGTAAGAATCGCCGCGCCCGAGCCGAGTACCCATACTCCGGCTTGCTGCACGTGCGAGGTGATCGCGCCCCTGATGTCGAATTTTGAGACATCAATCCAGCGCCCAATGAAACGCAGACCGCTCTCTGCCATCAGTGTGAGAAAGCGCGTAAATCCCCCTTCCTCCGCACTCTTTCGGGTGAGGTATTGCGCTGCGTTAATCGCCTCATTCGTCGCAACGGTCGCCAGGAGCAGTAGCGGTACGCAGAACAAAAAGAGCAGGGCCAGCGTTGACAAAAGCGCCGCAAGGTCGCGGCGTTGCTTCGTCCACAGCAGGACGCGCTGGTGCACGGGGTGGAACACCACTGCAAGAATGATGGCGAAGGCGATTGGGTTCAAAAACGGGCGTGTAATTACGATCGCCAGCCCGACGGCAATCAGAAGGGCAGTTCCCAGGAACCATAGCGTTGTTCGGCGGCTGTACATGTTTCGTCAGTGCCCATGAGGGATCGGATCGTCAGCTCGTAGCGACACCCGGCTAGGTCCAAACCTGCAGCCGCCATCATATCTACAAAATCATTTCGCCGACAAAAAAGAGGGAGCTCTAGGAGCTCCCTCTTTCGTCCGAGTTATTTCGCCGGAGCTAGAAGCTCAGGCGTAGTGAAAACATCAACCCACGCATCGAGACGTTGGGATCGATGTCAGTTACCAGGCCTGCGTTGTTCTGCAACGCGCCTGTTGAGCTCACGCAGTCGACGCAGGTATTGCCGGCGTTCTGGTTGAAGTTGAGGACGCGGTGATTGAACAGGTTGAACACGTCCATGCGGAACTGCAGCGTAAACCGCTCGGTGAGCGTGAAGTTCTTCAAGATCGATGCGTCCGTCGTAAACGACCGCGGGCCATACAGACTGTCGGTACCGGCGTTCCCAAGCGTGCCCGCACAGGGCCTGCCCCACGCGCCGTAGAAGACCAGGCAATTCGCGCCGGTATTGGGAGCAGTCATATTTGGGATCGGAGTAAAGAACGTGACCGTGTGGGTAATCGGATTGAGTGGCCCGCCTCCCATCTTCCACAGTGCCGAGTTACCCTTCATCGGATTGCACACGCCCACGTCTTGGTCGGAGTTGCACTCGTTATAGGTCGCTGTGAATGGGAGGCCTGCCGAGTAGTTGAGGGTCGACGTCACCTGCCATCCACCAATCACTTCATTAAGTGCGGTGTTCGCATTGCCGCCAAATTGCTTACCCTTGCCGAACGGCAAATAGTACACAACGTTGGCGACAAATACCTGCGGACGGTTCTGGTCGTCCGGTCCATAGGCTACCCGCGGATCAACCGCGAAGTATCCCTGGTTTCCACCGGTGTAACCCAGCGCGCGCGACCAAGTGTAGTGAGCAATGAACTGCAGACCGTGTGACAGGTTCTGCTGTAGCTTGACCTGCAGGGCGTTGTAATTACTGTTGGAATTGTTGCCAAAGTAGTTACCCATAATGCCGCCGCTACAGCACATCACAATCGTAGTGTTCCCGTTCGCATCCGTGTATGGTGTCGCGATCTTGTTGAAGTAGAACTGACGCGCGCTTTGGGGAACGATGCCCGCCTGCGTCAGTAAATAGTTCTGAATGTTGACTGGGTTGAGGTTATAGGCTGGCCCGTCTCCGTCGAATCCGTGACGTCCTTCCACCCCGACGTAGGCGATGTCGAGCGTCAGGCTGTTCGTCAACTGGCGCTGGATCGATACGTTCCACGTCGCCACAGCGGGCAGCACCTGTTTTGTCGGACGCATTCTCGGCTGCACGTTGCCCGCTGGCCCACCCAATGGCAGAACGCCAGTCGGCGGAATGACCGGGAAGACGTTAGGAGTCGGGCCTACTGCGAGGTTAAACGCTGGCAGGAAGTTGTCCGATGCCGCCGGATTGCTGGTCGATGCCGTGATCTGTTGGTTCGCCAGAACCGGCAGGTTCTGCGTCACCGCGTGCCCGAAGTTCGAACCGAACACGCCGATGTCGTAGCTGACGCCGAAGCCCATGCGAATCACGGTCTTCTCGTTCATCGAATAAGCCAAGCCCAAGCGCGGCGCAAAGGCATGCAGATTGTTGTTGATGTTGCCGGACAGGTTGTATGGACCGTACCCAGCAACACGAATAACGCCGTTGCCAATGCCGGGGAGCAGCGAGGGGTTGGCGAACCCTCCATTCCCTTTCGCGTTGACAGACTCGGGGTCGTAGATTTCCCAACGCAAACCGTAGTTAAGAGTCAACTTCGGCGTGATACGCCAGGTGTCCTGTCCGTAGAAGAAGAACCTCCATTGGTGTTCGGAAGCGTTCAGGGTGGTACTTACGAAGCGGTTGAAACTGGCCACGTCGCCAAAGAGGAACGAAGCAAGATCGATGCCACCAACGCCGCCGTTGGAGGTAGTCAGGTGGTCGAAGTTCAACACTCCGGTCCGGTTGGCATCACTAGGTACGCGCAGGTTGCTGGCGCTGCGAATGTCAGCTCCGAACTTGATGGAGTGATTACCCCAGATCTTCGTCCAGTTCGTGACACCCTGGTACTGGTTCTCGTCCTCAATCAGCGGGCAGTTGCATCGCCCGACGTTGAGACCTTCTCCAAAATTCGTGAGCGTCGGGGAATCGGAGTTCATTTGGAAGGCTGGCAGACCGGATGTAAACAGCGCAGTCAGCGCGCCCTGGTTAGTAATGTTCAATCCCGGAACACCGATGTCGCTCATCGGCGTCAGGCCCTCGAAGAACTTGTGAGTCTGGGGGTTGTAGTGCATCCAGCCGACGAAGCCGAGACCCCAGATGGCGGATAGGGCCGTCCCCAGGGTTGGCAC
>Ga0209465_10001160_pt1 | contig 11898 bp, 21 predicted proteins | sample PanSoiPlot1MoBio_FD_188321 | JGI IMG/M metagenome (GOLD analysis project Ga0209465, IMG submission 188321) | Tropical forest soil microbial communities from Panama analyzed to predict greenhouse gas emissions - Panama Soil Plot 1 MoBio (SPAdes)... | ecosystem: Environmental > Terrestrial > Soil...
CCTCGCACGGGGAGCCCCTTGCGGTGGCGCAACCCGCGGTAACAGCCGATGTCCATCAAACGCTTTATGTCCAGTTGAATCGTTTTCCGCAGATCGCCTTCGACACTGCCCTGCGCGTCCAGTATCGCGCGGATGCGGTTCAATTCCTCCTCGCTCAGGTCGCGGATCTTCTTGTGAATGTCGACCTGGGCCTGAGTGAGGATACTTGTCGCGCGCGATTTGCCGATGCCGTATATGTAGGTCAGTCCGATTTGTGAGCGTTTTTGTGGTGGTAAGTCTACGCCTGCAACACGAGCCATGTGTTTTTCTCCACTGTCTATCCTTGTCTCTGCTTATGCTTCGGGTTCACACAGATGACGCGCACGACGCCGTGCCGGTGTATGATCTTGCATTTATCACAGATTTTTTTGACCGATGCTCTGACTTTCATGATTAACCTCTGAAAATCAACCACGAAGACCGAGGATCGAGGATCGAATGACAAGCGCGATCTTCTATCCTCTATCCTCGTGTTTGATTATCACTCTTTCAGGTTGCCGCCGGAGCGGCCTGTTAACTTGTCCCGGAGAATGTCTAAGAGAAGGTTATCTGAAGCGATAGATGATCCGCCCGCGAGTCAAATCATAGGGTGAAAGCTCGACAATAACCTTGTCGCCCGGAAGAATCTTAATGAAATTCTTTCGCATCCTTCCTGAGATATGAGCTAAAACCTGGTGCTTGTTATCCAATTCAACTTTGAACATCGCATTAGGCAAAGTTTCCAACACTGTCGCTTGCACTTCTATTGCATCTTCTTTCGACATATCCTCTCTACTAAGATTATTTTTCCAGCTAATATGCGAAACTGGCATTATAACTGCATATGCCTATTTTGCAAGTCGGGCGCAAGTGGGGCCTGCGGTAAGGGCGAAAAGCTTCCGAGCCGGGATATTCACAAAACCAGCGAGCCATCCTCAAGGGCGGTGAGGACTACGGGACCGTCTTCGGTTACCGCGATCGTGTGTTCAAAATGGGATGAGGCTCTTCCGTCCCTGGTCTTAACCGTCCATCCGTCCGGCAAGACTTTTATTTGGTGAGAGCCCGCGTTGACCATCGGCTCTACGGCCAGCACCCACCCCTCTTTCAACCTCGGCCCGGTCCCAGGACGCCCGTAATTTGGAACCTGCGGGTCCTCGTGCATCTTTTGGCCTACTCCGTGGCCGCAAAATTCGCGCACAACCGAATAGCCGCGATCCTCGACATATTCCTGAACGGCGTAGGAAACGTCGTAAAGGCGATTGCCGGGAACCATCTTCCCCAGCGCTTTAAACAGGGATTCCCGGGTCGCCTCGAGCAGCTTTTCAACTTCCGTCGAAACGCCGCCGACCGGGACGGTGATCGCCGCGTCGCCGACGTAACCGTCAAGAGTCGCGCCGCAATCGATCTTGATGATGTCGCCGTCGCGCAATTTGCGGTCAGACGGGATGCCATGCACGACCTCGTCATTGACCGAAGCGCAGATCGATGCCGGAAATCCGCGATAGCCTTTGAAGGTCGGGTAGGCGTCGGCGGAGCGAATCTTCTTCTCAGCGTACGCGTCCAATTGGAGAGTCGTCACTCCAGGCTCGACCATTCTTCGCAGGTCGCGCAACGTCTCGGCGACAATCAGCCCGGCGCGCCTCATCTTTTCAAGTTCGCTGCGTGACTTACGAATTACCATCCTTTAGCTTTGACTATCGCCCCCGGGGCGTGACTTATGGTTTGCGGCAGTTTAATCAGTTGTCCGCGCCGTCAATGGCCGCCCACAGCTTTTCAAAAACTTCGCCCTCCGGCAGTTCGCCGTTAAGCTCGATCAACCGCCCGCTCCGGCGGTAGTAATCGATCAGCGGCGCGGTCAACTGTCTGTACTCCTCAAACCTTTTACTCACCGATTCCAGGTTGTCGTCGCTACGCTGCGTGAGCGGCCCGCCATCCAGATCGCAAACGCCTTTGATTTTGGGCGGGCTGGATAAGAGGTTATAACTCTTGCCGCAATTGGCGCAGATGCGCCGACTAGTCAGTCGCTTGACCAACTCCTCTTCGGACACGATTATGTGTACGAGAATCTGCTTGTTGCCTTGTTTCGAGGCCAATTCCTCGAGCAGATGCGCTTGATTGAGCGTGCGCGGATAACCGTCGAGTATATAGCCATTATTACAATCGGGCTGCGAAGTCCGCGTCCGAATGACTTCGGCGAGGATTTCATCGCTTACCAGCCTCCCTGCCGTCATTGTCTCCTTGACCTTTTGCCCGAGCGGAGTGCCTGCGCGCGCCATTTCGCGCAAGATGTCACCCGTCGAGATTTGCGGGTAGCCGTATTTCTCAGAGAGTAACCGCGATTGCGTTCCTTTGCCTGCGCCCGGCGCGCCGATTATCACAATAATCTTCGACATAGGAAATTAACCCGCGTGTCATGAATAGGACTCATGGGAATTATAGGACCTATACGTCTTATAAGTTCTATTCAGACGATTATGTAGCACGACGCCCCCGCAATCGCCCGCCGCGCGGCCCCAGGAATCCGTCATAATGGCGCATCACAAGTTGCGCCTCGACCTGGCTGATCGTATCCATTGCGACGCCGACGACGATCAGCAGGCTTGTGCCGCCGAAATAGAACGAGTACCCCAGCCCGGTCATGAACCAATCGGGTAATACGGCGTCGAGCCACGGCCCGACCAGGGGTAGGGTTTGCACCTTGAAGCCGCTGATTATGAACTGCGGGATCAGGCAGACGATCACCAAATAAATCGCGCCGACCGTGGTCAGCCGAACCAGAATCGAGTTCAGGTAATCGCCTGTGCGCTTGCCCGGGCGGATGCCGGGAATGAACGCGCCCTGCTTACGCAAATTCTCGGCGACCTCGTCGGCGTTGAAAACGATCGAGACATAAAAAAACGCGAAAAGAACGATCAACACGATGAAGAGCGACTCGTAAACCGGATGCCCGCCGCCCAGCCATCGATTCAAGGCCTGCAGCCAGCCCCAATTGCCGAACGTGTGGAGCGTCTGCGGGATCGCGAGCACCGACGAGGCGAAGATCACCGGGATGACGCCGGCGATGTTGACCTTCAGCGGCAGGTGCGACGACGCCGTGGCGACCATCTGGCGGCCCACCATCCGGCGGGTGTGATTGGTCGGGACTTTGCGCGTCGCCCGCTCGACATAGACTATGCCGGCGGTCACCAGAATCATCACCACGACGAGAGCGATCACGCCGATGGCCGAAAGCGGGTCTGTGACTCGGGCCACCAATTGCCGGACCCCGTTCGGAAGGCCGACCACGATCCCGGCGAAGATCAACAAGCTGATCCCATTGCCGATGCCCCGTTCCGTGATCTGCTCGCCGAGCCACATGACGAAGATCGTTCCGGTCATCAGCGTCAGCGTCGAGATGAAGATGAACCCTAAACCGGAGCCGGGAACCAGTGGGGTATTGCCGGACGCCTGACCTTGCAACCAGAACGAAATCCCAATGCCCTGAACTAGGCAAAGAAGGACCGTCAGGTAGCGCGTGTATTGAGTGATCTTGCGGCGGCCGACCTCGCCCTCTTCCTGAACCTTCTTCAACCCCATGAAATCTATCGAGGTCATCAACTGCAGGATGATCGAGGCGGTGATGTAGGGCATGATCCCGAGCGCGAAGATGGAGATGCGCCGCAGGTTACCGCCCGAAAACAGGTCCAACACCCCGAACATCCCCCCTAATTGGCCCCAGAGCCGATCCAGAGCATCCCGATCCACGCCAGGCACCGTGATGTGAATCCCGGTTCGATAGACCACCAGCATCCCGAGCGTGAACAGAACGCGCTTGCGAAGGTCCGCCACCTTGAACAGGTTGCGGACCGCGTTGAGGAATGATTCGAACATAACAACCTTCCTAACTACTTCGTTTCATTTTCCATTTGCCATATCACATTTTTCATTTGCCATTGCAGGAGCCGTAATTCCGACAATGGCGACTGAACAATGTAATACGTCGAATGGAAAATGGAAACTCCTCAAAATCTTCGCCCGGCCGCTTCCTATTCTATTGGCGCCACAGCGATGATTTCGGCCTTACCGCCCGCCGCCTCTATCTTCTGTTTCGCAGACTTGCTGAAACGATGGGCGTTGACGGTCAGCGATTTTTTCAACTCGCCATTTCCCAGGATCACGACCGATTTGAGCGCGGATTTGCGAATCAGGCCGCGTTCGAGGAGCGCTTCAGGAGTCACACTCGCCCCGGCGTCGAACATCTTCTCAAGGTCGGCCAGGTTCACCTCGGCCCATTCGCGCTTGAATATGTTCGTGAAGCCGCGCTTCGGCAGCCGGCGATGCAGGGGCATTTGACCGCCTTCAAAACCTCGCATGCCTGAATAACCCGAGCGTGATTTCTGACCTTTATTGCCGCGCCCCGAGGTTTTACCGAGGCCCGATCCCGGGCCGCGTCCGACGCGCTTTTTCTTGTGAGTCCCGCCGGCGGGCGCTTTCAAATTGTTTAAGCCGATAGCCATGTCGTTAAACCTCTGTTCTAGTCGGCGCCGCGAGCGGCGCCGACTATTCCACGATCCGCAATAAGTGAGGGATCTTCGCCACCATGCCGCGAATGGCCGGGGTGTCCGGGCGCTCTACCACCTGGTTGAGCCTGGTCAACCCCAGACTGCGCACGATGACCTTATGCTTCTCCGGCGCGGCGATCGCGCTGCGATACCATTGAATTTTCACCTTTTTCGTCTCTTTCGCCATCGCTCACAGTTCCTCCACTGAACGCCCGCGCAAACGGGCGACCTCTTCGGGACTCTTCATTCTGGTCAGGGCGTCGAAGGTCGCGCGAATGACGTTGTGCGGGTTGTTCGAACCCAGGCACTTGGTCAACACGTTGCTGACGCCGACCGCGTTCATTACCGCGCGCACCGCGCCTCCGGCGATGACTCCTGTCCCTTCGACCGCGGGTTTAAGCAAAACGCGGCCGGCGCCGAATCTGCCGACCATCGGGTGAGGCAGCGTCGTGCCGGCCCGCGGGATGCGCACCAGTTTGCGCTTCGCCGATTCGATGGCCTTGCGGATCGCCTGAGGCACTTCCTTGGCTTTACCGGTGCCGAAGCCGACGATGCCGTTCTGATCGCCGACCACGACGAGCGCGGCGAACGACAGATTCTTACCGCCCTTGACCACTTTGGTGACGCGGTTGATCGAGATCACCTGATCTTTCAACTCAAGCCCGTCAGGATTGATTCTCTCCATAAAACCCTATTCTCCTAAAACTGCAACCCGGCTTCGCGCGCGGCTTCGGCAAGCGCCTTGACGCGTCCGTGGTAAATGTAACCGCCGCGGTCGAAGACCACATGGGTGACGCCTTTGCCCTTGGCGCGCTCGGCGATCAGTCGGCCGATCGCCTTGGCGGCGTCAATGTTTCCGCCTTTGCCCACGCCGGCCCCCTTCTCGACCGTCGAGGCGGAGCAAACCGTCACGCCCGCATCGTCGTTGATCAACTGGGCGTATATGTGATTGACGCTGCGGAAAACCGCGAGCCGGGGGCGAGATTCATCGCCTCTCACTTTTTTACGAATGCGCGAGTGGATCGCGCGCCGCACATCCTGTCTCGATCGTTTTGCCATAATCAGATGCCGGGTGTCAGGCGCCAGGTATCAGGTGTCAGGTCAGATCTAACCTGACACCTGATACTTGAAACCTGAAACCTAAATTTACTTGCCGGTCTTACCGGGTTTGAGTTTCATCGGGCGATGGGCGTAGCGCACCCCTTTGCCCTTGTAGGCGTCGGGTTTGCGCAACTTGTGCATGTTAGCCGCCGTCTGCCCTAACAAATGTTTGTCAATCGACGAAAGGGTGATCGTTGTCTGATACTGACTTATTGTCCGCTGCAACTTCTCGACTTTGGCCGTCACGCCCTCGGGCAGCACGAACTCAATCGAGTGCGAATAGCCCAGAGCGAAGAGGATGGCGCTGCCCCTCAGTTCGGCCTTGTACCCCACGCCGACCACGTCCATCTCTTGCGTAAATCCCTTCGAGACGCCCGTGACGGCGTTAGCCACCAGAGCGCGCGCCGTGCCGTGTATGGCCGTGTATTCGTCGCTCTGGCGTTCGGCCGTCAATTTGCCGTCTTCCAGCTTGAAGTTGATTCTCCACTGTTGGGGAATCGGGACCGCCAGTTTTCCTTTCGGCCCTTCGACCGCGACTTCGGATTCAGTGACGCTCACCTTAACGTCCTTCGGAATCTCGATAACTTTTTTTCCAACTCGTGACATAACTTTTTTCGGTGGTTGGTGGTTGGTGGTTGGTGACATCTCAACCAATCACCAACTACTACTAATAAACGCTGCACAACACCTCGCCGCCGACGTTGGTCTTACGCGCATGTTTGCCGGTCATCACGCCACGCGAAGTGCTCATGATGTTGATGCCCAAACCGCCCAGAACCTTCGAGATCTCTCTGCTCGGAACGTAGACGCGGCGGCTCGGAAGCGAAACGCGTTGAAGGCTCGAAATCACGCTCTCGCCGTTCGGCCCGTAGCGCAGAAAGATGCGCAACGTCCGAGCGTTGCTGCCTTCGGCGGTCTTGATGCTGTAATTGGTGATGTACCCTTCCTCTTTGAGGATGCGCGCAATTTCGATCTTCAGGCGCGACGCCGGCACATCCACCTTGGTGTGACGCGCGGCGATCGCGTTCCGCATGCGCGTCAGCATGTCTGAAATCGGATCAGTAATATTCATGTCAATCCCAATCGACTATAAGCTCGATGCGGCGCAGGACAGGACGCCTGCGTTCCCGGGGGCTACCAACTCGATTTGGTCACTCCAGGAATCTGCCCGTCGAGCGCCAGCTGGCGGAAGCAGATGCGGCAGACGCCGAACTTGCGAATGTAAGCGCGCGGCCGGCCACAGCGTTTGCAGCGGTTGTAGCCGCGCACTTTGTATTTTGGTCTTCGGTTCGCCTGAACGATTTTTGATGTCTTTGCCATACTTTTTGTCGTTGGTCATTTGTCACTTGTCATTGGCGCTCGTAACAAATGACGAGTGACAAGTGACGAGTGACAAGTGACCTGTTTACTGTCTAAACGGCATTCCCAGATGACGGAGCAATGACCGCGCCTCTTCGTCCGTCTTCGCGGTCGTCACGATACAAACGTTCATGCCGCGCGCCTTGTCGATTTTGCCGAAATCGATCTCGGGGAAGATCAACTGGTCGCGCAAACCGACAGTGTAATTCCCGCGCCCGTCGAAAGCCTTCGGCGAAACCCCGCGGAAGTCGCGCACGCGCGGCAGCGCGATGTTGACGAAGCGGTCCAGGAACTCGTACATCCTGTCGCCGCGCAGCGTCACCGTGGCGCCGACGTTCATTCCCTCGCGGAGCTTGAAAGCCGCGATCGACTTTTTCGCCTTGGTCACTACCGGCCTCTGCCCGGAGATCGTCATCAAGTCATTGACGGCGGAGTCTATGATTTTGGCGTTTTGGATCGCCTCGCCCAAGCCCATGTTAATGACGATCTTCTCCAGCTTCGGGACGCTCATCGGGTTCTTGTGGCCGAACTCCTTGGCTAGCGCCGGAGCGATCTCTTTCGTGTATTTCTCTCTAAGTCTTGCAGCCATAACTTTATTCAATCACGGCGCCGGTCTTCTTCGAAACGCGGACCTTGCGCTCGTCCTGCAAAATCTGATAGCCGACGCGGACCGGACGCCCGCCCTCGACGAGCATCACGTTCGACACGTCAATCGGAGCCTCGCGCTCGACGATGCCGCCGGCGACGCCTCGCTGCCGGTTCTGACGCTCGTGATGCTTCAGAATGTTCAACCCCTCGACCAGGACTTTGCGCTTTTTGGTCAGGACCTCGATGACGCGGCCCCTTTTGCCTTTGTCCTTCCCGGAGATGACCATCACCTGATCGCCTTTTTTTACCTTCATTCTTATCGCCATAATCGCCTCGTTGGTACGGTACCGCGCGCGTAAGCAAGCGGTTTTTCAGAACAACCCGTCAGATCACTTCAGGAGCGAGGCTCACGATCTTCGTAAAGCCGCGTTCGCGCAATTCGCGCGCCACGGGACCGAACACGCGCGTGCCGACCGGCTCGCCGTCGGGCTTGATCAACACGGCGGCGTTCTGGTCGAAGCGGATGTAGGTGCCGTCCTTGCGGCGGACCTCCTTGCGCGTGCGGACGATGACGGCCTTGACGACCTGTTTCTTCTTGACTGTGCCGTCGGGGGAAGCCTCTTTGACCGAGGCCGTGATTACATCACCAAGACTAGCTCGCGACCCCGTGTTCCCCCCGAGGGGCAGAATCATAGCGATCCTCTTCGCCCCCGAGTTGTCGGCGACTTCCAGAATTGAACGCATCTGAACCATAAGCCACTCTCCTTATCAAACTAATGGGACGCATAGGACTTAAAGGTCCTATGCGTCTCATTTACTCGCCTTTCGCAGCACCTCGACGACACGCCAACGTTTGTGCGCCGAGAGGGGGCGGGTTTCGACAATCCGAACCTGGTCGCCGGTCGAAACCCCTTCGATTTCATTATGGGCCATGAACTTCGACCGCTTCCGAACGTACCGCTTGTAAACTGGATGCTTCACCAGCCGGTCGACGCGCACCACGACCGTTTTCATCATCTTGTCACTGGTTACGATGCCGACCTTCTCGACGCGGCGGCCGCGGGCCGGCCCGGCCCCCGCCGATTTAACTGTCGTTTCGGCCACAGGCGGGACATCGCCCGCCGGCGCTTCCTGATTGTTAATTGCTTCATCCATAGTCTGTCACTCGCTCATCGCCGCGCCCACGCGGCGATGAAACTATTTCTCAACGCCGAGCGCGCGCCCGCGCAAGATCGTCTTCAACCGCGCCAGCTCTTTCTTCTGGACGCGAATCTGTTTAACCGTGTCGACATCGCCGAGCGCCTTCTTGAATTTGAGTCGAAAGAGGGACTCGTTAAGCTCGATGACCCGGTTAATCAACTCTTCGCTCGGCTGCGTGCGGACCTTATCCAGCTTGGCCTTCATATGGCGCCTCCTTCCTGATCGTGACGGGTGACGAACTTCGTCTTGATCGGCAGCTTCGCGGCGGCCAATTCCATGGCGCGCTGGGCGGTGGCGAAATCCACGCCCTCCATCTCGAAGATGATCCGTCCGGGCTTGACCACGGCGACCCATCCTTCGGGGGCCCCTTTGCCTTTACCCATGCGGGTTTCGGCGGGCTTCTTCGTGATCGGCTTATCCGGGAAGATGCGAATCCAGAGCTTGCCGCCGCGCTTGACGAAGCGGGTGATGGCGACGCGCCCTGCCTCGATCTGCTTTCCGGTGATCCAGGCGGCTTCGGTCGCCTTCAGCGCGTATTCGCCGAACGCGATGCTCGTTCCCCGCTTGGCGGCGCCGGCGCGGCGCCCGCGCTGCTGCCTGCGATATTTGACCTTCTTGGGAATTTTATATTCAGCCATTTCTTTATCGTTTCATCATTGTCTCGCGCGGGTCCATGATGTCACCGCGGTAGATCCAAACCTTGACGCCGATGACGCCGAAGGTCGTGTTGGCCTCGGCGAAGCCGTAGTCGACGTCGGCGCGCAGCGTGTGCAGCGGCAAACGCCCGTTCAAGGTCCATTCGGAGCGGGCGATCTCGGCGCCGTTCAGACGGCCCGAGACGCGGACCTTGATGCCGAGCGCGCCGAAGCGCTGCGCCTCGTCGACGGTTTTGCGCATGGCGCGGCGAAACGCGATGCGCTTCTCCAACTGCTGCGCGATCTTTTCGGCCTGGAGTTGGGCGTTCAACTCGGGCTTCTGGATCTCGCGGATGTCGATCAGGATTTCGCGGCCCGTGCGCCGGCTGATCTCCTGTTTCAGCTTGTCAATTTCGGCGCCCTTGCGACCTATGATGATGCCCGGACGCGACGTGTAGATGATGATCCTCAGCCGGTTCGCCGCGCGATCGATCTCGATCTGCGAAACGCCCGCGCTGGCGAAGCGGGCCTTCAACTCCCGCTTCAGGTTGAGGTCTTCGATGAGCAGCTTGCTGAAATCGCGCTTCGCGAACCAGCGTGAGTGCCAGGGCTTGTTGTATCCGAGTCTGAATCCGTATGGATGTACTTTCTGACCCATAGTCTCTCCACTAACGAAACTTATTCGGCCTCCGCGGCCTCGCCTTCGCGTTTCTCGCTCGAGACAACCACTGTGAGGTGACTGTAGTGGCGACGCTCACGATAGGCGCGTCCCATCGGGGCTGGGCGCACGCGGCGGCGGTATTTTGTCGTGCCGATGTCGGCGTAACACTCTTTGACCCAGAGGTCGTCCACGTCCACGAGCACGTTGTCCGTCTGCGCCCGCTGTTCGGCGTTTGCGCGCGCCGATTCGAGGACTTTGAAGATCAGCCCGGCGGCGCGCTTGTTCGTGAACTTGAGGATGTCGCGGGCCTCGCTGTAGGCGCGGCCGCGGATCAAATCCATGACCAGTTTGGCCTTCTGCGACGAAATCTTGACGTTTGTCGCCTTCGCAATCGCTTCCATTATCTCTTCGCTCCTGCGGCCTTCTCGGCCTTCTCCGCGTGCCCCTTGAAGGTCCGCGTCGGCGCGAACTCGCCGAGCTTGTGGCCGACCATGTTCTCGGTGATGTAGACCGGAATGAACTTCTTCCCGTTGTGGACGGCGAGCGTGTGGCCGACCATCTCCGGGGTGATCATCGAGCGGCGCGACCAGGTCTTGTGGACCTTCTTCTCGTTCGCCGCGTTCATCCGGTCAATGACCTTCAAAAGATGCGCGTCAATGAACGGGCCTTTTTTAACTGAACGTGCCATTACTTCGTTCTCCGTTTAACGATGAACTTGTCAGTGCGCTTGTTGTTGCGCGTTTTGTATCCGCGCGTCGGCTGTCCCCACGGCGTCACGGGGTTGCGCCCGCCCGAAGTCTTGCCTTCGCCGCCGCCGTGCGGGTGATCCACCGGGTTCATCGCCACGCCGCGCACCGCCGGGCGCTTGCCCAGCCAGCGCGAGCGCCCGGCCTTCCCGAGCGAAACGTTCTCGCTCTCGACGTTGCCCACCTGCCCGACCGTGGCCATGCAGTTGATCGACACGATGCGAATCTCGCCCGAAGGGAGCCGGAGCTGCGCCGCCTCGCCTTCTTTGGCGACCAATTGCGCGAAGCTGCCGGCGGACCGGGCCATCTGGCCGCCCTTGCCCGGCTTCAGTTCGATGTTGTGAATCTGCGTGCCGAGCGGAATGTTTTTGATCGGAAGCGCGTTGCCGGTGAGAATGTCCGACTCGGGGCCCGAGACTATCGTCTGCCCCACCTGCAACCCGGCCGGCGCGATGATGTATCGCTTCTCCCCGTCGACGTAGTGGATCAGGGCGATGCGCGCCGAGCGGTTTGGGTCGTACTCGATGGTGGCGACCTTGCCGGGGACGCCGAACTTGTCGCGCTTGAAATCTATGATGCGGTAGTGACGCTTGTGCCCGCCGCCGCGATGGCGCACCGTCATCTTGCCCAGATTGTTTCGGCCGCTGGCGCGCTTCTTACTGGTGAGCAAGGGCTTATACGGCTTATCCGCCGTCAGATCGTCATTCGTCAGATAAGTCTGGTAACGCCGCGCTGGACTTGTCGGTGATAGCTTTTTGATTCCCATCTCTTTCCTTCGAGTCAGTGCCGGGAGCGGTAGCGAGCGTAACTTCGGCGGAGTCGGTCTACCAATGGAGACACGCCCGACGCCGCCCGCGGTACTGATTTAAATCGATTCCGCGTAATCAACACGGTGGCCCGGCTTCAACGTGACGTAGGCCTTTTTGTAGTCAGGCTTGCGCCCGAACGTGCGGCCACGGCGGACTGTTTTGCCCCGGTAATTAATCACCCTCACCTGGTCGACTTTGACCTTGAATATCGTCTCGACCGCCTTTTTGATCGCGTGCTTA
>Ga0209465_10001161_pt1 | contig 11870 bp, 8 predicted proteins | sample PanSoiPlot1MoBio_FD_188321 | JGI IMG/M metagenome (GOLD analysis project Ga0209465, IMG submission 188321) | Tropical forest soil microbial communities from Panama analyzed to predict greenhouse gas emissions - Panama Soil Plot 1 MoBio (SPAdes)... | ecosystem: Environmental > Terrestrial > Soil...
GAACATCGTCTCCACGTTGACCTGCATCACCCGCCGCCAGTTCTCCAGCGACTCGTCCACCACGGAGCCGCGGCTGCCGATGCCCACGTTGTTGTCGAGAAAGTCGAGGCGTCCGTAGCGATCGAGGGCGTAGCGGACCATGCCCGCGCAGTCCTCGTCGCGCGTGAGGTCGGCGCCCAGAGCGACCGCCTCGCCCCCTTCGTCCTCGACCATGCTCACCGTCTGCTCCGCGAGATCGATGGCCTTGTCCACCACGATGACCTTCGTCCCCGCTCGCGCGAGCAGGATGGCGGCGGCGCGGCCGTTGCCGATGCCCGTGCCTGCAGCTCCGCCGCCCGTCACGATGGCGACCTTGCCCTCGAGCCCCCAGTCCTCCGGCATCTGCTTCGCGGCCATGGCTCAGGCGGCCCAGGCAGGGGCGTGAGTACCCAAGGGCACGGGCGGCCGCGACCAGAAGGCGGGCGTCTCGGAGAAGCGCGCCGCGGGGACCACATGGCGGAGCGGACCGAAGGGTGAGGCCATGTCCGCGATCAGGTCCTGTACGTCGTCGAGGGAGAGATCGTGGGTGCTCCGGCCGTCCGCGGCTCGCCCGAGGGCATCGACCCAGCGTCCCGTCTGAGCGAGCGAGACGCGCACAAGATAGCTTCCCCCCTCCCGCGCGCGACGGGCGAGGGCCATCTGCGCTCCGAAGGACGCGAGATAGCCCGTACCGTGGTCCACCACCTGAGCGGGCAGATGCTGCGGTGCGTTGGCTTCCGCCGCCATCCCCTGCTCCTGGGCCATCCCACTCACGGACTGGATGATCGTCTCGAAGCCTCGTCGCTCGCGCCACGGCCCCGCGTGCCCAAAGGCGGAGAGCGTGACATACACGATGCCGGGTCGGCGGCGCGCGACCTCCTCGGGCCCTAGGCCTAGGCGAGCGAGCGCCCCCGGGCGGTAGGACTGGCAGAAGACGTCAGCCTCGCGGAGGAGCCCGCGCAGCTTCTCGGCATCCGCGGCCTGCCGCAGGTCAAGGGAGGCGGAGAGCTTGCCGAAGCCCGTGTCGATGACGAGACCGGGCAGGTTCGGCAGGTGCGACGAGCTCACCACCAGCACCTCGGCGCCGAACGACGCCAGGGTACGCCCGCACACCGGTCCCGCGATCACACGCGTGAGATCGAGCACGCGGAGCCCGGAGAGCGCGCGCGGTCCGTTCCCCGCGGGCTCCGGCGGCGCTTCGCCGATCTTGACGATCTCGAGCAGCGGCAGCCCGGCCACCGCCGCGCCCTGAGGATGCGCGTGCCATTCCGCGCGCGAGCGCACCATGCCCGTGGGCAAACCTGCCGCGGCGAAGGCGTCCTCGAGGTCGCCCGCCTTCCAGGTCGCTACCGCCGCCGCCACGGACTCGCGCGTGTTCTGGCAGCCGAGAAGCTTGACGGCGCCATCGTGGTGGTGCGGCATGTTGGAGTGGATCTGGATCCAGCGGCCGTCGCCCGCCTGGTAGAAGCCGAACAGGGGATCGCGGCGATGGAGATCCCTCTGCTCCGCTGCGCGCAGGTAGCGCTCGCTGCGGAAGGCGGCTACGGCGGCGCGAAGGTCCACGCTCACGGATTGGGCCCGCCCCGTGCGCGCGCGCCAGATTTCGGCGGCGGCCAGCGCGCTCGCCCCGATCACCGCGGAGGCGGCGGTGCCGATCCTGAAGTCGGTGGGCAGGACTGGGTCTGCGCCGGTGAGGCTGATGCGCTCGAGCGCGGCAGGGTCGCCGCCCCCCAGCGTCCACAGCTCGCGCAGGGCCGCCGCGCTCACCGTCATCCCGCCGGTTCCCCCGCGTTCACGGCGAGGACCTGGCCCGACACGCTCCGCGCCATGTCGCTGCAGAAGAACACAGTGGCGTCCACGATGTCGTCCGCGGTGACCATGCGCTTGAGCGGCGTCCGCTCGATGAAGGCCTTGCGCATCTGCTCCACGGGGATGCCGCGCACCTCCGCCTGGCCCGCGATGACCCGATCGATGCGGTCGCCCTCCACCGCTCCCGGCGCCACGCAGTTGACGCGGATGTTGTGCTCCGCGAGCTCGAGGGCCATGCCGTAGGTCATGCCGACCTGCCCCGCCTTGGCCGAGCAGTAGCCGATGCGATAGGGCAGCCCCCGCCGCCCCGCTCCCGACGAGATGTTCACGATGGCCCCGCCGCCCACCTTGATCATCTCGGGCACCACGAAGCGCGTGCAGAGGTAGGAGCTGGTGAGGCAGGAGTCGATGGTGTAGCGCCAGTCCTCCATCAGGTAGTCCTGCACGGCCTTGGTCGGGCCGCCGTCGCCCGCGTTGTTCACCAGGGTGTCGATCTTGCCGAACTCCTTCACCCCGGTGGCGACCAGACGCCGGACCTCGTCTTCCTGAGCGGCATCGCACACCACGGCGAGGGCCCGCCCTCCCGCCGCCGTCACCTGCGCCGCCGTCTCCTTGACGAGGTCGGCGGAACGGGCGGCGCAGAGAACGGCCGCCCCCTCCCGGCCGAAACGCAGGCTCAGGGCCCGCCCGATGCCCTTGGAGGCCCCGGTGATGATAGCGACCTTGCCGTCGAGCAGACCCATGTCAGTCTCCGTTCGTTCTTGCCCACGCATCCCAGTTGCGCCCGCCGTAGTTCACGGACGTCTCGATGTCCTCCTCGAGGAGATAGCCGGCCGCGACCAGCTTCTGCGCCGCCTCCCGCACGCGCGCCAGATAGTCCGCGCGCGAGGCGTAGCGCTCGGCGATGGCCAAACGCGGATCGCCCGCCGCCTCGCGCTCGGCACGCGTGCGGGCGAAGGGCAGCGTGCTCCCCCCGAAGTAGAGGATCTGGTCCGCGCCGCCGCTCTCGGGATGCCGCAGGTTCCACCCCGTGTGGGTGGCGAGAGGCACGCTCAGCTCGGGCACGGGGATGCCGGCGCGCTCGTTGCCGTCCACGTCCACCGAGCTCACCCGGTTGCCCAAGACGGGACCCGGCCTCGGCGGCAGCGTGGAGAAGTCCTGGCGCTGCGCTCGCACGGGATAGGGGGGATAGGCGGCGGCGGGAACGGACGCGAAGGTTTTCTCGAGGTCGCCGGGATCCACGGCTGTGCCATCGGCGACGCGCGGATGACAGCTCGGGGGCGGCGGTACGCCCTCCGCTGCCCAGCGATCGAGGTTGACGAGGGCGGCGCGGAGGAGCCGGCCGTAGTGCACCACGCCACGGAGGTTGCGCGCCCGCTCCTTCCAGCCACGGGGGTCGGCGGCGACGGCCGCGGCATCGGCGGGCGGCCAGATTCCGTGCCCGTGCTCGGTGCCCGTCCAGTGGTACACGCGGACGTCGGGTCCGTGCTCCACGTCACGCGTGCCGGCAGGATCCGTGTGGATCAGCGAGGCGTCGCCGCGGTGGTACTCGAAGCTCGTGTTCGTGTAGAAGGCCTTGAGCCCGCCCTGCGGCTCCACCTGGAAGGGCTCGAAGCAATCCATCATCTCCGGCCGGTCCTTGGAGTTCTGGCCGAAGCGCTGGTTGAACTCGCCCAGCATCGCTCCCGCCACGTTGGCGATGACGCCGTCGAGGGCGGGGCGGCCGTTTTCATCCACGTTCAGGTCATGATGGATCATGGTGCGCAGCAGGCGCCCCGTCTGCGAGCGCCCGTAGGCATAGGCGTGACGGATGACCCGTGGCGCGGGATTGCCTTCGGCCGCGCTCCCGTGCTTGAGCCAGGCGACGCAGTCGCGCAGAGCGGCCATGCCGAGACCGAGGACGCGCGCGCCCACTCCTGTATACGCGAGCTGATAGATACGGCCCTTCTCGAACCCGCCCTCTAGCCACACGTGGGAGGCGTCGGGAACGACGCGGCCGCCGTCCACGCGGGCGAAGCGCCACCGGTTCCGCGGAATCACCTCGATGGGACCGTCGAAGAGATCCCGCACGACGAGGACGGCCTCGCGCTCGTGTAGGTCCGCCGCCGGGTACGGCCGGTGCGCGCGGTCGGAGATGAGGAAATGCGGCACGTCGACCGGCGCCTGAAGCTGCACGTAGAGGCGTCCGGTCAGCGGATGCCCGTCTCGGCCGAGGGCGTCGGGAGCCTCCATACCTACGAGCCCCTGGACTTCCATCGGCAGATCGCACTGCCAGCCGCACGAGGCGACGACCCAACCGCGGCGCATCAGCCAGCCGTCGCCCGCGTCGATCGGCGGATGCGGATCGCTGTTCGGCCCGAGGGCGGGCCGCGTGGCGTGGTTGAAGTCGGGCACGGTGACCCGGTTGCCTCGATTGACCACGTCCAGGATGAGCTTGCCGCCGATCCGCGACCGGTCGACGGGCAGGAGGATCGAGACGTCCGAGGCGAAGGCGACACGGCCCGAGGCATCGCGCGGGGCCAGGGCGACGTCGGTGATGGCCCGGTTCGCGGCGTGACCTGGGTCGACGGTGAAGTGGAGGGTGCCGGCCAGCTCCTCGTAGTCGCCGGCGTCGCCGAAGGAGCGCCCGCCCGCGAGGGGCCGGCGCAGTGTCACCTCAAAGCGCGTGACCGGCACGTGCCCTCCGCCGAGACCCGCCAGATACTGCGATCTCGCCGACCCGATCCATGGAGCCCGATAGTGGGCTAGCCGGCGTCCTGCGTCAAGACGCTCGGGTCCTCAGGCGGCCTCGCGGATAGCGACCCTGTCCAGGAGCGCGCTCAGCGCCGGATCGGAGTACACACCAAAGGCGTCGACCACGGTGGCCTTGAGCCCGCGGCGACCTTCGATGCCGTACACGATGGCCATGTCGTCGGGATCGGAGACGCCTTCGACTCGATGCACCTCGCGGATGACCAGGTCCTCGGTGCGGACCGCCTCGCCGCTGCCGGTGGTCCGGAGGCCGCCGTCGATCACCCGGAGGCCTTCGGTGAAGCCGCGCCGGCCGAGATCATCCACGGCGCCGGCGACCGTCTCGTACTCCAAAGGCGGCGTGGTGGGCGCGCCGTCGCCACCTGGCGAATCGGCCTGGCTCTTCATCGTCGGGTCTCCGTTTCAGCCGATCCAGACGGACTTGATGTTGACGAACTCGCGGATGCCGTACTCGGACAGCTCGCGGCCGTAGCCGGAGCGCTTGATTCCGCCGAAGGGCAGCCGCGGATCGGACTTGACGATGCCGTTCACGAACACGGCCCCCGCCTCGATCTGGGCGGCGAGCTCCTTGCCCCGCGCGCGGTCCTGGGTCCACAGAGAGGCGCCGAGCCCGAACACAGAGTCGTTGGCGAGCCGCACGGCATCGCTCTCGTCCTTGGCCCGCACCACCGCCGCCACGGGACCGAAGGTCTCCTCATCGAAGGCGGGCATACCCTTGTCCACGCCCACGAGCAGGGTGGGAGGATAAAAGGCGCCGGGACCTCGCGGCACCTCGCCGCCTAGGAGCAGACGAGCCCCGTGCTTTACCGACTCTTCCACCTGGTGATGGAGCGAGTCGCGCAGCTCGACCCGAGCCTGGGGGCCCACGTGCGTGCCGCGGTCCATGGGATCGCCCATGCGCCGCGAGGAGAGCTGGGCGGCGAAGAGATCGAGGAAGCGCTCGGCCACCGCGTCCACCACGATGAAGCGCTTGGCCGCGATGCAGCTCTGCCCGCTGTTGATGAGACGCGCGTCCGCCGCCGCCTTCGCGGCCGCCGCGAGGTCGGCATCGGCAAGCACGATGAAGGGGTCGCTGCCGCCCAGCTCCAGCACGGTCTTCTTGATTTCTCGCCCCGCCTGCTCGGCCACGGCGCGGCCCGCGGGCTCGCTCCCCGTCAGCGTGGCGGCCACGATGCGCGGATCCCGGATCAGTCCAGCCACCGTCGGCGACTCGATCAGCGCGCTAGCGAAGAGTCCCTCCGGGAAGCCCGCCTCGCGGAAGACGCCCTCGATGGCCAGGGCGCACCGGGGCACATTGGAGGCGTGCTTCAGGATGCCCGCGTTGCCCGCCATGAGGGCGGGGGCGGCGAAGCGGAACACCTGCCAGTAGGGAAAGTTCCACGGCATGACGGCGAGCACGACGCCGAGGGGATCGAAACGGACGTAGCTCGTGGAGGCATCCGTCTCCCGCGGCTGCTCCGCGAGGAAAGTCTCGGCGTGATCCGCGTAGAACTCGCACACCCACGCGCACTTCTCCACCTCCGCCTCCGACTGCAGGATGGGCTTGCCCATCTCCTGCGTCATGTTGAGCGCGTGATCGGCGTGGTTCTTTTTGAGCACGTCCGCCGCCTTCCGCATGCGCGAGGCTCGTTCCGGGAACGGCACCGCTCGCCACTCGAGGAAGGCAGCATGCCCCCGCGCCACCATGCGCTCGAGGGCCTCGGAGGAGGTGGGCGTGAAAGTCTCCAGCACGTCGCCGGTGGCGGGATTCACGGACTGGATGCTCATGGCGGGCTCCTCCTCGGGCTCATTGTCCGGCGGTCGGAGCGGCTGTCAACCGATCGTGGAGGACATCCGCGTGCCCGGGCAAGGTCTGGCGATCTCGCCGTGAGCGAAGCGCGCCGGCTCGGCTACGGCGCGGAGCTCAACCCCGCACGCGGGCGAGCACCCGGGAGAAGGCCGACACCAGGGTGTCGATCTCGACTTCGCCCGTCATGACGCCGAGCGAGCCCGCGCAGCTCGTCTGGAGCAGCACGCCTTCGTTCAGGAGTCCCGTGAACACCGCGCGCGTCATCTCCGTGTCGCCCGCGACCACGTCGCGATAGTTGCGGATGGGGCGCGGGGTGAAGTGCACCCCGAAGAGCGAGGCGACGCCCGTGACCTGGCCGGGCACTCCAGTTTCGGCGAGAGCGCTCCGCAGCTTCCCTCGGATCGCCTCGCCTAGCTCGGCGAGGCGACGGTAGACGGGCGGGGTCAGCGCGAGCATGACCGCCTCGCCGGCCACCAGGGTCATGGGGTTGGCGTTGAAGGTGCCGGCATGGGCGATGCGTGCGCCACCCGCTCCCGTGGGATCGTACTGGGCCATGATGTCGCGCCGGCCGCCGAACGCGCCCACGGGCATGCCGCCGCCGATGATCTTGCCGAACGCCGTGAGATCGGGCGTGACGCCGAAAAGCTCCTGGGCGCCGCCCGGGCTGACGCGGAAGCTCTGCACCTCGTCGAACACGAGCACGATGCCGAGCTCGTCGGTGAGCTTGCGAATGCCCTGGAGGAACTCGGCATCCGCGGGCAGGTAGCCGAAGGACGACACGATCGGCTCCATGATCAGGCAGCCGATCTCCTCCTGATGCGCGCGCAGCAGTCGCTCGCACGCCGCGAGGTCGTTGTACGGCAGCACGACCACGTCTCGCCCCACTCCCGCCGGCTGACCAGGGTACTCGGGGACCGGTGTCGGGCCCGCCGGGTCGAGCTTTCCCGCGGGCGTCTTGACGCTCACCGCTACGTGCTCGTGGGCGCCGTGGTATCCGCCCTCGAACTTCGCCAGCTTCGACTTGCCCGTGAAGGCCCAGGCGGCCCGGATAGCCATGAGCGTCGCCTCGGTCCCCGAGTTGGTGAAGCGCATCGTCTCGAGCGAGGGTACGCGTTCGCAGAGCAGCCGGGCGAGGCGGATCTGCGCTACCGTGGGCGTGCTGAACGCCGTGCCCCGGTGCGCCTGCTCCCCGAGCGCCTCGGCGATCGAGGGATGGCCGTGGCCCAGGACGAGGCTGGTCGCATTCAGCATGAAGTCGAGGTAGCGGTTGCCATCCACGTCGATGACGTAGTGCCCCTCGCCCTTGTCGGCGAAGAAGGGATACGGGGAGAAGTACGCGGTGCCCCGCGAGCTGCCGCCGGGTAGCACGCTTTCGGCCTCTTGCTGCAGTGCCCGCGACTTCGGGGTGCGGGCCATGTACCGCTCAATCTCTCGCGCGAGTCCTGGTGCCGCCATCTGAGCCTCCTGTCGATTGACCTGCCGGCCCTGCCGCCTGCCAGGCATTGTAGATCAACCTCCCATGTCTCACCCGCGCGGCTGCGGGGCATTCTTTCCGGGTCGTTTTTCACCCACGCTCAGCGTCTGGCGACTTCGGAAACGGGACGGATGACCTCATTTCGCGAGCGCTGGGGGCCGAACGGGGACGTGGCATGCCTCGTGCGTCGCTGGACCCTGCGAACACGCCATGGCCGTCAACAGACAGATGACAGAACCGGTGTCCGACGGGCGCCATCACGCGGCTACCCCCATCTCGCGTGATGGATCGCAGGCGAGGCAACACCGATTGGGCATCCTTTCCCTCACCGCCCTCGGCGTGGTCTACGGCGACATCGGCACGAGCCCGCTCTATGCCTTCCGCGCCTGCTTCAGCCCGGAGATGGGCCTGCCGCGGGAGACGGCCGCTGTTTACGGCGTCCTGTCCCTCATCGTGTGGTCGCTCATCCTGATCGTGACCGTAAAGTACATCCTCGTCATCATGCGGCTCGACAACCGCGGCGAGGGCGGGATCCTGGCGCTCCTCGCCCTCATCCTCCAGAAGCGCAGGAGCGGGCTCCTGGTGGGGCTGGGCCTCTTCGGTGCGGCCCTCCTCTACGGCGACGGCGTGATCACCCCCGCCATCTCCGTGCTGAGCGCCCTCGAAGGCATCGAGGTCGCCGTCCCCGAGCTGCGCCATCTCGTGGTGCCGGGCACCCTGGCCGTGCTCCTCCTTCTCTTCATGGGGCAACGCTTCGGCACCGCGCGCGTGGGCGGCGTGTTCGGGCCGATCATGCTCGGCTGGTTCGTCGTCATCGGCCTCCTGGGTGCCGTCGAGATCGCGGGCTCGCCTGAGATCCTCCTCGCCCTGAATCCGTGGCACGGCGCACGGCTCTTCGTGCAGCATTCCCTGGTGGCCTTCCTGGTTCTGGGCGCGGTGGTGCTCGCCATCACGGGCGCCGAGGCCCTCTATGCCGACATGGGGCACTTCGGTCGCGGACCCATTCGCCTCGCCTGGTTCGCCGTAGTCCTGCCCGCGCTCCTTCTCAACTACTTCGGCCAGGGCGCGCTTTTGCTTCGCGCGCCGGGGGCCGTGGGCAATCCCTTCTATCTGCTCGCTCCACGGTCGCTTCTCTATCCCCTCCTCGCTATCGCCACCCTCGCCACCATCGTGGCCTCCCAGGCCCTGATCTCGGGCGCCTTCTCCCTTACCCAGCAATGCGTGCAGCTGCGTTACTGTCCGCGGCTGTCCATCGTGCACACCTCGCGGGCGCAGGTCGGCCAGATCTACGTCCCCGCCGTGAACGGCGCGCTCGCGGTCGGCTGCCTCCTTCTCGTGCTGGGCTTCCGCTCCTCCACCGCCCTTGGCGCCGCCTACGGCATCGCCGTCACCGGGACCATGGCCATCACCACCATCCTCTTCGGCGTCATCGCGCGGAGCCGCTGGCACTGGTCGCTCGCGCGCACCGTCGCCGTCGCGGGAGCCTTTCTCGCCATCGATCTCGCCTTCTTCACGGCCAACCTCGCCAAAGTCCGCCAGGGCGGCTGGGTGCCCCTCGCGATCGCCGCGGGCCTCTTCCTGCTCATGACGACGTGGAACCGCGGCACGGCCCTCCTCAGCGACTGGCTGGCCCATGCCATGGTGCCCATCGACACCTTTCTGTCCGAGCTCGCCGTCTCCAAACCGCCCCGCGTGCGCGGCACTGCCGTCTTCCTCACCACTCACGTGGCAGGCGCCCCCCTCGTGCTGCAGCACCACGTGCGGCACAACAAGGCGCTTCAGGAAGAGGTGATCCTCCTCGCCATCGTGACCGAGGAGGTGCCCGAGGTGGGCCGACGGGAGCGGGTCGTCGTGGAGCCGCTCTCGCACGGGCTCTACCGGGTGCGCGCGCGCTACGGCTTCATGGAGCGAGCGGACGTGGAGGAGATCCTGGAGCAGGCGCGAGCCGCGGGGATCCGCGCGAAGGAGGAGGAGACGACGTACTATCTGGGGCGAACGCGGCTCTTGCCCACGGGACCGGCACCCATGATGCGCTGGCGCAAGCGGCTCTTCGCGCTCATGGCCCGCAACGCGAGCTCGGCGGCGGATTTCTTCCGCATCCCGCCGGATCGCGTCGTGGAGCTGGGCGCCCGTGTCGAGTTTTGAGGAGGTTCCATGGCCACCAGCAGCCTCGCCAGTGTCCTATCCGACGTGGAGGAGATTCAGCTCGGGGTGATCGGCCGGCGCACCGGTCGCAAGCGCACCCGTCCCGTCTGGTTCGCCCTCGAGGGGGGCACGATCTATCTCCTCCCCGTGGCCGGCTCGAACACGGAGTGGTACAAGAACGTGCTCGAGCACCCGGGCATCACGTTGGCCGCCAAGGGTACCCGATGGACGGGACGGGCGAGACCGATCACCAGCCGTGCCAGGGTCCGCGCCGTGGTCAAGCGCTTCCGCGCCAAGCACGGCGCGGCGGACGTGAAGAAGTACTACTCGAAGTTCGACGTCGCGGTCGTGGTCTCGCCCCGTCGGGCACGACGTGCGCGTCCTTCACGTCGAAGAAGAGCCGCCCGCCGCTGAAGCCCCGTGGCGGCCTCCCGGTCAACGCGCCGCGGACGGCGCCGCCGCGGAAGCGGACGTGAGCGCGTGGCGCAGCACCTCCGCGACGTCGTCCACGAAGATGAAGGTGAGCTGCCTCCGGAGCTCCTCGGGCACGTCCTCGGTGTCGCGCTCGTTGTGGCGAGGCAGGATGACGGTGCGGATGCCCACGCGATGCGCGGCCATCACCTTCTCCTTGATGCCGCCCACGGGCAGCACCTTGCCCCGGAGCGTGATCTCCCCTGTCATGGCGAGGTCGCTGCGCACGGGCCGGCGGCTGGCCAGCGAGGCGAGCGCGGTGGCCATGGTCACGCCCGCCGAGGGGCCGTCCTTGGGAATGGCGCCCGCGGGCACGTGGACGTGGATGGTCTTCCCCTCGAAGGTCTTGGGATCGATGTCGAGGGCCTCTGCGTTGGACCACACGTAGGACACGGCGGCCTGGGCGCTCTCCCGCATCACGTCGCCCAACATCCCCGTGAGCACCAGCCGATCCTCCCCGGTCGGGATCATCGTCGCCTCGACGAAGAGCACGTCGCCCCCCACCGGCGTCCACGCGAGCCCGGTGGCCACACCGGGCCGCGAGGTGCGCTCCGCCACCTCATCGAAGAACCGCGGGCGGCCGAGATACTGGACAAGGTTCTCCGCGGTGACCTTGACGCTCGTGACCTGTCCCTCGGCGAGGCCGCGCGCCACCTTGCGCGCCACCGTGGCGATCTCGCGCTCGAGGCTCCGCACCCCCGCCTCCCGCGTGTAACCGCGCACGATGCCGCGAATGGCCTCGTCGTCGAAGGCGAGCTCGCTGGTGGCGAGGCCATGGGCGGCGAGCTGCTTCGGAATGAGGTAGCTCCGGGCGATGCCGACCTTCTCCGCGTCGGTGTAGCCGGCCAGCGGGAGGATCTCCATGCGGTCGCGGAGCGGTCCGGGAATCGTGTCGAGGGTGTTGGCGGTCGCGATGAAGAGGACCTGCGAGAGATCGAAGGCCACGCCGAGATAGTTGTCCATGAAGGTGTTGTTCTGCGCCGGGTCCAACACCTCGAGGAGGGCCGATGATGGATCGCCGCGCCAATCCGCGCCGATCTTGTCGATCTCGTCGAGCATGAAGACGGGATCGCGGGTCTCCGCTCGGCGCAGGGCCTGGATGATGCGGCCGGGCATGGCGCCGATGTACGTCCGACGGTGGCCGCGTATCTCCGCCTCGTCGCGCACGCCCCCCAACGACATGCGTGCGAACTTCCGCCCGAGGGCGCGGGCGATGCTCTGGCCGAGGCTGGTCTTGCCCACGCCGGGCGGCCCCACGAAGCAGAGGATGGGCTCGCGCGGCGGGCTGTCCCCGGTCACGCGCGGCGGCTGGGCGGGCGCGGCGCCGTCGAGACGGGCGGCGCGCTCCTCGCGGAGCTTCTTCACCGCGAGATATTCCAGGATGCGGTCCTTGATCTTCTCGAGGTCGTAGTG
>Ga0209465_10001162_pt1 | contig 11870 bp, 12 predicted proteins | sample PanSoiPlot1MoBio_FD_188321 | JGI IMG/M metagenome (GOLD analysis project Ga0209465, IMG submission 188321) | Tropical forest soil microbial communities from Panama analyzed to predict greenhouse gas emissions - Panama Soil Plot 1 MoBio (SPAdes)... | ecosystem: Environmental > Terrestrial > Soil...
CGGCATCCAAATCTCGATGGATGGCCGTGGCCGCTGGATGGACAACGTCTTCATCGAGCGGCTGTGGCGCAGCCTCAAGCACGAGGATATTTATCTCAAGGGCTATGCCGACGGTCGCGAGTTGCACGAGGGGCTTGCCGATTGCCTTCTACAACAACCGCCGCCCTCACCAGGCGCTGCGCCATCGCACCCCGATGGCGGTCTGGCGCAACGGCGCCACCGCAAGAGCTGTGGGCATGTGGGCAACGCAAGAGCGTTGCCCACATGCCCACAGCCCCAACAACAGCAGCAGACAGACTTCCTTGCAGCGTGATATCAGGAGATCGGAACGGCGAGATTTCCAATTAAGAACGCGGCCTGACCGCGGTCAGGGTCGCGTAAGAATTGCGCTACACGCGTCGCGCTGCATGCCAACTGAAACGACGCAAGGTCGACGTCCGCGCTGCGGCCTTGATCGACGAGCCATTGCGTGCATGCTGATAGCCAGCAGGTGACATAACGTGTCGTATCGGGTTCGACGGTGACCTCAACGTCACTTATGCAAAGCCATCAAATGACTAAGGCAAACGATTGAAAATTTGCGTTTGGCTCGCGCGCAACGCCAACTAGCAGCCTGCCGGCGATCTGGTAGAGCGAATCCATCTGCCGTGGCGACGGCAATTTGAAGTGCGATTCGCGCTCGCTGTACGGCACATCCGGTGCCGGCCGCAGCGCGGGCTTGCGCAATGCAGCCTTCTCGCGTTGCAGCGCCTCGACGCGATGGCGAAGGCTTTCAAGTTCCGACTGATCAGACATTCGCTCCCTGTTCGACTCGCTATGCCCCGCCTTCGCCACGGCATGGGCGAAATTCACGACGACCTCCATACAGCTGGCTTTTTCGACTTCTCCCCGCGCATCAGTTGGACTTTCGCTTGCGATTAGCCGCCGCGGGCACGACATTGTAGTCGCGATAAAGCTCGGCGAAGTCCTGGGCCAGCTCGTAGCACAGCGTCAGTTTGCGGGTCGCACTCACCCAACGGGCATTGATGTCACCACAGCTTTGCATTTCCAACGTGAATGGGGCCGGCCACGCCAATTGGTCGGACGCACGCTCGCCGACCAGCTCCAGCAATCGGAGCGAGCGAAATCCTTGGGCAAATACGTTAAGATTGCCCTTGCCGTCGCCATAGACCACTTCGAGCTTGGTTTTCGGTTGTTCGGCTGTGCGACGATGCGGCGTGAGCGCCATTTCCCAGGATTTTGAAACGTCCGGATAATCTACCGCGTGACAGGTGTCTTGACGGTCCTGCGGCAGTTTCGTTTCGTTTGCCAGATCCCTAAATTTGACGGGATCTGACCCGACCATCAAGCACACGATCTGATAAGCGCGCTGCTTATCGAGACCGTGCTCATCGTAGAAGACAAGCTTTTCTCCCTCGTGCCGATCGCGCCGGTCGCTCAGGAACCACCCCTTGGCTGCCTCGACAAGCACGCGGTGCGACACCTGCGTTCCTACGTTGAGCAATCTCAGGATGGCGAAATCGTCGGCGGCATCCTCTTCCCGTCCAAGGACGGATATCCCCATTTCGTGTATGACCGCGTGGCCGAGCTCGTGGGCCATCGTGAAAAGCATATTGCCCGCTACGAACTGGACCACGTTCTCACGCTTCTCCTGCGAAAGCTTCTTGAGCCGAGGATTGTTCTGAAGCGAACGGGCAACCTCCTGGATATTGGCTTGAAATTGTTCCGATTCGGACGGTGGCGATTGCGCAAAGGCTTGCCTTTCGCCAGCCAGCATCGCGAAAACCAGAGCAGAGCCCAATAAACAGCGGCGGACTGGCCTGCTCACCGGTCGAGTGCCACCAGATCGCTGATGTTCCATCGTCTTCTCCAAAAAGGGGGCGGCCATAATTCTTTCTGGTTCGAAGCCTTGCGCGATGCAGCTTGGGTTTGCTTGCTTTTGGATCGCAGCTTGCCGGCGATCCGGCATCACCCGGCAAGTCGCAGGGTCGCGGCGGCCCTTATATTGACGACCTAGCCCCTCGAACCGTCTTGGAAATCGCGGTTCCTGCCGTACGGCAGAACCGGGAGGGCCGGTGTGTACGGGCCGTAGTATCCGTAGGGGGCGTAGTAGTAGCCGTAGGGTCGGTAGTAACCGTAGGAAGCGTAGGGGCCGTAGTATCCGTAGTAATGGCGATACCCATAGTAATAGTACGGCGATTGCGCCGTTGCGGGAGATGCCAGCAATGCCGTGACGGTTACGGCCGACAGCGCTGCGGCGAGGCGTGTTCTCATGCTTGACCTCATGTTTGCGTTCCTCCGTTCATGCGGTCAGCCCCTCCATGGCTACGGACGCAGGCCCGCCGAGAACATGCAGCTTTTATAGACCGCCGTTCGATTTCGCATATTGCCATCGCTGCCGCCGGTCGCTGGCCATTGCGCCTGTGCTTGGGCGATACATCTTTCCATGGTTGCGTATCTTTTGGCGCTCTGGGCGTCGGCTTGTGAAGCGAGCGACGCAACCGACAATCCGACCAACATCATGATCGAAAGTATTCTTGTCGCTTTCATTAGTTCCTCCTCGTGATTCATCAATGCACATTCGGATGAAGTGCGCATATCTTTGGACGGATAAAGCAAAGCGTGCCCGCTGTTGCTGCATCCGCGTGAACGGCGCCGATCTTTGATCGGCCGGATCGCATGTGGATTGGCGATCGAGGGAAGGCTATTGAGAAATTTGGTCACACGCTACTGGGCCATGGTCCAGGATCGAACCGCTACCTGCATAGCCGCTGCCACTCCATCATTTCGTCTTGTCCCTGACATGCAGAAGCAATATTATGCGAACCGTTTCTGAGGCTGGAGTATTGATTAGCTTATCAATCGGCGTAGGGGGGTACAGTCGGCGCGGGAAAAAAATGGCGGCATACCGACGTGTCCTGCCGAGCAGTCTACGCGATGTTTGCGCAAGATGTGTTCATTTCTCGATACTGTTTTACATTGTCTCGTGGCCTGCAGCGGGCGGCCAGCAAGGGCTGCGTGTCTATCTTCCTAAAACTTTACGATGGGCGAGGGTGGCACGGCCTCTCTGCAATTGTATCTGCTTGGCTATTCTTCTTCTCGTGATGTCGGGCGGGGCAATGGCCGAGCCCAAGCGGGTGCTGCTACTAAGTTCATTCGGCCACGATTTCTCTCCGTTTAACGGTATGGCAGACAGATTCCGCGAGGAACTGGGCCGGCCCTCCGAGCGGGTTGACTTCTATGAGGTCTCTTTGGAAAGCGCGCGCTTCCGCGAAGGCGAGGAGGAGAGGCCTTTTGTCGAGTATCTTCTTAGCCTTTTCGGGCAACGGCGGCTGGACTTGGTTGTCGCGATCGGTGGCCCGGCAACGCGCTTTTCCCAGCAATATCGACAGCAGCTATTCACCTCGGCAGCAATGCTGTACTTGGGCGTTAACGAGCGGTTTCTGGAAGATCCTACCCTTACCGAGCGCGATACGGTTGTTCCGGTGAGGATCGACCTGCCTGGGATCATCGGCAATATTCGACGACTGCTGCTGGCGACGAACAATGTCGCGGTTGTCGTTGGCAATTCGCCTTTGGAGAAGTTTTGGTTGGGGGAAATGCGTCGCGAGCTTCCTGCGTCTGCGAAGGAACTCAACTTTGTTTGGTTGAACGAACTGTCATTCGCTGAAATGCGCAAAAGCGTCGCGACACTACCGCCTCGCTCCGCAATCCTTTATGCAATCCTGTATGTGGACGCGGACGGTGTTCCACACGATCTGCGGGCTCTTGATGAGCTCCACGCTACGGCGAATGCGCCGATATTTGGCGCCTGGGATGACGATATTGGACACGGAATCGTCGGCGGTCCGCTGGTCTCAAATCGAGAGCTTGGGCGAAGGGCAGCGAGTGTCGCCGTCCGCATTTTTCGTGGCGAGATCCCGGCAAGCATCAAGACGGCGGCCGTCGGCCCCGATACGCTGCTGTTCGACTGGCGGGAACTCCGTCGCTGGGGAATCAACGAAAGCACGCTGCCGCCGGGAAGCGAGGTCCGCTTTCGCCATTTAGACTTATGGGAGCATTACCGCTGGCAAATTACGCTTGTTGCGGCAACGATCGTCGCGCAGACATTGCTCATTGCCTACGTGCTGTTTCAAAACCGCAGACGTCGAGCGGCGGAAATCTCGCTCAAGCAAGCCGAAGAACGCATGACACTCACGGCCGCCTCCGCAAATGTCGGGCTTTGGCAATTCAATCGAGAGACCAACGAACTTTGGGCTACCGACCATTGCCGCGCACTGTTCGGTCTGGCAGGCCATGTTCCGCTCACGCGCGACACCGTCCTGGCGGCAATCCACCCGGACGATCGTGAAGCTGCCATTTGCTCGCTTCGGGCGGCTTTGATTCCGAATAAGTCCGCCGTTAGCGATGTTCGCGTTGTCCTGCCGAACGGCGAAGTTCGCTGGGTCAGCATTCGGGCTCGTGCGCATCCCGATGATCGTGGCGCGACAAATCAATTGAGCGGGATTTTTGCCGACATCTCGGACCAGAAGGCCGCAGAAGCCGAAGCCACCTTGCAACGCCAAGAGGTGGCACATCTGATGCGCGTTTCGGTGCTCGGCGAACTCTCCGGCGCGATCGCACACGAGATCAACCAGCCGCTTACGGCGATTCAAACGAACGCGCAGACCGGGCTGTACGTACTTGCTCAGCATTCGCCGGACCTCGCCGAAGTTCGCGACGTTCTCCAGGATATCGTTCACGACAACCGCCGCGCGAGCGAGGTCATTCAGCGGCTACGCAGCCTGCTGAAAAAAGGTGAGAAGACATTTGGGTCGGTCGATGTGAATGATCTGGTCAATTCAACGATTGCGCTGCTCAACAACGAGTTGATCAGTCGCAGGATCAGCGTCAAACTTAATCTTGCAAGCCCTCTGTCCGCAACCTGGGGGGACCCGATTCAATTGCAGCAAGTGCTCCTCAATCTTGTCATGAACGCAATGGATGCGATGGCAGAGACACCGATTGCGCAACGGCTGGTGACGGTCTCTACACGGGTAACGCAAACGAGCGGCGTCGAGGTGCTGGTGAAGGACCGCGGAACGGGTATCCGTGCGATGGAGCAGGGCCGACAGTTCGAACCGTTCTATACGACCAAGACCAACGGCCTTGGTCTCGGATTAGCGATTTGCTCGACAATTGTCGAAGCGCATGGCGGAAGTCTTGCTCTGGTGAATGACGACGGCGGCGGTGCCATCGCATGGTTCTCGCTGCCAGCGCAGGAAATGCTGGTCGCGGCCCAGTGACGGACACGATGTTCACGGTCTTCATTGTCGATGACGACGCTCGTGTCATCAATGCACTGTCACGTCTCATGCGCGTGCACGGCTACGATGCCCAATCATATACCTCGCCGCGGGAATTCCTGGCCCACCACGACGCGACGATACCGGGCTGCGCCGTCCTCGACGTCGCGATGCCGGGTCTTAATGGGCTTGAGCTGCAGCAGGCGCTGACAGCCGAAGGGGCTCAGCGGCCCATCATCTTCATCACCGGGAAAGGCGACATTCCAACAAGCGTGCGCGCCATGAAGGCGGGCGCCCTCGATTTTCTGACCAAACCGGTGAGCAACGAGAAGTTGTTGGAGGCCATCGCGCGAGCCGAAGAAAGGGACGCCGAGTCTCGTCAAATTCTCACCGAGTTGGCGGCGATCCGCGCGAGGATGGCGACGTTGACGCCTCGGGAACGCGAGGTGCTCATTCACGTGGTCGCCGGGCAGCTGAACAAACAGATTGCCTATGATCTTGGAACGGTTGAAAAAACCGTCAAATTCCACCGCGGCGCGATGATGAGAAAGCTGGGGGTACGCACGGTCGCAGACCTCGTGCGCTTGGCGCAAAAGGCCGGCATTTCGTAGCCAATGACACGGCCCAACGGCACGGGACACCCGGCGATACTGGCCCAACGGCCAAGTCGACAATCGCCGACGGGGGGCGCACTGTTCTCTTTATGCTGGAAGCTTTCCCTTGGATCGCTGTTGTTGACGACGACCCGTCCGTGCTGAACGCGTTGAGGCGAACGCTGCGCGTTCGCGGGTTTCAAACCAAGACATATGGGTCAGCGCAAGAATTTCTTGCGGGGCTGGCGCACGGCCTGCCTCAATGCCTGATTCTCGACTTGCAAATGCCGCAGATGAGCGGCCTTGATCTTCTTCACCACCTGAAGCATCAGGAAATCCAAATTCCCACGATCATAATTACCGCACACAGCGAAGTGGAATTGCGCGAACGTTGCGAATCCGCCGGGGCCGTCGGCTTTCTCCTCAAACCGTTACAGGACGCATCATTGTTCGCGACTATCGCCGATGCAAGTGCCGCCGCGCTGAGCCGCGGTCACCGACCACCACAAACATGAAAGTCGCGAAAGCTCGCGGACTGGATCGACGTAAGGTCATCTTCGGCCGTATGCCAACCCTATTCAGTTGGCGACTGATGACGAGCTTGCTTGGGAGTCTTGCCCATCCAGGCCTTTGAACGTGCGTAAATGAGCTGACTTCGTGATAGCCCGGCAACCACGCAATCGTTGACATCGGCAGCACAGCCTCGTTGAGCGTGCGCCGGTTGTGGTTTCTCCCACAAAGCGGGCGAGGGAGTTGCAGCGCACCGTCGCGCAATTTGCTTTCAGGAAAATAGATGCGCCGCCGCTGGTCACTGCCTGCCACTGGCCCGGAGGCAATGCAAAACGGGATCGTGAAGACAAAAAGGGACGCTGGCGGTGGGACAACGCTGCCCACCCCTGTTGGCGGGACGTAATGACAAGCCACCGAACCGGCTGAAGTGCACGCCGAGTACGACCATCGGTAATCATCGTGGCGTTCCAGTCTACCAAATCGACTGTAACGCGGATCGTGAAAATAAAATGACTAAAGCGTCGGCGATTTCGCATGGAGGTCAATCGCTTAGGAATGTGCGCATCGGAGGCTTGGTCTGCTATCCACGGGGTTGATCCGCACCGCAGAAGCAATCCCGCGTTCTTCCATGGGGGGTACGCATTTGATAAGATCAAGTGCCTTTCGTGTTTACTAGCTAATTCGATTTCTTTTCGGCCGAATGCATCTGGTAGAAATCTGCATGGACGAGCAATTACTACTTCCGTCTACCCTGCCTCCTGATCGCAGCCAGAAGCGACTGGCACTGATTGCCGCGCTGGTTGTACCCATTCCGTTCATTGCGATTCTACCGTTCGGTCAAATTCAGCTGCCTCGGGTTGATTCATACATTCCTGTCGTGGACACGATGATACTGATCAACGATTCCATCACCGCGACGTTGCTGCTTGCCTACTTCTCGATCACGCGCTCGCTATCGCTGCTCGCGCTTGCGGCTGGATTCCTGTTCACTGCCTTCCTGATCATACCCCACGCACTCACCCTTCCGGGTGCGTTTACGGCAAATGGTTTGCTCGGTGCCAGACTTCAAACTCCCGCTTGGTTGAATGAGATTTGGCACCTCGGACTTCCATCCGCCGTCATCGCTTACGCCCTGTTGAAACGCCGCGACGTCGCGAAGCCGATACCACGCAGTTCCATACCTTTTGCCATTTCAGCAGCGGTCTTGGCCGTATTCGCGATGACATGCGCCTTGGTATGGCTGACCACGGAAGGCGTTGAGTTTTTACCGATCATTATGGTGGACCTGCTTCACTCCGATGCGCCTTGGGTTTTCCTTCCACCGGTTATTCTCAGCATTGTAGCAATGGTGTTGCTTTGGTCGCGGCGAGACTCGTTGCTCGATCTATGGCTATTGATTGTCATTGAGATATGGATGTTCGACGCACTCCTGTTTTACAAGCTAACCACACGCTACAGCCTTCTCTGGTACGGCGGCAGAGCGTTTGCGACGTTTGCCGCTAGCCTTGTTTTGCTCTTCTTGCTTTCTGAAACGACGGTGCTCTACCGGCGCCTCGCCAAAGCGAATATCATGCTGAAACGCGAACGCGACGACAAGCTGATGAACATCGAGGCGGTCACCGCGTCGATTGCCCATGAAGTAAAGCAGCCTCTCACGGCGATCTCGGCAAACGGCAATTCAGCGCTGCAATGCCTCGGCAAGACGCCACCCGAGCTTCAGGAGGCACAAGAGGCGTTAAACGATATCGTCGACGACAGCCGCCGCACCAGCGAAGCGCTCGACGGCATTCGCTCCTTGTTCCGCAGAGTCGATCAGGGACGGCAGCCGATCAATGTGAACGAGATCGCACTCGAAGTGCTGCAGTCATTACGCACAGAGTTCAAGGAGCATGGCATTACGGCGTGCCCGGAGCTCACTTCCGGAATTCCGCTGATCCAAGGCAACAGGGGCCAATTGCTACAGGTCATTCTCAACCTGGTGCACAATGCGGTCGAAGCGATGGATGCCACTGCGGACCGCACCCGGGTGTTGCGGCTAAGAACGGAGCGTAATGGTACCGACGCGATTGTGGTCGCCGTGCAAGACTCAGGTCCGGGAATTGAACCGAAACAATTGGACGGTATATTTGATGCGTTTGTTACCACAAAGGCGCACGGGATGGGATTGGGGCTGGCCATTTGCCGGATGATTGTGGAGCGCCATGGCGGACAACTGACCGCATCATCGGACGGCAGGAACGGGGCGCTCTTCAAATTTGTCCTGCCGATGGAGCGGACAGATCTGCAGCCAGCGCCGAATGGGACCACTGATACGGGCGTTTGATCCGCGTGGAAACGCAGATCTCGCTCGTGTGCTGAAGGAAACCTCGCAGCGGTTTACCGCGATCCTTGGCCAGTGGCGGTCACCGCGGTGCGCGGGAAAAAGCTTTCAGGACAGGACTCGGTACGGAAACCACGTTGGGATTTCCCCATGCTGTCGATATCCTTATCGTACGCGACATGAACTGCATGGTCGTTGTAAGCAGGTTACTGACGACGGCGACGACTTGGCCGGTGCAATCGAATACTGGGGCTCCCGAGGCACCGTGATCGAGCACCATGCGGTCGTTCCCGTCATACATTTCGAGCAGCGCGGCGCCTTCCATCGTGTCGCCGGCGCCGTATTGCACAAAGCGCCCACCTGCAAATCGCAGATGGCCGCCAGGGTAGGCGAGGCTCACAAGGGGCTCCTCGGGGACAAGGGGTTCCATCCTGAGCTGAAGGCCCTGCACACCCGAAAACCCTGTCTGCAGTTCGAGCGCCACAATCTTTTCGGCGTTGGAACCCGCGATATGCTGAATGCGGACGGGAATCGACAGCGCGTTCTCCCCTATCCGAATCTCGATGTGCTTCCAATTTTGGTCTGACAAATTCATTGCCGCGGCAACATGCTCGACGGTTATCAAAGACGTCGGAGAAAGGAACCAGCCAGTCGCGGTTATGCCAACCACGTCCTGCCGCTTCTCCTGCTCTTCGTCGGCGAAGTGCCGCACGATCATTGCCGTGGAGTGATCCAATGCCGCAGGGTCTATGCATCCCGCCTCGACGTGAGAGGATGCCAGGACCAAAGGAACAATGGATAACAGCCGACGCCGCATAACCCCCCCGCCGGCAGCAACGCCATCTTGCACAAGGGCGCTCACAAGCAACCCGGGCTGGCCGCCGCAGTGTTTTGTTCCACAACATTTTTGCCCGGACTTGTGATTGCCGGCCAAAAAATTGCTTGTGTGCGCCATCCGACGGCCCTTCGTGCGCTGGGGCGGTCTGGCTATCGCACGTGACGCCGCGTCATTCCGTGCTGAGTTTTTCTGCACACACTGCAAGATGGTCGGCTACGGACAAGAATTCCTCCAACTTCGTTGGCGCGGCCGCTGTCTATCGACGCTCGTCTGTTACAATCGAACAATCGATCCAGAAGATGAACTCGCCGGCGGGTCCACTCGGAGCTCGACTAATACTACTGAGTCAGTGGTGGGAGGCACGCCACGCGCGGCAGAAGGAGATCGACGACTCCACGCCGGCAACGCTGACGTGGAATGGCTCAGGCCGTTCGCGTCGCGCTCGGGCCTGATCCAGTTCGAAGGACGCTATCAGGAAAAAGGCGAACCCAGGCGCGCCCAGTCTCTCGACAGCGCGGATGTACTCGCTCGGTGAGAACCGGCGCACGCTCATCTCTTCGAGCATGTTGCTGGCGCAGCGGCCCGATGGGCTTCTCGCTCATAGGGGGGCTCCTGTCTTGCAGTTGGAGTGCTTTGAGCCTCGATCCCTCAAGACGGAGCGCCAGCCCTCGTCATCCGCGCTCAATCAACGTGGTTACCATCCTCAGGGCTTATGCCAACAGTCGCGCCGCGCTTTCTCCCGCGGTAGCGGTGCGCTTAGTGACCCAAAGCTGAAGTTCGGGGAAACTCGCCTTTATCTCCAGCTCAGGGCGCCAACGCAAAGAACAGAAAAACCGCAAAGATGAGCAGATGCACTATCCCCTGAAGCACTGATGTACGGCCAGTGCCCAGCGTGATGACGCTGAGCAGTAGCGTCAGTGCCAGCAGCACCTGCTCCTTCGCATTGAGCCCCAGCTCGAGCGGCTGGCGCAGCGCGATCGAGACGACGGCGACGGCGGGGATGGTAAGGCCGATCGTCGCCAGCGACGAGCCCAACGCGAGATTCAAGCTTGTCTGCAATCGATCGGCGCGCGCCACCCTGACGGCGGCGAGACCCTCGGGCAGCAGGACCAGCGCCGCGATGATGACTCCCACCACCTCTTTGGGCACGCCGGCGCGGGCGACGCCGAGCTCCACCGTCGGGGTGAGCGCCTTCGCAAGACCGACGACTGCAGCGAGGGCCACCACGAGCAGGACGGCGCTGAGGAGAGCGGTCCGATTGGATGGCGGCGGCGCGTGCGCCTCCTCGTCGTCGCCGCCGGCGGGCAGGAAATAGTCGCGGTGCCGTACGGTCTGCACGAACAGGAACGAGCCGTAGAGCGCAAGCGAGACGATCGCGACAAAGGCGAGTTGGGAGGTGCTGAACAGCGGACCCGGAACGCTGGTCGCGGCATTGGGCAGGACGAGGGTGAGGATGGTGAGTGCGGCCAGCACCGCGAGCGCCGCGCTCGCGCCCTGAAGCTGAAACGCCTGCTCGCGATGCCGGGCGCCACCACAGCAGGCAGGCGCCGACGATGCCGTTGCAGACGATCATCACCGCGGCGAACACCGTGTCGCGGGCGAGCCCGGCGTTCTCCGCCGGCGCCGACAGCATGACGGAGACGATCAGCGCCGTCTCGATGACGGTGACGGCGAGGGCGAGCACCAAGGTGCCGAACGGCTCGCCGGTGCGGTGCGCGACTACTTCGGCATGATAGACCGCCGCAAACACGGTCGCGATCAGCACGATGCCGGCGATCGTGGCGATGAGCCCGCCGGTGCCCAGCACCGCCGCCGCGACGAGGACCGCCCAGGCCAGCACCGGCCAGGTCCATGCCCACCAAGGTGTCCGTGCGTCAGCCATCTGAATATGCCCGTGCTCAAAGTCGGGACTAACCAGCGCCGCATTTTAGTGCAGATCATCACCATTGACGACGAGCCGATCAAGGGCTCGTCCGCTCACAGCTTGCTGGCTGACGTCGAGGAGCGGGGCGTACAAGTCTTGTGGCGATAGCCGCTGCTGTCTGGGATTGCCCCCGGCGCGCTCCGGGGCATGCCTCCGACCTTGAGCCCCCATCCAACCCGCGAGGTCGGAGCCGCATCTTTCAAGAAGGACTGACTGCCCGGCACTTCTCATGCGGCTGGCCAATCGATCTCATGCTGGCCACTCGATGATTGATTAGTTGCCAAAAGACACGCGCCCTTACCCGCAGCGCTTTCCATCGCATTGGATCGTGCGGTCAGGACAGACCCAGCTCAAACGCGCCGCCGACCATCTGCAGGCTCCGGCATCGCTCGTAACCCGA
>Ga0209465_10001163_pt1 | contig 11865 bp, 9 predicted proteins | sample PanSoiPlot1MoBio_FD_188321 | JGI IMG/M metagenome (GOLD analysis project Ga0209465, IMG submission 188321) | Tropical forest soil microbial communities from Panama analyzed to predict greenhouse gas emissions - Panama Soil Plot 1 MoBio (SPAdes)... | ecosystem: Environmental > Terrestrial > Soil...
CTTCGTAGGTGGCCGTGGCGACCTCTTTATTGACCTTCAACCATTCTATAATGAACTGAATGGTCCCGTCACGGTTGCCGCGAATATAGCGATTCGCCTTGATGCCCGCCTTGATGACACGCTTGATCTCGTCCGGTTTCTCTTGGATTTTCTTCACACCGGCCACCAAACCCGTCTCGGGGAAGATGAGGATGTCATCCGCCCGGGCAAGAATATTGAATCCTTTTTTCTTCGCCTCTGTATCTAAAGGAGGCGCCAGTACTGCCGCATCAACCAAGCCCTGGGTGAGCCTAATAAAGCGGCCCTCGACTGCGCCAAGGGCAACGAACTTGATATCCTTGTCGGGCTCAAGACCGAAGTGCTTGACTATAACCCGCGCGCCAAAGATCGACAGACCGCCGAACGTAGAAATTCCCACCGTCTTGCCTTTAAGCTCCTGAACCGTTTTGATCTCGGGTCGCGCCACCAGCGCAAAAACAGGAGCTGGCACGAAGCAAGCTACCACCTTGACGGGCAGACCTGTCATCGAGCCTCCGAGAGTCATGCCGGTGCCGTAATCCAGATCTCCGCTGCTCAACGCTGCGGCGCTCGCTCCGCCGGTAACTCGGATTATCTCGGCGTCAATTCCCTCTTCTTTAAGGAAACCCTTTTTGTGCGCCAATGGCATGGCCATAAACTGGCCGCTCAAGTTTGCGATACTGATTCTAATCTTATCTGCCGCCTGGACTGAAGTTTGAAAAAGAAAAAGAGCGAGCAAAGCCTGAATAATCTTTTTCATCAGCACTTCTTCGTCTAAACCCGAATTCCCGCAGTTCAACTGAGTGGGGAGCGAACCTGGAGCAGCGAAGACACCCAACCGTGCAGCCTCAACGTCCTTTTTGGTCCTTGGCATGTTGCTTCATCGGCCCAATGTACTTACGCAGAGTACTGATGATTGGCGCGCGCTCAGAGGCATAATGCATTGGCTTCGCTGCGGAAGGTTTGCTCCTCACTCATGAGTTAGGTCCAACTGCGGAATTCAGGTTTAATTACCATTTCCCTTTACGTCTCTCGGAGAATCGAGCCTTGATCGATTATTCTAACGGCGGTGGCTTAACGTTTGGCGCCGTCCCACCCGTGCGCCGAGATATCGAAAACGATGCCGTTGGGGTCGCGGAACTTATACTCCGCATTGGCGGGGGCGTGACCGGTCGGCCCCTGATGGAACTTGCCGCCATGCGCTTCGATGTCCTGGGTCATTGCATTGATGTCGTCCACCCAGATGCCAAAATGGTGCAGGCCGACGAAATCCTTACCGCGCTCATCTCCGGCATCGTCCTGGGTCTCGAACTGAAGCAGCGTGATATTCATCACGCCGTCCGAAAGCCGGGTGGCAACCCGCGATTGCGAGACGCGCTGGAAGCCAAAGGTCTCTTCGTAGAACTTGGCTGCTCTCTCTTTATCGGGAACCGAAATCGCAATATGCCTAAGTTTGCCATTTGCCACGGAGCACCTCCAATCGGCTATAACCCAATGGGATAGTTTTTGTTGCCCGGCAATCATTAGTCTTCACGGGACTACTCCACGCACTGCCCACGCCTTGGCCTGAAGCGTAAACGGTCCATCGGCGCGATCGCCAAAAAGATTTTCGCGCAGCTTCTCTTTCAGCGCCGCTCTGCGATCCTCCGAAAGACCAAGGACGTAGGAACCGTTCGGTCCCTCGCCAGTCAGGTAGCCATGCCAATGTTCTTCGAACGAAGAGAACTGACATGATATCCATAAATCCTGTACTTCTATTCCGTTCAAACCAGCGTTAGCCAAAAGGGTTGAAAGCGCCTCCGCTGAACCATAGGATCCTGGCATGTTGGCGAACCGTTTTAGGCTCGGATCGAGTTGCCTGGCAGCGCGCATCAAGCAATGGTTCAGTTCATTCGCAGGGCTGGCATCCCACATGGCAGTTGCGACAACGCCGCCAGGTTTTGTCACTCGGCGCATTTCTCGCGCCGCCCGAGGAGCATCTGGTATGAAGTTTACAATGAGTAATGCCAGGCATCGGTCGAAAGATGCGTCCGGGTAAGGCAGGTTTTGTGCGTCGCCCAACTCGAAGGCTACGCGAGGATCCACAATTTGACTCTGAGCGGCTTCTAAGAAATTCGGTGATGGGTCGATGCCAACAATTTTCGCAGCGCGGGTGATTCTGGCTAGGGAACCAGCGAGCGAGCCCGTGCCACAACCAACGTCGAGTAAGACATCGCCGTCTTGGACCCGAGTGAACTCGACAAACAACGGCGCCAAGAGGCGACTCCAACGCCCCATCATTTCTTCGTACGCTTCAGCGACTTCGAACACCGCTCTCCTCCTGAGTTACCGGCGTCGCTCGGCGCGCTCCTCCGCGCTAAACGGCGTTTGCAAAGCCGGAATCACTTCTTTAGCCAGTATTTTCACCTGTTCGCGCAGAGATTCTTTTGGCCCGAACGGGCGCATAACGAATTTGGTGGCGCCGGCCTCGATATATTCTCGCAATTTATCTCGGACTCGTTCCGCTGTGCCAAGTGCAGAGTATTCATGGAGCGCGAGGTCTTGTCGTCTGCGAATCGACGGTCCCGCTAATCTTTCGGCTTCGTCGCTATTCGCAGCTATCAAGTAAGGTATCAAAACACCGTAATGATCCTCTGGAACTTCGCGCCGGGCTTCCATCGCATAGGCGCGGATCGCTTCGATCCCCGCCGCGATTTCCGCGGGCGTCACGGAAGAAACGAGCCAGCCATCGGCTAACCTTCCTACGCGTCGGAGCGCCGCTTTACTGCGGCCGCCAGCCCAAACCGGCGGGCCTCCCTGCTGATACGGCCGTGGAAGCAACGTCAAATCATGTGCCGCATAGAATTGTCCGGCGAAGGTAACTCTTTCCTCGCTCCACAACTTCTTCATCAGAACAATGGCTTCGTCCGCTCGTTTCCCGCGCTCTTCCTTGCGCACGCCGGCAGCTGCAAAATCCTTGGAATCATCTGCGCCCAATCCGACGACTAGAAGAAGCCTTCCCTTGCAGAGAAAATCCAAGGTCGCAAGCTGCTTGGCAAGGAGCACCGGTTGCCGGGTCGGGAGGACGAGCGCGCTGGTGCCAAACTTCATGTTGCGCATGCGCGCGGCCATGTAGGCCATGAAGACGATCGGATCGAGAGTCGGCCGCGGCGCAACAATGCGATCACTGACCCAGATGGAATCGATGTCCCAACGCTCGCAGTCGTCAATAAAGTTAAGCAAGGCTTCGGGGTTGTCTTCCGCAAATGAATCCCCTAGCGTGATGCCAAAGCGAATTTTCAATGCCACCCCCATCTTAGTCTTCCCCCGTCAAGGGGGAAGAAACACTCATCTTCGGCCGGGAAATCAGATTTAACCGCAGAGAACTCATAGAACACCGAAAATTCCTTTTGTGAACCTTGCACTGCTATAGGTGTGAAATTTGCGCGGCTTGCGCAAATTTTGAAGATCTTAAAAAACTCTCGAATATTCCTCCCGCCAAGGCGCCAAGACGCTAAGTTTAAAAATGATTTTTCCTTTGCGCCTTCGCGTCTTTGCGGGAGATACTCAGGATCTTCTGCGACCTTTGCGGCGATAATATCTTTCACAGATGCGGCATGATCTCCTTGGCGCAAACTTCCAGATGCTCCATCTCATCAAACATCGGATTGAAAACGATATGCTGCGCGCCGGCACGAACAAGCTCTTGAATCTTTTCGGTGCACTCCTCGCGGCTGCCCCAGATGGAAACCCTTGGGCCTAGATCGGCGTTCTTGTAACGCCGTTGAAACCATTCGCGCAGCCGCCGCTCGGCGCGAACCTTGTCCTTATCCACCGCGAGGTAAACCCGTTTACCGTATGTGAAGCTCGCGGGATCACGCCTCGCTTCGTCGAGGAACCGCCGGATCATCGCCGACTCGCGAATGAACGCCGAAGATGAGGACGATCCGGCGCCCATCCAGCCATTGCCGTACTTGACCGCTCGCCTCAAGGCGTTCTCATGGTGGCCGCCGAACCAAAGCGGCAAGTGCGGCTTTTGAATCGGTTTGGGCTCCATGGAAATATCTCTGAAGTTCCAGTATTGGCCTTGAAAACTCGACTTTGGTTCGGTCCACAGAAGCTTCATGATCTGCACCGCTTCGCTAAAGCGGGTCACGCGATGCTCGCGCGTGTAACCGAAAACATCTTCATGGGATCCAAGATGACCGCCACCAAGCCCCACACCCATGACTGCGCGCCCCCCACTCATACAGTCGAGCGTCGCGTAAGCCTTTGCCAGCTGCAATGGATTACGTAATGGCAGCAGGATCACGGAGGTTCCCAGACGCAGCTTGGAAGTAATCGCGGCGACGTAACTCAGCAACGTAACTGGCTCCAGCATGATAAAATCGCCGACGATACGCTCCTGGAGCCAGAGGCTGTCATAGCCTAGAGTTTCCGCGCCAGCCGCAAACTTGCGGATGTGTTCCATGTCGACTGGACCATCGAAAAAAACTTGCGGAAGCTCGATACCGCAAGGAGTGTGGTCTGAAGCCATCTACCTCTCCTTTTTTTCCAAAGCGATCTTGAACGATCCTTATCATCATCCATTGGACGATTTCCACCCGACCAATCTTGACAGTTCGGTATCCCCAAAGATAGAAGATGAACATTCCGCGCCCCTAGGTGAATCCCATAAGGTGGAGGATTTTATGAGCTCGTATTGTTCCAAAACTATGGCTGCTGGGCTGATTGGGTTTCTTGTGGTCGCGTCATGCGCAACTGCTGCCTTGGCACAAACCCGGGTATCGGTGGGAGTTACCGAAACCATCGAAACCAGCAATCCCTACGGTGATAGCGTGGCGCTGCTCTATGGAATTTTTAGCGAGATCACCGGCCCGTTCTGCACCTACAACTATAATAAGGGCGACTTCGAGGGGCGCTTGGCCGAACGTTGGAAGGTTCAAAATCCAACCACTTGGATCTTTTATTTAAGCAAAGACTACAAGTTCAACGACGGCTCGCCGGTCACGGCAGACGATGTTGTCCACTCGATGATGAACCGAGTGATCAACGATCCGCAGTCGAAGCAAAAAGCTTCGGTTGCCGGGCCCATCGTCAAGGCAGAGGCCCTGGATAAATACACGGTGAAATTCACCACCGAACAGCCGGCGGCGACGCTTCTGGGTTTTGTTTGCGACCGGTTGATCGTCACTAGCAAGGCGGCTTTCGACAAGTACGGAAGAGACGCAGCAGACAAGGAACACATGATGGGCGGTGGCCCTTACCGGCTCAAAGAACTTATTCCTGGCCAGCGATTGGTGATTGCGAAAAACCCGAATCACCCGGAAGCCAAGAAACATCCGAAGGCGCCGGACGAGATTGTCTACCGGGTCATGCGCGAAACCGAGCAGCGGGTAACTGCGCTTTTGAACGACGAAATCCAGATCGGCCAGTTCATTCCACCTCACCTTCGCCAACGCGTAGAAAAAACGCCCAACTTGAGAATTATTGGAACCGACTCCGTTGAGATCATGTTTCTCGCCATGCAACCCAAGCCGCCGTTCGACAAAAAAGAAGTCCGTCAGGCAGTTTGCCACGCGATCAACCGCGACCAGATCATCAGCACGGTTCTCGAAGGATTCGCGAGCCGCCTCGATGGTCCCATCGGGCCGGGCCAGTACGGTTACGATCCCAACTTAAAGCCAAAGATGAACTACGATCCGGAAAAGTCGAAAAAACTTTTGGCCCAAGCAGGATATCCTAACGGTGTCGACGTCGAGTTGCAGACTCCCGTGGGTCGCTACACTTTAGACAAGCAACTCACCGAAGCGATGATCCCTATGCTCAATGCGGGCGGTTTTCGCGCCAAGCTTCTTACTCCCGAGTGGCCGACGCTTTGGGCCAATGTACAGAAAGGCACTATACCTTTCTACTATATGGGGCGAGGATCGGTCCAAGATCCAAGCGCAGCGCTTCATCAATATTTCTACACCGGAGAAACGCCGAGAATTGGCTATTCAAACACGAAGTTCGACCAGTTAATGGATAAGGAGCAAGCAGAGTTCAACCCAAACAAACGCAAACAAGATCTGGCCCAGGCCATGAGCATCCTTACGGAGGACGCGCCCGCGTGTTTTCTGTGGCGCCACAAGCTCCTCTGGGGATTGAACAACCGCGTGGACTACAAACCGCTTCCCGATGCGCGGATTTATGGCATGGACATGGCGGTTAAGAAGTGAGGTCCCTGCGCCAATTCAGTGGCTTTGAAAACGATTGGAATGATGAAATGATGGATTATTGGGGTAACCCATCGCTCCATTGTTCCATCGTTCCAATTCCCCGGGCCCTGCTATGACCGGCTATTTGGTCCAACGGCTTGCTGGCACCGTCCCCGTTCTTCTGCTCATCAGTCTGCTCGTTTTTACTTTGATTCATGCGGCGCCCGGTGACCCGACGCTGATGCTTCTAGGCGAAGAGACCAATGCCGCTGCAGTCGCAAAGGCGAAGGAGCACTGGGGCTTAGACCGGCCGCTGTATATTCAATATCTTAAATTCATCGCCTCCGCGGCCGCGGGAGAGTTCGGCAAGTCTTTCAAGTATGGTGAGCCCGTCGCCCGTGTCATCAAAACGCGTCTCCCCGCCACCATCGAGCTTGCTGTCTTTTCCGTCATCATCGCCACTCTTTTGGCTATCCCGTTGGGCGTGATCGCTGGCTCGAAGCCCAACTCGTGGATGGATAACCTCGGCACCAGTTTCGGCCTTTTCGGCATCAGTATGCCGAGTTTTTGGCTCGGCATCATGTTGATTCTCCTGCTCGCGGGGATCCTGAATATTCTACCTACTTCCGGCCGCAGTACCTACGGCGTCGCCGGACCTGAGATCACGGGCTTTTACTTACTCGACAGCGTCATACAGAAAAACTGGGCGGCGGTGTGGGATGGGTTGACTCATGTCTTTATGCCGGCTCTGGCCCTGGGTATGAACATGTTGGGTATTCTTATGCGCGTGACTCGCTCTGCTGTGCTCGAGGTGATGAACGAAGAATACGTAACCACCGCGCGCGCCAAAGGTTTGGCGGAAAAAAACGTCATCTGGCGCCATGTGACGAGCAATGCTTTAATCCCTGTGGTAACGGTCGTCGGCCTCGAACTCGGTACGCTGCTCAGCGGGTCGATCATCGTCGAAACCGTTTTTGCCTGGCCGGGCAGCGGCAGCCTGCTGATCACCGCGCTAAACGCGCGCGATTATCCTTTGGTCACGGGGCTCGTCATGACGTACACCGTGGCCTTCGTCGCGATAAATCTGATCATTGACGGACTCTATGCAATCATTGACCCTAGAATCCGCTACTGAAAGAAGCCATGACCTGGCGGCGCGCTTGCTGCCATGGCTGCACGTCAAGGCCCTTACCGGCGGATTGATCGTGCTGACGTTCATCGCTGTGGGAATCTTCGGCCCGGGATTGGCGCCACACAATCCCAACAAACAAGAACTCACGGCCATGATGAAGCCCCCACAGGGCATTGGCTCAGCGAATATCCTGGGAACCGATAACCTGGGACGCGACATCCTGAGTCGTTTGATCTACGGCGCGCGAGTGTCTCTCCTCATCGCCTTTGCCGTGGTATTTGTCTCGGGTTTGATTGGCATCACGTTGGGCGCGAGCTCGGGCTACATCGGTGGCAAAGTCGATTTTGGCATTCAGAAGCTCGTGGAAGTCATGTGGGCCTTCCCGCCACTGCTGCTTGGCATCACCATCATGGCGTTTCTCGGCCAAGGCCTGTTCAATCTGATCTTGGCTCTGGTGGCGCAACGCTGGATTCCATATTGCCGCGTAGTTCGAGGACAAGCCCTCTCGCTCAGGGAGCGTGACTTCATTGTTGCTGCCCAATGCCTCGGCGCCAACAAGCGGCAAATCATCACGCGCCACATCATCCCCAACCTGATTCAAACCTCGCTGGTTATCGGCACGTTTGCCATGGCCTCTTCCATCATCGCGGAAGCAAGCTTGAGTTTTCTCGGCGTCGGCGTGCCGCCGGAAATGCCGACCTGGGGCACCATGCTGGCTGACTCCCGCATTTATATTAGCACCGCCTGGTGGCTGCCTCTCTTTCCCGGCCTTTGTATTTTCATCACCGTTCTGGGAATCAACCTACTGGGCGACGCGCTCCGCGATATTCTCGATCCGCGCCTCAAACGCACGGGATCGGGAATGTAGCTACTCACCGACGGCCGACAAACGCGGACCGCCGACCTTTCACCGCCGTGGTCCGATCTCTGAGTTCCCGCTATCTGCCATTTGCTATTTGCTCTCGATTCTCTGATCTCCTCTTCTAACCTCCGCTATCTGCCCTACACCGTTTGCCATCGGCCATTTCCTCTCCCATTTCATCGCTAGTTTTCTTCTTCATCATACTCGTGTAGATTAAGAAAAAAATGCGTAGAACAAAGATTGTTTGCACCATCGGGCCTGCCAGTTCGTCGGAGCAAGTTCTCAAAAAATTGATCCAGGCAGGCATGAATGTTGCCCGCCTGAATTTCAGTCATGGCGATTATGCGTTTCATCGCCGCGTGATTCGCACTATCCGGCGGCTCGAACGGAAACTCGACCGGCCGGTGGCAATTCTACAAGACCTGCCCGGTCCCAAAATCCGAATTGGCGCCATCGAGGGCGACCACGTCAGGCTGCAAACGCGCCGCACCGTGACTCTCACAACTCGCAAGGTGGTAGGCAACGAAAACCTAATCTCGGTGAGCTACCATCGCTTCACACAGTCTTTGAAAAAAGGCGATCCCATTCTTCTCGGAGACGGTGAAATCGAGCTTGAAGCCGTCAAAGTCGGCAAACTCGATGTTACTTGCAAGGTTGTCGTCGGCGGTATTCTGGGCTCGCACAAGGGAATTCACTTCCCTCAGAGTAGCTTGAACCTTCACGCACTCACTCCGCGGGACAAAAAGGATCTCGCCTTTGGCATCCAGCAAAAAGTGGATCTCGTTGCCCTTTCCTTCGTACGCAACAGCGACGACATCGTTCACGCCCGGCGCGAGATGAAAAGGCGCGGCGCGTCGATTCCGATCATCGCCAAGATCGAAAAACACGAAGCCCTGGATCACATGGACGCGATCTTGGCAAAAGTGGATGGAATCATGGTGGCGCGGGGCGACCTCGGGCTGGAAATCGCGCCCGAGAAAATCCCGTCCAAGCAGAAGATGATGATCCGTATGGCCAATCAATTGGGAAAGCCGGTCATCACGGCCACACAGATGCTTCGATCTATGGTGCAGAATCCGAGGCCGACTCGTGCCGAAGTGGCGGATATAGCCAATGCTATACTGGATGGCACTGACGCTTTGATGTTGTCGGAGGAGTCTGCTGCCGGCGATTATCCGGTGGAAGCCGTTAAAACAATGGCGCAGGTAGCGCGAGAAACAGAGGATATCCTCGAACCCCGCTATCAATCCATGGGCCAAATGAAGAGTGTGCCCGAAGCGATCAGCTTCGCCGCCATTACGCTTGCTCGGGACCTTGATGTTGAAGCCTTCCTGATCCCAACTTCTTCCGGCAGCACTGCGCGGATGATCGCTCGTTATCGGCCAAAGCATCCAATCATGGCTTTTAGTGCAGAAAGGCAAACGCTGAAGACTCTTTGTCTTGTCTGGGGTGTCTATCCCGTCGCAGTGCCGGCTTTTCAGAACACAGATGCGATGTTGCATGATGCCCAAAAGAGAGCGATCAAACTGGGGATCGTCAAGCCTGGACACCTGGTGGCGATCACCGCGGGGCTGCCGCTCCAACAATCCGGCACGACCAACATGATCACTGTGAAGCCGGTGGAGTGATGATGAAATGGAATGTTGGAGTATAGGAGTACTGGAATATTGGGTTTTAAACCCATTACTCCACTATTCCCATACTCCAGTATTCCGATATTCTATTCCGTCGTTCGGAGTCGTGCTGTTGCAACCTTGACCCCAAATAGTCTAGAAATCGGTTAAGAGGAGGACCATTCTATGTCCGACGCGCTTAAAGCTTTCGAAGAAGAACTTCAGAGCAAGAGCTTCAAGGGATACTGGCAAAATCAACAGGGTGATGTCGCCCGACAGCCTGCGGCATCGTACCAGCCGTGTCACTGGAAAGGTAAGGACCTTTTTGCCGCTATAGAAAAGGCGGGAGAGGTCGTCGGGCTCGATATGTCGTTTCGGCGCGTGATTCAGTTGTGGAATCCTGCGTTAAAAAACGGCACCACGCGCACCCTGGTGCTGAATCTCCAGATGCTCAAATCCGGCGAAGAAGCGCTAAGTCATCGCCATATGGCCGGCGCGGTTCGTTTCATAGTCAAGGGCCACGGCGCCCGCCTGATCGTCGAAGGCGAGTCCTTTGAGATCGGCGAAGGCGATTTCGCCACCACACCGAGTTGGACTTGGCATGACCACGAGAACAATTCCGGCCAAACGATGCTCTGGCTCGACGGTTTGGATGCGCCGCTGGTGCGGCTCTTGGAGACCGATTTTCATGAACCGGATCCGCGCAAAAAACAGCCCGTCACGAAACCGGAGGGGTACGCCGCCTCGACTCTCGGCGCACTCCGCCCTTCTTGGGTACGCCAGAATTCGATTCAGCCGCCCGCGTTCGCCTACAAATGGGAAGCCACGGAGAAAGCTTTGAGCAGATTGGGCGAGCAACCCGGCGATCCCTACGACGGCATCGTGTTGGAGTATGCCAACCCATTGACGGGTGGGCCGACGCTTCCCACCATGTCATGTCAGATTCATATGTTGCGCGCCGGCGAGAAAACCAAAAGCCACCGGCACACCAGCTCGGCGATTTACTATGTGCACCGCGGCAGCGGCGTCAGCTATGTCGGCGACCAGCGTTATGAATGGGAACAAGGCGACTCCTTCGTCGCACCTCTCTGGTACTTCCATCATCACGAAAATACCTCCAAAGATCCGGCGATTTTTTTCGTCATGAATGACAAGCCGCTGATGGATGCCATCGGCCATTATCGCGAGGAAGCTCAAGCATAAATCGCAATTAACCCATTTAGCGCGGCGGATCGGCAATCGAGACAACCCCTTTACATCTCTCCCGTCACGGGGGAGAAAGAGAGGGGCCAGTATTCGACGATGGGGGTTCGGTATTCATGTACAAGCTAGATCAAAAGTTGAGTCCGGATGATTTCATCCAGACCTTCTTCGAGGTCAACAAAGACGATCACCAGCGACCGCCTCATCCTTGGGAGACTTTATTTCGCGGCGGAAAATGCACCAAGGAGCAGCTACAGGGATGGGCCAAGGAGCGTTTTTACTTTGTCAAAAATGTGCCGACGAAAGAATATTCCATCCTTTATAACTGTCCTTACCCGGACGTGCGCCGCATGTGGCTCCCCAAAGCCATCGAAGAAGAAGGCGAAGATCTGATCGGCAAACCGGGCAAACCCCATCCGGAGTACTGGCTCAAGCTCTGCGGCGCTTTAGGTCTCGACCGCGAATATGTGATCAACTCGGAGCCGCTATTCGGTGTTAAGTTTGCGGTGGATAGCTTCGCCAACGCCGCGTTTAAAACCTCCTGGCTGCTTGGGGTCGCCGTCTCCGAAGGTGACGACACTGCCCGCGCCATGGCGCGAGATCTCGACGTTTTTCGCAAGCAGTATAAATGGGTTCCCGACGATGCCCTGGAATTTTACAAATTGCACGCCGGCGTCGATGTCGAGCATGGTCTGATTAGAAAAGAAATTCTGATGAAATACGCAACCACGAAAGAGCTGCAAGAAGACTGCATCAACGCCCAGCTCATGAAAAACAATATGCGCCGAGTCATGGCCGACGCCATCTACATGGAATACGTCGTGCAAGGTACGAAGCTAATCTGCAACGGCGCCGTGG
>Ga0209465_10001164_pt1 | contig 11854 bp, 9 predicted proteins | sample PanSoiPlot1MoBio_FD_188321 | JGI IMG/M metagenome (GOLD analysis project Ga0209465, IMG submission 188321) | Tropical forest soil microbial communities from Panama analyzed to predict greenhouse gas emissions - Panama Soil Plot 1 MoBio (SPAdes)... | ecosystem: Environmental > Terrestrial > Soil...
CTGCCCTCAGGGTGTCTGGCTTTAACCTGCTGCGCACACGCTCGCGCAAAGCCGTATCGGCTTCAAGCTTTACTTTAAGGTTGAGGATGCCCCGCGCCAGTTCCGCCTCCAACCCATGCAATCGCTCGTCGGCATAGGGTTGCGCGGTGTCGATCACAGTGCCTGTATCCTCCGTGTTCTCTGTGGTGAACAAAATTCATCACGCTATTGCACCACCAAATGCGTGAACGGCGGCACGTAGGCCATCAGGAAGACCAGTATGCCGACCAGACACGCCAGCGCAATGCTGTGAAAGAAGACATAGCGCAGTATGTCTCCTTCGTGGCCATACCACTCTGTGGCAGTAGAAGCCACCACGATGCTCTGCGCGTCGATCATCTTGCCCATCACTCCTCCGGTGCTGTTGGCGGCGGCCATTAGCACAGGAGACACACCGACCTGCTGCGCCGAGATCTTTTGCAGGCTGCCGAAGAGCACGTTCGACGCGGTGTCAGAGCCGGTCAACGCCACCCCCAGCCAGCCCAGCAGTGTTCCGAAGAAGGGGTAGAAATGTCCGGTGCGCGCGAAGGCCAAGCCCATGGTTGCATCCAGGCCTCCGTAACGAGTGAGGAAGCCGATGGCCATCATGGCGGAGATGGTGAGCAGCGAAAAGCGCACGCGGGCAATGGTCTTCAAGTAAATCTTGAAGATCTGAACGATATTTAAGCCCATGATGAAACCGGCAATGATTCCAGCGATGCAGATGCCGGTGCCTGTTGCACTGAGCCAGTTGAAGGTGAATACCGCTGGTTCCTTAGCGTTCTTGGCAACCACTGGAGGCACCCGCTCCACCAGCCTGTGCAGACCATGCACGGGGAATGCAGGAGCAGTGATCTTGCTGGGCGGAGTGCTCCATGTGGCCATCGAGGTAAAGACCTTCTCCGGTGTGTTCATGATCTTCTTGCCAGTCACGGTTCCCCAGCAGAAAACGATGACGCTCAGGATCAACCAAGGCAACCAGGCGCGCGCGACTTCGCCGCGGCTGTATCCGTGTGCCGCGCGCCGCTCGGTCTTAGCTTCTTCACCTTCAAAAGTCCAGATGCGCTTCGGATGCCAGACCATTAGGAAGGCGATGAGGCAAATCATTGAGATGATGGCCGAGATTACATCCACCAGCCACGGGCCGTGGTGGTTGGAAACGAAATATTGCGAGGTAGCAAATGTCGCTCCAGCGACGAGAATTGCCGGCCAGATCTCGATCATCTCGGAAAAGCCGACAAAGGCCCAGATCAGCCAGAAGGGCACGATTACTGAGAACCAAGGAAGAATTCGTCCAGCCATAGCGCCGAGAGTGAATTCGCTGAATCCCGTGACTCCGGCCAGCGCGATGATCGGCGTCCCCAAAGCGCCGTAGGCGACCGGCGCGGTGTTGGCGATCAGCGACAAACCGGAAGCTTGTAGTGGACCGAAGCCCAGGCCGATGAGCAACGCGGCAGTGACGGCGACGGGCGTTCCAAATCCTGATGCACCTTCGAAGAACGCTCCGAAGCTGAAGGCGATCAGCAATAATTGCAACCGGCGGTCCTGTGTGATGCCAGTCATGCTGTGCTTCAGCACTTCGAAGCGACCGGCTTCGACGGTGAGCTGATAGAGAAAGATGACATTCAGCACGATCCAACCGATAGGAAACAAGCCGTAGGCAAGGCCGTAAACGGCCGTCGAGGCGGCCATTCGTGCCGGCATGCCAAATCCTAGTACCGCAACCAGCAAAGCGGTGATCAGTCCGGCGAGCGCGGCATAGTGGGCCTTGACGTGTCCGAAGGCGAGCGCGCCGAGAAGCACAATCACCGGCAACGAAGCGATCAATGTGGAAAGCCACCAATGCCCGGTCGGGTCGTATTGCTGCTGCCAGGAGGAGGGGACCTCGGCCAAATGCAGGATGACAATTGCAACCATGACGCCGACAACTGTCAAGATGAGGCTGATCCATGCGAACGAAGTGGAAGTCGACGGCTTTGTGGCTTGAGCGGAAACTGCCATGCGTGTGCCTCCTGACAGACTTCAAAACCACATCGATTTGCGCGGCCAGAATTACGGCGAGAATGATACGCGTGAAACTCTACGTTAGCCACAGTTTTGTGGGATAGATGTGGCTCACCCAGATTGGTGACGCATTACCCGATCGGCGGTCAGATTCGGCGAACGAAGATCAATAACCGGCTGCGTTCCCAGCCCAGGAATCCGAGGGTATTACCAGCAACAACCATCCGCTGCCCCCGAGGATGCGAAAGGCTCTGGGTGCAGTCAACTCAATGACGCCTACCGGCGGCGTGGTTCCGTGATGAGTGATAGCGAGGTCCTCGAAACCGTAGGTGCCGCAGGCCCAGGGTGAGAAAACCCAAAGCGACTGTTCGTCGGTGCTCTCACCGAGCTTGGCGACGCATCCTCGCTTGGGAGCGGCGATGAGCTTCGCGCGAGTAATCCCATACCCGGGTGCCTGACCTATAACGTTCATGCCATCCCGCACAGTGGCGTCGCCCAGATAAACGGCTGCGCCTCCGACCTGCACGGTTGTCCAGTCGCTGATGGAGGTGCCGAACTCATCGAAGCTGCCGGTTGGGAGTTGGGCATTGAAGACGTCCTGCATCGAAGCCAGAGACCGAAGACTCGTAGTGATGGAGTACTGTTTGCCGCCGGTAATCAGGTGATCGAAGCGAACCAAGAGGCGGACCTGTCCGGTAGAACTGTTGGGCGAGGATTCCACTACCTGGCCCGCAAGCTTGGCGCCAGCGCGAATGCGTTCGCCGGAAGCAAGCACGACATCCTGCATCAACCTACCAGTGATTGGTTCTCCGGGCTTGGCTTTGAGGGAATCGAGTGACTTGCCTGCCATTACTGGAAGGACAGTGCCTGGTGGAAGCTGTTGCTGCGCGAGGCCGCTGAAGAACAAGAAGACCAGGAATGCGGTCAGCACAAACCCGGAACGCCAGATCATCGGCGCCTCCCAGAACAGTAGATGCGCGACTGCTTTCCAGAGTCAAATTTTCTGTAGCCGGGAGCGACGTTTACAGTCCTGCACACGAAAAATGAGGTGGCGAGTTCGCACTCACCACCGCGGTGCGTCGATAGACCGCTCGCCGGTCTACGGCAGGTAATATCGGAACGAGGTAAACCACATATTCTCGATGGCTTCCGGCTGCAATGTGGTCTTTGCGGGAATGACCGCCGGAGGCTTCGGGAAGATACCGCCATAGCCGATCCAGGCTTCGCGGGTCAAATAGGAATATTGCACCCCTATTTGGACGCGCCCCTTCGGTCCGTTGTATGGCTTGTACCAGAAGCCTGTGGTCGCTTCGATCACCGTCCGGGTTTGACCCACGCAACTGCCCAATGCGCCGGGACCATAACCGGTTGTGCTGGTTGGCAGGGTTTCCGTGCCACAGCCGTTGTTGTTGAAGAGAGGCGAGCCGTAGCCGACCGGACCGAAGCCTCCCGGCTTGGTTCCGTACCAAGTCTTTCCGACATACTCGCCACCGCCGTAGCCGTAAACATCCCAGTGCGGCGAGTGCCATTCCAGCGTGGCCAAAACCTGATAGGCAGGCAGAGCTTTCTCCTGGCCCGCAGGATTAACGGTAACGTCGGGCAAGCTGGAATCGCCATAGCGGCCTATACCCTTCCCACCCAAGCCGTGCAACCCCACTTCGATGTGCTTCTGGTAGAACAGCCAGCGCGCATTGGCACCCCAACCACCGCCCCAGATGGTCTGGTTGTAGGCTCCCTTGGCTGATGGATCAGGCAATCCCGTAACTGGGTTCAGCGCAGACAAGTTGGGATAGATTCGGTTGCGAAATGCACTGGCCACGCCGAACACCTCGTAGTGACCAAAGCCAGGCTCGAACGCCACCTTCGCAACGAAATCGGGCGAAACGTTGGAAGAGTAGTTCGCCTGGTTGTTGTACAAGCCTCCCAGAGTTCCGGGACCTCCGATGAGAAATCCGTTGAAAGCCGTGCAGGTTGCAGCGAATCCGGTTGGGCTCTTGCTGTCTGATACCAAGGTCGAACCGTTGGGACAGGGGGAGGGTGCGAACGTCGGTGCGCCAGATACTGTGAGTAGGGTCTGTGCATTTTCCACCGCTGCACCCAGCCACACCTTGTTGTTGAAATTCTTGGCCGCACGGAAGGCATATTGTCGAGCCCAACTGAAGCCCGCAGTGTACTGTGCGTCAATCTGCATCGGCAAAGCTTCGCTGCGGTTATCAAGACCTTTGCGAGTCTCCGTCACCAAGCTCCACATCTGCCCCCCGCTGAAGGTCCAGCCATTCTGCAACGCGGCCGACGCCCAAAGTTGACGTTGCCGCAACACATAGCTGTTGCTCTGGTTGTTGTTGGAGGTGACACCGGCACCAAGGAAGTCGGTCTCAATGTAGCCGGTCAGGTTCGTAGTGCCCCACTTGCCCTGGGCCAACAGCGTTAGTCTTGTCTGGCGACCCGATCCATAGAATTCGGAGAAACGAGCCTGCGCGGCTCCTGAGAACGGAATCAAGTTGAGCGGCGTGTTGATGTCGGAGAACGTGGCGTGTGGGCGCCACACGGTTTCAGCCGCCAGGAACCCACCCGGAGTAATGGTGACACCCTTGTAGTGAATGGCTAGAGGACTCTCCAGGTCGCTCACCCGCTTTTGCGTGGCTTGCAAGCCCTCAGCCGTGCTAGTTGAGACAGCTTTGAGATCGGTGACTTCATGCTGCAACTTGCCGTACTCCTCAGCGGTAAGCTGAGTTTCCTTCTGTTCACCGCTCACCGCGGATTGAGCGGTGGCTTGCGCCTGGCTTGCCGCCGCTTGTGCCTGCCCAACCTGCTGCTGCAGTTGCTGGATGGCCGCATCGCGTGACTGCACCTGCCGTTGTAATTGCTGAATCTGCTGCTGCTGGGCAGCGATCGCATCTTTCAGTTCTTTCAGTTCAGACGAGGTTGATTGGGCGTGCAGCAACCCGTTGGCGAACAGACAAGCTGCCAGTAGAGTTGGCACTCGGAATGACCGGAGAGTCTCTCGCACTTTTGCCTCCATAATGAGCGCAGTTTTGGGCAGATACGAAGGTCCCGAACAGCTAGGCAACCCGCTACTTTCGCTCTGAGTTTTTGAGTCTTAGGACCGAACTGTAGGTGTCGTCCAACCAAAATCGAACGGACATAACTCACTGAGCGATGTGACGTTACGCACAAACCGGATGTGATTGGGGGGGCGGAAACACTGCCTGGGAAACGAACAAAGGAATTTAATCTGTTACAGATACACAAATTCTGGCGCGATTTCGTTGGGCTTCCTACAACTTTAGGCGTAGACAGCAGGTGAGGTGACGCGCCGGTCTGGAATTCTCCACTTACATGCCAGATTGCGGAGTAGCAACCCGCAGAACTCTTTCGGCAACTTTGTTTTGGGAACTTTCATTCCGGCTACGCGGAACCGGATACGAGGACAGAACGCTGCAAGTCGCTCGACAAATCCGGTAAGCGCAGTGGCAATCACAATTCTTTACTCTGCGTAACTGGACTTCACGGCGGATTCGTCGCGTTCCGTGTTTGTAGTATCGACAGTAAAAGCTGTCCAGATCAGAAGGAGTTGAAAGCATGAAGAAGTATTTGGCAGTAAGTCTGATGGCATTGCTGCTGTGTGGTGGGGCGCTGGTGGCGAATGCGCAAGGTCCGGAAGGCGGATCGCAAAAAGGTTGGGGTGGCCCGGGGCACGGAATGGGAATGGGTTTGGCTCTGCATGAGCTGAACCTGACGGATGCGCAGAAGGCCCAGGTGAAGGAGATCATGCAGGCGAACCGCGCCAACATGAAGCCGTTGTTTACACAGATGCAGCAGAACCGCGCGGCATTGCTGGCGGCGACGGCCAACGGCCAGTACGAAGAGTCGAAGATCCAAGCGCTGGCTCTGCAGGCAGGACAGTTGCACGCGGCAATGATCGCCAATCATGAGAAGGTGGCGCACCAGATCTACACTCAGGTGCTGACCACAGACCAGCAGGCCCAAGCCGAGCAGTTGCGCACTCAGCAGATTAATCGCATCAACCAGCACATTCAGAAGATTGGGAACGGAACCAATGCGTCGCCATCCCCGGCGCAGTAGTTAAGCTACCTTCCGTTCCAGGGGCAGGAGACACATGTCCTGCCCTTTTTTCTTTGCCTATTTCAGGAAAGCTTGGCGCAGGGCACGTGAATGTAATACTTCCGTCATTTCCACCCGGGCTACGCCTATATCACATACCTCACCGCGCGCGATTTCTACCATGAGGTCATGGTTGCCACGGGCTCCGATTGTTTTCCTGTTTATCCCAAAAGTACACGCGCCAGAGTTCTCCTCACCTCTGTGTTCGGACCTTACGCACAAGACGACGAGTTCGGCAGCCGCGCCATCAATCCGATGGAGCTGTATCACAATCAAGTCACCCGAGAGCAAGGCAGCTTCTCGCTGCGCATGTTCCATCGCTCGTGGGGACTGATGATGATTCAGCAGAACATCTCTGCGCCCAGTACACTGCTTGACTTCCCTACCCTCGCGAGATTCGAGCAAGAGCTGACTTCGCATCGTTACGACATCGTGGGAATTTCAGGAATCATTCCGAACTTCGGCAAAGTGCAGGAGATGTGCCGGCGAGTGCGTATGCTGTCGCCGCCTTCGACGATTGTGGTGGGCGGGCATGTGGCGGGAACTCCCGGCATCGAATACCTGATCGACGCTGACCACGTTGTACGAGGCGAAGGTATCGCCTGGATGCGGCGCTTTCTTGGCGAAGATCCGGCCACTCCCATTGTGCACCCAGAGATTCTTTCGGGCTTCGGCTTCCGAGTCCTCGGTCTCGGCGTGCCCCACAGAACACGCGATACCGCAGCGACTATCATTCCGTCGGTCGGTTGCCCCATGGGTTGCAATTTCTGCACAACGTCGGCTTTTTTCGGGGGAAAAGGCAAGACCTATCACTTTTACCACTCCGGCGCCGAGTTGTTCGAGGTGATGCAGCACATGGAACGCAGCATGGGAGTGCGGTCATTCTTCGTAATGGACGAGAACTTTCTGCTCAACCGGCCACGTGCTCTGCAATTGCTACGGCTTATGGAGGAGCACGGCAAGAGCTGGGCGCTTTATGTGTTCTCGTCGATCAACGCGATTCGCAACTACACTATGGACGAACTCGTCCGGCTCGGCATCTCATGGATTTGGGTGGGACTGGAGTCGCCGCGTTCTTCGTACGCAAAGCTCAGGGGTGCCGACACCCGCGCTATCGTGGATGAGTTGCGCCGCCATGGCATCAAGCTTCTGGGCTCGACGATTGTCGGGTTGGAGCACCACACACCAGAGAACATTCACGAGGACCTCGACTACGCGATATCGCACAATACCGACTTCCATCAGTTCATGCTTTACACGCCAGTGCCCGGGACTCCTCTTTATCACCAGATGAATACGCAAGGTCGGATGTTAGAAGAGGTGTCGCTAGCGGACATTCACGGGCAATACAAGTTCAACTTTCGGCATGCTGCAATATCGCGTGACCAGTCGAAGGAGTTGCTGGATGGGGCGTTTCGCCAGGATTTCCAGCAGAATGGCCCGAGCCTGTTTCGTATTTGTCATACGTTGTTGCAGGGATGGATGCGGCATAAGGACCATCCGGAAGAACGCGTGCGTACGCGGTTCGTGCAAGAAGCCCGCAAGCTAAGCACCACCTACAACGCGGCGTTGTGGGCAATGGAGAAGCGATTGAAGAAGTCAAATGCGCCGGTGTCCGGCCGCATCCGCGAATTGCGCCTAGAGGTCGAAGCTGAATTCGGATTGATGGCACGGTTGGTGCGCGTCGCTCTCGGTCCGATACTGTTATGGACCTCGAAGCGCGAGGATCGACGGCTAGCTCAGGGCATAACGTATGAGCCACCGACCTTCGTCGAGCGGCACAACTGGGTTGAGGATTCGGCGGACGGTACAAAGTTTAAGGTGGTCACATTGACGCAGCACGGCTTCCGTCCTGCCTTGCAGAGCATCGCCGCGCCAGTGGCATGACCGACAGAGCCGGAGCTGACGGTGATTGGAGATTAACCCGCAAAGAAAAACCCCACCCGGCCAGAAGATAGCCGGATGGGGCACCCACTCTGACTGGTCGGACTGGGGATTCTAGATCGCGGCGCAGACGGCCTTCACTTCCGTGTAAAGCTCCAGCACTTCGTGGCCCATTTCGCGGCCCCAGCCGGACTGCTTGTATCCGCCGAACGGCAATGCGGCGTCGAACACGTTGTAGCAGTTGATCCACACCGTACCGGCGCGCAGTTTATGGGCGATGCGGTGGGCCTTGCTGATGTCCTTTGTCCACACGCCTGCAGCCAGTCCATACTCGCTGTTGTTGGCTTCAGCCACTAGCTGGTCGAGGTCGGCGAATGGGGAAGCCGTGACGACCGGGCCGAAGATCTCTTCCCGAACGATCTTCATGTTGGGATTGGTCTTGACCAGCACCGTCGGCTCGACGAAGTAGCCTGCGCCTTCCTTCTTCTTGCCACCAACGACCGCCTCTGCCCCTTCGGTGAAGCCCGACTCGAGATAGTTGCAGACACGGTCGAGTTGCTCCTTCGAGACCAGCGGGCCCATGTTAGTGTCAGGCTCGAAGCCGGGGCCGACCTTGATCTTCTTCGCCTGTGCTGCGACGCCTTCGACCACCTGATCAAACATGTCCTTTTCGACGTAGAGACGAGAGCCAGCACAACAGCACTGCCCGTGATTGAAGAAGATGGCACTGGCAGCGCCGGGAACGGTGGAGCGCATATCAGCATCGTCGAAGACGATGTTGGGCGATTTTCCGCCCAGCTCAAGCGAGACCTTCTTCAGGTTGCCCGAAGCCGCCTGCACGATCAGCTTGCCCACCTCGGTTGAGCCGGTGAAGGCTATCTTGTCAACATCCGGATGTGCCGCCAGCGCAGCGCCGGCTGTTTCCCCATAACCGGGCACGACATTGACTACCCCCTCGGGAAACCCGGCTTCCGCCGTCAATTCGGCCAGAAGCAGCGCCGACAGCGGAGTCTGCTCCGCGGGCTTCAGCACAACGCAACAACCGCACGCCAGCGCAGGACCTAACTTCCACGCTGCCATCAGGAGCGGGAAATTCCACGGGATAATCTGCCCAACGACCCCCACGGGCTCGCGCCGGGTGTAGGCGAGATATTGTGTGCGCTTGGTACCGGCGGAAATCGGAATCGCATTGCCCTCAATCTTGGTGGCCCAGCCCGCCATGTAGCGGAACAGGTCAACGGCGAGCGGCACGTCTGCCACGCGCGCGATGGCGAGCGGTTTGCCGTTGTCGAGACTTTCCAGCTGAGCAAATTCTTCGGCGCGCGCTTCCATCAGGTCAGCGAGCTTCCAGATAAGGCGTCCGCGCTGCGATGCCGGCATGTCAGCCCATGCCGGATTCTCAAAGGCTCTGCGCGCTGCCTTCACGGCACGATTGATGTCTTCCTTATCGCCTTCCGCCACCTGGGCCAGCACTTCGCCGGTAGCGGGGTTGTAAGTGGGAAACGTCTTGCCCGATGCGGCAGGCACCCACTGGTTGTTAATGAATATCGGCCGGGGTTTCTTGATGAAGTCTTCAACCCGGGCGTCGATTGGTGCGGTTCCAACGGCTGTAGCCATCGCGATCCTCCATGGCAAAGCTTGTTCGAGTGCCAGCTTTGCCGCTCGTAAGACTTATTTGTGCCAGTAGACAAACCACGCCGGCGGGGCAATTTGCGGAAGCGCCGATTCGGCGAATCGTCTGCAAACCAGGCCGCCTGGGAAGGCAAGCTACTACTGTTGCGAGGTCTGCTCCCGCGGCGCGGGATGAACGGCCTCACCCCGCGCAAAAGTCTATCAGAGAATGCAACCGACGGTTTGTCGCGCGGCGAAAAATTGCCGAACCTATTCCAGAATCTTCACAACACCCGTTCCGAGATCGTAATAACCTGCCACGACCTTCAGATTGCCTGACTTCACCAGTTCGGAAATTACAGTCGAAGACTGCGCCAGAAGTTTGGCTTGTATCTTCGCATTGGCTTGCGTGGCAGCCTCCAGGTTCGATCCTGCCTGATCAACAGCAGGCTGGATATGAGGGAACAGCGAGCTGATCTGGCCCGGCACCGCTTTGCCCTGAATCGTTGCTTTCACGGCACCGCAGTTGGAATGCCCCATAACCAAGATGACTTTCGTCCCCAGGACTGCGGCACCGTATTCGAGGCTGCCGATGATTTCCGGCGTGATCAGATTTCCGGCCACACGTGTTACAAAGATGTGTCCGATGGTCTGATCGAAGACCAGCTCAACCGGCACGCGCGAATCAGCACAAGAGAGCACAGCGGCGAAGGGCTCCTGCTTTTCTTCGGTATGTTGCTTGAGAATGGCGAGGTCTTGCTCGTGGGCGGTGAGGCGCCCGGAGATAAAGCGCTTGTTGCCTGCCACCAACTCGTCCAGCGCGGCACTGGGCGTTAGCTTAGACTGCGCCTGTGCATTGGCAGGAAACATTGAACTCAAACCGCCGGCGAAAATGCAGCCAGCGGTGGCGGTCACTCCGACTCGTAGCAGTTCCCTTCTCGACAGATCCCGATGTGACCCTTGCTTCATGTTCGGCTCCTTGAATTCCTACTGACGCAGGTCGAGCGACAGACCCGTATCGAATGAATTTCGGTTTTCGTGCAAAGCCCTAGGATGGAAGTTCGCGAATAGCGGTATGAGTCTATCGCAAAACTTGAGCTACACAGTAGTCGGTTGTGGCGTTAACCTGTCTTTCAAATCGGCAGCAATGAGCTGACCGTGAAAACGGCCGTTCTCGATGAAAATTTCGTTTGTGCGCATGCCGGCCACGATCACTCCCGCCAGGTAAATCCCCGGTACGCTGCTCTCCAGCGTTTTCGGGTTGACCACTGGTCGTTTGTCGTCATCACCACGCAGCCGGCACCCGAGGTTGCAGATGAACTCGAAATCAGGATGATAGCCCGTCATTGCGAAGACCCAGTCATTCGCCAGGCGCACTTCGCCTTCGGGCGTGTTCAGTATGGCGTAGTCGGGCGTGATCTCCTTCACCGTGCTGTCGAAGTAAGCCTTGATCTGTCCGGCTTTGATGCGATTCTCGATGTCGGGCTTGATCCAATACTTGACAGAACTGCTCATCGCCTCACGGCGATGCACCAGGGTCACGCGCGCGCCGTGTCGCCACAGCTCCAGGGCTGCAATCGCGGCGGAGTTCTTCCCACCTACTACCAGCACGTCGAGATTGAAGAAGGGATGCGGCTCGCGGTAATAATGCAGGACTTTGGGCAGGTCTTCGCCCGGAACATTCATGAAATTCGGAAGATCGTAATAGCCGGTGGCGAGAATCAGCTTGCGCCCATGATAAGCGCGGTTGCGGCCGTGACGATCGATAGTACGAACGACGAAATCTCCATCCAATCCCCCAATCCTTTCGACCGATTCGTACTGGCGCACGTCGAGCTCATAGTGCTCGGCAACCTTGCGGTAATATTCCAGCGCCTCCGGGCGCGTGGGCTTCTGGTTGGGACTGGCGAACGGAATGTCGCCGATCTCCAGCAGCTCAGGCGTGGTGAAAAAAGTCATGTTGCTGGGATAGTGGTAGAGGGAATTCACCAGGCAGCCTTTATCGATGTTGGTCACCTTGAAGCCGGCGCGCTTGGCATCAATACCGCACGCCAGCCCTGTTGGGCCGGCGCCGATGACGATTACATCAAAATGATTCGAGTCGGTGTTGGAAACGCCCATAGCGGTAGGATACCCGCTCTTTGCTCAAGCGCGACTGGTTCTTGCCGCCCGGGTTTTGTATGCTGTTGGGTACTGCAATCCTTCTCCCGTC
>Ga0209465_10001166_pt1 | contig 11848 bp, 7 predicted proteins | sample PanSoiPlot1MoBio_FD_188321 | JGI IMG/M metagenome (GOLD analysis project Ga0209465, IMG submission 188321) | Tropical forest soil microbial communities from Panama analyzed to predict greenhouse gas emissions - Panama Soil Plot 1 MoBio (SPAdes)... | ecosystem: Environmental > Terrestrial > Soil...
TCGCCGAATCCGAGGCGGCGCGCGTGACGGTCGCCGCCACCTGCACCTGCGACTGATCCGTGCGTTCGAGGACCGCGGTGATCGCGTTGTCACCCGAGGAGAGCGGGACCGACGCCTTCCAGGTGAGAAAGCCGTCCGAGCTGGCGGCGGCCCCGCCGTTCACGGTCACCTTCGCGACGTTCTTCCCGTCGGTCGTGCCGCGGGCCGTGACCGTGGCGGCGGTGGTGGCGCCCGAGATCGGAAACACCATCCGCAACATCGCGGGCGGAGCGGGCGCCGCGTCCGTCGTCGGCGCGGGCGCGTCGACGGGGTGGCTCACGTCGGCGATCGAGGCGTCCATCGCGTCGTGCGCGGCGGGCGCGTCGATCGTCATCCCCGCGTCAGCGGGCGGATTCGCGGAGGAATCCGGGGAGGGATCCTCTTTCGAACCGACTTTGCCCTGGCATCCGACGCCGACGACGATCAGCGCGGCTGCGACGACGATTCTGGCGAGGTTGTCTTGATGGCGGGAAGACATGCGTAGCCCCGCAGGCAAGCGTGGCTGTGCCAATCGCTCCTGGTTGCCAGTCGCTCCTAAGAATTAACGGAGACGTTCGACCGCGGCTTCCCACCGTCCGCAGCTCACTCACGCCGCGACGAGCAAATTCACTTTGCACGATGCGCAACGAGATGGGAATAGCGGATTGAGATTTTTTTCGAATCGAAGAGCACGTGCGCTCACCCGAGAGCACATCTCGTCGATCGTCGCACCCGCGTCGCACCCGCGACGGTCGAGCTGCTCGCGCGCGCTACTGCGCGAACAGCGACAGGTTCACCGTGTCGGCCAGCTTCTGATAGCCGGCGGGATTCAGATGAAGCCCGTCGCCGCTGTCGAACGCCGCCTGCACCTTCGGCGGATTCGACGTGTCGCGGACCGCGGCGTCGAAGTCGATGAAGGCATCGAACTTGCCGCTGCGGATGTACGTGTTGACGGTCTGACGAGTGCTCTCGTGCGTCGGGGTGTAGTAGGCGTTACCGCCGAACGGCGTGATGGTCGCGCCGTAGACGCGGAGATTCTGCGCGCGCGCCTGCGCGATCAACGTGTCGTACGCGGACGTGATCGTGGAGGCAGAGACGTCGCCGCCGATGTCGTTGACGCCTTCGAAGATGATCACCCACCGGACGGCGCTCTGCCCGAGGATGTCGCGGCTGTAACGGCTGAGGCCGGACGGGCCGACGCTGTTGGTCGTCACCGCGTTGCCGCCGATGCCCGCGTTCAGGACCGCGACGTTCGTCATGCCGCCTGACTGCAGCCGCCGGGCCAGGTCATCCGGCCAGCGATCGTTGCCGTTCGTGGTCGAGCCTCGGCCGTCGGTGATCGAATCGCCCAGGATCGCGATCGCCTTCGCAGAGGCCATCGTGTCGACGCCCGACAGGATGTACCAGTGATCGGCGGTCAGCGCGGAGGTCATGCTGGCGGCGCTGACGTTGCTGCTCCCTGACTGCAGGTAAGACGTCGTTCGTGAGCCCGGGTGGCCGGTGACGTTGCTGGGCGTGCTGCCGAAGGCCACGGTCACCGACAGATTGCTGAGCGGCGCCAGCGTGAAATTGAGCGTGTCGGACCAGACCGCCTGCCACTGGGCGATGGTGACGGACGCGCCGCCCGAAAACGTCAGGGCCCGGTCGGTCGAGGTGTCGATCGTGCTGTTGACCGGATTGGCGGTGCAGACGGCGACGTGAGCGGCGTTGATGGTGACGGGGCCGTTGCCGAATTCGTTCGAGAACTTCACCCGCAGCTGGCTGCCGCCGATCGAAACGTGAGCGACCTGGCGCAAGGTGGCGTTCGTCAGCGACGCCGGCGGCAGGTTCGCGGTCTCGGTCAATTGCGGCGATCCTTCCCACGTCCCCACCCAGGTCGGCCCACCGCCCCCGCCCGACACCGTCAGCGAGATCTGATCGATCACCATCATGAATCCCGAGCTGCTGGCGTTCTTGCCGGTCACCGTGAAGCGCAGAGCGTGGTTGCCGGCCGTCAGCGTCTTGGTGCCGAGGCTGCACGGCACCTGCTGGGTGGCGGTGGCGGAATACTGGTCGCAAGGCGACCCCTGGTTCGCTCCATCGATGCTCGCCTGGACGATGCCGCGGTTGGTGTTGGACTTGTAGAGCATCTTCAGGTCGTAGGTGCCGGCGGTGATGTTCGGCAGCGTGAATTCGATCCACGAGCCCGACGGTGGCGTTCCGGAGAGCTGCACGTACTGGCCGTTGCTGGCGCCGGCTTCCGACGTCACCTGGCTGCCGGTCGCCGACGCCGTCCGCGCCAGGCTCTCGGCCTCGAACGTCGCGCCGGTGCCGCCGCCGCCTCCGGACGACGTCAGCGAGATCTGATCGATGACCATCATGAAGCCCTGGCTGCTGGCATTCTTGCCGGTGACCGTGAAGCGGATGGCGTGGTTGCCGGCGGTCAGCGTCTTCGTCCCCAGGCTGCACGGCACTTGCTGGGTGGCGGTGGCGGAATACTGGTCACACGCCGAGCCCTGGTTGACGCCGTCGATGCTGGCCTGGACGATGCCGCGGTTGAAGTTGGACTTGTAGAGCATCTTGACGTCGTAGGTTCCGGCGGCGACGTTCGGCAGCGTGAACTCGATCCACGCGCCCGCCGCGGGCGTTCCGGAGAGCTGCACGTACTGGCCGTTGCTGGCGCCGGCTTCGGAGGTCACCTGGCTTCCGGTCGCCGACGCCGTCCGCGCCAGCGACTCGGCCTCGAACGTCACGGTGAGCGCGCTGGACGTGGTTTCGACGGCGTCGTCGGGTCGGCGTTCGCCGCAGGTCGCCGCAAGCGACACCACCACCAGGCTGACGACCAACGGTCCGGATTTCCGAGCGGGGCTATTCATGAGCTCATTTCCTTCGCGCTGAAAATTGCGCGCCATTCATATACCCGGAACCAGGACCTATGATCGCGGCCGACAGCGAGGGTATCGTGACAGGAATGCGACGGCGTCCGTTCCGATGGCGGGTGCCCGTTTGCGTCGTCGTCGCGATTTTCGCGTCCTGCAGCAGGAAGGCGGAGAAACCGGCAGGCCGCCCGGAGGCGCTCGCCGCCTGTCTCGACGGCTGCCTCAAGCAGGCCCCGCAGGCGCCTCCGTCCCAGGAACACCGGCGGGCGTGCGACCAGCTCTGCGGCTGCATCATTGATGAGATGTTCCAGGCCGACGGAACGCGCCGGAAGGATCCCAAGCTGCTGCCCGACGTGAGCGTCGCGTGCGTCCAGAAAGTGCTGCCGGCGCCGAGCGGGCCCTCCGGGGCCGTCGCGGACGACGATTCAGAAGACGACGATTCAGAGGATGAAGCGCCGCCGCCGAGAAACGAGCGCGAACCGGCAGTTCATCCGGACCTGACGAAGTTAGCCGGAAAGGCCCATCCAGATCCCCGTCTGGCTCTCGGGCCCACCCTCGTCACCGGCAAGGGCTGCGGCAACGCCTCGCGGTTGCCGCGCCTGACATTCGAGGTGCGCACGGCACGTGTCCGCGTGCCCGGCCAGACGGTTGGCTGGCGCTTCCCGTGGAACTGGGGTCGCCCGCTCGCGGAGCGGCGGGACGTCATGGCGCTGTCGATCGGCGCGAACTACAGCGGCATCATTCCGGTCTTCGAGATTTTCGTCGCTCCCCGCTGCGACAGCTACGACACCTTGCCGGTCTTCGAAAGGCTGGCGGCCCGCAGTCTCATCGATCTCGCCCCGCAGGCTGACACCGTCGATCAGGTGCGGCGCGGAGGCTGGAAAATCGAGCAAGGGGGGCCAAACAAGGCGAGCTCGATCGTCCACACCGCCGTGATCTCGACCCCGAAAGGCCCGCGCCGCGTCTGGCTCTACACGACGAAGCTCGCGGAATCGAAGTCCTTCAGCGTGCACGCCGCGGGCGCCTGTCCGGGTCTGGAGCCGGGCAGCAATTTCGTGAATATGTGCGAGGGCGACTATTTCACGATGTTGAAGGCGCTGACCGCGCAGGATCCACTGCCATCGATTCCGATACTCTCGCCTTGAATCGCGTCGGCGACGAACTTAGGCTCGGACCCTTGGCGCTGGAGGTTCAGATGCGCAGCACGGCAAACAGACGTTCCCGTACCAGCCGCCCCGGTGCGCGCGCGACGGCGCTGGCGCTCGCCAGCCTCTTCGCGGCCAGTGGGTTGACCACGCGCGCGGGGCAGGCGGCACCCGCGGACAAACCGGACAAGCCGGACAAAGCGGAGAAGCAGGCGGCGGCGGCCAAGACGCTGGCGGCGGCCAAAGAGGAGGCGGCCAAGGCGGCGGCGGCGGCCGAGGCCGCGGCCAAGATCCCGATCCCGGTGCTCGAGGGCGGTCGCGTGGTCGCCCAGAAGACGCCCGAGGAGGCGCGCAAGGAAGGCTACACCGTCATCGATCTTTCGGACGACTGGCTGCCGTACGTCTTTTCGGAGACGCCCGACAAGCCGCAGCCGCTGCGGCCGTATCTGCTCGACCTGGCCAACGGGCGGACGAAACCGAGCGGGAAATACGCGCGCGCGAGAGAGGACCGTTTCTTCGAGGTCTTCGGGATCTTCCCCAGCCTGAACCTGGTGCGGCGGCGGCTGGCGGACAAGAAGCGCCACGCCTGCCACGAGAAGGTGAAGGACGGGGTGCTCGAGGAGCTGTCGCCCAAGAACGTGATTCCGCCGGAGGAGCTGGAGAAGATTCCGAACCCCAATCCCGCGACGCGCGAGGAGACGCCCATGGTGACGACCGGGCGAACCATCTCGCCGCGGCCCTTGACCGAGCAGGAACACCGGGCCGTGATCGCGATGCAGGCCCACCTGCGCTGCGAGGACATGCTGCGCGGCAAGGCGACGCCGGGCCGGATGGATCGCTGGACCTCCGAGGGCCTGAAGGTCTACCAGCACCTTCATCAGCTCGCGGACAACTCGAAGATCGATCTCGATACCCGCAGCGTGCTGCTGGGCGACAGCCGCGAGCACGACTTCCGGCTCTTGCTGCGCGTGCTGCGCGAGCGGCTCGTCGACGCGACCGGGCTGCTCGAGGACGGCTCGGCCGTCGGCGCCCAGGGTCAGGTGCAGGGGCGTGTGCTGGACAGCCCCGAGTTCCAGCCCCTGGCGGCGCAGACGGACAAGCCGACTTCCAGTCCGCCCGCGGCGACGGCGCAAACGGTCTCCACGTCCAGCGCACCGGCCGCCGCGCAGAAACCAGCGGCCGCCGAGGCGAATGCCAAGATCGTCCCGGCGGCGGATCTGATCTCGCCGGCCACGCAGGCGGCCAGCGAGGCGCTCGGCTGGAAATCGCCCGACGCCGTCCTCGCGAGCACGATCGTGGCCCCTCCGGTCGTGAGCAAGAAGGCGCGCAAGCCGAAGGGACTGGCGCTGCTGCCCGCGGCCGTCGCGATCAAGCTGCCTCCGGTGCCCTCCTATCACGGCCCGAAGATGGAGCTGCGCGCGGAGATCGATCGCGGAGAGGTGGTTCTGGCCAAGCCGAAGTTCGACAAGGACGGACACAAGAAGTGGAAACCTCCGGTCGCCGACCGCCCGACGATCACGCTGTACGCGAAGGCGGGCGATCACGAGGTGGCCCTTTGCCGCTGGCCGACCACCATCGGCGGCTGGAAGACGTTCGAGAAGAAAGACGGCACCATGGCGCTCAAGTACAAGGACTCCGTCACGGGCGACGCGCTCTGGTCCGAGGTCCTGGCCACGCCGACCTGGCACCCGGCGCCCGGCATGCCCACCAAGAGATTGCTCATCAAGGTCGGCGACACGTTCCAGCCGAAGACGGAGATCATCGGCCCCGGCTACCGCGCGGCATACGGGCTGGTGGCGCTCCCGCACCTCCAGATCATGAGTCGGAACGAGAAGGGCGAACCGGAGCTGATGGACCTCCGCATCCGGACGCACGGCACGCCCGGCTACCGTTCGGTCAAGCGCGGCGAGAGCAACGGCTGCCACCGGCTGCACAACTTCGAGGCTCTCCGGCTGGCCAACTTCATCGTCAAGCACCACGAGCACACGCGCGACGGCCTCGTGCCCGAGGATTACGAGCGGCACCTTTCGTTCCACGGGCAGGACGTGGCGCTCGAAAGCGAGTCCAAAGGCTACCGCTTCAAGCTGACGCCGCCCGTGCCGGTCACCGTGCTCGAGGGCGACATCAAAGGCGACCCCAAGTCCGTCAAGCACATGGTGCCGCTGGCTACGGTCCCGTAGGGGCGGCTACTTGTCGGACATCTGAATCAACCCGCGGAAGAACTGGACGGCGCCGACGGCGATCGCGCCCCACCAGATGACGTAGGAGCCGCCTTTCTCGGCCACGCTGCTGTAGGTGTAGGCGGTGAGGGCGATCCCGAGCGCGCAGATGAAGGCGCCCATGATCATGTGGCGCCTGCCCGCGACGCGGCGCTCGTTCTTCGCCTTGTCGGCGCGCTCGACGATCGAGCTGGCCGCCGCGGCATCGAACCCCTGCGCGCGCAGCACCTCTTCGACCTTTGCCCGCGGCATGCCCTGGCGCAAGACGTCCTTCGCGTAGCTCATCGCCCGCTCGAGAGCGTCCGGGGCGACCGCGCCGCTTTCCCCCTGTGAAGGTCCAAATCCCGCCATGGTGTCCTCCCGGGACGACTGTAACCGAACCTCGCCGGGGCGGTCATTTGGAAGGGGGCGCGTGCCCCACGGCTGAGTTCCGCGCTAAACTGGGGGCCTAACCTTCTGAAGTGAGGCTCACCATGTCGAGGGACCCGGGGCGCGTCGGGTTTTCGGTGATCGCTCTCGTCGTCGGCGCTGGCGTTGTCCTCGCCGCGTGCACGCCGAGCGCCCCGTATTTGCCTCCGCACCCCGCGATCACCGACGGCGGGTTGACTCTGCCGCCCGACGGAGGGACGAAGCCACCGCCCGACGACGGAGGCACGAATTGCAGTTCGGGGGACGCGTCGCTGCCGATCATGGGCGTGGGCATCCCGCCGCAGATCCCGGCCACGGTCTCGTCGACGAAGCCCGTTCCGGCGCTCTCGGGCGGGACATTGCTGGCGCTCGCCGACGGCACGCTTGCGGCCAGCGATCCAGAGCGCGACCAGATGTACCTGGTGGATGCCTCGGCCCGGACGGTTCGCACCGTGACGCTCGCGGCGGGGGATGAGCCCGGCCGACTCGTCGAGGATGCGGCCGGTCTCGTCCACGTCCTCACGCGCCGCGGGGGCGCGGTGGTCACCGTCGACGCCAGCGCCGGAACGGTCAGCACCCGCCGCGACGTCTGCTCGGCGCCGCGCGGGATCGCCTACCAGCCCGACACCGATCAGCTGCACGTCGCCTGCGCCGGCGGCGAGCTGGTGTCACTGCCCGCGGCGGGCGGCGCCGCGACCCGGACCGTGATGCTCGACCGCGATCTGCGAGATGTCGTGATCGGCGCCAACGGCTCGCTCCTCGTCAGCACCTTCCGGAAGGCCGAGGTGCTCGTCGTCGGCGCGGACGGCACGATGTCGTCGCGGCTCGTGCCCGGATCGGGCCAGGTGCCGACGGTCATGGGGATGCCGGAGATGCGGACCCCGTCGGTGGCGTGGCGGATGGTGCCGTACGATGCGACGGCGGGCAGCGTCCTCATGCTTCACCAGACCGGCGTCGTCGACACGGTCAACCCGGCAGGCGGCGGGTATGCCGGCATCAAGGGTTGCGGCGGGATCGTCCAGCCCGGCGTGTCGGTGATGACGCCGGGGGCAGATCCCCCGCAGGTGGCGAGCGGCCTCGGAAACCTGACGCTGGCCATCGACGTCGCGCTGACCTCCGATCACAAGAAGATCGCGTTCGCGGTCGCCGGCAACACTTCGGTGCAGGGCCCGGCCGTCGTCGAGGAGCTGGCGAGCTCCGTGGTGGACGCGCCGCCCGTGAGCTGCGGAGGCACGGGCAACGATGTCACGAGCCAGCCGCCGGGACAGGTGGTCGCGGTCGCCTACGCGCCGTCGGGCGTGCTGTACGCCCAGACGCGCGAGCCCGCGCTGATCTGGCGCGCCGACACCGCCGCGACGATCAGCCTAGCGTCGGACTCGCGCGCCGACACCGGCCAGTTCCTGTTTCACGTCAACGCGGGTGGCGGTCTGGCCTGCGCCTCCTGCCACCCGGAGGGGGGCGAGGACGGACGGGTCTGGAACTTCGCCTGCGCGGGTGCGCGCCGGACGCAATCGGTCCGCGGCGGGATCAGTGCGACGGCGCCCTTCCACTGGGACGGCGCCGAGAAGGACTTCTCGCACCTGATGGACGACGTCTTCACCGGACGAATGGCGGGACCGCTGCTCGCGGCGGATCAGAAGAACGTCCTGCAGTCCTGGATCGACACGATCCCGGCGATGCCGCAGACGGCCGGCCTCGATGCATCGGCGGTCGCTCGCGGCAAGGCGCTGTTCGAGGATCCGAGGTTCGCTTGCGCGACCTGTCACGCCGGCGCGCTGTTCACCAACAACCTGACCGTCGACGTCGGCACGGGGAGGTCCTTCCAGGTGCCGTCGCTGCGCGGCGTCTCCTGGCGGGCGCCCTTCATGCACAACGGCTGCGCCGCGACGCTCGCCGACCGGTTCGGCGCGTGCGGCGGAGGCGACACGCACGGCGCGACCTCGATGCTGACGAGCGCCCAGATTGGCGACCTCACAACCTACCTGCAGTCGCTCTAGCAGAGGCGCGCGATGAACAGGCGGCTGATTCCGATCGTGGGCCTGGGGCTGGTATTCGGGTGCGAGCGCGGCACGCTCGCGCCCGATGGGGGCGCGAGCGGCGGCACCGCGGGCACCACGGGTACCGCGGCAACGGGCGGCACCGCCTCCGGCGGTACGGGCGGCGGTGGAACACCGGCGACGTGCCCCGCCACCTGCGAGACACCCGCCGGAACCGTCGCCACGTTCGCGACCGTCCGGGACGTCACCGCGGCGCTCGCTGGCGTCTGGCAGATCTGCGCGGGCGGCGGGAGCGCGTTCATCGATGCGCCGGCCGACGCGATCGGCGTCGAGTTCGGGCCGGCTGCGCCGACGGCGAATGCATCCGACCCGACCCTCGCCGGCAACATGTACTACCTCGTTCAAGGCGGCGGCGGACTGGTTCGCGGCGTCGGCTTCGCCTACCAGGTGATTTACGACGTGATCCCCATCGGCAACGGGGCGTACCAGCTGACCATCCAGATCACGCCCAACAGCTTCTTCAACAGCAGCATCCGCTACTCGCCCTGTCCGCGGGAGTTCGAGATCGACGACATCGACTCCGGTGGCCGGGCGATCCTCGTGGGCGGCAGCCCCGGCGACACCGGCGCCGGCGGCACCGGTGGCGGCGGCGCAGGCGGAGGCGGAGCGGGCGGCGGCTCGACACCGCCGCCAACTTGCCCCTCGACGTGTGACATGCCGGCCGGGACCGTCTACTCGTTCGCGACCGCCCAGGGCGCCACCGCGTCGCTGGCGGGGCTCTGGCAGATCTGCGCGGGAGGCCTGGACGCGTTCATCGGCGCGCCGGCCGATACGATCGGCATCGAATTCGGGCCGCCCGCGCCGGTGGGCAGCGCCATGGTTTACGGCGGCAACATGTACTACCTGGTTCAGGGAAGCGCCGGGCCCGTCCGAGGTGCCGGGTTCGATTACCAGCTGACGTATGACGTGGCCGAGACCGGATCGTTCTTGCAGATCGATTTCCACCCGACGCCCAACAGCGGGTACGGCGGCAGCTTCCGGTACTCGCCGTGCCCGCGGGAGTTCGAGATCGACAACACGACCCTCGACGGTCGGGCGGTCATCGTTCCCTTCTGATCCCGCGCACTGCCTCATCTGGTTTGCACATGTCACGCAGGTTGCGCAGTTCGTGCGCCCCCTGGCCCCGGAAAGATGCGGGCTTGGCATTGGCCCAATTCGTGCCTATCCATCCCGCCATGTTCAGCAAAGGATCGACTTGGCCGCCTGCAGCACCGGCGCGCGCGCGCGTACTTTCCGGATCTGTGGCCCCGACGAGCAGCGATCGACCCGAAAGCGGCCGGCCGCCCGCGGAGTCAGCAACGGTCGCCCACGCCGACAATCGCCCGGCCGAATCCCACTGGGAATCCGTCATCGATCGCGCGACCGACTGAACGCGCGAAAAAGGTCGATTGCCGCGCGACCTGGGGAGGGGGCCGACGTCGTAGAGCCCGATGTCTCACGAACGCGTCGCGCGCGCTCTGGCCGGTCTGTCGTTTTCTGTCCTGCTGACCCTGATGGGGGCGTCGTGCGGCGGTGGCGCCAAGAAGGCCGCCCCCGACGGCGGCCAGGCGCCGAGCTGCCAGAACAGCCTCGATTGTCCGTCGAGCATGGTGTGCGATCGATCGATCGCCCAGTGCGTCGGTTGCGTCACCGCGTCCGATTGTCCCGACAACAACGACTGCACGGCGCGGCAGTGCGTCCCGTTCGTCCCGTGCGCCAACTCGCTCGATTGTCCGAAGGATCAAGTCTGCGACACGACGGCGGGCCGCTGCGTCGCCTGCCTCGCCGACGCGGACTGCGCCGACCCCAAGCAGACGTGCGTCGCCAACACCTGCCGCACCAAGTGCGCTTCTGATCGGACCTGCACGCCGCTCGGCCTGCTCTGCGACCTGTCGACCGGATCGTGCGTTCGTTGCGTGACCGGTGCCGATTGTCCGGCCGGCCAGTACTGCCAGGCGAACGAGTGCGTGAAGTCGGTCTGCGTCGCGAACCAGACGACGTGCATGCTGAATGCAGTCGCGACCTGCGACTCGATGGGCGGTGGCTTCGTCGGCACCGCGGTGCCGTGCGATCCGCAGATCTGCGTGACCGGCGCGTCCGGTGCTCGCTGCGCCGACGCGCCTCCCGACGGAGGCGCGGGCGGCACGAGCGGGACCGGCGGAACGGGTGGAAGCGCCAGCGGCGGGACGACCGGCGCGGGTGGCGGGAGCACGGCGGGCACGACCGGCGCCGGCGGCGGCGGCCCGGGCGGGACGACCGGCGCGGGCGGCAGCGCCGGCAGCTCGGGAGCGGCCGGCAGCATGGCGGGCACGACCGGCAGCGCGGGCGAGGGCGGGCGGGGCGGGACGACCGGCGCGGCGGGCAGCACCGGAGCCGCCGGGACGACGGGCGCGGGCGGGACGACCGGCAGCGGCGGCACGGGCGGCGGCACCGCCGGCACGTGCGGCAACACGATCGACGACATGGAGGCCAACACCGGCATGATCTGCCGCGGAAACGGCCGGCACGGGCACTGGTACACGTACAACGACAAGCTGGCGGGCACGACGCAGACCCCGACTCCCGGCGTGGCGCCGATCTTCCCCGATGCGGTCGTGCCGCCGCGCGGGACCAGCACGCTCGCCATGCACACCTCCGGCACGTTCCACGGGTACGGCGCGATCGGCTGCTCGCTGAACGGCACCGACATGAACGTCCCCGAGATGGTGATGCCCTACAGCGTCGCCGGCTTCACGGGGATCAGCTTCTACGCGAAGGGCACGCCGTCTTCGATCCAGGTGATCATCCAGACCCGCGGCACCCTGGGCACCGACTTCGGCGGCACCTGCACGGGCACGTGCGCGGCGAACCGGACGACCATCTCCCTCAACTCCACCAACTGGACCTTCTACACGCTGCCGTTCAGCATGTTCATCAACGGAACCGTCTCGTTCACCCCGGCGGACGCCCTGACGATCGAGTTCCAGGCCTACGGCACCTCCGGCGTCGAGTTCACCGGCAACTTCTGGATCGACGACCTGTCCTTCTACTAGGGAATCTTGATTCGCTCGCCGGCGAGGTAGTTGACGCTGAGGAGGTTGACGGCGCCGGTGCCGGAGCTGATGCGGACGTCGTAGGTGCCGGCGGGGAGTGTGACGGAGAAGGGGAAGCCGGAGATGGTGTTG
>Ga0209465_10001167_pt1 | contig 11846 bp, 10 predicted proteins | sample PanSoiPlot1MoBio_FD_188321 | JGI IMG/M metagenome (GOLD analysis project Ga0209465, IMG submission 188321) | Tropical forest soil microbial communities from Panama analyzed to predict greenhouse gas emissions - Panama Soil Plot 1 MoBio (SPAdes)... | ecosystem: Environmental > Terrestrial > Soil...
GAGCGCGGCGTAGCCATCCATCGTGGCGTAGACAACATCGACGGCGTCGCTGCGCAGCACCGTGTAGACAAACGGGCCGGGCGGTCCCTGCCAGCCGTCCAGTTTGTTCTGCCGCATCAGGTTGATGAACTCATGCTGCTCGTCCGGAGTTAGCTCCGCGAATCTGTGGCTTTTGGCTTTCTCGCTCGCTTGGTCGATTGCGCGGATGGCGGCACGATAAAACTTTGCAAACGGCGGCCGGACATTGAGAATACGCGCCTGCAGCAGTGACTGCTCCGCCGCGATCGAGATCTGCTGATCGACAAAATTGGTGATGCCCGCCTCTTTGGCCCCAGGGACGAGAGTCTCGCCAACAGCATCTAGCGTTGCCGCTTGTTCGGCGGTCAAGGTCCGTAGCGGCACGCCCTGCGCGCGCGCTTCCTGCGGCGTGAGCATGATTCTGGCGCCATCGACGATAAACGCGAGCGTGCCAATGGCCGCGCCCTTGATGAGGGCGCGTCGTCTCAAATCGTCCATAGTGTTTGCTCCTCAGATTCTCACGACGCTATAGGGTCGAAGAACCCTCAAAATTCAACGCCCAAATGCTGGTTGAATCAACCAGAGATCAGTGTCGTCAAGAGCGGACCGCCAATTAGAATTCCCTCTTGCCGGCCAGGCCGGCTGGACTGTTTTTGAGCGCTGCCGCACGATGTCAGATAGGCGCGTGGCGCTCGTTAGGGAGGAAGGCATGACAAAGCGGAGACGCCGGCGGGGCGCGGCATCCCTCGACTTCGTGGCCGGAAATGGCCTGATCACTCGCAGAGCGTTGCTTGGAGGCGGGGTGACCTTCGTCGGTGCGCTCGGCACAGCCGGAACGACGACCGGCGCTGGCGCGGAACCCCTGGCCGACGCGCCGTGGAGCCTCGCCGTCGGCGGGATCACACCACCGGTCCAGACCGCCTCGCCATTTGAAAAAGACGTAACACGCACGCTGAGCAACCCACGCGGTGAATTCCGCACCTCGCATGCGCGCACGCCGCATCAGCTTCTAGGCGGCACGGTCACGCCTAACGGACTGCACTTTTCGATCAATCATGGCGGCGTTCCGGATATAGATCCGGCCGAGCATAAGCTCGTACTCCATGGCATGGTGCGTCGCCCGCTGGAATTTACGCTGGAGTCATTATCACGCCATCCGCTGGTCACGCGCATGGCCTTTATCGAATGCGCCGGCAATTCAGCGCCAATGTTCGCAAAGGAGCCGGTGCAAGCCACGGTGCAAATGCTCCATGGCCTGATTTCCAATGCGGAATGGACCGGCGTGCCGCTATCGGCCTTGCTCGATGAAGCCGGTATCGATCCAACGGCAAAATGGCTGGTTGCCGAGGGAGCGGATGCGCAATTCCTTGATCGCAGCGTGCCGGTCAAGAAGGCGTACGACGACGCGCTGATTGCGGTCTACCAGAACGGCGAACATCTGATGCCCGGCAACGGTTATCCGATGCGCCTGCTCCTGCCTGGATATCAAGGGAACATGAACGTCAAGTATGTGCGTCGAATCAAAGTGATCAATCAACCGGCCTACAGCTACTTCGAGACCAAGAACTATTCACAAATTCTGCCGGGCGGAAAGACCTGGCGGTTTCACTTCGTCATGGAGGTGAAGAGCTTCATCACCTATCCGTCGTTTGGCCTCAATCTCAAAGCGCCTGGCCTCTACGCGATTTCGGGCGTGGCTTATTCAGGCACTGGCAGGATCGCCAAGGTGATGGTGTCGGCCGATGGCGGCAACAGCTGGGGCGAAGCTGCTCTGCAAGGGCCGATCCACGACAAAGCGTTTACGCGCTTCGTCATGCCGTGGCGCTGGGACGGCCAGCCGGCAATCCTGCAGAGCCGCGCTTACGACGACGGCGGTAACGCACAGCCGCTGCGCGCCGAATTTGTTGCCATGCGTGGTGAGGCGACCAGGCCAGTCACGACGCCGCTGGCTTTTCCCAACCAACACTACAACAGCATCACAAGCTGGGCGGTCGACAGCAATGGGGACATCAAACATGTCTATGTCTAGGATCTTTGCGGCTGCGGTCCTTGTTTTTGCGTTCGCCGCCCGAGCGGCCACCCAAGATCTAGGTCTCGGCAAGCTGCTTAGTGAAAGCGACATTAAGCAATGGGATATCACGATCCTTCCCGACGGCACCAATCTGCCGCCGGGCAGCGGAACGGCAGCGGAAGGCGCCAAAATTTATTCCGTGAAATGTTCAGCTTGCCACGGCGACGCCGGCAAAGGCGGCGTCGCGCCCTATTATCCGGCTCTAGTAGGTGGGCAACCGCTCACCAATGGCATCGATACGGTGAAGACGATCGCCAATTACTACGCCTACGCGACGACCATCTTTGACTATACGCGTCGCGCCATGCCGTACAACATGCCACGATCGCTTAGCAACGACGAAGTCTATTCGCTGACCGCTTATATTCTTGCGCTCAATAAGTTGATCGGCGAGACCGACGTGATGGACGCGAAAACACTGCCGCAAGTGAAGATGCCGAACCGTGACAACTTCATCATGCCCTATCCGGATCACCTGTAAGCGATGCAAATGAATCCTATCGCCAGACGTCGCTTCAATTTTTTGCTGCTTTTACTGCTTACAATAACGCTTTCGCTCGCATTCATAAGCGTCAACGCACAGACGCCACAATCGCTTTCTGTGATCGCGTTCCCTGGTACAGGAAACTGGCCGATTAGACTCGCACAGGACAAGGGCTATTTTGCGCAAACCGGGCTTGAGGTCACCCTCACGCCGACTCCGAGTTCGGTTTTTCAGATCACGAGATTTGCCCAAGGTGACTTCGATATTGCGATGACGGCTGTCGACAATGTGATCGCTTATGTGGAAGGCCAAGGCGAGGTGCCGCTGCTGCAGCCGGCCGATTTCGTCGTCTTTATGGGCGGCGCCCCGAGCATTCCCAGCCTGACAACCGTGCCGGAAATCACCGACTACCAAGACCTCAAGAGCAAGACGCTGGCTGTTGACGCGATGACGACGGGATATGCATTCGTTCTGTTCGACTTATTGCGGCGTCATGGCGTGACGCGAGCCGAGTACAACGTGGAATCGCTGGGGGGAACGACAGCGCGCTGGCAGGCGATGCAGGAGCGGAAGGTTGCGGCCACCATCCTGACCTCGCCGTTTGATTTGATGGCAGCCAGAGATGGGTTTCGTGTCTTGGACTATGCGAAGGATGTTTACGGCCACTATGAGCAATCGGTGGCGACCACGCGGCGAGCTTGGGCCGCCAGCAACGGAACAAAGCTGATAGCCTTCGTTAAAGGCTACGTAGCCGCCGTCGAATGGCTTCGTAACCCGAGCAATAGAGAGGAAGCGATTACGACAATTGGCAAGTACTTTCCGCAACTCCCCGCGGATCTGGCACCAGCACTTTATGAGAATTTTGTTGGCACTCGGGGTATCGCCGCCAAGGCACAAATCGACATGGCGGGCGTCCGGAAAGTACTGGAGCTACGAAATGAATACGGCAACCCAAGGAAATCTCTGACAGACCCCGCTCGCTATTACGACCCTCAATATTACGAGGCCGCAATGCACTAAGCGTCGCAGCTGTCTGCTCAAGCAGAAGCCGAGCACGAGAGGTTTCGGTCAAGGATATCCGGGAAAAGTGCCAAACGAGCCAAAACCCCAAGCACTGCGCCAGGTGTCCTTAGGCCAGTTTTTTGGCCGCAAGGGAATCTCCTCATGCCAGGGTCGCGGTTCCCAGTAGCCGAGCGCTTCATCTTTCATCATGTCCATTTCGCAGAACATCTCGACCCGTATATCGTCAGCGTTGCGATGATAGGCAGCGATATTGTGGCCGACGATATGGCGCAATGGTCCCCAAACAAGCGGGATATTATTTTTGGCCAGGACCTCACAAGCGCGCTGCAGTTCACCCCAGTCTTTCACCTCAAAGGCAATGTGATGCAGCGCTGGGGTTTCGTAGCGCACAAAGTTCACGGTGTGGTGGTCAACGCCGCAGCGCATGAAGACGAAATGGTCACCTATCCAGTCCGAAGTGCGAAAGCCTAGAACCTCGCCGTAGAACGCGACATGGGTTTGCACGTCACGCACGCGATGGGCAACGTGACCGAACTTGACCGGGCTGATTCCCGCATCGGATTTGTCATGGGCATGGAAACGACACTGGGCGAACACCTCGATTTGCAGCTCAATAGGGTCGCGAAACACAATGGCCTCGGCGACGCCTGGCGTAATGTCGGTCCGCCGCTCGTTGTGCACGCCTTTGCGATGCAGTGCTGCTGCAAGCTCGCCGAGGTCACTGTCCGGCGAAATCTGGAACGCGATCCGGTTAAGATGGGGGGCGGAGCCGCGCTCAAGAGTGATTGCCTCCAACCCAAGTTTGGTGGCGAGAACAACTTGATCGGAGCTACGGTCGATGATTTGCAGCCCAATCACACGCGTCCAGTAATCGACCTGCCTTTCGATGTCCGGCGTGACCAGACTGGCGTAGCCGAGCCGATGCACTTTCACCATCACACGTTTCCTTGACCCACGCGTCGCTCAATACACCAAACTGATGCCTTAAGATTGCTCATTCGATCTTCACATGCGCCGCCCTGATGACCTCACCCCATTTGAGGGAGTCTTTGCGTAAGTAATCGGCAAAGGCATCGGGTGGTCCGGGGATTGGCTGCACGGCGAAAGGCTCAAGATACTTGGTCTGGAATTCCGGATCGCTGACAATTCTTTGTACGTCGCCATTGACCTTCCCTACAATTTCGGCAGGCGTATCCGCTGCGGCAAACAGCCCGAAGGATACGCTCGCTTCGTATCCTGGCACGGTCTCGGCAATCGTCGGCACGGTGGGGAACTGCGGCACGCGCTTGTCGCTGCCGAAAGCCAGCATTTTGAGCTTGCCAGCTTGTACTGAGCTCAGCGCCACGGACGGACCCATGATGACAGTGTTGATATGTCCAGCAATTACATCACTGAGCGCCGGCGCCGCACCGCGATAGTGCACTGCCGTCATCTTCGTGCCGGTGAGATTCTCCAGTTCAAGGCCGGCGATGTGCAGCGCCGTGCCGACGCCGGCGGTCCCATAAGTCATCTCGCCCGGCTTTTTCTTGGCGAGCGCAATCAAATCACCAACCGTGTTCACCGGCACCGAAGGATTCACCAACAGCGCCGTCGGGATCGTTCCATAGCCGGCAACGGGAATGAAGTCCCGCTGCGCATCGTAGATGAGCTTATTTTTGGAGTAGAGATGCGGTTGCGTGGTGTAAAAGCCGGTTTCTGAAGCGAGCAGTATGTAGCCGTCGTGCTCGGCGCGCAGCACGAACTCGGCTGCGATCGCGTAGCCCGCACCGCCGCGGTTTTCGACGATCACGCTCTGCTTCCACGTCTCTGACAACCGCTGTGCGACGGCTCGAGTCAGGGTGTCGGTCAAGGCGCCGGCGGCCGATGTGACGACGATGGTTACGTTGCGATCGGGGAACCTCCCTGCCAGCGCGACGGGACTGGCGAACAGGCAGGCAAGCAAAAAAGCGCGGCTAAGCACGGCACGCATCGCTCACTCCCGGTCTGTTTGGCACACAATCATAACTGATGTGCCGGCAATTGAGCCACGTCGCGGATATGGCTATCAGACTGGACGTGTATTCGACGACCCGGAAGCGGCCTCGAGACAATCACAAATGAAAGCGATCATTCTCCGCGACTACGGCCCGCCCGACGTTTTGCGCTATGAGGACTGGCCCGATCCGGCCCCGCGCAGCGGCGAGATCTGCATCAAGGTGCATGCGGCGACCGTCAATCGCGTGCTCGATGTCAGCCTGCGCGCCGGCAAGGAAATGGCACGCGGCCCTGCGCTGCCACTCATTCCTGGGGTCGATTGCGCCGGCATCGTCGACGCCGTCGGTCCGCAGGTTACCCGGTGGAAGCTCGGCGACCGTGTTGCCGCGGCAGGCGTCATGCCGCTCGAGCCTTGTGCCGAGGACGGCAAAGGCTATAGCGGGCCGACCGGGATGATGGGTGTCAAGCGGCCCGGCGGCTTCGCCGAGCGCGTTGCCGTCCCAGCCTGCGCGGGCGTTGCCGTCCCAGAGGGGCTTAATTTTCATCGCGCCGCGGTGGTGCTGCGACACGTCCCGACGGCCTGGAATCTGCTGGTGCATGTCGCGGCGCTCAAGGCCGACGAGACCGTGCTGATCATGGGCGCTGGTGGCAATCTCGGCACCGTCGGCATCCAGGTAGCCAAAAACGTGATTGGTGCGCGCGTAATTGCTGCGGCCGGTTCGGACGATCGTGTCGCGCTTGGCCAAAAGCTCGGCGCCGATTTCGCCATCAATTACACGAAGCAAAATCTCCTCGCCGAGGTAATGAAAATCACCGATGGCAAGGGCATTAACGTACTCTACGACAATATCGCCAATCCGCAGGTGCTGCCGCAGGCGTTCCGGGCGATCGGCATGCACGGTCGACTGGTGACGACGGGCGCGCATGCCGGACCGAATGTGTCGATCGATTTCTCGCATCTGTATCACAAGCGCATCACGATTAAGGGCATGCCCGGTTATCGGTCGTTGGATCTGCCAGATTGCATGGCCGCTGCAGCTAACGGCAAAGTCGTCCCGCAAATCGCGCGCGTCTTGCCGTTATCACGCGCCGCCGAAGCGCATCGCTTGGTCGAGAGCAACGACAGCCAAGGTAAAATCGTGCTCGACCCGACCATGGGCTGATGAGCAGGCCAAATCATCGACCGGCTTGGTCGCCCTGACGTTCGCATCCGTTGTTATTCGATTTTTATCCCTACTTCGGCAATGAGCTTGGCCCACTTCGCGCGCTCCGCTTTGACAAAAGCGGCGAAGTCTTTCGGCGGCCCGGTCATCGACTCGAACATCTGCGGATCGAGAAAACGCTCCCGGAAGGCCGGATCGCTGAAGATGCGGATCACCTCTTTGTCGATCTTCATTACCACGCCGTCAGGCGTGCCGGCCGGGGCGAACAGGCCGAACCAGGCGGTCGCCTGGTAGTCGGGCAAACCACTTTCAGTAATGGTGGGAATTTCGGAAGCGAGCGGCATGCGTTTCGGAGCGCCGACGCCAAGCATTTTGATCTGTCCGGCGCGGTAGGCCGGCAATCCTAAAGAGACGCTCACGATCATGGTATTAATCGAGCCGGCGATAAGATCGTTGAGCGCCGGCGACGCACCGCGGTAATGCACCGGGGTCAGTTTGATGCCGGCCATATTGGCGAATAGCGCACCGTTCATGTGCAGCGCGGTGCCGACTCCGGCGGTGCCGTAGGTCAGCTGCTCAGGTTGCTGTTTGGCAAACGCGATCAGTTCGGCGGCGTTGTTGACCGGCAATGACTTCGCGGCGAGCAACGACTGATAGATGCGCACCAGGCCGGTGATCGGCGCGAAGTCCCTTTCCGTGTCGTACGGGACCTTGTCCTTAGGGATTAGCGTTGGGTTGACGGCGAATGTGCCGGATTCGCCAACCAGGAGCGTATAGCCGTCGGCGGTTGCCCTGGCGACCGCTTGCGCACCAATAATGTGCGCCGCGCCGCCTTTGTTCTCGACGATCACCGGCTGGCCCCAGGCCTTGGTCAATTCCTGCGCTAGGGCCCGGCCGGTGACATCGGTGACCCCGCCTGGCGCGGAGGTAACGATCAGCGTGATCGCTCGGCTGGGATAGGACTGTGCCATGGCGCTGCCGGCCATGCATGCGCAAGAGATGAGAGTGGCGAACCATGTCTTCATCGCAGCCCATTATGACCGATCGAGATTGATATTCTTTGTCTTCATCCCGTGTTACGCCCGCTTCGACTTTGCTTGCACCGATAGCTTCAAGAGAGCCTGTGCATTGTCGGCGAATATTTGCTTGCGTTCTGCAACCGAAAGCTCCAGCGCCTCAATCGCCTCGATGGTATTGCGGATGAGGCCACGCCCACCTTCGGCATCAAAAGGAGCATCGGTGGCAAATAAGCAGGATTGCGTACCAAAGAATGCATGGCCGCAGTGCGTTGCCGCGCGCACACCATTGAGTGCAGTGTCAGCATAAAGCATTCTAAAATAATCAATGGGTGGTTTTTCCAGTCCGCGTTCATCGGCGAGCGGATTGCGTTCCGGCGTGCCATAGAAAATCTGGCGAAAACCCAGGGTGATCTTGCCAGAAAAGTACGGGATCATACCGCCCATGTGGTGGGTGATAATCTTTAGATTAGGCAATTCGTCAAAGATTCCGGAGTAGATTAGTCGCGTCATGCAGGCCGTGGTCTCGTACGGCCAGCCGAACATGAACCAGATTTCGTCCTCGGAGCTCTGCTCGCTCGCGTAATCGGGAAAATTGGGGCCGCGCATGGGATGCACCCACACGGCAAGATCGTGTTCTGCCATGCGCTTGAATATTGGCCTAAATTCCTGACCGCTAAGCGGTTTGCCCGCGACATTAGTAAAGACTTGGACACCGCGAGCGCCAAGCTTCCCGACAGCGCGATCAATCTCAGCAAGCGTCGCGTCGATGTTATTCATTGGCAGCGCTGCAACGAAGGCGGGAAAATGTTGAGGATGTTTCGTGCACAGCTCAGCGAGTGCATCGTTGGCCACGCGCGCGAGCTCAGGCGTAACGTCCGGTGAGCCGATCAATTCGAGTGGGGGGTTGGCCAACGACGGTACCTGTTGCATTTCATCGAACTCATCGATTAGGCGAAGCCGTGCGTCGACATCGACCAACGTTTTTATCCTTGGGAAGGCATCAAGCACCGCATGTCCCGGAATAAATGTAGGCAGCCGGTCGAAATATTGTTTCGGCATGAAGTGATTGAAAATATCGATTTTCATAGGGAGGGCCTTCATACTCGGCGCCACTGCGGCTGCTTTCGTAGTGGCTCTATCGTGAGAGCGGTGCGCAAAGGTCTGGCGCCCGCAGTGGGCACCAGAGCTTCGCATTGTTCGACGAGCTAGCTACGCCACCGCGGGCTTTGCTTGTGTGATTTCCTCAAGCACCCGTCCCTTGGTTTCGATGCCAATAAGAATGAGCGCGACCGACGCGATCAGGAAGCTGAGGGCAAACATGTAGAGCGTGTATTTACCCCACCCGTAGGCGATCATTAAGCCGACCACTGTGGGCACCAGAAACGATCCGATGCGTCCGATTCCAAAAAACCACCCCACTGCTGTCGCGCGGATATGGGTCGGGTGAAGCTCTCCAACGTACACACCGGTCGATCCATAGACGCCGGGATTGACCCAGCCGACAAAAAAGGCAGCTGCGAAAGTCGTCAGGCCCGTCGACATTGCAAACCACAGGTGGAAGAACGCGCCGACAAAATAATAAAGAAACAATACTGGACGTCGCCCATAGCGGTCGATCAGAAAACTACAGGCCGTATAGCCGAGGACGCCACCGATCGCCTGCACCAGTTGATAAGCGATCGCTTGCGTCAGGGGGATACCTTGCTGCGTCAAAATTGTCGGCAGCATAAAAAGAATGCCGTTCGACGACCAGAAAAATCCGAATGACACAATCCAGATCAGGACCGTCCGCAACGCTCGCCCCTCTGTGAACAATTCGAGTACCGTGATTCCGGTCTTTACAGCCAGCTCTGGACGAACCTGCGGCATTGACTGCAATTCGCCGGCGGTTCGCTGGCGACCGAGTGCCTCTGTCTCGATGTGAGCGACGGTCTGTTCAGCCTCCCTTACCCGACCTTTGCTCAGGAGAAAGCGTACTGATTCCGGCATGTAGCGACGCACGAAAAACAGCAATATCGCGGGAACAATCCCGACCGCGAACAATGCGCGCCACCCAAACGTCGGCAGAATGCTGAGACTTAGAACCGCGGCCACGATCAGCCCGACCGGAAAAGCAGTGAGAAGATTTCCAGCCATCGCGCCACGGATGCGGCTCGGACTAAATTCTGCGCCGAGCGTTGCCGTCACGGGCACTTCGCCGCCCAAGCCAAAATTCGAAAGGAAACGAAACACTGCGAGCGACGCAATATTCCAAGAGGCCGCAACAAGACCTGTAAACAAAGCGAAAATGCCAATGGTTGCCGAGAATGAGGTGCGACGCCCGACGTAGTCGGAAACTGTGCCCCAAAACAACGCCCCAGCAAACGCACCGATCAAACCGACCGTTGCCAAGAGTCCGGATTGCGCTGGCCCGAGGCCAAATTCGCGCGCGATCGGCGGCAGCGCGGCGCCAAACAAGGCAAAGTCGGCGGCATCAAACATGACTCCTAAAAAGCCAAGGATAAAAAAATCTCGATGCCATTTCGAAAATGGCAAGGTTTCGAGCCGCGCGACCAGTTCGGCTGATTTTGCCTCGTCAACTTTCATCCTATCCTCCCCGAAGACCGTTTCTTCTCGGTATTTTGAACTTGGCGACAATGGCAGAAGTGGCAATGGGCCGAAAGATCACCCGGTCGGCGTCGGTCGACCCTCCCGGCGGGCGGACCGATGTCCGCGGGTCAAAACCGTACGTGCTGCCACTCTTAGGATGTCCGCTTTGGGTCAAAAGCCGACATCGGAGCATGTTCGGGTGACGTCTGCTTTACCCCCGAAAGCGGACATGGTTCGACACGGTTGTGAGGTCCGCTTTGTGCCAAAAGCAGACATCGGCCAGCTTCCGACTGGCCGTTCCGCGCCGAGCCCTTACGCGGTCTGGTATTCCGCCATTGCAATCACGGCGCGGGTGAGCGTGCTGTTGGGCTGCCGCAGCTCATCCAGAATCGTGAAGTGATTGGTGTTGGCGATCGGTATCAAGTCACCTGGGACATGCCCTTGCGACCGGTAGGCATGGTAATCGCGGCTGCTCGCGATCATAGCCGGCAACTCGCCGGTGCCGTAGGCGATACCCAGCGGTTTGTTGACGATCGAGCGCCGCATAGGCGAGAGGTTCTGGATTTCCTTCTCGCTCAGTTTCACCTTGTCGTTGACATGCGGGGAGTCGCGCAGCGCTCCGAGGTCGAACACGCCCGAGATCGCCAGCCCCGCCGCCACCTTGGGATGATCGAGAATGAATGAGGTCAGATGCCCGCCTGCGGACCAGCCGGTGACGATGATCGGCCCCTGGATGCCGTGCTCGCTGGCCTTGGCGTTGAGCCAGTCGAAGGCGCTCTTCAGTTCGTTGGTGATCTGCGTCAGGGTCGCCTCCGGCGCCAACGTGTAGCCGCACAGAGCCGCCGACCAACCACGGGCCAACGGACCCTCAGAGAGGCAAGCGAAGATTTCCTTGCTGCCGCGCTGCCAATAGCCACCGTGGATGTGAACGAAACATGGCGCCTTCGGATCATTCGCAGGATATAAGTCCCACTTGTTGCGCTCCCCGTTTCCATAAGCCAAGTCGAGGTGCTTTGAGCGCTGCTGGCGCAGCGTCTGCGAAGCTGCAGCCCACGCTTCGGTTTTCTTGCGCGCGTTCTCGGGGCCCACATGTTCGACATTGTTGTATGCGAGGTTGCGGGCCTCTAGCGACATGGTGATCCAGTCCATGATCGGACATTCCTTCGCGCCAAGAGTAGTTGGTGTTGCAATGCCGGCGAGCGACGGTCACTGCCATTAAGGTACGACGATCAAGCGCCGTCATATGAACCTCCCTGATCAGGGGTTCGTATCGGCGCAAACTAGCACACCGCCCGGGTCGGAGCTGCCGATGCCCGCTTCGGATCAATGAGGTTGGTTGAATGTCCGCTTTACCCCCAATAGCGGACATCGGAACTCAGTCGTGGAATGTCCGCTTTGTGCCAATGACGGACATCGGCGAACGCCGCGGCGGCGTTCACCATGCACGCACCGGCTTCGGCATTAGGCGGCGCAAGAGGAAGTGCACCGGCACATATAGCAAGGCC
>Ga0209465_10001168_pt1 | contig 11814 bp, 12 predicted proteins | sample PanSoiPlot1MoBio_FD_188321 | JGI IMG/M metagenome (GOLD analysis project Ga0209465, IMG submission 188321) | Tropical forest soil microbial communities from Panama analyzed to predict greenhouse gas emissions - Panama Soil Plot 1 MoBio (SPAdes)... | ecosystem: Environmental > Terrestrial > Soil...
GAAGTCCGGGTTCTTCGGCGGCAGCTGAGTGAGTACGGCATGTTCGGCCGGCTCGTCGGCAACAGCGCCGAGATGCGGAAGATCTATCACGTCATCGAGCAGGCCGCGCCGACCAATGCCTCGGTGCTTATCAGCGGCGAGTCCGGCACGGGCAAGGAACTGGTTGCGCAGACGATACATCAGCTGAGCGCGCGCGCCAGCGCGACATATGTTCCCATCAACTGCGTCGCAATCCCCGACATGCTGCTTGAGAGTGAGCTGTTCGGCCACGAGAGGGGCGCGTTCACGGGCGCCGTCGAACGCCGTCCGGGCTGCTTCGAAATCGCCGATCACGGCACGCTCTTTCTCGACGAGATCGCCGAGATGACGCCGCCGACGCAGGTGAAGCTGCTGCGGGTCCTGCAGGAGCGGACATTCAGACGCCTGGGCGGCCGGATGGAGCAGGCTGTCGACGTCCGCATCATCGCGGCCACGAACGTCGACCCGCAGAACGCCGTCAAGGAAGGCAAGCTGCGAGAGGACCTCTATTACCGGCTCAACGTGTTCGAAGTCAACCTGCCGCCGCTGCGGGAACGCAAGGGCGACCTGCCGCTGCTCATCGAGCACTTCGTCAACGAGTACAACGCGCGGCACGGCCGCTCCGTCGCCGCCCTCGAGCCGCGGGCGATGGATCTGCTATGCGCGTACCCATGGCCGGGCAACGTGCGTGAACTCCGCAATGTGATCGAGCGCGCCACGATCGTCGCAAACGGTCACTTCATCACGATCGACGATCTGCCACGCCTCTCGGACATTTCACGGACGGCACCCTTGTCCGCGGCGGCCCGTGGCCTCGCACCCGGCCTCACCGTCGCCGAAGCGGAACAACAGCTCATCGAGATCACGCTTCTTCATACCCATGGCAACAAGACCCGGGCGGCCGAGCTGCTCGGCATCAGCCTCAAGACGCTGCACAACAAACTGAGCCGCGCCAAAGATGACGAGAGCGCAATGACCACGTGACGGGCAGCGTCCAACGCAGGAAGGGGGACTCGTGGGTGACGTAGTCTACGCAGCGACACAATTCCGGGCGCAACCCATCCGTGAGGCGTCAAGACAGAGGCGAACGACCGTCCTTCTCGTCGATCCCGATCCGGCCACGCTCGCCGCAATGGAGCAGGCGTTGCGGGACGAAGGGTTCGTCACGGCCACCGCGTTCGACGAAGCTGGCGCCGTTGCGGCGGCGCAGCGGCCCGGGACGCTGGGCCTGCTCGTCGCATCCACCGATGCCATTGGGATGCAGGCCGTCGGGCTCGCCGACGCGGTGCGACGGTTCCACCCTGCTTTACAGGTGCTTTACACGGTGACGTCAGAAGATGAGCTGCTCATGGAAGGGCTCGCGCTTTCAGGGGATGACGACGTGCTCGAAAAGCCCTTCAGTGGGAGCGAGTTGGTAGAAGCGGTGTCATCCCTCCTGCGATAGGGAGCGCGGCTTCACACGCCGCGCTTCCCCATCTGCCGTCAAGCCTCCGCTTCGTGTTCCGTCGGTTGCCGATCCGGTTCCTGACGATCCATGTGCCGGTGGCTGGCCGCGCCGCCTTTACGCCCCGCTTCGCGGGCTTCGTCCACGGTCCATTCGTGCGCATGGCCCTTCTCGTGAGCCGCCTTGCCGCCTTTGCTTGCGATGCTTCGCTGTTTTTCCGGATCCATCGATGCGAATCCGCGTCCTCGTTTCTCCACAATACCTCCTCAGGAACGCCCGTGAGAATCGTGATGCAGGAACAGCGCCAGATAGCGACGGACGTTGCTGGTGATCAGAAAGTGCTCTCGTACGTGCTCGTGTCCCTGTTCTCCGAGCTTTTGAGCCAGCGAGGGGTGTGAAAGGAGGAACCGAATCTGGTAAGCCGTGCCCTCCACTGAGTGCGCGAGCAACCCAGTGTGTTTGTGAATGACCTGCGCTGGGATCCCGCCGACCGCTGATGCCACCACCGGCTTCTTCTTCCACAGCGCTTCGGCCACCGTAAGCCCGAACCCCTCGCGCAAGCTCTTCTGTATGACGATTGTCGAAAGCCGTTGCAGCGCGTTGATCTCGATGGCGCTCCACGGCGGCAGATCGAGGACGTGCACATCGGGATCGCTGGCCGCGGCCTCGCGCACCTCCGCGAGCACCTGCGCGCCTTCGGGGTCGTCCGTCGCGCTTCCACCCGCCAGTACCAGCTGACAATCCGCATATCGCTTCACGACCTGGTAGGCCCGGATGACGCCCACTGGATCCTTCAGGCGATCGAAGCGCGAGACCTGCGTCAGCACCGGCCGATCGGTGTCGATGCCGAACCGCTCCGCAACCTGCTGCACCACGTCGGGCGCGAGGTCGCGGTTCTTATCGGACAGCGGATCGATACAGGGGAAAAAGAGGTACTGAGGGATCGGCAGCCGGCGCGAGAACTCCGGCGACGAGAACAACGCGCCGTCGTAGCGGCAGGCGTAGGGCCGCATGAAGTCCCACACCCGCTGGTTCGGGTGCGACAGGTCGATGTGGCAGCGCCAGATCCAGTGGTTCTTCCCCGCCGGACGCGCGTCGATGAGGGCGATCGGCTGCGGATCGTGAATGACGGTGAATTCGGCGTCAAACGAAAGCCGCTGGCGGTTCTGGGCCGTGTAGGCCAGAAACGTCTCGAAGTCCTGCGGTCGCGACTCGAATGGCCCGCCGTGCAGCGCGTTGTGGAAGGCCTTCGTGATCTCGAAGAAGTCGTTGCCGCCGGTGATGACGTCCCACCGGGGGGTCACGCCCAGTTCCTGCATGAGCGGGACGAGACGGTTCAGGATCTCGGCGACACCGCCCCCGACGGCCGTCGAATTCACCATCTGCACGGTCCGTCCCCCAAGCCGGCGGGCCAGGACGCGCAGATCGTCGATTTCCTGGACGCCGAGAATCGCCACGTAGTCATCCAGCTGCATCAGCCGGGAGGCGCTCGGCGCAGAAGCCGTCATGCGGCCAGCTCCCGATCGATGAGTCTCAGCAGACACGCTTTCGCGCCGTCAATCGTGTCGGTTGTGATGTCGATGCGCTCGGTCAGAAGCGCCAGGCGCTCGAGGCCCAGCGCATCCTTGAACCATACAGAGAAATCGTTCGACTGCAGGTGCAGCCGCAGCCGTGACACGAGAAAGTGGAAGTGGAATGCGCCGTGCCCCATCCGCTCGACATAGTGCCGGAACTCGGCGAGCGTCCAGGCTTGCCAGCCAAGCGGCACGAGCACCTCGGCGCTCGAACAGAAGTAAAAAGGTTCGAATGCCTCGGCGGCGGCGGTCTTCGGATACACACGCAGAAATTCGTCGACCGTGCGGATCAAGTCCTGGCGCAGCCGCTTGAGATCGACGTAGCCGCGGACGTCGAGCGCGCCGAGCTGCTCCGCGAGGCGCGGCCGGTTGAGCGAGGCCAGCACCCACTGGGCCAGGTCGTTCGAGAAGCCCTCGGTGAGAAAGTGGTAGCGCCCGAGGCTGTGGAAGGTGTGATAGAAAATCGACGCATCGCTGCAGTGCTCGAGCCCGTCGCGCAGCTCGCCGAGGTTCTGAGCCTGCTGCTTGTCGATGATGGTGAGGTACTCTGCGGTGAAGAACTCAAACGGGCGAATCGCCCGGTTCACCGAAGCGCTCCTTCCAGACGCTCGATGAACCCGCGCACTTCCGCGGGATTTGCCAGCCAGTAGCGTGCGCGTGTGGGCCGATTGCTGCAGCCGACCCTCACGGTGATGCCGCGATCGAGGACCGCGAACGCGGGTTCGTCCGTTGTGTCGTCGCCGATGTAAATCGGCAGAAAGGGCGTGCGCCAGCGCTGAACGGCCTGGCGGATGGCAACCCCCTTGCCGGCAATCTGCGTAGGCAGCACTTCCCACACCTGTGAGCCCGGCAGGACGTGCAGGTGGGAGCACGCGTGGAGCGTACGGACCAGCAGCTCGTGCGCCTGCCGCCGCGCGCGGGAGGACGCGCCTCGCGTGTGAACCGAGAGGCTCATGCGCTTGTCCTCGAGGCGGACGCCCCGATGGTCGCGGAGGCCGGCGACGAGGCTTGCGCGCACACGCGACAGCTCCCAGACCGCCGCGCGGGACAGTCGTCGCACCGGCCCCCGCTCCCAACCGTACAACCCCCAGTACTGAACCCGCGGCAGCTGCACATACTGACGGAGCACTCGCCGCCGCCGACCGCTGACAATCACCGCCGTGACCAGACGATGGTTGGAGATGCGATCGAGTACCTGGCGGGTCCTGTGGCTCAGGGTGACGCCCTCCGGTGATCGCCTGATCGCCACGAGGGTTCCATCGAAATCGAGAAACAGACCGACCGCACGCGCGCGGCCGACACGTCCCGCGATCTCGTTCCAACGATCGAAGAGATGGTCGGGCATCCCTAGTGCACCGTCGTCAGAACCGGGCCGGGAACCCGATCGTGAGCTTCGACGCGGACCTCCGCCACTTCAGAAATCAGATCTGCCGCCCATCGGTAGACGTTGTGGGTCCTGACCTCGCGACGCATGTGCCGCATGCGGATCTGACGCTCCTCTTCCGGCATCTCGAGCGCGAACCGGATGGCCTCGGCCAGCTGTTCGGTGTCGTACGGGTTGACACGCACGGCATCGCGCAGTTCGCGGCTCGCGCCCGTGAACTGACTCAGCACCAGCACCCCATCGTCGTCATCCCGGCTGGCCACGAATTCCTTGGCTACCAAGTTCATGCCGTCGTGCAGCGAGGTGACGAGGCAGAGGTGAGCCGCCCGATAGAGCGCGGTGATCTGCCGGTGGTTCTGGGTCTGCTCCAGCAGCTGAATCGGCCGCCACCCGGCGGCGGCAAAACGACGGTTGATGCGATCGGCTTCGGCCTGAACATCGACCAACAGGTCCTGATAGCGCTTGATACGCGTCCGGCTCGGCGCCCCGATCTGCACGAACGTGAAGCGACCGCAGTAGTCGGGGTACTTGTCGAGAAACCGTTCGATGCCGAGGAACCGTTCGAGGATGCCCTTGGTGTAATCGACTCGATCGACGCCGACGCCTACGAAGTCGGCGGTCATGAACCCGAGCCTGTCGGCACCCGTCCGACCGTGCCCGGAAGCCCGATCGGCGGCCTCCTCGGACGGCGACTCGAAAGCCACGCTGATCGGATGCGGGCGCACGCAAGTCGTATGCTCCCGCCGCCGCACCGCGAGCCTGTCCCACTCGATTCGACATTCGAAGGCGCGATCGACCGTCTCCAGAAAGTTCTGGCAGTGCGCCTGGATGTGGAAGCCGATGATGTCGGCGCCAAGCATGCCGTCCAGCAACTCCTGCTGCCACGGGCAGATTTCGAAGGCCTCCGGGTTCGGCCAGGGGATATGCCAGAACATCGAAACGCGGGCGTCAGGCCGCGCTTCCTTGATGAGCCGGGGCAAGAGGGCGAAGTGGTAATCCTGGACGAGGACCACAGGACGCTCGACCTCGTGCATCTCGTCAAGCACGGCGTCGGCGAACTTGCGGTTCACCTGCCGGTAGTGTTCCCAGTCGTTGACGCGAAAGATCGGCCGGGTGTGCGCGATGTGGCAGAGCGGCCAGAGCCCCTCGTTCGCGAAGCCGAAGTAGTAGCCCTCTTCTTCCTCCGGGGTCAGCCACACGCGGCGCAGCGTGTAGCGGCCGCGATCCGGCGGCACACGAACCCGCCCCCTGAGGTCGACTACCTCGTGATCGGCGTCGCCAGACGCGTTCGCGACCCAGGTGCCGTCGCACGCCTGGAGCACGGGCTCGAGCGCCGTTACGACGCCGCTCGCCGGCACCAGCGCTTCGATGTTCCGGCCGCGGCGCACGTGCTCGTACGGCTCGCGATTGGAGACGACAATGAGCCGCGTGCCACGCAGGCGTTCCTGCATGCCGACGCGCAGCTTCTCTGGCGTCCACAGCGAATCAGCCGTCTCGCGCAGGCGCGCTTCGGCTTCCGCGCTGGCTTTGGCCGAGGCGAGACTCTGCGCCAGGCTCGCCGCCTCGGACGAAATCGGATCGAGCAGGCTTCCCGGCTGACCTTCGGCGCGTGGCGAGACACGCCCGAACCGCAGATCGCGCATCCAGCGGGCCGTCCGGGCAATCGGCGCGAGCACGGCCGACTGCATCACGAAGTAGGTGATGACGATGATCAGGAGGACCTGCGGGACCACGAAGATCAGGGCGTTGCGCCACACACGACCTGCGGTGCCGGCCATCATGCTGGCGTCGAGGAACACGGTCAGCAACGCCGCGGAAGACGGCACATCGCTCTGGAGGGGCGTGGTGTAGGCAAAGAGGGGGCGTCCGCCGAGCGATACGAACTCGCTGCAGCCCTGGGGCACGACGCATCCCGCCCCAACGGACGGGTGACCGCCGGTGGCGGCGCTGATGGCGGCGCTGACGGCGATCGGGTTCATGTTGGCGTCGTACACCGCGACGCCACCGAGGCCCTGCCGCGCCACGATGCGCTCGAAGGTGGTGGCGAGCGCCTTGACCGAGTTGCCGCGGAGGGCCGGCTCGGCCGCTTCGCGCAAGCGGTCGGCCACGATCTCCGCGCGCTGCTGCAGCTCGACCTGCAGCGCAAACCGCTCGGCGCGCACTTCGCTCCACGCCGCCACGACAACGACGAGCGTAACGCCGCTGACCAGCAGCGCGATCAACCTGAAGCTGAGAGTCATGTACAAACAGCGGGGCGGGCGCTATCGTCCCGCCCCGCTGGCATCGACCCGAAGGCCGGATGCTCTAGGCGAGCACCCTGATCACGACGCGCCGGTTCTGCGCGCGACCTTCTTTGGTCTTGTTGGACGCCACGGGCTTCTCGCTCCCGTAGCTGATGACGTTCATCTTGTGCAGCGGAATCTGATGCTGCTCGAAGAGGTAACGCTTCACGACCTCGGCGCGCTCCATGCCGATCTTCTCGTTGATTTCCTTGCCGCCGACGTTGTCGGTGTGGCCCTCGATCTCGATGAAGGCGCCGTTCGGATCGGCCTTGAGCTTGTTGATCATCTCGTCGATCTTGGCCTTCGCTTCATCCGGCAGATCGGTCTTGCCGAACTTGAACTGGCCTTCGTCCTCGCTGATGACCACCGTGTAGACGATCCGCTTCGACGCCTTGTCGAGCGCATCGGTTCGCGCGCCGACTTCGGTCGCCCGGGCGCCGGCGGTCCTGGCGTCGTTGCCGGCCGTGTTGGCGGCCTGCTGCGCTGCATCGGCCGCGCCCTGCGCCGCCTGTGCCTTCGTGTTCACGTCGTTGATCGCGCCTTCGTTCTTCCGCGTCCGTTCCTGGGTTTCCTCGACGGACTGCGTCAGGTTGTCGACCTTGCCGTTGACCTCCCCTACGCTGTTTCTGACGAACTTCTTGGTGGCGCACGCCGGCAGCCCGATCGCAACCACGCCGGCAAGCGTCAGTGTAGACATCCATTTCGACATACCGTTCCTCCTCAACAACATAACTGGTTATGACTGGCCGCTGGCTTTTGGTCCCGCGACGTACCCGCTGCGTGTTCGTACCACGTACTTCGCCTCACGCACGCGGACTGTCAGCGGATGCCAGCCTGCGGGCGTGCCCGATTCAAACGACAAGACGTACTGATAACGGAGCTCCGACACGATTTGTCGCACCGCGGCGTCGGATTCCGCGCGTGTGCTGCCCTGAAACAACGCGCCGCCCGTCCACTGCGACAGGTTCTCGAGCGTGCCGGCGGGTCGCGTCGCCGATCGGTCGCCGGCCACCGCTTCCTCCTCGGCGCGATCGTGCGCCGACGTCACGACGATCGTATAGACGGGCATGTCTACAGAGCTGACGACGGCCGACGCCCCCGCCGCCGTCGATCGGCTGCGGTTGTCGAGGCCATCCGTCACCACGACCACGGCGCGCCTGGACGCACCCTGCGTCGCCAGCGTCCGTCCCGCCTGGACGACCGCGTCGTACAACGCCGTCGATCCCCACGGGTGCACCTTGTGAAGCCCGCCCACGACGTCAGACGGCGTCGTCGTGTACGGCTGCACCTCATGCAGTTCGTCGTCAAACGTCAGCAGGGCGATCTGGTCCCGGCCTGCCTCCAACTCCGCCGCCAGCCTCGTGATCGCCTCCCGCGCGTTCGCCCATTTGGGTTCGATCTGCATGCTGCCGCTCGTATCGAGCAGCACCGCCAGGCTCACCGGCGCCGGCTCCGATCGGAAATCCGCGAGGCTTCGCACGCGGCCAGCGTCCACCAATTCAAAATCCTGGCGCGTGAGGCCCGTCACTGGCCGGCCGTCGCGATTTTTGACGACTACACTAACCGTCACGAGATCAACGCCCGCTTTGAACGTCGGCGGCGAGGCTGCCGGCTGCTGCGGCGGCGCTGTGCGGGCGTAAGCCAGTCCGGCGAACATCGCCAGAATTACCGGAACGCCGAGGGCACGCCGCGTCACGGCGGGGGATCTCTTCAACTCTCTTGCCATCGAGGATCCCCAAATAAATCGGCCGTATTTCGCGTGGCGCGTGCTTGCGGAATCGCTGAGCCCGGCACGGGCCCCGGGCTGGTGTGTTGTTACCGTGTAATTTTGGCGGTATCGACGGCTCGCTCAGCGGGACCCTGTCTAAATCACGCCGTACGTAGACTCCCACTGATGTGTCCAGCGGAGCCCAAGCGATGGCATCTCAGTGGATTCACTGGGAGAAATAAGTGTCAGCGGGACCCCTTGGGCGCCGGCGCCGGGATGCGCTCGCTGCCTGGCTGCGGATCGTCCTCACCGTGATCGTCCGGATTTGGATCGGTCGACAGCGGATCGCTCGCCGGAAACGACTCCTCCAGGGTTTCATCGAGCGCTCTCTCACGGTTCCGCCGCTCTTCTTCGCGTTCGAGCTCGCTTCTTGATGGTTGCGTCATGGCGGTTCCTCGTCTCATCTAATTGTGCACGAACCAGTCCGCGACTCTCCATTGCTCCGACCTCGAGCTGGAAAACTCGAGCCTGGAAGCGAGGTTGGTTGAACGCGACTCGTTCAAAGGACATGGCAGCAGTCCGGTCAGACGAAAAAGCTCATCGGCCTGCCGCAGGAGAGCGAGGACGCGCGTGTCAAAAACGCCGCGACTGGGCTTCGCGCCGATTCTCACGATGACACCGCCGCCGCGAGTGTCTCGCGACGGCGATTGAGTGGGCGCGAAGAAAGCTACGGCGTCAGCGTCCGTCGTCCGGAGATGAAGTGAATCAGCAACAGGACGATGCCGGCCCCGCTCAGGCGGAGCAGCCTGGATTCGCTGGCGCTGCCGCCAGGGAGGACCAGCACGCCGAACGCAAGGCTGCCGAAGGCCAGCGCAAAGCCGAGGAAGTGCAGCCACCCGGACACTGTGACAAGCGCCACGCCTGCCGGCGTCAGCAGTCCCGCGCTGCCGACGCTCGTGGTGGCTGCGCTCGCGTGGCCGACGTCGAAGGTGTAGGTGCCGCTTGTGGGATGTGTGTCACGTGCAACCGCGCGCCAGGAAACCGTGTAGGTGCCCGGACCCGCGTCCATGACCTGAACGCTGAGCGTGGAGTTAACCCCGTGGGCCCGGCCGCGCGAGACGCGCCGGCCCGACGGCGAAGTGACGGTGATACCGAGGCCTATCTGCGTCACCGGCTCGCTGAAGGTGATGGACACCGCACCGGGGGCCTGTGTGTGCCGGTCGCCCGGTCCCGGGTCCAGGGTCAGCACCTTGGCGTGGGCCAGCGCAGGGTGCGGCAGAACGGTGATCATGCAGCCGAGCGACACGACCAGAAGCGCCCGGCGCCAGACGGGCGAGCTGATCATGGTCGGCAGACTGAGGCCGGGACCGGTCTTGCGGACGGTCCCGGCTGCGCCGACCTAATGCTCCGGCTCGTACTTGAAGGAGAGGTTGAGCCTCGCCCGATAATTGCTGACCTTGCCGTCCTCGATGGTCACGTCCAGCCTCGTGACTTCCGCGACGCGCAGATCGCGGAGGGACCCGGCCGCGGTCTCGACCGCCGAGCGAGCCGCGTCTTCCCACGACTGTTCGCTGACGCCGACGACGTCGATGACACGGTAGACGCTGTTTGCCATGAGCTGCCTCCTCGTGCCCCATCGGGCAGGGCCCGGAGACGTCCGGGCGAACCGAAAACGATAAGGTCAGCGTACCCGCCTGCCCGTCGTCGGTTCGAGAGCCAACAGCCCTGGACTCTTAAGAAGACGGTCAAGGTCGCAGCATAAAGGGGCCGCGGCCTGTGCGGTTCAGGCGCTCTCGCGAGTGGGCGTGGCTGTCATCTGCGACGCTGTCAGCGTACTCGCCTCCTGGATGCGCGCCTGCCTGACCTCCCGCCAGGCCACGGTCGCGATCGCTTGCAGGAGGCCCGCCAGCGGGGCTCCGAACAGAGCGCCCCAGATGCCGAATAGCTCGCTCCCGGCTACCAGCGCTACGAGCGCCACACCCGGATGGATTCCGACCGCCCGACCCATCACGCGTGGGCCGACCAGGTCGCCCTCCACTACGTGTACGCCCACGAAGTAGGCCAGGACGATCACCGCAAGTATCCATCCCTGAAAGAGCGCGATCAGCACGCAGAGCGTCCCGGAGATGAAGACGCCGAGGACCGGGATGAACTCCATGAAGAAGGCGATGATCCCCAGCAAAAGGGCGTAGCGCACGCGCAGCACGCTCATGCCGGCGAACACCAGCAACCCGACCAATAGGGCCATGGTGAGGGTGCCTCTGACGTAGCCTCCGACCACCTGATTGAAGATCGCGATCAGCAGGTTGGTGCGGCGCCGCTGCGATAACGGAGCCTGCTCCCGCAGCCAGGTAACCACCCGCTGCCCGTTGGCCACCAGGTAGACGCTCAGGATCAGCACAAGGACGAAGTCGATGATCGTATTGAGCACCGACTTCACGAAGTCGAAGGCGTCGGAAGCTACAGTGGAGCTGATGTCCTGCACGTACGTGATCAAGCGGCCCTGCGCCTGGTTGAGCTGGTCCTGTGAGATACCGAATGGGCTGAGCAGTCTGAGCATCTGGGGTCGCAGGGACTGGGCGTCCTGGGCGTAGCGGGGCAGGGTGTGGGCCAGGTTCGTGATCTCGGTGGCGGCGTTGACGACCACAACGCTCATCAGTCCGATCACGATGGCGAACCCGATCACGTAGGCCACGGCAATCGCGAGTATCCGGGGCATCCAGCGCACAAACAGGTTGACGAGCGGTGTCAGCGCGAAGGCCACCACCGTGGCGAGGATCAGTATCAGGAGCGTGTGAGTGAGGTGGCTCAACAGCCAGCCCACTACCAGCACGACCGCCAGCCAGGCAAGGATGACCAGCGGCAGAAGCACCGCGCGCAGGAGTCTCGACTCGCGAATCTCGGCGATCATGACGGGGCCGAGATGAAGGCTACCGCGACTACCGGGTCTGGTAGCTGGTGAAGAACAGGTAGGCGATCAGCAGGATGAAGAGGCTGTACTCGACTATCACGTTGAGGCCGAGCGTCTCCTCCACCGTGTGCCGGATGATTCCGCGGTTCACGTACCAGAGCAGGAAGAGCAGGACCGCGAAGGTGCCCTCCAGGAAGTAGAGGTAGACGCTCATCGCCCAGGCGAAGAAGAAGACCAGCTGAGCCACGAAGACTGAGTAGAGCAGCGCTCGTCGGGCGGTCATTGGCGTTCCGAACACCCTGAAGGAGCGGTAGCTGGCCAGCAGCGAGATAGCGAAGATGCTCGCCAGCCGCAGCGGCAGCGACAGGTTGATGCTGAGAATCACGAGGTAGGAGCCTGCCAGCCCGAACGCCAGCAGCACCTCCTGGACGACCAGCTGGCTCGGCCGGACACGGTCCCGAATCTGCCGGTAGTCGAAATGCGCGGCGAAGCA
>Ga0209465_10001169_pt1 | contig 11805 bp, 10 predicted proteins | sample PanSoiPlot1MoBio_FD_188321 | JGI IMG/M metagenome (GOLD analysis project Ga0209465, IMG submission 188321) | Tropical forest soil microbial communities from Panama analyzed to predict greenhouse gas emissions - Panama Soil Plot 1 MoBio (SPAdes)... | ecosystem: Environmental > Terrestrial > Soil...
CACTCCCAGATCTTCGCAAATTCCCCACAGCGGATCATATACCCGCTCGTTGATATGCGGAACATCGCGGAGCTCCATCGGCGAGGCAGGAAAAATAACTCCTTTGTGACCCTTGGCAACAGCCCGCCGGACTTCGGCAACCGCATCATCGACCGGCCAGATGGGGACAATACATTGCGGCACGAAACGTGAGCTCGCCAGCGCCCATTCTTCGATCAACCAATCGTTGTAGGCTTGCACGCAGGCCAGCTCCAACTCTGGATCATCGAGCTTACCAAAGATTTGTCCAGCGAGGCCAGCGGCCGTCGGATAAAGCACCGAGCAGTCAACGCCATCCAGATCCATCGCCGCAAGGCGTTCCGCCGGAATGTACGCCTCGCGTGGCATTTCATCCCATCGCTTGGATGGAACCGTTCCAGCCTTACCGTTTTGAGAAATAACAATTTCCGGGAGCGCGAAGCGTTGACTTGCGATGACCCAACAGTCGCTTCCGTCGGCTTGTCTTTCCACGTGAGGAATTCGATCGCCCCATTTTTGTCGGGACATTCGCGAAGTCCAGACCTGGGGATGCTCGTACGCATGATCATCCGCGCTGATAAAGCCGTACTTCAGTTCCATAAAGGCTGTATCACCTCAGTCCGCAAATCGGATGGGAAGATGCGTCACTGTGGAGGCGCCGAACACGCTGAGAATGTCTTGGTTCAAATCGTTCAGCCGGAGCCAGTCCTAAGCTCTGTCGAAGGGCTTTGTTCAAGCCGTTCAAAACGGCTCCGAACCCCAACCCTCGGCGCGAGCTGTGACTCTGCGGTGAATCCTTCATTTTAATTCAGTCGGTAGAGCCGGGCTGCATTGCGAAAAAGCACTTTTTCTCGGTCGTTGTTCGGAACTCCCTTCAACGAATGTTCGACGGCGCTCCATGAGTTGGGATAGGTCGAAGTAATATGGGGAAAATCCGATTCCCAAAGAATGTTATCGATGCCGATAAATTCGCGCAGCTCGATACCCACCGTTTCAAACCAGAAGTCCACGTAAATCTGGCGGCGAAAAAGCTCACTGGGCTTGGTCGAGATTCCCTCGTTCCAAAGGCGATGCTTTTCCCATTGGTAATCACAAGCTTCCAAAACCGAGCTTACCCACCCAAGACCCGTCTCCGCGAATATCCAATTTAGTCGTGGAAAGCGCTCCAACACGCCGCAGAAAATGAGATACGGAACGATTTGTGTGGCGGTGCAAAAATTTCGCAGCGTCGAGACACAGTGTGCTTGGCGGCGCGTGTAACCTTTCCATTGGGGAAGCGCTAATTTTCCGGCAAGCCCCGCAGATGCATGCAAGTGAATGCCGACGCCCAGCTCTTGGCAGGCCTCCCACAGAGGGTACCAAAACGGATCGCTTAGATTTTTCTGGCCCTTCACCGAAACGCTGGGATCACCCTGCATGTTGATGCCGTTGTGCCCGGCTTGAACCGCGTGCCTCACCTCCGCGACGATCGTTTCGATGGGACTCATAAATGGAATCACCGCCAGCGGGATGAACCGTGCGCTTGTTTGACGAAACTCAGCGAGCGCATCGTTGTAGGCCCTCACGCAAGCAAGCTCAAATTCGGCATCGTCATAAAAAAAAGTTCCGCCCGGACCGTTGGGAAACAGAACTTCGGCATCAACGCGATCTCGGTCGAGCGCTTTGAGCCGGCTTGCCGGATCGTAGACCTCGAGCGGAACCTCCTCCCAACGTTGAGGATAGTAGCTGCGCGTCTTCATCGCTGTCGGACAGTTACAAACGTTCCCGCCCTGAATCTCGTCGTTTACGATCCACCGCTCGACCGGAAAATCGAATTTTTCTTCACGAACTTCGATGATATGGGGGATTCTATCGCCCCATTTGGATTTGGACATCCGGCTTGTATAGGCGTCTTTACCGAGCTGGCCGTGGGAATCGGAGCTGATCAGGCCATACTTAATTTCCATTGTGTCCCTTTTTGCAACGAGAGACTTGTGTGGTCGAGAATAATAGCTCGATCAGCTAGTTGTCATTCGATGGAATCTCTTATTTCTCCCCTTGACGGGGGAGAATAAAAGTGGGGATGAAAAATGACACATTCGAGGTTGTCTGCCTGTCACCCTCATCTCAATCTTCCCCCGTCAAGGGGGAAGAGGCGCAGCCCCGCCACACCACCTTAGCTCGGGTCGCTTATCCCGGCCCAACTCGAAACCCGAGACTCGAGACTCAAAACTCTCGCGAAGCGAGACTACGCCGCCCGAGTCGCAGCGATCTCCAGCATCGCCGTTGCCAGCGCGCTGCGATAGGCGCGGTCGAGAGCCAGACTGTCTTGAGCGGCGCGGATGACAGCTTGCGCCGTCGCTTCGTCGACGATGTAGCGGTCGTAGATCGGCTCGAACATGTCGGAGTGATCCTCATCAGCAACCATGTGCACCTTGGTGTTGATATCGAGAGACTCAATGGTGCCGCCCAGATCGGCGACCTTTTTGTGGGCATATCGCTGTGTAAATCCCCCGCCTTTGACGATGGCCGGATTGTTTTTTCTTTCGGTGATGTGATTTACGGTCAACGCCTCGATCCAGGGCCGCGTGGTTGAGAGATACATCCATGCATAGATCGCGGCCCGCGCGCCGGGCAGCAGCTCGGTTTCGGCAGTTGCCGCCGCCATTTGTTCGTCCGTCAAGTGGGCCGAGCCCATACGGGGATCAAAGATCAACTCGTCCTTTTCATGCTCCCAGATAGCGCGTTTGACATCCAATGGCGCCTTGACCGATGCCGCGGCCCAGCAGTCGCGCCGGCTTTTAATGTAGTGCGGATAATGCAAGTCCAAAATTTTTTCTCGCGCCTGAGTCAGCTTCACAGAGAAAAACTGCCGGTATTCCGGAGTTTCGAAATGACGATTGACAATAGCATTAAGCTCTTCTCGTACTTTCGACCACAGACTCATGTTTTTAGCACCTTCCTTTCACTCGAATCAGTCGCAACACTGGTGCTACCATATTCCCAAACACTGCTTTCTTCAAATCCGGAGCTGCCGATTCGGAGGGGGTGAAAATGGCGTCTAAGCTCTCTGCCGAAAGCGCTGATGGGTTCTTACTGCAAGCTAAAAATCTCGCGGTACAGCTTCAGACTTTCTTGCGCGCTTTGGGCACGGTCGGGATGCAGCACGACCCGTTTAAATCCTCTGATAAGACGAGGTGGATCGGGATCGACTCCTGTTCGCACTTAACCATCCGTGTGTTGAATCCGAGACCCGTGGGCAGCGCATAGTAGCCTGTCCAGTACCCGTCACGGTCCTTCAGATCTTCGCTGAACATTTCGCGTTCTGGCGAGGCGTAACGGGTGATAATGTTCCTTTGCTTCAGGTCGAAAACGAACTCCGGGTTTGTCAGCGAAACCGTATCCCAGTCGTTGCGTCCGGCGCGGTTCTCGATCATCAGTTTACTATAAACCTGCGTGCCCCCTCCGCGCCAGAATGTGGCTTTGATGAAGGGGTACTGTTTCATGAAAAGATCGATCACACCGTTAGCATGAGGTTGAACCAAAGTATTATACCAAACCAGTTCACCCTCTTTCCTCGCAGCCTCAACGACTTTCGGGTCGGCGGCAGCGCTCAAATTCAAAGGAATAAATAAGGTAACAGCCAACAGGAATTGCATCACTATGGCTGACTGGTTAGTGGCATCCATATAGCCTCTCCTTTTTCTGCTGGCAGTTATTCGACATTGGTTACGAAATTCCTTGCTTCATTTCGGCCAGTCTAGCTATCTGAAAAGTCCTAAGAAGCCTAGATTCCGGCTTTTGCCGGAATGCGGATAAAAATCACCCTATGGTAGTCCAAATATTTCCCGATAAAGCTTTAGGCTCTCTTGGGCGTTCTGCGAACGATCGGGATGAAGCACGATGCGTTTAAAACCCTTGATCAATCTGGGTGGATCGGGATCGACGCCTTCACGCAACGTGACGCGGCGAAAGCTTTGCAACAACTCCTGTCCTTGCTGTGAAAGGACGAAGTCAATGAATAGCTTCCCGGCACTGGGGTGCGGGGCTTTGGCGCCAAGCATGATGCCATCAAACTTGATGATGACCGGCTCCAGGTTCACCCAATCCACGGCGCTCCCTTGTGACTTTGCCCACTCCACCGTATGCGTGTAAGAGATGGCGAGGGGAAACTCGCCGGCTCCCAGCATTTGCGTTCGTTGGGTGGCACCACGCCCGATGACGGGAGCTTGCGCTGCCAGAGCTTTCAGGTAATCGACCGCTGCGTTTTTTCCCCAGGCCTGTGTCAGACCAACTAACAGCTCATAGTTTTCGTCATCGACGGAAATTTTCCCGCCCTTCCATTTCGAGTCGAGCAAATCCTTGTAGCTCTTGGGAACATCTTCTTTTTTCACCTGCTGAGTATTAAAACCCAAACCCGTCGGCAGCGCGTAGGTAGCCGTCCAGAATCCGTCCTTGTCTTTCAAGTCGGGGCTGAATTGGCTACGCTCCGGCGAGTTATAGAAAGTAATGATTTTCTTTTGCTTCAGCTCATGGATAAATTCTGGAGTTGTTTGCGATACGACGTCCCAGCTCGAACGGCCCGCTCGCGCCTCGATCAAGATTTTATTGTGCAACCCCACGCTTCCGCTGCGCCAGTAACTCGCTTTGATGAACGGGTAACGCTTCATGAATTCGTCGACCAGCTTTTGCGACTGGTCCTGGGCGATGGTACTCCACCACGCCAACTCGCCTTCCTTTTTGGCCGCTTCGATCATTTTGGGATCCGCAAGCGCTGACCTTCCAGTCACACACAAAACGCAGATGAGGCAGAAAACAACTGTCTTCAAGGGAGTTAGTAAGGAGTTCATAAATTAATCATCAACCAACGAGGGGCGAGTCATGGTAACATGTTACACCACTAGCCTCTGCGATTATGCCTTCTCAGCCGTTCTGTTGCATACGTCCAGCGCGGTAAGAGCGAAGACCTTGGCCACTTTAACCACGTCATCGATGTTCTGGTATTCTCGCCCGCCGGTCCGCGACGAAGCATCCATAGGCCTCGGTCCGTAATTAATCGCCGGAATCCCGAAGTGGGTTAGCACGCTGGCATCGGAGTCTATCGCACCATATACGTTCTGCGGGTCTTGGTTATAAACTGTTTTGTGCGCCGACTGCACAGACTTGACTAGTTGGTGGTCGGGTTCCACCTCGGCCCCGGGCTGCGTCAGATAGAACTCAACGTCGAAGTCGAACTCAGCGTCATCGCCTTTGATCTCTTCTTTCAGGCGATTGAGAAGCTGCATAATCTCTCTCTTCAATTCGGCCGGAGACTGTTTCGTCCTGATGTCAAGATAGAGACTGCATATCCCCGCCGGTCGCGCCAAGCGCCAGGGAGTTCCTCCCTGAATCGCGGACATTCTCACCACCGGTTTGGTCTTCATGTTCGGATACCGGTTATAAATTTTCTCTTGGTAGGAAGGGATCCAAGCCTTCAACGCCCCGATGATCTTCAGCATTCGATCGATCGGGCTCACAACTTCGCCCGAGTAAACGGTATTCGCCGTCACACCGTAAGTCGAGATTTTTACCCACTGCGGTCCGAAATGACCCAATCTAACGATGCTGCCGGTGGGCTCGGCGACTATCGCCATGTCGGCGCTGACCCCGTGGGTGATCAGATAGTGCGTGCCTCTCGTATAACCACGAAGCTTGGCCTCCTTGAATTCATCGACCGGCGCCATGACGATCTCTCCGATGACTCCTGAGACTGTGAGATCGCCGCGCAGACGTATGCCCGCTTTCTTGATGGCCTCGGCAGCCATTGTAAAAGCCGCGATGCCGCCCTTCATGTTCGTGGCTCCCAGACCGTAAATCCTGTCTCCCTCCACCACTGCGTTGGCTCCGGAAGATACGGTAGGCAGGAGACCGTAGCCTCCCTTCAGGCCTACCTTTTCCCTTCCCGTAAACGTCGTGTCCATGTGACCGTTGAACAGCAGACTCAAACCGGAGCCGTCGCCTTCCAATACCCCGACTGCGTTATAGCGGTCTTGATCAGCCTCTTGCAGCTTTGTTTTCAAACCAGCGTTCTCAAATCGGTCGGCAAGATATCTGGCGATATCCCCTTCCTCTCCCGTGGGGCTACTGATATTGACGAGATCCGTCAGCAACTTTGCGGTAGCTTCTTTGGTAATAAATTCCAAAACGCTTTTCGCTTCGTCAGCCATCGTGCTCTCCGTATTTTCGAATTTCGCAATTTTACTCAGCGTTACTCTGCGCCCCGGCGATAAATCCCACTTTCCCCAGTTGCGGGAGCGGATCGAAGGACTGGAAAACATATTGTCGTAACGCGCTGTGCCGGCAAAATTAGATCATAGAGCCAGCCGGCGAGATCTTCTTTGCTCTTAAGAAAACGTGCCAGCGCGACACGCTACGATACATCTATTTGTCGGGCAACTTTTCTTGGGCCAGGGCTATGCCTTTGCGAAACATGGCATTGAAAGCCAGAGAATCCTTAGCCGCTTGAATCGCGCGCTCTTCCTTTTCTCCAGTGGCGAACTCTTTAAGAAACGGTAGAAACATATCACTATGTTTTTCGTCCGCCTGGCTATGCGCTTCCATGTTGGGGATCTGCTTCCAGGTAAAACCCATTTCGGTCATCCACTTCTTTGCCATGCGGGTGGATTGCCCGCCACCCAAATCGCCCAGCAACCGATCGTCGTTGCACCATTCGGTGATGGTCAATCCCGCTAGCGCTTCGACCCACCTCATCTCGCTGGTCATCCACGACCACGCATAAAGAACCGCGCGGGTTTCCGGCAAAGGCTGCGCATTGAGAATTTCTTCCGGCTCCAGGCCCACTGATTTTCCCTGCTTGATGATGAGATGCAAGTGGCCATAATCGGAGAAATCATCCCGTATGATTTCCTCATATTCATGTTCGAGGATTTTCTGTTTGATTGCCAGCACCGGACAGTTGGCCGAAACGTGCGACCAACATTCGCGACGGTGGCGTACGAAAAGACTTTGCTGGGTCACCATAATAGCGGCCCGCGGCTTGGTCATCTTGATGGAGAAATAATGCTCTAATTCCGGTGAGCGAATATAATCCCGCACCATGTCTCCTAACCGCTTGCGCCACTCTGTCTCGTTCACGACTTTCCTCCCTTGTAGAGCTTTTCGATGAAGCCCTGCTGGACCAATCGGTCCACGATGCTGTTGTCAAAAAGTTTAGTTTTGCTCGGTCCTGACTGGCCGACCATTTCCAATACCGTGTCCACCGCCGCTGGATCTACGCGTGGTACGTTATCGAGGTATTTGGTAACAAATTCGTAGTGGAGCTCCGGGCCGCCTCCGCGCGGGCCCATATATTTTTCGAGCATTTTTAACGCCTGGGGTTTTCTGGTTTTCAGTGCCGCGATGCCTTCGATGTAGGCCGCGACAATGTTTTCAACGAACTTCGGGGATTTTCGATAGTAATCGTTGCTCACCGCCAACAGATTCATAGAAAAAGGAATGCCGAGGTCCGCAGCGTCGACCAGTAATTTTGCCTGCGGTCCCGGCGCCTGCGACGCCACGCGGCCCTCCGCCTGTCGAGCGCGAAAGCCCGCATCCGCTTCAACCACGCCGCCGAATTGCCGGATGTCCACTTTGCCATCAAGTCCAAGCTTCTTTGTGATCAACCGCGTGACGAAATCGCTGGTGGATCCGAAGCGTGTAATCGCCAGCGTCTTGCCCTGTAACTGCTCGGCGCGCTGGATGTCGGGCTGGACCCACAAAGCCATACCTGGCCGGCTTGTGTTACTGCTGACGGCGATAATCGGAGCGCCCTTGAGAATCGCCGCAATTACCGCGTTGCTCGCGCCCAGCGCGGCATGAACGCTGCCGCCGACTAACCCTTGAATCGCAGTGGCCCCGGAGCTGATAAAAACCAAATCGACGGAGAGCCCGTGCTTTTCGAACGCCCCGACCTCTTTGGCCATCCAGACACCGGCCATACTGGGGCTGATGGAAGCATAGGCGAAGCTGATTTTCTCTCTAGCAGGCTCAGCGGATTGAACGGAAAAAGGAAAGAAAAAGATCAGCGTTGAGACGAAAGACACACTGCGCCAAAAATGATTGTAGTATTTTTCTTTGAAAGTCATTTTGCTATGGAAAAATTTTACCACGCGATGTCAACATCCCTTACCACCCCGATCCCAACCTTCCCCCGTCCAGGGGGAAGGAGCAAGAGGCGGAGGAAGTCGCAGAGCTTCGTAAGTCATGAAGACTTTTCCTGGCCCCAGAGCGCTTCCACACATCTCAAAGACAAAATCCCTTTACGACAGCGCCAACATCGCGTCGGCAATGCCGCTCTGATAGACTTTATAGAGATCTTCCGATTCTCTCGCCGCTTGTAAGATGACTTCTTCGTTTTCACCGTGGCCAAACTCATTCCAAACAGGAAGAAACATATCGACGTGCTCTTTGTCCGCCGCGCGATGCGCTTTCCAGTTGGGCAAATCATCCCAGGTGATGCCTAGATATTTAATCCAGAGGTTGCCCATGCGCGCTGAATGGCCCCCTCCCAGATCGGACAACAAGCGATCATCCTGATTCCATTCTGTCATTGTCATCGCCGACAAACCTTCGAGCCAGTGCTTTTTCTTGCACATCCAGCCCCACGCATAGAGCGTCGCGGTGGTGCTCGGAATCGGTTTGGCGTTCAAAATATCATCCGCGCTCATTCCGATGGCTTTCCCCTGGCGAATGATCAAATCCAAATGACCGTGCTCGGAATGCTGATCGCGGATCATTTCTTCATATTCGTGCGCGAGAATTTTTTGCTTCACCGAAAGCACCGGGCAGTTGCCCGAAACAAAGGCCCAGCAGTCTCTGCGATGGCGTACGTAAAGAGAGAGCTGTTGCAGTAGAAGCTGCGCCCGCGGCTTGGTAATCGGCACAGAATAATAACGCTCCAGTTCCGGCGAGGACATCGTCTCACGCGCCAGCTTACCGAAGGCGTCATTCCATTCGTTGGCATTCATTCCTGATACTTCCTTTCGTTGTTGAGGTGTTTAATCCTGTCACGGCCAAGGCCAAGCGAGGTTTTTCCTCGCTTCGCGTAGTTGCGTGTAATCCACAAAGTCGCTGACGTTGAATTTTTTTTCGATCTTTTCACGGGCATTGATCATATCAACCGTCAGCAGAATGCCCCGGTCATCCACTTCACCATTCCGACTATAAGATTTCAGCGCCAGGTCATAGGTCATGGTGGAAATTTTTCTATCGAGTTTGAGCCAGCTCTCGATGACATCCACGGTCCCAGTCTTGTTTTCCCAGACGTAGCGCAGCCCCCGCAGCGCGGCTCGCGACATTCTCTTTACCTGTTCGGGATTCTCCTTCAGTTTTTTCCCTGAAGTAGCGAGGCCGGAAAACGCCAGGCTGTCGATAACATCGGCGGCCGCGACAATCACTTTGAGTCCGGCCTTTTCCCCCTGTATAACGCCCTGGGAACCCAACAACGCGGCTTGAATAATGCCGCTATCAAGGGCCTGGAATCTGACGTCTTCGCCGCCAATCGGTCTGATGTTCACATCCGTCGCAGGATCCAAACCGATGCCCTGCAACACCTTCAAAGTCAGCAAGTGCGTGACGCTGCCGGGCGCGCTGATGCCGACTGTTTTTCCTTTGAGGTCCCGCGCCGAAGTGATTCCTTTCGCGCCCACTAGGAAATCCATCGGCTTCGCCGCATAGAAGCCCACCACCACCGCCGGGATGCCTTGCATCCGAGCCGTGATGCTCGCCGTAGAAGTGGTGACATAGTCCACGCTCCCGGCCATCAAGGCTTGGATAATGATGCCAATATTTGTTCTCACCAGATCGACCTGGAAATTTTCCTCTTCGAGAAAGCCCTTTTTATAAGCGACCATCAGCGGCAAATAGCTGGTAGACGGGCTGACATAAGCTATAATCACTCGTTCGGCATGAGCCGCAGGAGATCCGAAAACGAAAACAGTACAGGCAAGTAATGCGATCCGTCGAAACGTCCTGCATTTAAGTCGCATCGGTCCCCCTATTCAGAATCAAACCGTCAGTCCTGGCTTCCTGTTCCCACGATTTGAACGTTTGGAACGTCTTGAACGATTGGAACGTCAGTCTTCTACGCCCAATACGTCGTTCGGTCCAACGGAATGTGCTGCAAAATCTCACCGGGAACATAGTCCTCCAATTTAACTCTTTGCATCGCCTCATCGGGGCATTTTGACACCGGCGAGAATGGCCGATCGAGCGGTCTGGTTGCGTCCACGATCATGCACGAAGTCTTGATGTAATCCACCAACGACGGATCCAAAGTGTTCCCCCGGAAAATCGGCTCCGTGATGCTGATCTGCCTGTGGGGTTGCACTCTGGTCGCCAAGGCCCAGAGGATGTCTGTCGGATTAAACACATCGATATCCTCGTCGAAGACAAAAACATTTTTGGTGTGGTCTATCGTCAAAGCGGCCGCGGCCGCGCGACCAGGGTCTCCCTCGGACAATTTTTTCATCGCGATGAAAACGTTGTAATGCGCGTGTCGTCCTGCCTTGCAAACCGCCGTCACGCCCGGAACCGCTTCGCGAACTCTCCTGAGATAAGCACCCTCGCGCGGAAGATCCATCCAGGGCTTATCGCCCTCTGGAGTGATGACCGATTGGCACATTCCGCCCTTGCGGTACGTAATGGCGCGCACCTCGTAATGGGGAGATCGGATGTAGCCCTGCGGTCCGAGATATCCCGGCGCTTCTCCGAACGGCCCCTCGACGATCCGTTTTCCAGGCAATAGCGCACCTTCAATAATCACCTCGGCATCCGCCGGAACCAGTAAATCGTCGCCCCACACTTCGGATGGAGTGAGCCGTAAAGGTTCGCCGAGGTATCCGCCGATGACTTCGTACTCATCCACTTCGAATGCTCCCGTATAACACGCGCCCATATTGAACGCAGGATGGTGACCGAGAACAGTCGCTACGGGAGTTTCGAGCTTGTTCTCCTCATTATCGCGGTAAATTTTCCACAAGTGGCGCGGCGAAGCGGAACAGCCGGTGGTATTGCGCGACTTAATTTCCATCCGATGATACGAACAATTGTGAATTCCCGTTTTGCGATCTCGGGTCACCGTAGCCATAACAACATACGGTCCGCCGTCCATTTCATGGTGGCGCATCACCGGAAGATCGAAGAGATCTAAATCGCGTCCCGTTTTCACCACTTCTCTCACGGGCGCCGACTTTTTGTCGATCACCAGCGGAGCAACGCGACGCTCCTCCATCTCCAGACAGGCCTCGGCCATTTCCATCCGATTCATTTCCTTGGGCAAGCCCAAGGCGATCTGCGTTTTGCGCTGGGAGATTTCGCAATTCATCACTAATTTGAGATCGCTTACCTTGCCGTGCAGGTTTAAAGGCTTGTCGAAAATGAGAATCGGAAATTTTTTCATGGCGCCGAGATGTTTGATAATCGCCGTCACATCATAATGGGCGGGATCGACTTCTTTCGAAATGTGGACCACCTCGTTAGGAATCTCTCGTTGACAGTCATCCAAAAAAGTTCTCAAACTCTTCGGCATAAGAGTCTCCTTCAATCGTTCTGATTTTGTAGGGGCGGGTTTCAAACCCCGCTCCTCCCAGGCCGGAATGGCAGCAATATTTATATGCTCGATGGTAAATGCCTTAAGACAGCCTTTCCATTTCTCTGGCAATTCCGGCGCGGAATAGTTTGAGCAGGTCCATGGATTCTTTCGCTGCTTGGTAGGCTAGCGCCTCTTTCTCACCGGTGGCAAATTTTTCAAGATCTTCCAAAAACATATCG
>Ga0209465_10001170_pt1 | contig 11798 bp, 9 predicted proteins | sample PanSoiPlot1MoBio_FD_188321 | JGI IMG/M metagenome (GOLD analysis project Ga0209465, IMG submission 188321) | Tropical forest soil microbial communities from Panama analyzed to predict greenhouse gas emissions - Panama Soil Plot 1 MoBio (SPAdes)... | ecosystem: Environmental > Terrestrial > Soil...
TAAGGGCGACGATGTCGATCTCACCGCGCTGCCGGTCCCGCTGATCAGCGATCTCGACGGCGGCCCCTACATCACCGCCGGCATCGGCATTTCCCGCGACCCGGAATACGGCCGTAATGCCGGCGCCTACCGGCTGATGATCCGGACCGGACGGGAGACCAGCGTCGATCTGGTCGGCGCCAGCGATCTGAAGCTGTTCTACGACCGCGCCTTTCGCAATGGCCGTGGACTGCCCTTCGCGGTCGCAATCGGGACCCACCCGTCGATCATGATGGCGGCCGCCCACATGGCGCCGTCCGGCCTCGACGAATTCGAGCTCGCTGGTGGGCTCGCGGGCGCACCGATCGAGCTCGTCAAGTGCGAGACCGTCGACCTTGAAGTTCCGGCGGATGCCGAGATCGTCCTGGAAGGCGAATTGCTCCCGACTGGGTGGACTAAAGACGAAGGCCGGTTCGGCGACTTCACGGGTTTTGTTGGGCCGATCAAGTGGAACCCGATCTTTCGCGTCAACGCCATCACGCACCGCCGGGATCCGGTGTTCTATTCGCTGCACATGCCGGACGAGGTCGATTATCTGGTGGCGCCGCCGCTTGAAGGCAGCGCCTGGCAGGCGCTGGCGACTGCCGGCATCGTCGGCAAGGCCGTGTATGCGCCGGCGCCGTCGGGCTGCAACTTCCATCTCTATGCTTCGATCAGAAAGAGGCCCGGCGAGGGCAAGAACGCCGTGCTTGCCCTGATGTCGCTCAAGCGCGTCAAGCATGTGGTGGTGACCGACGATGATATCGACATCTTCGACCCGGCGCAGCTCGAACGCGCGCTAGCCTATCGGGTGCAGCCCGCGCGCGACATCATCGTGGTCGAGGGCGCCCGCGGTTCCCACCTCGACCCGAGCGTGCAGTTGCAGGTCGGCAAGGGTCCGCTGGCGCCGCTCACCGCCAAATGGGGCGTCGACGCCACCATTCCGGAAGGGTCAGACCTGAGCGAGTACGAGGCGATCTCCTACCCGTTCGCGGACGATGCCGCGGCGAAGGAGACGCCGCGACCGGATCGCAACATCGGCCCCGAGGCGCTGGCGGCCGAAATCGCTGCCCGGCTCGACGCGCCGCGGCATTTTGCGGATATTCTGAAATTCTTCGACGACGTGCCGCACCGGACTATCGTCCAGGCGTGGACGATCCTGCGCGAGGCCGACCGGCTGGACCGCGAGCTGAAAACCGGGAGGTACGTGCTGAAGAAGGACACCTAGAGTATGTTTTATCGAGACTTAGAACCCTATCGCTACGGCGTACAGACTGAGCTGAAGGACGTCGTCACGGTCGGGTGGCTATCCAAGGTGAGCAGCTATCCCCAGGGCCATCCAACTGCTGAGTTGGTGGGCGCTCTCGAGCGATTGCTTTCATCTCATCGCGTCCATCAGACGCGAGGTTATCATGCCTGTGAATTTTGCTCCAAGTCGCCATTGGCATACGGTTGCACGAAACTGGAGCAGTTGGCATACGAAACGCAGTTGCACGAAACGCAGTCGGGAAAGAAGGTCTTGCTCGGCTCTGCGGAAATTTGGGTTCCCGCGTTGGGGCAAACTGTGATCTACGCGGCACCGGACCTGATCTATCACTACGTGAAGGAACACTGGTATCTACCACCGGCGGAATTCATCGATGTTGTACTTTCCGCTCGCGACAGCCGAGATTGGGATGCAAATACAGAGTGCGAGAAGCGTTTGGAAGCAGGCTTTCGGACCTGAACACCAAGTGCTTGGACGAAACAAGACGCGCGTCGCCCCACCCCACGAACCCCGCGACTTGTCGGTCGTCCGGCGCTGTCATACAAGGCGGCAGGTGGGCACGTCCCGGCCCATGGGGAACAAGCATGGCGAAGAAACCGGCAAAAGCGCCGAGCACCGAGTCTGCCGCAGCAAACGGGCGCTACACGGATATCCTTTACGGCGTGAACGACCAGGTGGCATGGGTCACCATCAATCGGCAGCGCGTGCTCAATGCGTTTCGCGAGCAGACGCTCGATCAATTGATCGATGCCCTGAAAGCAACCCGGCGCGATCCCTCGATCGCTTGCGCGGTGGTGAGCGGCGCCGGGCACAAAGCATTTTCCGCAGGCGGCGACTTTCACGCCATGATGCGGCTCAACTGGACCAATGCGGCGATGTGGAACGACCGCATGCAGGAACTTGCAATGACGATCCGCGGCCTGCCGATCCCGGTTATCGCTATGGTCAACGGCTGGTGCATGGGCGGCGGCCATGAACTCGCCTTGTGGTGCGACCTCGTCATCGCCTCGGAGAACGCCGTTTTCGGTCAGACCGGCGCCAAGGTCGGCGCCTGTCCGACGGTGGGGGCAACGCAATATCTCCCGCGCATCATCGGCGAGCGGCTGGCGCGCGAAATGATCTTCTGCGCACGCCGTTTCACGGCGCGCGAGGCTGTGGAAATCGGCCTCATCAACAAATGCGTGTCGCAGCAGGATTTGCTCACGGAAACGCTCGCCTGGTGCGAGACTATCAAGGGCCACAGCCCGCAGACCCTGCGTATGACCAAGAAGAGCCTGAACTTCGAATCCGATCTGCTGTATGCCTCTTGGCAGCACGGCATGGAGCTGTTGGCGCATGTATGGGGCTCCGAGGAAAGCCTCGAGGGCATGAATGCGTTTCTTGAAGGCCGCAAGCCGGATTTCCAGAAGTTCCGCATGCGCAACAAGCAGGAGCTTGAAGCATATCTTGAGGGCTGCGCCAAAGACCTGAACGCGCCTCCCTCGATGCGTAAGGGCGCAAGCAACAACGGCAAACCGGCGCGATGAGCGAAGCAAACAACGGCGCGCTTAACGGCATTCGGGTGCTCGATCTGACCCGGGTGCTCGCGGGGCCGACCTGCGCCATGATGCTGGGCGATATGGGCGCCGATGTCATCAAGGTCGAGCCACCGTCGGGCGGCGACGATACCCGCGGCTGGGGCCCACCGTTCGTGGGTGGCGAATCCGCCTACTTTCTCGCTGCCAACCGCAACAAGCGCTCGATGACGCTGAATGTGGCCGTGCCGGCCGGACAGAAGCTGCTCGCCGGTCTGATCCAAGGAGCCGACGTCGTGATCGACAACTTCAAGCTCGGCACGCTCGCCAAGTGGGGCTTCACGGACGCGTGGTTCGACACCCATGCGCCCCGCGCGGTGCGATGCTCGATCACCGGCTATGGGTCAAGTGGCCCCAAGGCGGCATTGCCGGGCTACGATTTCATCCTTCAGGCCGAATCCGGCCTGATGAGCATCTGCGGCGAGCCCGACGGTCCGCCTATCAAATACGGCGTCGCCATCGTCGATGTCTGCACCGGCATGCTGGCGTGCAGCGCCATACTTGCCGCCCTCAACGCCCGCCATGGCAGCGGCCGCGGCCAGAAGGTCGAACTGTCGCTCTACGAGTCGGCGCTGCACATGCTGGTCAACGTAGCGTCGAATGTGCTCGTGTCCGGACGCGGAGGCGGACGCTTCGGCAACGGCCATCCGAGCATCGTGCCTTACACCACCTACGCCGCAAAGGACGCCATGATGGCGCTCGCTGTCGGCAACGACATCCAGTTTGCCAAATGCGCTGCCGTGCTGGGCCATCCCGAGTGGGCCGATGATCCGCGCTTTGGCACTAACCGCGCCCGCGTCGAGCACCGTCATCTCGTCGATGGGGCGATCACCGAGGTGCTCGCGGCCGACACCGCCGGCAACTGGCTCGCCAAACTCAAGGCCGCCGGCGTGCCGTGCGGCCGCATCAATTCGGTCGCCGAAGCGCTGGCCGATCCGCAGACCGAAGCACGGGCGATGACCGAGACGGTGGCGCACCCGACCGTCGGCGACCTCAAGCTGATCGGAATGCCCTACAAATTCTCCGGCACGCCGGCCTCGGTGCGCCGCCCGCCCCCGATACTGGGCGAGCACACGGAGGAGATACTACGGGAGGAGTTGGGGCTCGCTGCAGCAGCAATCGCGGCGTTGCGCCTGGACAAGGTGATTTGACCTTGGAGAACTGTAACCCGGATAGAGCGCAGCGAAATCTGGAAAAGGTCTCGCCCGCTGCGCTTCCGGCCCCGGGGGTTCGCTGGCGCTCACCCGGGCTACACTTGCTTCGACCGCGGCCGCCTTAGCTTCAATACTTTTGACCTCGCGCGTATCGTTGCGCGCAGTATCGAACGAGACGCGGTTCCTGCGGCAGCCAAAAATACGACGAGACCGGAATAATCATCGACGCGCCCAACGTACGGACAGGGCGGCCGCAGACGGTCGCGCTTCTGGCGAGTCTTGTCCGCCGCGCATGGTGCTTGCGCTGCTTCCAATGGCGCGGACCGCTCGCCATTTTGATTCGGCGCGGCGGCAGCGGCCGTGACTCGGTGCCGCTGGCGACGGCGAGATGGTCGCGCTGGCGTGATGAAGGTGCCGCCGGAGCGGCGGGGGGTTTGGGCGGTTCAACGACAGCGATCGGAGGCGAAGGTTGTGCTGGAGCCCCCCCTCTGCCGTTGCCCGATTTCGGAAGGTTAGGCGCGAGGTCGGCAATCCCCGATGCCGGCCCCGCTTCTGTCGCAGGTGCGGCCGGAGAGGCAGGTGTCACCGGTGGTACAACCGTCGCGACGCGGACAGGCTGCACCGAAACGGCGTCTTGCGATCGTTCGACGACCCGGTACGACGGCGACGCCCCAAGCGCGGGAGCGGTTCGAGGCGCGTCCAGCACCGTGAGCTCTATTCCTCGGTCTCCGACTTTCGCAAAATAGCTGTAGCCATCGAGAACGCGTTTCATCACCCTCTGGAGCGAACCCTCGTAATTTCCGGTGAGACGCGCCTCCAGATTGGTCGACGATCGGTAGTGCACATCGAATGTGCTCAAGGCCTTAAGAATTTCTTCGACCGAGGTATTTCTCGCCTCGACGGTGACGGCGTCCGGGCTGCCGCGGACCTGCGCATCTGCGAGACCCGCCGTCGGCACCGCGGCCAGGGCGACGCCGACGATGATCGCGGCCCCGGCGGTGAGGGCGGGCGAGCTACAAGGGATCGGCAATGCGATCAATGTCAATCTTGTCAATTTGTCCTCCCACAGTTGCGACGCCTTCTGTCGCGGCAGTTTCGCACGGCGACCAGGTCAATCAGCTTCTAAGCGCGGCGGTACTTAAATCCGCCCAGTCGGTTATTTTGATCAACGTGCCGATACATATGGTTACGGCCTGGTGTCGCCTTGAGGCTTGGCAAGAATAGCGGCGCACGTGGCGGTCAATAAGCCCAACGAATGTCCAGACGATGACGACGGCTTGGCGAGAAGCGGGCCGAGGTCGAAAATTTTTCCGCAGCATTTCCGGCGCAGCGTCTGCGCGTCGCCTCCAAAAAGCGCGCGGCCCCCTTGTCGGCATCGCGCGGAGCAATGCCATAGTCTTGTGGCCCCAGCGGTGCGTCGTCGCGCCAACACCCGTCGTACGCTCCGCGCGATGTGCTATAATTTGAGTTGCGCACAACCGTTTCCCAATGCAAATCCCCGCCTCCACTCCTCGCCCCGCTCTGAACCGCCCTGCGCTCGTCATCCGCCGTGTCGATGCGATCCCGGTGGCGCTGCCGCTTCGCAAGCCCGTCCGGATGGCGACCGAGACTGTGACCCATGCCCGCAACCTCCTGGTGCGGGTCGAAGCGACCGATGGCACGGTCGGCTGGGGCGAGGCGGCCTCGGCTCCGGCCATGACGGGCGATACGCTCGGCGGGCTCACGACAGCGGTGCGCGAGCACCTCGCGCCAGCTCTGACCGGCGCCGATGCCTGGATGCGGCCGGCGCTGATGAAGCGGCTGCGCACGGTGCTCCATCGCAATGCGGGCGCACATGCCGCCGTCGAGACGGCTCTCATCGATCTAGCCGGCCAGGCATCGGGCCTGCCGCTGGTCGACCTCATGGGCGGCCCGCTGCGGCGCGAGGTTGCGCCCATGTGGCTCATCGGCAATGCGACACCGGACGAGGACGTCGCGGAAGCGAAGGCCAAGGCCGGCGAGGGCATCCGCTTTTTCAAGCTCAAGGTCGGCGTCAAGCCGCTTGAGACCGAGATCGCGGTCGCACTGGCGGTGCGCGAGGCGCTGGGGCAGGATGTGGCCATCTGCGCCGACGCCAATTGCGGCTTCTCGTATCGGGCGGCGCGGCGTTACCTGGAGGCGACGCGTGAGGCCGGACTGCTCTTCCTGGAGCAACCGTTCGAGGATGGCGACCTGAAAGGCCTCGCGGCGCTGGCGCGCTGCACCGCGATCCAGATCGGGGCGGATGAGGGCATTCATTCGCTCCGGGATATCGAGGCGCATGCTGCCGCCGGTGCGGGAGGCGTCTCGCTCAAGCTCATCAAGCTCGGGGGCTTCGCAGCGGCCCTCACCGCGGGCGCGCTGTGCCGACATCTTGGCCTTGCCGTCAACGTCGCCGCCAAGATGGCGGAATCGAGTCTCAGCGCCGCCGCGATGGTGCATCTTGCCTGTGCGCTCGACAATGTGGATTGGGGCGTCAGCCTCACCCATTTCTACCTCGCCGAGGATATCGTGCGCGTACCGTTGGCAATCGAGGATGGACTCGTCGCGCTGCCCGGCAGGCCCGGCGTCGGGGTTGAGATCGACGAGGCGGCTGTGGCACGGCTGCGGGTAAATAGTTTGGAGAAGTGGTGAGCCCCCCGGTCACGGGTCGATTTCGCGGGATCGCGCCCAAGCGGCTTCCGATATGAATCGAATCGATGCGTCATGCCCGGTCAGAAACGCCCCGCTGCATAACGCGGCGGGGCCACGTCGCGGGCATCCACGTCTGCTGCCCCTCCCTACCCTCCCCTGCTTGCGGGGGAGGGTACAGAGGGCAGCCAGCATGGGCTCGATGGCAGCCGGGCAAGCCCGGCCATGAGTTCCGGGGATAGGCTCAACGCAATTGTAAGATGCTCTAAACTAAGAGATCCAATCGAAGGCCCCACATCGCTTCAACTCCATGTCCGATAATTCTCCCGTCCCTCCGGTGAAACCCGAGCCCCCCGACGGCCCGCCGCCGGTGCCGGTGTCGCCGCATCTGCTCACCTGGTGGTTCGGCCTGATGGCGGCAGGCGGCGTGGGGTTCGGCGTTTATGCCGATGAGCGGCCGTTCGGCAATGGCGTCCTCGCCGATCCGCTCGTCGTCTTCTTCGCCTGCGCAGTTGCCGGCCTCATGACCCTGCGGTTCCTTCACGCGCGGCCGGTTCTCCAACTCATTTCCGCGCTGTCCCTGGCGGCTGGAGCAGTCATCGGGATTACGTGCTTTTTCATCGGCAAGTGGTTTGGCGTCAGTCTGATCCATATGCCGTAAGCGATCCGCAAGGTGTGCTCCCGCCGACAGGGGTCTGTCGTGCCCCTGCCTGCCGGTCGAGGCAATGGCATTGCTCTGCGCATGCGGGAGAGCGCCGCACGAAGAAATGCGCAGAGGTAGCGGATCGCGTTCGTGCAATCATCGTGCTTGTCGGCAGGGCTTCCTTTAGTATGTAGGTAGGCATGCGCCATCGTGATGGGGGAACGATTTGGGCGAATTAATTGCACTCGGCCTGCTGATCGGTTTGGGACTCCCGATCGCCATCATCGTGGCTATTGCTTTGAGCATCAGCGCGCGCAACCGCGTGGGCGCGATTGAAATGCGCCTCGCTGCCCTGGAGGCGAAGGGAAGAGACGGCGCCGCTGTTCGCAGGCTCGAGGCCCGTTTGAGTGCGCTTGAAGCTGTCGCGAGCACCGGTGCCAGGGAGACTGCATCGGACGCGCCACCACCACCTCCTCCTCAGGGAGCCCGATCGCCGGCTGAGGAACCGCCAGCCACTGACCGCGCTTCCGCGGCTGCGGTGCCTTCGCGGCAAACCCCGCCCGTCCCGGCCGGGACCACTGCAAGCGCGGCGGCGCCTCCGCGGGCAGGTGGATCCACGACCTCGGTTCCTGCCATCTTGCCGCCCCTTGCGCAGCCGGACCTCGAAGAGCAGTTCGGCACGCGCTGGGTCGTGTGGGTCGGCGGCGTCGCGCTCGCGCTCGGCGGCCTCTTTCTCGTGCGCTATTCGATCGAGCAAGGGTTGATCGGACCGAGCGTGCGGGTCGCCCTCGGCGGACTGCTCGCCGTCGCGTTGGTTGGCGGCGGCGAATGGCTGCGCCGTCAGGAAAGCCGCACCGGCATCGCGGGCCTGCCGGCGGCCCATATCCCGAGCATCCTCACGGCTGCCGGAACGACCGTGGCTTATGCGACGATCTTTGCCGCCTATGCGCTCTATGAGTTCATTGGCCCTCCGATCGCCTTCGTTCTGCTGGGGCATGGTTGCTATGGCAACGCTCGCTGCCGCGTTGCTGCACGGCCCGGCGCTGGCGGCGCTTGGCCTTGTCGGCGCCGAGGCGGCGCCGCTGCTGGTGGCGTCCGACGCACCGAACTACTGGGCGCTCTATGTTTATCTCGCAGTGGTGACGGCGGCGGCGTTCGTGCTTGCGCGCGTTCGCCTGTGGCGCTGGCTTGCGATTACGGCCGTGGCATTCGGCGTGTTCTGGACATTGCCCGGCATTGCCGTCGTCCAAATCGGCACACTCGCGCCACACGTCTTTCATGCGGTGGCGGGTTTCAGCCTGGCGGCGCTTTTCATTGTCGCCGGCTTTATCTTCGGGCCGGAGGCCAAGCCGGGTCGCGTCGATGCCATATCATCGGCAGCTGTGACGGCCTACCTGTTCGCGGCCGCGCTGCTCGTCGTGGCGGGCGATCATGACCCGGCGGCGCTTGTGCCGTTCGCGCTCCTTGTCGCTGCGACGGCGGCGATCGCGTGGCGCAGCGATGCGGCCGCTGCCGCGCTGCCGCCCGCGGCCTTGCTTGCGGCGCTCGTCATCATCCAGTGGGCGGTAAAGCCGGAGCTTGGCCACCTCGTTGCGTCGGGTCCCGGCAGCGGCCTCGGACCGCAACCCTCCGAGGCTGACATCGCGCTGCATTTCTGGCTCGGAGCGCTCTTCGCCGGACTGTTCGGGGCTGCGGGATATCTCGCCCAAGGTCGTCACGCACGCGCCGTGATTGCGCTGATTTGGACAACGACGGCGGTGCTGGCGCCGATCGCGATCCTGATCGCGCTCTACTACCGGATTCACGGGCTGGAGCGTTCGCTTCTCTTTTCCGCAATCGCCCTCGGGCTTGCCGCCTGGTTCGCATTTGCAGCAGAACGGCTTGGCAAGCGCGATCCGCAACCCGGCGTGCCGGCCGCAGCGGCGCTTCACGCCGCCGGGGCCGCGGCAGCGCTGGTGCTGGCGCCTACTTTTTCGCTCGAACGGGGTTGGCTGACCGTCGGACTCGCCCTGATGGCGCCCGGGATTGCGTGGGTTGCGCAAAAGCGGCCACTGCCGCTGTTGCGTTGGATCGCGGCCGCCGCAGCCGGCTTGGTGCTGGCGCGAAGTGTGTGGGACCCGCGTATTGTCGGAGGTGATCTGGGGACGACGCCGTTCTTCAATTGGCTCCTGTACGGCTATGGCGTGCCGGCGTTATCATTCTGGATTGCCGGTTACCTGTTGCGGCAACGCGCCGACGACGGGCCATCGCGCATACTCGACGCAGCCGCGATCCTTTTCACCGTATTGTTGGCGGTGTTGGAGATACGGCATGCTATGAACGGCGGCGACATCTATGTGGCGAGCGGCGGGCTCGACGAAATTGCATTACAGGTCTGCGTAGGCCTCGCCATCGCGATCGGCCTCGAACTGCTCCGCCTGCGCACCCGCAACGTGGTGCACGACGTCGCGGCGTTGATCATTGCCGGCGTGACGTCCGGCCTCGGCATGATCGCGTTGTTCGGGCCCGCCAACCCGCGCCTGACCGGCGCGCCCGTGGGAGGTGTGTTTCTCAATCTTATCCTGCTCGGCTACGGGCTGCCGGCAGGGCTCGCGATCGCGCTCGCACTGATCGCGCGCAACAACCGGCCGATCGCGTACAGGGTGATCGCGGTTGCCGTCTCGGTGTTGTTGTCGCTCGCCTATTTGACGTTCGAAATCATGCGGCTCTACCACGGGCCACGGCTCTCAGGTCCCGTCAGCGATCCCGAGAACTATACCTTCTCGGCTGTCTGGATTGCGTTCGGCGTGGTGCTGCTGATCGTCGGGCTGCTGCTCGACTCCAAGCCGGCAAGGCTGGCATCCGCCGCCGTCGTCTCCATCACGACCGCCAAGGTGTTTCTGTTGGACCTCGCGGACCTCGCCGGCCTATGGCGTGCATTATCCTTTATCGGTCTTGGGCTGGTGCTGGTCGGAATCGGCTTGCTTTATCAGCGCTTGTTGTTTCCGCAGCGCCAGCCCCCTCCGTTACCCTCCACATAGCCCGGCCGGCAGGGTGCTCGTATGGACAGGCCCAGGTTTTGCTGTTGCTCAACCCCTCCGGCGCATGCCGTCCAGTCCGAACTAGTTCGCGCACCGGCCCATGAAGGCGCTCAGCTGGTTGGGGCGTAATCCGGCGGCTGCGCCGGCGTGGGCGCAGCTTGAAACGCGGTCGCCGAACGTTTCCGCGGGCGAAGAGGGCACGAAAATTGTCCGTCCGCGGGCCGTGGTAACGGTACGTGTCGATCGAGAATCCGCTGGGCCCGGCGGCGGCGTGACGCGGTAGGGCGCCAAGTGCGATTGTCGTGGCGCCGGCACCGGCGGCGCCACGTCGGGGACCGGCGGATAGCTCGGCGCCGACGATGACGGCAGTGTGTTGATCGGCGGTGGGGGCGTGAATTGGTATTGCACGCCCTGGCCGTGGGCCGGCTCCAGCATCGCGAGGGCGCTGCCGGCCAGCATGAAGGACGCGATGGCAAATCGGATCATAGCCAGTACTTCTCGTGGACAATTCAGGTATCTAGTAACGAATTCTCGCGAGGACCAGCTGCGCGCGACCCGAAAACGCTCACGCCTCCGTCAACTCTCTGAGGTCATGGCCGGGCCCGGTCACTGCGAAATTTTAGGCGCGGACTAGAATATGAACAACGGATGGCCAAGGACCAGCGGCGCGAGGATGCGGTGGCCGGAACCCAGTACATTGGTGACGATGCCGCTGGCTGCGGCAAGTGCGAACGCGAGTCCTGTGTAAGGCGCGATCCGCATGAAGACCTTGCTGTAGGCGGGCGCGGCGACGGCGAGCAAATGGGCGCCGGTCAGTGGCGGCAGTGGCAGGACGTTGATCAGCGCGAACCATACGCTGAGTTCTCCGATAAACTCGATCAACGAAAATACCGTTGCAGAAGCCGTATCGGGCAGCAAGGGCAAGATGAGCGGGCGACCCCAGCGCAGCGCCATTGCGCTGAGGAGGGTTGCGGCGAGGCCCGCTGCGACGGGCGTTTTGGCACATTGGCGGTGACCGGAATTTCGGCCGACAGCCGCACCGTGAAACCCGGTTTCCTGTTCGTCGCCGTACAAGGCGCCAAGGCCGACGGTCTGGCGTTCCTGTCGCAGGCCGTCGCCCAGGGTGCCGTCGCCGTTCTGGCCGAGCGCGAGCCGCCCGCTCCCCTGCCGGACCACGTCGCCGTGGTAAACGTACCGAATGTGCGGCGCGCGCTTGCGCTTGCGGCGGCGAAGTTCTATCCGCGGCAGCCCGCGACCATAGCGGCCGTCACCGGCACCAGCGGCAAGACCTCGGTTGCGGCCTTCACGCGCCAGATCTGGGCCGCGCTCGGACATGGGGCGGCGAGCATCGGCACTGTCGGGGTGGTGACGCCGGCCGGCGAGGAATACGGCGCCCTGACGACGCCGGATCCGGTCGAGCTCCATCGCATCGTCGACCGCGTGGCCGGTGAGGGGATCACGCATCTCGCGATC
>Ga0209465_10001173_pt1 | contig 11785 bp, 8 predicted proteins | sample PanSoiPlot1MoBio_FD_188321 | JGI IMG/M metagenome (GOLD analysis project Ga0209465, IMG submission 188321) | Tropical forest soil microbial communities from Panama analyzed to predict greenhouse gas emissions - Panama Soil Plot 1 MoBio (SPAdes)... | ecosystem: Environmental > Terrestrial > Soil...
GCCGAGCGGCTGATCGTGGCGCCGGATTGCGGCATGAAATACCTCACGCGCGATGTCGCCTTTGCGAAGCTTCGAGCGTTGGTCCGTGGCGCTGGAATGGTGCGCGCCGAAGTCGAGTCGGGTGTCGTGGCGAAAGCGCAAGCTCGCATTTGAAATCACGATCTGGAGGAGTCCATGAAAAGCCTCGTACAGGGCGTTCACCACATCACGCTGTGCCCTGGCGGCGCGCAGCAGGATATCGACTTCTTCACTCAGGTACTGGGGCAGCGGCTGGTCAAGCAAACCGTCCTGATGGACGGAAGCATCCCCATCTATCACCTCTACTACGGAAATGCCGATGCCGACGTGGGTTCGATTGCCACGAGTTTTCCGTACTCCCGTAAGCCAGGGCGCGCCGGGTCCGGCCAGCTGTCGTGCACCAGCTACACCGTCCCGACCGGCGCGATTGCGTTCTGGAAGGAGCACTTCGATCGGCATGAGGCCGAACACAGCGGTGTGCAGGAGCGGTTTGGCACGAAGTACCTGCGAGTACGGCATCCGGCTGGACTCCTCTTCGAGATGATCGAGGAGAGCTCCGACAACCGACACGCGTGGACGACGAAGCAGATCTCTCGCGACGTGGGAACGCACGGCTTTTTCGGGGCTGTCCTGTCGGTTCGCGACGTGCGTGATCAGGAATCGTTCTTCGTCGACGCGCTCGGGTTCCGAAAGGTCGGCGTCGATGGTCCGTACCATCGCTTCGAAGTGGCGGGAAACGGTCCGGGACGGGTCGTCGATCTGCACGTCGAGCCGGAGCGTGCGCCCGGAAGCTGGGGCTTTGGCGCCGGCACGGCCCATCACATCGCGTTCAACGTCGAAACAGACGACGCGCTGGCGAAGCAGAAAGCGGTCTACGAGGAACTGGGTTTCACGGACGCATCAGAGATCAAGGATCGCTTCTATTTCCACTCGATGTACGTCCGGTCTCCCGGTGGCATCCTCGTCGAGTGCACGGCGAATGTCCCGGGTGGGTTCTATCAGGACGAGGCGCCGGAGGATCTCGGGACGAAGCTGCATCTGCCGCCCTGGTACGAGAACCAGCGCGAAGCGATCGTCTCGCAGCTGGAACCCATAAAGGTCCCGGAAGAAAATCGGCCGAGACCGGGAACGACGTCGGTACCGAAACCGGCCGCCGCCCACCATGCTCCGGGAGACGACCCGAAGGTTCCGTTGTCTCGCTACAAAGCGACGTTCGACGCGGGTAAGCAATCAACCTAGTCAGCTGCCTGGCGAGCCGCGAGACCGGCTCATCCGTGCGCATCTCACGACATCGGAGCGCCTCCGGCCCATCGGAGGCGCTGCCACCACCGATCAACCGCATCGTGCGTTCTGTACGACTCGACATGGCGGAACACGTCACTACCGCGGTCTGGCGCAGTCGCGGCGTCGGCACACACCGTGCTTCGGCTGTCTCATTGCAAGAGTCGTCCGAGGAGATTCAGCATGCACGAAGCGTTGAGAATCCGGCGATCGTGGGTCCGCATACTGGCTGCGCTGATTCTGGTCGGCAGTGCTCGGCAGGCGAACGCGCAAGGATTCATCAGTCCGTTCATCGGCTACAACTTCGGCGGTGACGCGGGCTGCCCTGAAATCACGAACTGCGAAGACAAGCACGCCAATTACGGCGTCGGCTTCGGCGCCCTCGGCAGCATCGTCGGCTTCGAGGCCGAGATTGCTCACACCAGCGACTTCTTCGGTGCGACGCCGAATCAGTCAACCGGCGTGTTGACGTTCATGGGCAACTTCATGCTCGCGCCGAAGATCGGCCCGATTCAACCGTATGGCCTCGGCGGCATCGGGCTGATGCGGACTACAGTCGAGAGTGCCGGCCAGGACAATGACCAGAATCAGGTCGCGTGGGACATTGGCGGAGGACTCATCGGGTTCTTCAGCGCGCACGTTGGCGTGCGTGGCGACATCCGTTATTTCCACGCGTTCGAAGTGATCGACTTCTCCAGGTTCCCCAACCTGCCGGTCCGCGACACGAAACTGGATTTCGGTCGCTTCTCGGTAGCCGTCGTGTTCAAGTTCTGAAGAACCTCGAACCTACTGCGAAGACGACACGACGGACGGCGGCGCTGGAAAAACGAACAGGTCCGTGGTCATGTCGCCGTCGAGCGTAATCGTGCGCAGATACTGATACGTTTCGGCATCGTACAAGTCGATCGTGTTGCCGGCGACGAAGATGTAGAGGACCTTGCCGTTCGAGCTGGTCTTGAGCCCCATCCGCGGCCGGCCCTTGAACTCGGTGCGCCCGGCGAGGCGCCGGTGCTCGAGGTCGAACTTCCAGAATTCGTAACGGCCGATGTCGTCGTAGAGGCCGTAGGCGGTCTTGCGGTCGGGCGCCAGCGTGAAGCTGACCGGGTTCGATGGACCGAGCGCGAAGAAGTCGACGCTCTTCGCCGCGAGATTCACTCGCCCAATCCCCATCGTCCGCCGGTGCTGCACGGGATCGGACACGTTGAACAGCGCCGTGTAGAACCCCGGCTGATCGTTCAGCACGTCGCGCGGGCCGAATTCGAGCCGCCCGAAGCCCTCCTCGATCGGCCGCGACAGCTCCCACTTATCCGCCTGTGTGAAGCCACCGGTTTCGTAGATCAGGATGTCCTGATCCGAGAACAGGTACATCAGCTTCCCGTCCGGCGCGAACAGGATGTTCGCGTTCTGCCGCGGCTCGTTGTTCGGCCACGGAATCGTACGGACGACCTTGTGCTGGCCGAGATCGTACTGGATCAGCGTGGGGCCGGCCACTTCGTACCGATCGATCAGCTTCGTTGTCGACGTCGTCAGCAGGATGACGAACCGGTTGAGCGGGTCGGGTTCGAGGCTCCGAATCCGGATCTTCTTGTTGCCCTCGCTCAACGTGAACGTATCCAGCGTCTTGCGCGCCGCGATGTCGAGGATTTCGACCTTCTCCATCGTCGCGTCGACCGTATAGAAGCGCTTGCGATCGAGCGAGATCGAGGTGCGCCGGGGAATGCCGGATTGGAACGGGATCGTGCCGACGATCTTCTCCGTGGCTTCGTCGATGATCCAGTACTGCTTCGGGTACGAGCCGATGATCAACGTGCCGTTGCCGGCGTTGATCCGCTTCTCAGCCGTACGAACAGGCAGCACCGCGAGGGCCGCGAGCGCGCCGACGAGCACCAGCCGCATCTTCATGGTCATGGGAAGATCAAATCCAGTTTTCGCCAGTCCTTCTGCGCGGCGGCGCACTTCGCCGTCCAATCGGGCGCGTGATTGAGCTGGTCCGGCACCTGCGCGGGCCAGTAGCAGCCGATGTGGCAGTCGAAGATATCGCGCTCGACGGGCTGACAGAGTCCCGCGGTGCCGCCGGAGTGGTCCGCTTCCCATCCCGGTGAGAACACGAGAGAACACCCGATCGGAAAGTGCGGCATCTGCGGTACGCCGTTGCGCTGCAGCGCGACGACATCGCGTGCGGTCGCCTCCTCGATGCGGACGGCCTTGCGGTTGACTGGCTTGAGGTGCTTCATGCTCTTCCTCTAATCGTGCGAGACGCTGAGGCGCGCGGCCCGACAGGCGTCACTTGTTGGCCTCGGAGAACCAGTTCATGTACACCGGCACGGTCACGAGCAGGTGCGCGCGCGCGCGAATCGGCTTCGTGCCGCCCAGCTCGGCCACCACCCACACGTCGCCCACGTTGTTCCGGTTGCCCGAACGCTTCGGGTTCGGACCGTCCAGGTTCGGCGTGAACAGTCCGGTCTGATCCAGCACGCCGACGTACTGCGTGTCGTCGTCGTTGAAGGTGGTGGGATACTCCTCGACCGACCACTTCACGTCGATCGGGCCCAGATTGAGATCGTCGGCCGTGTCCGGTTTCCCGTCGGGACCGTTGTTGATGCCGATCGCTTCGAACTGCTGCAGCTGTTTGGGGAAGGCCGCGCCGCCGACTCGCGCCATGCCCGCTTCCGGCATGACCTTGAGGCCGTCGATCTTGTCGTAGACGACAACGAGCGCCGGCTTGACGATCCCGGCCACCGATCCGTCGCGCACGCCGATCGGCGCCGACGCCGCGACATCGACGTCGATCGACAACTCGTCGGGCCGCGCGCTGACGACGCGCGTGACCTTGACGCCCTGGCCAAGACCGACGTCCTCAGGCCTAACCGATCCGGGCAGGTTGGCGCCGAAGATCCGGACGTTCTGTCCAGCGGACCCGGTCTTCAAGGCGGAGACGTTCGCGCCGAGGACGATCGGCTCGGTCGTAACGCGTGTGAGCTTCACGTCGACGCCGGTCTCGTCGTAGGCGCCAGTGAACCAGCGTCCCCACATCTGCTTCCAGTCGCGCTCCACGAACATCGTTTCGCGCCAGTCGTTCGCACGGCCGCGCCACTGATATCCGGTAAAGACCGTGGCTTTTCCGCTGCGTGTGATCGTTTCGCCGCTACGCGCCACGGTGTAGCGGATCTGCGTGGTGAACGTGTCCGGAGCGCCGGGATCGGCGGCGATTGTCATCTCTCCGTACAGGTTGCCTTTCCCGAGCTGCGTTCCGGTAACCGCCCATCGTCCCGCGAGCTTCGGCGGCTGCATCGCGGCCGCCCAGGCCGACCATTCGGACGTGGTGAGCGGCAGCGTCTTCTCGAGATGCTCGAGCGCGCGATCGACCGGATTCCGATCGTCTGGCGGCGTTCCATCTGCGGCTGGCCCGCCCGGCGTGCCGCGCGCCGGTTCACTGCCCCGCCCGCCGGCCCGCGCGTTGCCGCGCCCGCCGCCGCCGCGGCCGCCCGCGCGCATGAACCCGCTTCCACCGTTCATCGGCTGGTTGTCGACGAGCGGGTACAACGCGCGATGCAACGTGATGAGCAGCTCCCATTCCTCCTTGGTCCGCCGTTCGCTGAGCACGCGGGCCATGGAGTGGCAGGACGAGCAGAGGTTCGACGTGGTCTCGTCAGCTGTGTAACTGTACTCGACCATGCGATGTTCTCCCTCGAACGCGATCGGCCGCAGCTCTTCCGGTGCGAGGCCCTGGTGATCGGTGAGGTACTTCAGGACGTTCCGCGCGTCCTCGGGCGTGAGCGTCACGTGGTTGAGCGCGACCATCCGCTTGATCGTCCGCTCCCAGTTCTCCGCCGTCGCGCGGCGGTAGGAGATGCGCGACATGCGGCCCTTGTCGTCGCTCTTGTGACAGGAGCCGCAGCGCGACTTGACGAGCGCGCTGTCGACCGGGATGCCCTCGTCGCTTGCCGCGTCGGTGGAGGGCTGGGGCACGTCGCGTGACTGGCCGAACGCCGGAGCGCATACAATCGCCAGGCAACACGCAACGATCGTACGGTTGATTGCTGAAGTCATATCGCCACGCAGGCACTTTCTACACAAACGATGTAGAGCTGTCAACGAGAGAAACGCCCCATTATGCCTGAATCGCGCAGCGCGCCACCGGGTCGCGCCGTAATCTCTGGCTTCAGCCGCACGGCCGCCATCACCGACGCCGTCGTGCTCGCGCTCGCCACCCTGGCTGCCTTCTGGCCCGTGCTGCGTAATGAATTCGTGAGTTGGGACGATCCCAGCGTTCTCCTCGACAACCCGCACCTCGGGAACGCGGGGATGGTGAGATGGGCCTTCTCGACGACGTTCATGGGGCATTATCAGCCGCTCGCATGGATGGTCTGGTCTGCCGTCAGGACGCAATTCGGCGCGTGGGCGCCTGCATGCCACGGGCTGAGCCTGCTGGTCCACACCGCAAACGGCATCCTCGTCTACACGCTGGCGGTTCGACTCACGCGAAGCGCGCCGCTCCGACCGCGTCAGCGCCGCGCGGCCGGCGTTCTTGCGGGACTGGTGTTTCTGCTGCACCCGACGTCGGTGGAAAGCGTGGCCTGGGCGAGCGCCTTCCCGTACGTGCTGTCGCTGCTCGTCCTCCTTCTGTCGTTCCTCGCGTACGTGAACGGACGGATGCCGGCGTCGATCGCCTTGTACGCTGCGTCGCTCTTGACCCGTGCGACGGCGCTCGGATATCCGCTCGTGCTGCTGACCGCCGATTTCTATCCACTCGATCGGCGCCGGGCGGGCATCCGCCGACTGCTCGTCGAGAAGGCGCCGTTTGCCGTACTGGCCGCAGCCGCGGCCGCCGCCGAGTGGCAGGCTCGCGACGTCGCGACGCTGCAGGAGATCGGCTTCGCGCCGCGCGTCACGATGGCCCTCGCGGCCCCGTTCGTCTACCTGTGGCGGGCCGTATGGCCGGTGCGACTGTCGCCGCTCAATCCGCTTCCGATCTCGCCGTCGGTCGAGGTCGTGCCGCTCGCACTCGGCGCTGCGGGCGTCGCGCTGGTTTCAGTGCTCGCATGGCGCCTGCGCACGCACTGGCCGCTCATCGGTGCCGCATGGGCCGCGTACTTGATTCTGCTGGGGCCGGTCGCGGGGCTGACGCCGAGCGGACTTCAACTGACCGCCGATCGCTACATGTACGTGCCGAACGTGATCCTCGCGCTCGTCGCTGCCGTCGCGATCGCGCGCCGGTTGACGGACGATTTCAGCGGAGCAGCAGCCGCCGTTGCGAGCGTCGCGGTTGTCGCGGCCAGTGGCGTCCTGACAGCGACGCAGGTTCAGTACTGGAGGAATTCCACTACGTTGTGGACGCGAGCGATCGAGCTCGACCCGCGCAACGACATCGCGGCCTACAACCTCGCCGTCGCCTACGCGGAGGCGGGTCGCGATGACGAAGCAATCGAGTGGTACAGACGGACGCTCGCGCTGGTGCCGGGCCACGATCTCGCGCGACGGAATCTCGCCGTCCTGCAGGCTTCCGGCGCAGAACGGCACGCCGATCAGCTGATGGCGGCCGGCCGCGCCGATGAGGCGAGCGACGAGTACGCACGCGCGATCGCGCTCGACCCGAAACGCGTACACGCGCGGGCGGCGCGCGGAATGCTGCTGCTGCGGCGGGGAGATCTACGTGGCGCGGCTGCGGAGCTGCGTGTCGCCGTGGACGGCGGCTCGAGCGACGTCGAGGTCCCGAACGCGCTGGCCTTCGCGCTGCTGCAGACGGGCGATGCGGCGGAGGCGGCGAGCGTCTTGTCGCACGCCGTCGACGCCCATCCCGACGACGTCAATCTGAAGCACAACCTGGCGCGTTTGCTCGCGACGGCACGGGATCCTCGGGTCCGCGACGGCGCGCGCGCACTGCGGCTCGCGCTCGAGGTCTGCGATCGCACGCACAATCGCGATCCACGCGCGCTCGACACGCTGTCGGCCGCCTATGCGGCTGCTGGTCAAGTCGATCTGGCGCGGGCGACGGCGTCGCGGGCTGCCGCTCGCGCGCGCGAACTCGGCGATGCGGCAACGGCTGCCGAGATCGACGCGCACGCGCGGCAGTACCTCCGGTAACGTAGTCGCAAGTCAGCAAGTCGGGAAGTCGCAAGTCACGGAGTCCGCAAGTCAGGCAGTCACGGAGTCAGCAAGTCGGGAAGGCCACGAAGTGCCTTCGTGGCTTCACTGCCTCACCAGGCTACCTGCTTACTGACCTTGAACCCCTTCGCACCGAACGTCAGCGACGGCGCGTTCTTCGCGCGCTTCGCACCGAGGAACAGCACTGCGCCGCCGGCGGCGGCCACGCCCAGTCCGGCAGCGCCGAGCCCGGTCTTGGACTCCTTCGACACCTCGCCCGACACGAACTCGCCGCCGCTCGTGTGCAGAAACCCGTAAATCGCCATCGACATACCGGCGACGAACAGCGCGGCACCCGGAATCAGGTAGGCCTTTTCGATCTTCGGCGCCTCGCTCTTCGCTGTCTCCGGTTGCTGCGCCGCCCTGGCAATGCTGTCCTGGAGATCGCCGGCAAAACCCGACGTGCTCAGACCCAGGATCATCAACGATGCGATCATCGGCCGCGCCAGTCTCATGTCGCGCTCCTTTGGTATGACGAGCCGGATGGCGCGGCGATTGTAGTCGGCGTGCGGCCCGGGAGCAACCAAAAACCTGTAAGGTTTGTCTCTTTGGATACAATGTCCGCGTGCGCGCCTCGGCAACGAGTCGCTTCGCTCCGGCGAGAACACTCGCCGTGGCGCTGGCCGTGTCCGCAGCGCTCGCGGCGGCCCTCGGCCTCTGGGCTGTCCGCACCCGCCATGCGTCGCGTCCGAACGTCCTGCTGATCACGGTCGACACGCTGCGCGCCGATCACGTCGGGAGCTACGGTTACTCGGCGGCGCAAACACCAGCGCTCGACAGGCTGGCTGCGCGGGGACTGCGCTTCGCTCATGCCTGGACCGTTGCTCCGTTGACGCTGCCCGCCCACTCGTCTCTCATGACCGGAACCTTCCCGGCGTTCAATGGCGTCCGAGACAACGGCGGCTTCTACCTCGGCGACGACCAGGTGACGCTGGCGAAGGTGCTGCGCGCGCACGGCTACAGAACCGGTGGATTCGTCTCCGCGTTCGTCCTCGATCACCGCTGGGGAATTGCGCAGGGATTCGACCGTTACTACGACGACTTCGATCTCGCGAAGTACCGCGTCGATGTCGGCCTCGACGCGGTGCAGCGACCAGGCAGCGAGGTGGTGTCAAAGGCGATCGAATGGCTCGATCAGGATGCCACGCAGCCGTTCCTGGCGTGGGCGCACCTGTACGAGCCGCATGCGCCGTACGACCCGCCAGAGCCGATCCGCGCGCGTTTTCCACCCACCATGATCGGCGCGTACGACGGCGAAATCGCCACGGCCGACGTCCAGATCGGCCGGCTGATCGATCACCTGGCGAGCACAGGCCGTCTCGATCGCACACTCGTCGTGGTTCTCGGCGACCATGGCGAGTCTCTCGGCGAGCACGGCGAGGAGCAGCACGGCTTCTTCATCTATGACGCGGACATTCGGATTCCGCTGATTGTCGCCGGCCCGGGCGTGCCGTCACGCGTCGTCAACGATGACGTCCGCATCGTCGACGTGATGCCGACGATTCTTCAGCTGCTCGGCATGCAAATCCCGGCCACGGTTCAGGGCCGCAGCCTGTCGCCGCTGGTCCACGGCGAGCGTGTCGATCTGGTGGCGATGTCGGAGACCTGGTATCCGCGACACCACTACGGCTGGAGCGAGCTGACGTCGATCCGCGACGGCCGCTATCACTTCATCGCGGCGCCGCGCCGCGAACTGTACGATATCGAGCTCGATCCCGGCGAGTTGCACGACGTCGCCCTCGCCAATCCGGGCCGGGCCGATGCCCTCGAGCGGGCGCTGCGGGCGTTTCTGGCGCAGATGTCATCGAATCGTCCGACCAACAGTCCGCGGCCCGTCGAGCCCGAGGTCGAGGAGCGGCTGCGATCGCTCGGCTACGTCGGCAGCAGCATCAGCCCGCGCGTGCTCGAGGATCGGCCGCGTGGAGACCCGAAGGACAAGATCGCGCTCTACAACCTGCTCAAGCAGGCCGGTCTCGATTCGGTCGAAGGCCGGATCGAGGAGGGCATCCACAAGGTCCGGCAGGCGCTCGACCAGGATCCCGAGATCGTCGAGGCGCACATCATGCTTGGCAACATGAACACGAAGGCCAGGCGCGACGACCAGGCGGTCGCGGCCTACCAGCGGGCGCTCGCACTCGACTCCGACAACCAGAACGCGGCATTCAACCTGGCGCTCGCCTACAAGACTGCTGGACGGACGGACGCGGCCGAGGCCGGGTTCGAGCGCGTCCTGGCGCTCAACCCGCGCGACGCCAAAGCGCGTTATCAACTGGCCGACATCTGGATGACGCGGGGAGAGTTTTCACGCGCGCAGACGGCCCTCGAGCGTGCGGTCGCCGACAACGTCGAGCGGCCGGCGTTCCAGACCAAACTCGGCGAGTGCTACATCGAGCTGAAGCGCTACGACGATGCCGAGCGCGCCCTGCTGGCGGCATTGAAGGACAAGCCCGACGAGCCGATGGCCCACTATGATCTCGGGCTGATTTGGGAGGCGCGTGGCGATCCGCGGCAGGCAATCAGGGAATACGACGCGGAAATCGCCCGCAACCGCAGAACGTATCAAGCACACTTCAACCTCGCCAAGCTTCTGGCGTCCGCGGGTCGGAGGACCGAAGCCGTCGCCCACTTCCAGCAGGCCGTGGAAGCCAACCCCGACTTCGGCAGTGGGTATCTGTATCTCGCCAAGGCGCGCCTGGACAACGACGATCTGGCCGGCGCGGAGGCGGCGGCGCTCAAGGGCATGGCGCTGAAGCACGACGCGGACATCGCCCCGCTGGGCCACTACGTCCTCGCCGACGTGTACTCACGCCTCGGACGGACGAAGGACGCCGAGCGCGAAGCCGCGGAGGGACGAAAGCTGGAGCGCCGCCGTGCGAGTTGACGTCGCCCTGCTCGCGGGCACCTGTTGTCTCGCCGGCTGCGTCGCCCGCGGGTCGGCGCCAGCCGCGACGCTCCCACAGCACGTCCTCGTCGTCACCATCGACACGCTCCGCGCCGATCGGCTCGGCTGCTACGGCAATCGTGACGTCGCCACGCCGCACCTGGATCGGCTCGCGCGAGAGGGGGTGATCGCGCCCGACGCGAACGTCCCGACGCCCATCACTCGACCATCGCACGTCTCGATCTTCACCGGCCTGTACCCCGCGCAGCATGGCATTCGCGACAACATCTCTCGCGCCCTGGCGTCGGACGTGCCGACGCTCGCTGAGGCGTTCAAAGCGGCCGGCTTCGAGACCGCCGGCTTCGTGTCGTCGATCGTGCTGTCTCGCCAATCCGGCCTGGCCCGCGGTTTCGACACCTTCTCGGATCAATTCGATCTCGGGCCCGATGCTCACGACGAAGCTCGCTTTCTGGACATCCTCGAAAAGCGCGGCGACGTGGCGGTGGCCGACGCGATCGCATGGCTCGAGCGCCATGCGCGGTCGCGCACGTTCGCATGGGTGCATCTCTACGACCCTCACGCACCGTATGAGCCGCCCGAACCATATGCGTCTCGCTACGCCGATCGGCCGTACGACGGCGAGGTCGCCTGGTCTGACGAGCTGGTCGGCCGACTCGACGCGACGCTCGAGCGTCTTGGCATCCGCGATCGAACGCTCGTCGCTGTGACGGCCGATCACGGCGAGGCGCTCGGCGAGCATGGCGAGTCGGTGCACGGTTTCTTTCTGTACGAGGCGACGCTGAGAGTTCCGCTCCTCATGCGCGGCCCGGGCATTCGGCCGGGCACGCGGATTCCAGTCGTCGCGCGCAGCGTCGATCTGTTTCCGACGATTCTGGAGTTGTCCGGTGTGCCGTCGCCGAAAGGCCCGCTCCCCCTCGCCGGGCGGAGCCTCGCATCCGCGGCGCGCGGCGACGTTCGAGGGCTCGACGAAGCTCCCGCCTTTGCGGAGTCGTTGACGCCGCGCATTCACTACGGCTGGAGCGATCTCCGCAGCGTTCGCGATGGACGGTGGAAATTCGTTCTGGCGCCACGACCGGAGCTCTACGACCTCGCGCGCGACCCGGGCGAACACCGCAATCTGGCGCTCGGCGAGCCGGCGCGTGCGCGCGCCCTGCGGGCAGCGGTCGAACAGCAGCTTCATTCCGAGCAGTCGGCGCCGTCGGCGCGCGCGACGCGGCCGGGCGACATTCCGCTCGAGCTCGTCGAGCGATTGGGCGCGCTCGGCTACGTGAGCGGCGGACAGAACCCGGGCACGGTGGGCGCCGATCCGAAAGACAAGATCGAGGAGTACAAGGTCCTCAACGCGCTCTTGCACGAGGGGTTGATGCTGCTGCGCGACCGCGACTACGACGGAGCCGTCGATCGCTTTCGGGGGCTGTCGTCGCGCGGCATCGACAGCTT
>Ga0209465_10001174_pt1 | contig 11780 bp, 8 predicted proteins | sample PanSoiPlot1MoBio_FD_188321 | JGI IMG/M metagenome (GOLD analysis project Ga0209465, IMG submission 188321) | Tropical forest soil microbial communities from Panama analyzed to predict greenhouse gas emissions - Panama Soil Plot 1 MoBio (SPAdes)... | ecosystem: Environmental > Terrestrial > Soil...
CAAATCCACGCGGATCAGATTGTGGTCGTTTCGGCCGCCGAAGAGGCCATCTTCCTCTTCTATCACGCCCTGCTCACGCCCGACGACCACGCCATCGTTGAAACGCCATGCTACGAGAGTGCGCTCACCGTTCCCGCCAGCACAGGTGCGGCGGTCAGTGAATGGCGTCGCAAGCCCTCGAACGGCTGGGCTCACGATCTGGATGCTCTCGAATCCCTGATCCGCCCGAGTACTCGAGCCATCTACGTCAACTCTCCGCACAATCCGACCGGCCTCCTGATGCCACGGCCCATCTTCAACGCCGTGCTCGAACTCGCCTCCCGCCGCGGCATCTACGTTTTCTCCGACGAGGTTTACCGCGAACTCGAGCACGACTCTGCCACGCGCCTCCCAGCCGCTTGCGACCGCTACGACCGCGCCCTCAGTCTCGGCTCCGTCAGCAAAACCTACGGCCTGCCGGGACTCCGCCTCGCATGGCTCGCATCGCGCGACGCCGCCTTCCTTCAGAAGATCATCTCTCTCAAGTACTACACAACGATCTGCGCCAGCGCTCCGAGCGAGTTCCTCACGGCGCTGGCCTTTCGCCATCGCCAGAGATTCGTTGATCGCAGTCTCCAGATTGTGCTCGGCAATCTTCCCCAACTTAAGTCCTTTTTCTCACGTCATGAGGACCTATTCGACTGGACGCCTCCGAACTCGAGCACGATCGGCTTCGCGCATTTCAAACCGCAGCGGGACGTTCAGGATTTCTGCGAAAGCGCTGTACGCGAGGCTAGCGTGCTGCTTCTTCCCGGCACGGTTTACGACCAACCGCGGCATATTCGCTTCGGCTACGGCCGGCGCAATTTCCCCGAAGCGCTTGCCCAGTTCGAATCGTGGCTTTCCGCTCGCGCCGTTCTAGGGGCCGCTTTGGCAAGCGACGGCAGGCCGTAGAATTTCCAGGCCTTCTCCGTTTTTCGAGGCGCTTCAGGCCCACTCACGAAAAAGGAAAAGGGCCATCGTCTCCGACGGCCCTGCGGTTGATGCTGCTTGTAAACTCTTCTACGCCGCTCCCATCGAGCGCCTTGCCTGGAAACATTCTCGGCAGAACACCGGGCGTCCCTGGGTCGGCCGGAAAGGAACCGTGGTTTCCTTGCCGCACTGCGAGCACGTCGTTTTCGTCTCGGCCCGCGGCTGGTTCCCGCCTCCTCCGGTTTCCGCTCTTTTCGCTTTGCAGGCCTTACACCGTTTGGGTTCGTTCTTGAATCCCTTGTCGGCGAAAAACATCTGCTCGCCCGCAGTAAAGACAAACTCGGCGCCACACTCCGAGCACTTCAGGACCTTATCGTGGAATTCCATGAGCCGCTCCCCCTGGACCCCTTTCGGGCAGCGGGGACGGACTCATCGGGGGCCGTTTGTTGTTTCGCGGACCTGTACGCCGGGGTCGCCGGGCACGGATCCCCTGGGCCAACGGGCGAAGAATCTGAACCAATTCCCAACTTCTCTGCCTGAAAAGGGGCCTGATCCCGGAAGCGCGACGCCGAGGCGCGTCTCGTGCAGTCTTAATCCTGCTCGCGACGCTGCTTCTTGCGCAGTCGCTTCCGCGAAAGCGCTTCTTTCGCCCGGCGCTTCTCACCGGGCTTCATGTAGAAGCTGTGCTTCTTGATTTCCTTGATGATATCTTCCTGCTGCACTTTGCGCTTAAAACGGCGCAGTGCATTCTCCAGAGATTCACTCTCCTGGATAATTACCTCTGCCAATGAACTTCACCTCTATTCCGGTTCTGAGTGGTTCGATGCAGTGCCTACCGCCGACCTGCAGCACTGCTCCTGTGTGGCATTATCTCACGGGGACGTGTCTTCTTGTAGCCAATTCCGCCTGTGCAAGTCAAGTACTCTTTTCCCGACTTAACCCACCTCTTTCGTACCTCGGAAGTTACCGTTCACTCTGTCGCTAACCCGATCTTTGCTTTTCTCTCTCTTCTTTGCTGCTGCCTGTTGCTTCTGCTGATACACTAAGGGACCTCACAACCAGTTTCGGGAGCCGACCTCATGCCCGATATGCGAGACAGCATCGCGGTCCTTCTTGCTGGTGGTCAGGGCGAACGTCTCTGGCCTCTCACGCGCGATCGCGCCAAACCCGCCGTCCCTTTCGGCGCTCTTTACCGCATCATCGATATAACGCTTTCGAACTGCATCAACTCCGGCTTACGCCGCGTCTTTGTCCTCACGCAGTACAAAGCCTTGAGCCTCACCCGCCACATCCGCGCGGGATGGTCTTCGCTCATGGGCCTTGGCGAATACATCGAAGTCCTTCCGCCCCAGATGCGCGTGTCGCAACAGTGGTACCAGGGCACCGCCGACGCGGTTTATCAGAATATTTACTCTGTCGGCAGCGAGCGGTGCAAGTTCGTCTTCGTGCTCTCGGGCGACCATATCTACAAAATGAATTACGCCAAGATGCTTCAGCAGCACCACGATTCCGGTGCCGACGTTACCGTCGCCACGATCGAAATCCCCGCTGCGGAAGCGGCCAAGCAGTTCGGTGTGATCGAAACCGACAAGAATTGGCGCATCTGCGGTTTCGAGGAAAAACCCGCCAAGCCGAAGACTTCCCCGTACAAGTCGACGCACTGCAACGCTTCCATGGGCGTCTACATCTTCAATACGCAGCTTCTGATTCCCATCCTTCTGGCAGACTCCGAAGATCCCAAGTCGGCCCACGATTTCGGCAAGGACATCCTGCCGCGAATCATTGCCAAGCATCGCGTCTTTGCCTACAACTTCGTTGACGAGAACAGCAAGGAATCGCTCTACTGGCGGGACGTCGGCACCATCGACGCCTACTACGAAGCCAACATGGATCTCGTGAGCGTCTCTCCGGTCTTCAATCTCTACGACAAGATGTGGCCGCTGCGCGGTTGGCAGCAGCAATATCCTCCCGTCAAATTCGTATTCGCCGACGAGGATCGCATGGGGGTCGCCCTCGACTCGATTGTGGCGGGCGGTTCGATCCTCTCCGGCGGCCGCGTGCGGAGCAGCGTCATCGGCTACGACGTGCGGGTAAACAGCTATTGCGAGATTGACACCTCGATCATCTACAACCACGTCAATATCGGGCGTCATTCACGCATCAAGCGCGCCATCATCGACCGCCACGTCAATCTTCCCGAGCACACCGAAATCGGCTACGACCTTGAAGCCGACCGCCGTCGCTTTCATGTGACTCCGTCCGGCATCGTCGTCGTCGTCCGCCAGGAATCGCTCATCGAAGAACCGGAATCGCAGTGATGGCCGCTTCATTTTGTGGGGTACTATCTGCCGGCCCTGACGGCAGGAAGGCGGCCTCGAACACCCCATCCCCACTCGCCGCTGCTCGCCGGCCGCCAATCGTCGCCGGGTTTCGCGCGTTACGCGCTCGCTCTCGACTCCTTTGGTACAATTGCCGTTCTATAGATCACCCGGGAGCCATTACCTATGTCCACGAAAATTGCCCGCATTCTCGCGCGCCAGGTTCTCGACTCGCGCGGCAATCCCACCGTTGAAGCCGACGTCCTTCTGGAGTCCGGAGCCTCCGGCCGCGCTATCGTTCCCTCGGGCGCTTCGACCGGCGAGCATGAAGCCCTCGAGCTTCGCGACGGCGACGAATCCAAGTATCTCGGCAAGGGTGTTCTCAAGGCCGTGTCCCACGTCAACGCCGAAATTGCCAGAGCCCTTTGCGGTTCCGACGCCGCCGACCAGCGTGCGCTCGACCACAAGATGATTTCGCTCGACGGTAGGCCCACGAAATCGCGCTTGGGAGCCAACGCGATTCTCGCCGTTTCCATGGCGGCCGCTCGCGCCGCGGCTGTCGCGGTGAAACAGCCGCTGTACAAATATCTTTCGCGCTATTCGACCGATTCCTCCGCGAACCTGCTTCCCGTGCCCATGATGAACATCTTAAATGGAGGGGCACACGCCGATAGTTCGGTGGACTTCCAGGAATTCATGGCCATGCCGATTGGTGCGCCGAACTTCTCGGAGGCTCTGCGCTGGGGCGTGGAAGTGTTTCATGCGCTGAAGCAGGCGCTGAAAAAGCGCGGTTATTCCACCGCCGTTGGCGATGAAGGTGGCTTTGCGCCGAGCTGCAAGTCCAACGAAGAAGCCATTCAGATCGTTGTCGAGGCTATCGTCTCCGCCGGCTACAAACCTGGCGAGCAGATCTCCATCGCACTGGATCCCGCTGCCACCGAATTCTTCGACAAGACCAGCGGGAAATATGTCTTCAAGAAATCCGACAAGTCGACGCATACTTCCCTCGAACTGGCCACCTTTTGGACGAAATGGGTTGAAAAATATCCCATCGTTTCTCTTGAAGACGGCATGGCCGAAGATGATTGGTCGGGTTGGAAAGCGCTCACCGAATTCATCGGCTCGAAGAACTCCCGGCTCAGGATCCAAATCGTCGGCGACGACCTCTTTGTGACCAGCACCGAGCGGCTTTCGCGCGGTATCAACGAAGGGATCGCGAACGCGATTCTGATCAAGCTCAACCAGATTGGCACCGTGAGCGAAACGATCGACGCAATCGAACTGGCTCGCAAGGCGGGGTACAACTCGGTCATTTCTCATCGCTCCGGCGAGACCGAGGACACGTTCATCGCCGACCTGGCCGTTGCGACCGCGGCCGGACAGATCAAGACCGGTTCCGCTTCGCGCACCGACCGCATCGCCAAGTACAATCAATTGCTGCGCATCGAGGAAGAACTGGGAAGCGCAGCCCGGTTCAACGGCAGGGCACCGCTGCGCTAACTTGAGAGTGCCCGGAACGGTGCTCCCGCTTTGTCGGGCGCAGTCCCGAGACACTTTTCCTCTAGCGCTTGGCCTTTTCTTGTCCTAGTCGGGCTCGCCGCCGGCTTCTCCTGACGCGGGAAGGGCCGGCCGTTTTGCGCCTCTCGCCATCGGAAGCTAATTGGCTTTCGGCTTGCGGCGTTCGATCAGATGGTTCGAGGGCAAACTCGAATCGGTTAGTTTTTTTGCGGACTCGATGCCGGCGACCGGCAGACGGGAAGGATCGAGTAGCCCGAGCTGCACGAGAACCGAAGCCTGATCCCAGTAGATATGTTCGCTCGAGAGCTTGCCATCGCGAAAATGGACGATGACAACCAGCCCGCATTCCACTCGTTTGCCGGTGGGAGGAACGCCGGGAAGCATCCAGTCCATCTCGAGGGTATGGGTAAAGCGAAAGATCATTTCGTCGACCAGGCGGTTCCGGCCAATGGTGCGGGAGAGAGGAACGATCTCCGTGTCGGGAGGCATTTTGGGGATGAAGTGGCGTGAATAGAATTTACGCAACTGTTCACGGCCCACACCGCCGGTCAAGACTGGGATGTGGTTGACGTAGGCGTCGGGCACCATCGTTTCGAGCGTCCGATCGGTGTCATGTGCGGTGAACTCGTCGCGAAGGTGTTCTTCCCAGAGGTCATTCAGAAACTGCTGCTCGGGCGTTAGCCCGGCATTTACGGGTTGCTTCTGAGCCATCGTGACCTCCTCGTTGTGCGATCCTCAATACAGATCGGGTAGAGATAGAGGACCAAGCATGCCAGTTTCAGGAGGAAAACAGTAGTGGCCCGTGAGGGTATTTGCTGTTCTCGGAGCGCAGACTTGTTCGACTGCGCGAGCCTTCTCATTCTCCTTCCATTTGAGAAGACACGCGACGCCCGATTTTGCCCGTGGCAACGATACCGGCAGGAAAAGCAGGCCCTCTAAGGACAAGTGGCTCCTGCCGGACCTTGTGTAGTCAGTCTTTGACACTCCATCTAAATCCCCATATGCTTTTTGCGTTGTTCTCCGCCGGATTGGCTTGTCATGATTGGCCAAACCATCTCGCACTATCAGATTCTCGAAAAACTCGGCGGAGGGGGCATGGGCGTGGTTTATTCCGCCCACGACACGATCCTCGACCGCCCGGTGGCCCTGAAATTCCTCACCGCAGAGGCGATTCGCGAGAAGCTCTCCTTCGAGCGCTTCCTGCGCGAAGCGCGCGCGGCCGCGGCGCTTAATCACCCCAACATCTGCACGGTGCACGAAATCGGGGAACACGGAGAGAAACAACCCTTCCTGGTGATGGAGCTTCTCGAAGGCGATACGCTGAAGTTTCTGATTTCGGGGCGGGCGTTGCGCACCGACCGTCTGCTGGACATTGCCACCCAGGTGGCCGACGCGCTCGACCATGCGCACTCGCGTGGCATCACGCATCGCGATATCAAGCCGGCGAACATTTTCGTTACCCGCGCGGGCAAAGTGAAGGTGCTCGATTTCGGACTCGCCAAGCTTTCACCGCTTAGGGCCCATTCTCCGGAGACAGCGTCGAGCAGCCCTTCCGGCAGCGGGTCGCGCGACGATACGCTGACTACGCCGGGCAGTTCGATGGGAACGGTTGCATACATGTCTCCGGAACAGGCGGGCGGCGAAGAGCTCGATTCACGCTGCGATCTGTTTTCGTTCGGCGCGGTTCTGTACGAAATGGCGACGGGCAAGCAAGCCTTCTCCGCGCACACGAATGCTCTGAGTTTTAACGCGATTTTTCATCACACGCCCGATCGGCCGAGTGCAGTGAATCCGGACCTTCCTGAGGCTCTCGACGGGATCATTTTCAAGGCGCTCGAAAAGGACCGCGACCTGCGGTACCAATCCGCCGCGGAGTTGCGCGCGGACCTGCGGCGCCTGAGGCGCGATATGGAGTCCGGAAAGCGCAACGCCGCGGTGGCGTTTTTGCCCGAATCGTCGAGCGAACGTCCGCAAAACTCCGTGGCGGTGCTTTATTTCGAGAATCTCAGTAGCACGAAAGAAGACGAATACCTGCGCGATGGGATGACCGAAGACATCATCACCGAGCTTGCAAACATCCGGAACCTGAAGGTTTTTCCGCGTCCGGCGATGCTGGCCTACCGCGACAAGCCGGTCACGGCGCCGCAGGTCGGGCACGAGCTGAATGCCGCGTATGTTTTGGGCGGAAGCATCCGGCGGTCTGGGAAACGGCTGCGCATAACGGCGCAGCTCGTCGAAACCAATAGCGGCCACACGGTGTGGGCGCAGCGCTTCGACCGGGAAATGGCGGACGTATTTGCTGTGCAGGACGAAATCGCGCGCAGTATCGCGCAAGCTTTCCGGATCAACCTGTCTCCGCAGGAAGAAAAGAAAATTGCTTCGAAACCGACCGAAAATTCGCTGGCTTACGACTATTTTCTGCGCGGGCGGAGTTACGCGCGGCGCGAAAGCCTGGAATTTGCCTTGCAGATGTATGAACAAGCGATCAGGCTGGACCCCAATTTCGCGATGGGTCACGCTGGGGTCGCCTACATCTGCGGGATTATTCACGAAATCCGAGAGCACGATCCGAAATGGGTGGCGCGAGGCGAGGCGGCCTGCAAAAGGGCTCTGGAGCTCGATCCGCAACTTCCCGAAGCGCTTGTTGCGCAAGCGCGCATTTTGTATTCGCAGCGGAGGCACGCGGAAGCGATCACGCTTTCGCACCGGGCCATCGCGCTTAAGCCCGACTGCGAGGGCGTCTATAACGTGCTCGGACGGGCCTACTTTGCTTCCGGGCGCTTTCAGGAGGCCGCTGACCTGATCGAGAAGGCGATCGATGCGAATGGCGACGACTACAACGTGTATATACCGTTCACGAATGCGCTCGAGCGCCTGGGGCGTTTCTCGGAACTGAGGCGTTATCGGGAAATGGAAATACTGATACTCGAGCGGCAGCTCGAAATCATGCCCGAAGATGTGCGCGCGCGCAGCTTGCTGGCCGCAGATTACGCTTATGCGGGGCGGCCGGATGACGCCGTCCGGCATCTTGAAATGGCCGTTGCACTGCGTCCCAACGATTCCAATGTTCTTTATAACTCCTGCTGCTGTTACGGCGTGCTCGGAAAGAAAGCGGAGGCGCTAGAGCTGCTGAAGAGGGCGCTGGCGAATGGTTACGCGAACTTCGACTGGCCGCGGCAAGATCCGGATCTGAGTCTGCTGCATGACGACCCTGAATTTCAAAGAATGTTTCCCACGAAAAACGGTTGACGGCCCGTTGCGAGCAAGACGCCTGGGCCTTAGATCGTCCAATTTGCCGCCGACGACGCCGGCGAAGGCGTCGGCCCGAAGGCGCGGCGCTAGGAGAACCGGCCTCAAAGGTCGGCCGCTCGAACGCCACGGGCGAGGTTAGTCGCCGGTGCCAGGCACGCTCGCAAGCGCTTATAATCTGGAGAACCCCGGGACACCAGACCCGGCTTTCGTGCGTTCCGACGGAGGCTTGGTCGAGCGCGGGTTCGAGGAGGCGAGGATGCGCCGATACGTAGTTTTCTGTCTGGCTTTCGTTCTGTCTGCGTGCATGGTTGTTTGCGGCGCCCGGTCGGCAAATGCGCAGACACAACTGTCGGCCGAGTTGCAGCAGAAGATCGACAAGGCCGCCACCGAAGCGCTGAGCAAGACCGGCGTGCCGAGCGCTTCGATTGCGGTCGTGAAGGACGGACAAATCGCCTATCTCCACGCCTACGGAAATGCCCGGCTCGATCCGGTGATTGCGGCGAAGCCCGGGATGCGCTACAGCGTTGGTTCGATCAGCAAGCAGTTTACGGCGACGGCCATGCTACTTCTGCAGGAGCAGGGCAAGCTGTCGCTTGACGACAAGGTTGCAAAATTCCTTCCCGATCTGACGCGGGCAAACGAAGTCAGCATTCGTCAGCTGCTCTCGCACACCTCCGGGTATCAGGACTACTGGCCTCAGGACTACGTAATGCCCATGATGTTGCAGCCGGTAACAGCCCAGAAAATTCTCGAAACTTGGGCGCGCAAACCACTCGACTTTGATCCCGGCACAAAATGGCAGTACAGCAACACGAATTATGTAATCGCCGGGCTCATCGTGGAGAAGGCCAGCGGCGTGCCCTTGCTGCAGTTTCTGCAGGAGAAGGTGTTCACACCGCTCGGCATGAAGAGTGTCGCGGACATCGACCAGGCTAGGCTCGGCGACACCGATGCGACGGGGTACGTGCGATATGCGCTTGGTCCCCCACGCCTCGCGCCGAAAGAAGGGAAAGGCTGGCTGTTTGCCGCGGGCGAATTGGCCATGCCCGCCGAGGACCTTGCAAAGTGGGATATTTCGATTATCAACCAGAGCTTGTTGAAGCCGCCGTCGTATCTCGCGTTCGAAACGGAGGTCCCGCTTAAGAACGGGCTCGGGACGCACTACGGTTTAGGCGTTAATGTTGATTCGAAGTTCGGCCACCGCGCGTTGTCGCATGGCGGAGAGGTCTCGGGCTATACAGCCGAAAACGTTGTGTTCCCCGACGACCGCGTCGCGGTCGTGGTGCTCACGAATCAGGACGCCGCGGACGCCGCGAGCGCGATCGCTCGGGGCATCGCGCCGCTGCTTCTCGCGAGCGACGATCCGGCGACACCGGAAAAGCTCGCGCAAGCCCGCAAGATTTTCGAGGGCTTGCAGCAGGGAACGGTCGACCGTTCGCTGTTTACCGATAACGCGAACTTTTACTTTGACCAGCAAGCGTTGAAGGACTTCGCCGCGAGCCTCGGGCCCCTTGGCACGCCGGAAGAGTTTGTCGAAACCTACCAGGCCTCGAGGGGCGGCATGAAGCTGCGGGTGTACGCAATCAAGTTTCCGAAGAACCAGGTGCGGGCCTGGACCTACGAGATGCCCGACGGGAAGCTCGAGCAGTATCAAGTGTCGGCGTCGGATTAAGCCGGAAAGGGACAGGCGCAGACTCCGAATGGCGGGTGCCTCGCGAACTTCGGGCGCACCAGGAGTTTCGGTGTATAGATTAGGCAAACCGGGCCTGTCCTTCCTTCCTGGCCTCTCGAGGGGAGAGGGCGATCACGAAGAAATTGCTGAGTGCTCCCATTCTTTTTTCGTTGCTGGCTTCCTTTGCTTCGGCCGATGACAAGAATGCGCCATCGAAGCCGGCGCAATCGATCCCGGAGCTGCAGCTGCAGGTGGTGAAAATTCTGAAGGACACCCATACGCCGGGTGTGGCGGTGGCGATTGTTCACCGGAATGGCCCCGAGTGGGTGGCGGGACTCGGAGAAGCGGATGTAGCGAGCCATCGCGGCGTGACCCCCGAAACTCTCTTCCGCATCGGCTCGACCTCCAAGGCTTTCGCTTCGCTCGCGATTCTTATGCTTGCCGATCAGGCCAAGCTGTCGCTCGATGATCCGGTGCACCAGTTAGCGCCGGAAGTGTGGTTTGAAAACCAGTGGGAGGCGACGGACCCGGTGCGTGTCGTGAATCTGCTTGAGCACACCACGGGCTGGGACGACTTGCACCTGCGCGAATACGCGAAGGATGCGCCAAACATGACTCTGCGCGAAGGACTCGACTACGACCATCACTCACGCATTTCGCGCTGGCCTCCGGGAACGCGCATGGCGTACTGCAATTCCGGGCCGGCGGTTGCCGCGTATATCGTCGAGAAGCTCACCAATCAGCGATTTGAAGATTTCGTCGAGCAAAACCTGTTTCTGCCGATTGGCATGCAGACCGCGACGTACTTCCAACCTCCGGCGCCGGCCACGACGTTTCTCTATCATGAGGATGGAAAGACGCCTTACCGCTACTGGAATATTCTTCTGCGCCCGGCTGGTTCGATCAACGCTTCCGCCAAGGACATGGCCGCCTATGTGCAGTTCTATCTGAACCGAGGAGCCGTGAACGGGGCGGCGCTCGTTCGGTCCGAAAACATTGACCGCATGGAAAATCCGGTGAGCACGTGGGCCGCAAAGGAAGGCATGAAGTATGGATACGGCTTGAGCGATTACTGGCAGGTGGAAGACGGCTACGTCTACCACGGACACAACGGGGGAGTCGAAGGCGGGCTGACGGAGATGGCCTACCTGCCGGAGTACAACGTGGGCTATTTTTTCAGCATCAATGCGGGCAGCGGCGACGCTTTCGAGAAGATCGCGAAGGCCATTCGCGGCTATATCACCGCCAAGCTGCAAAAACCGGCGGTTCCCCCCGGAGCGCCCTTGCCTCAAAACGCCGCCGACTATGCGGGCTGGTATGTCCCCGATTCTTCGCGCGTGCAACTGACGGAGTTCATCGAGCGATTGGTAGGCCTGAGTCTCTTCCGCTTCCAGGAAGGAAAGCTGCTGATCACAGATCTTGGCGCTTGGAACCGGACATTTCTCGACACCGCCGGTGCACAGTTCCGGAGCGTGCCGAAGAAAGGTGATCCCGAGCCTGTTGCGACGTTGATCCTGCTGGCCCCCAAAAGGGAGGGTCTTTTCATCCAAGCTGGCATGGGTGCGACAATGAAGCGCATTCCCACGTGGCTTGCGATTCTTAAGATTGCGCTCGCCGTGTTTGTTCTTCTTTGCGTCCTGTCGATTCTGGTCTACGCGCCTTTCTGGGTTCTCGGCGGACTCAGCGCGAAACGCCGCCGTCCTGCGGAGCGTGCGCTGCGCGTCTGGCCGCTGCTAGCGGTGTTGAGCGTGGCTGCGTTCGTGTTCACTTTCATCCTGTGCTCGGACGATCTGATCACGCGGCTGGGGAATTTGACGATGTGGTCGGCGCTGATCTTTCTTTGGACGATTGCGTTTGCCTTCGCAGTGCTCGCGAGCGCTGTTGCTGTGTGGCGAGCGCCTGCCGAAGGAGTGCGTCCGGCGGTGCGGCGCTTTTCTACGATCGTCACCGTCGCGCTGCTTATCGCGCTCGTGTACCTTGCCTACTGGGGAATAATCGGGTTGCGCACGTGGGCTTAGCCCGAGCGGCGCGCTCAGGGTGGGCCCGAGGAGCGCGGGCGCCGAGCCCGG
>Ga0209465_10001175_pt1 | contig 11776 bp, 9 predicted proteins | sample PanSoiPlot1MoBio_FD_188321 | JGI IMG/M metagenome (GOLD analysis project Ga0209465, IMG submission 188321) | Tropical forest soil microbial communities from Panama analyzed to predict greenhouse gas emissions - Panama Soil Plot 1 MoBio (SPAdes)... | ecosystem: Environmental > Terrestrial > Soil...
ACCCGAGTCGAGCCTTCTTTCACGGGCCACGTGACGCGGCGTTGGTTGCATCAGCCGAGCGCGCGTTCGGGGACAATTTACCTCCGACCTACCGTGAGTTCGTGACAAAACTTGGCGCTGGCAACTTCGGCGGGTTCGAAGTTTATGGGGTTACCGACGAGAAATTTGAGGATTCGACGATCCCCAATGGAGTGTGGGTGACGCTAAACCAACGACGCGAAATCGGGCTTCCGGCGAAGCTGGTGATCGTGGGCAATGATGGCACTGGCGACTACTACTGCGTCGAAATGCGCGGCGGCGGCGAAAGCCCGGTGACTGTGTATCAGCCGGGCTGGCCCCTCGATCAGCAGCAATGGGAGCAGGTGGCTCAAGACTTTGGCGCGTTCCTCCTGGACGGGGTTCGGGATGAGCTTTAGAGGCGGCGGTAAGGGGTTGCCTGGGCCGAAGGCTTGACCGTCGTCACCAACAACCCGCGCCAGTTTCGGCGTCTGCCGGTGTACTAGTCGAGAACTGGGTGGACGACGGCGGCTCGCCAAGGTAACGCTCACCGCCACGCTTTGCCGCGGAGAGCGCAGCCTTGACTCGAAGACTCATTGCGGTGGCAAATATGAAAGGCGGCGTTGGTAAGACCGCCACCGTCGTTGCATTGGCGGAAGCGCTCGCGGCGCAAGGATCGGCTGTCCTGGTGATTGATGCCGATGCCCAGTCGAATGCCTCGATCTGCATTGCCGGCGATGAGAAGTTGGCCGGGCTGATCTCGGACGGCCGTACCCTTGACGGCTTTCTCGACGATTACCTGCTCGGCGGTCGCACGGAACGCTTTGCGGATTGCATCTGCCGCCAGGCAAGCGACGTTTCGCATGGCGGCAGGTTGCTGGAGGTTTCGCTGCTGGCAGCAAGCTCGCAGCTACGTCTTCTGGAACGAGAAATCATTTACCGACTCACACAACAAAATTTCGGCCTCAACGCCATCGTTGGGCACGTGATGCGAATTCTAAAGACCGAACTCGCGCGGCCAGATATCGGGTGTAATTATATCCTGGTTGATTGCGCCCCCGGCATCTCGGCATTCACTGAGGCCAGTATTCGTCTGGCTGATCTCGTCGTCGTCCCGACGATTCCAGATTTCCTGTCGACCTACGGTCTAAGTTCGTTCTGCCAGAACCTGTGGACTGATCATCTCGCGACCGATCCCGGTTTAGAAGCGCCACGACGATTGCCCCACGTTCTGATCACGCGGTATCGACCGATAAGCGAACACAGGCAAACGGCGGAAAAGATAAGAAACGAGCTGTCATTCGACGAACCGTCGTTTCGGCCGCTGAACGCCTTTATACCCGAGGCGGCGGCGATCGCGGAGGCGCTCGGGAAAGCGGGTACCACTCCGACCTTCACGACCAAATGGGGCAACGTGGTTCCGGTGCTCAACAAACTCGCCAATGAAATCAAGGAGGTTGCGGATGACGCTTGATGTGGATGGTTTTGCGGTCTTTCGCAGCATCGGTTCTCACCCCGACACCTTTGCAGCAATCGCGCCAGACCTGGCAAAAGTGGCTCGAACCCTCGTCGTCAAGCAAATTCGGCACAAGGACACGGGGCTGAAGGCTGTGCGAGATATTCGAACGGCTGTCGGCCCGGAAGCGTTCAACCTCATTGCGGATAGCATGGCCGACACTCAGATCAAATCGCTCGCAGCCAAGCTAGACAGGCATAATTCAGAGCTGAAGGCGTCGAGCGGCGCGGCGCGGAGGCTCCACATTCTGGCGCTCGCGGCGGGCTCTGCAGAGCCGGTGGAGAAATCAAAATCAGTGGCGAAACCGATCAAATCGAAGAAGACGCAAGCGCCCTTGAGTCCGGCCGCTCGCATCCACTTCAGTTCCGCCGGCGCCACCCGCAAGCGCTAGCGCGCCGACACGCGCGGTTTGCGACCATCGCCAGGTGCGATCTGGTGTTTTCTCCATTCGTACGTCACGCCAGCCGCTTGTGCATCACGTCGGTCCAGTCCTTCGTCATCGCTCGGAAGAACCAACTGCCCCGAGATTTGAGGGTTTGGTAAGCGATCTTGATGTCGAGCAGCAGCGTGATGCGGCGGCCCTTGAAGCTGAGCTCGCCGACCTCATGCGTTGCCACCGGCCGGAAGCCAATGATGCGCGTGTGGAAGCGGAGCGGGCTGTGCGGATCGTTCTCGAAAACATCGGTCACGAGCTGGGTGTAGCCGCGGGCGACGATCTCGCGTGTCGCTGCCCGCATGAGGCTGAGGACCACGCCAACCCCCTTGCGACGCTCGGGGATAACGGCGAATCGGCCCACCTCCGCGATACGTTGCGATTTGATGAACTCGTAGACCGTGAGATCCCCGTCGATCGGCGTCAGGCCGTATTTCTGATATTGGTCAATTGGCGGGTCGTAAAGGACGCGCAGGACGCCCATCGGCTCGTTGCGACGCGTAGCGAGGAACCACGATACGTTGCTGCGCACGAGGTCCTCTTTGGGGAACATGGATTCGACGTCGCGTACCCACGCCTTCTCCCGCTCGTAGGTCGCTCGCATCACCGCCAGGGCCTTCAGACGATCAGACTCGCTCGCTACCCGCCTCGCCCGCGTCAGTCTAGGTATTTTCATTGCCTGCCTCCTGCGCGCTGAATTCCCACGACTTCCCGGAAAGCCGGCTGATTGCCGTCATGACCCGCACGTGCCAAGCCCAGAGGCTCGAGTAAGCAGGAGGTATCGAGGTAGCCGGCGGGATCAGAGGCTCCCCGACCTCAATCGACATCGGGCTACCTTCCGGAATCGCGGTGCCTCTTGGCACGGTCAGGAATCGCAGGCCGACCGGAATGATGGGGGCGCCGGTTTCAAGAGACAGGCGCGCCGCGCCGTGGCGACCGCGCAGGAGCCGCAACGGGTCGCGATTGACGGTTCCCTCAGGGAACACGCCGATCGAGCGCCCGCAGCGGAGATGCTGGCGCGCCTGCGCCATGGGAGAAACCGTGTCGGTGAAGAGAGGTTTCATGAGGTTGAGAAGGCGCGGCCGCGCTGGCTTGCGGGCGACCGTGATCGCGCCAGCACGCCGATAGAGGAGGTCGACACCGGGGATCATGCGAAAATTCCAGTCGGCCATGAAGTGGATGCGTCGCCCGTGCCTTAAGAGGAAGAGCAACGCCGGCAGCAGGATTGCTTCCTGGCGCGTGCTGTGGTTTGCCGCGAGAATGAAGGGATCGTGCCCGGGGGCAATGTGATCGAAGCCATCAAGACTGCGAATCTTGCATCGGCTGATAAGCGCAATACCGCGCACCAGCATGCGGTCGATCGTCTGGAGCTCGGGCAAGGGCCAGGACAGAATGGCCCTCGCCGACGGCAGGTCCATTGGAAGGTCTTTCCTCGCCATGTGGCTATAACGGGTTTTCGCGGCAGCATAGCGCCACCGCAATCCCACCAGCAAACTTGATTCGTTTTTCAGGCGTATGACGGGACGGAGTTTCGTTCCTCGGGCCAACTTACGGACATCGCCCCTCCTGGCGGGCGAACGGCGGCCTGGGTGTTACGCATATGGCAATGTGTTACTGTTGATAACAAACGGAAACCGGAGCTATGAAGCGTTCGATCGCCGACGAATCAAGTCAGCCTACGGGTTGCAAAGGATTTGCGCTAGCGCAAGAAAAAAAAGCGTCCGGAAGGCGCCGCGGCCGTCTACAGAGAAGCGCTCGTGGCCACGGATGCTATCGCCGAACAAGCGGACACGGAGCAACGTGTTGGTCGGATTGATCCAGGGACAGCTGTTCACCCCGCCACCGGCACGGCTGATTGGTGAATCGCGGCTGCAGGCTGCTCGGATAGCTCAGTCGAGGACGAGTTGAGCGGCCCCTGCGCTTGTCGCGGTCGCAAGCGCGCCAAACCCGGGGCAGCGCCGAATCAAAATTGACCGCGAGTGCACCAGCCGCCGCAGCTGGCACGTGACGCCAGCCAAAATTACGGCTCGAGCTCGCTATCCCAGTAAAGATAGTCGAGCCAGCTGTCGTGCAGGTAGTTCGGCGGGAACAGCCGACCATTGCGGTGCAGCTGATGCACAGTGGGCTGGAACGGCATCTGGGCCGGGAACATGCCGGACTCCTGAGGTGTCAGATTGCCCTTGCGCAGGTTGCATGGCGAGCATGCCGCAACCACATTGATCCAGGTGGTCTGCCCGCCGCGGGAACGGGGCAGCAGATGATCGAACGTGAGGTCATCGTCGGCACCGCAATATTGGCAGGAAAACCGGTCGCGCAAAAACACGTTGAACCGAGTGAAGGCCGGATAGGTCGATGGTTTCACAAATGTCTTGAGCGACACAACGCTGGGCAGCAGCATCTCGAAGCTGGGGCTGCGCACCGCCTTCTCGTAATTGGCCACGATGTTGACTCGGTCGAGGAATACCGCCTTGATCGCGTCCTGCCAGCACCACAGCGACAATGGATAGTAGCTGAGCGGGCGAAAATCCGCGTTGAGCACCAGGGCCGGCCAACCGTTATGTCCCGCATGAGCGTTCACGGCACGCTACTCCACCTCGTCCCAACAGCCCGGACCGGAAACGCGATTCACGACACCGACCACCATCGCCTCTACTTTATAGGGGGAGGTTACAGGATTGTGAAGCTCAGCCCCAAAACCCGCCTGCTCCATCCGAACGAGGCGCGAACCGAAGGCGGATCGTACGGTGTCACTTTGTTAGGCGAAACTATGATGCCTTCGAGCTGAACCGCCTCGCCAAGAACTCGCCACCATGCTGCAGACCCTCCTGATCTATGCCGTGGCCCAGTCCGGCCGATACGTGCCACTCTGTTGGAATGTCGAGTGTTGCCAGATGTTGGGCTGACAAAAACAGCGCCTCGGCCGGGATGAGGTCGTCGCGGTCGCCATGTACCAACAGGACCGGCGGGCGTGCCTTGATCTCACCCGACACCGCCTGGGGTCCGTGCCCGTCCGGCAATACGAACAGCCCCGAATAGCCCACGATTGCAGCGGGCCGTTCGGTACGCCGAAGCCCCGCATGCAGTGCCATCATGGTGCCTTGGCTGAAGCCCACCAGGGCAAGCGCGCTCCCCGGCAGGTTGTTCCGCTTGAGTTCTTCGCCAAGAAAGCGCTCAAGAACTAAGGCAGCCTTGTTGACGCCGATCCAACGCTCGTTCTTGTCTCGAAAAGGAAACGTGAGCGAAAACCACTGCCGGCCGATCGGCGCCTGGGCGCACTGCTCGGGCGCATGGGGCGACGCGAAGGCGGCGTCCGGCAGGAGGTTTTGCCAGGCGCGTCCCAGTTCGATCAGGTCGTTGCCGTCGGCGCCATAGCCATGAAGGAAGACAACGAGCTGACGCGCTGGTTTGCGGGAGCGCGGGGCGAGTCGCGGGCCGGTCAGTTCTGCGGCCATCATCCCTCCGTGACTTAATCGGCTTGTACCGGGATGGCATCGCGCTGTTTAATCGCCCGGTAGTAGGCCCACAAGAGGCGAGCCGCCACGCCCCGCAAGGGCCGCCACGGCTCCGCGAGGACGACGGCTTCTTTCGCGGTCGGTCGCGCCGGCAGCCCGAGGGCAAGCCGCGCGCCTTCCTGAAGGGCAAGATCGCCGGCCGGCCAGGCATCCGGGTGTCCGAGGCAGAACAAGAGGTATATTTCGGCGGTCCAGGGGCCGATGCCGTGGATGGCGCACAGCGCCGCATGTGCAGCATCGGCCGGCATGTCCGGCAGCGCCTCGCAGTCGAGAGCACCGTCCGCAATCGCCCGGGCGATCTCCTTGAGAGCACGGATTTTGGACCGGGACAGGCCAAGCCGGGCGAGCCGATCGGCGCGCGCCTTGATCAGGCTTTGCGGGGTGAACGGATCGTAGGCCGCGGCGAGCCGTCCCCAGATCGCGCTGGCGCTCGCGGTCGAAAGCTGCTGTGACACCACGATGGCGGCTATTCCGGCAAATCCGCCTGGCCGGCGGCGCAACGGCAAGGGTCCGGCGACCGTCGCCACCTTGGCCAGTCGCGGGTCGGCCGCGATCAGGACGGCGAGCCCGGCGGCGATATCGGCCTCGGTGTCAATGCGGCGGAGCATGTCGTAGCGTGGCTCTCTAGTCGAGGCGATCTCGAATCGTATGCCGGGTCATTCCGGAGCGCCCCCGCACATCGGCTGTTGCCGACGTGGCGCATGTTAGATGTGCGTGCATCTTAAATGTGCCAATCTCCGGTAAACCCGAAATCGGATGCGGCGAGCCCGGAATCCATAACATCGGCCGAGGGCTATCGATTCTGGACTCGCCACCTTCGGTGGCGCGCCGTAAATGAGCGAGCCGCGCACATGATCGGTTTCATTGAATCGCTCCACGGGCTTCGGGAAATCAGAGGGAATTGCCTGGGACCGATAATTTACATGTTTTGTCGTGGAGTAAGTTGCCCTGCTTTTGCGGGGCACCCATGACGACGCCGATTTTCCGCTTCGCACCAAGCCCGAACGGCTATCTCCATCTCGGACATGTGCTGTCTGCCGCGTTGAACTTCGATATGGCACAGCGGAGCGGTGGACGGTTTCTCGTTCGCATCGAGGACATCGATAGGACGCGATGCCGCTCCGAATACGAGGCCGCCATTTTTGAAGACCTCGCCTGGCTGGGGCTTAGGTGGGAGCAGCCGGTGCTGCGACAATCTGCCCATTTAGATGCCTATGAAGCGGCGTTCAGGCGGCTCGACGCCATGGGGCTCATCTATCCGAGCTTCGAGAGCCGCAGCGAGATTGCGCGCCTCGTGACCGACCGCGACCACGCCGGAACGTGGCCACGCGATCCCGACGGCGTTCCACTCTATCCAGGTGAGGCCAGAAGCTTACCCACGGTCGAGCGCCGGCGGCGCCAAGCTGCCGGCGATCCATTCGCATTGCGCCTCAACATGGCCGCCGCGCTGGCGCTTGCGTCCCCGCGCGACACGCCCCTGGCCTGGATCGAAACAGGCGTCGGCCCGCACGGGGAAACCGGGACCCGCTCGAACGGAGAAGCTCGCATCGTTGTGGCCGATCCGGCGGCGTGGGGCGACGTTATCCTGGCGCGCAAGGATGTGCCGACCAGCTATCACCTTTCGGTGGTGGTAGACGATGCCCATCAGGGCATCACCCATGTCGTGCGCGGTCGCGACCTGTTCCACGCCACCAGCGTGCACCGCCTGCTCCAGCGTCTCCTCGGGCTACCGCAGCCGGTCTACCATCACCATCGCCTGATCTGCGACGCCGAGGGGCACAAGCTGTCCAAGGTCACCGGCGCGACCGGCCTGCGCGAGCTGCGAGCCGCCGGCGCGACACCGGCCGACATCCTTCGGAGAATCGGACTACCGCCACTTCGCCCCCTTCCGACTAGGCCAGCCGCGACCTAATCATTTTGCAGCGATGGGTGCGGCAATGGTCGAACGGCGCGGGCGCCGCGGGATTTGGCGGCCATGGACACCGCAGCCGAGATGTGTTGACGTTCTGACTGACACTGGCTCCGCGCCGTCGTGGCGAGCGTTTGGAGCACAGCAATTGGTCGGAGCGACAAAAACCGCATGCTGCAGGGCTGGTTCGTCATTGCAGTCGCGCTCGTCTATATCGGGCTTCTGTTCGTCATCGCGAGCTATGGCGACCGGCTGAGCCGGCGCGGCGGAACGGATCGCCCGCGACCGCTGATCTATCCGCTGTCGCTGGCGATCTATTGCACATCCTGGACGTTCTTCGGTTCGGTCGGACTAGCGACCCGGTCAGGATTTGATTTTCTGGCGATCTATATCGGCCCGATCGTCATGATCGGGCTCGCGACCCCGCTGTTCGCGCACATCATCCGCCTCTCAAAAACGCAGAACATCGTTTCGATCGCGGATTTCATCGGCGCTCGCTACGGCAAACATCAGGGCGTGGCGGCGACCGTGGCGATGATAGCCATTATCGGCATGATCCCCTACATCGCGCTTCAGCTCAAAGCCGTGTCGTCCTCGCTCGATACGATCGTGGCCCCGGTTGCCACCTGGGCGGGCCCGGTGCAGCCCTTGCTGGGTGACCCTCCGCTGCTGGTGGCAATCTCTCTCGCGGCCTTCGCAGTGCTGTTCGGCACGCGGCACATCGACGCCACCGAGCATCAGCATGGTCTCATGCTGGCGATCGCTGTCGAATCGATCGTCAAGCTCGTCGCGTTCCTCGCTGTCGGCATATTCGTGACATTCGTCATGTTCGACGGACCGGTCGCCCTGTTCGCGAAAGCGCTGGACCGCCCTGACACGACAGCGGTGCTGACTGCCGGCACGAGTGTCGGCAACATGGGGGCGATAACACTGCTATCGCTGTCCGCGATTATCCTCTTGCCGCGCCAGTTCCACGTCGCCGTGGTCGAGAACAAGAACGAATCGGAGATCCGCCGCGCCGCATGGCTGTTTCCCATCTATCTCGTTCTCATCAATCTTTTTGTGGTGCCGGTCGCCATCGCCGGCATGCTGACCTTCTCGTCCGGCACGATTGACAGCGACATGTATGTGCTGGCGCTGCCGATCTCGGCCGGCTCGGCATTCCTGGCGCTCGTCGCCTTTATTGGCGGCCTGTCGGCGGCGGCGGCCATGGTGATCGTCGAAACCATCGCACTCGCCATTATGGTGTCAAACGACATCGTCGTGCCGCTCGCTCTCATTCGGCGTCCTGGTACCAATGTCGGCACACATCTCCTGACGGTGCGCCGTGTCGCAATCTTTGCAGTGTCGCTGTTCGCGTATCTCTACTACCGGTCCGCCGGCGAAACCCAGCTGGCCGCCATCGGGCTTATGGCCTTCGCTGCCATCGCGCAGCTTGCGCCGGCGTTTTTCGGCGGCCTGATGTGGCGGCGCGCCACCGCCCGCGGCGCCCTCGCCGGCATGACGATCGGTATTCTCGTGTGGGCCTATACGCTGCTCCTTCCGAGTCTCACGATATCTGCATGGGGGATGACGTTTCTGGCGGCGGGACCTTTCGGGATCAGCGCCCTGCGACCGCAAGCGCTGTTCGGACTCGATCTGCCCCCGCTGGTTCACGGGATGGTGTGGAGCCTTTCACTCAACCTTCTCGCCTACCTGCTGGTTTCGCTCAGCCGGCGGCCTGCCGCGATCGAACGCATCCAGGCGGATATTTTCGTGCCGCACCGATTGACACCGGCCCCGAGCTTCAGGCTTTGGCGGTCCGCCGTAACGGTGCACGAGCTGACGATCGCGGTCGCCCGCTATCTCGGCGAGGAACGCACCCGTATTTCGTTCGACGGCTTTGCGGCAGAACGGCATATGCGCCTCGAACCCGTCGCCCACGCGGATTTCGAGCTGCTGCGCTACGCCGAGCGGTTGCTCGCTTCGGCCATCGGCGCGGCGTCTTCGAGACTGGTATTATCGCTGCTGCTGCGCCAACGCATGGTTTCCACTAAAGCAGCGTTGAAACTGCTCGACGACGCCAACGCCGCCATCCACTACAACCGAGAGATCCTGCAGACTGCGCTCGATCACGTGCGCCAGGGCATCGCCGTGTTCGACAAGGATATGCACCTGATCTGCTGGAACCGACAATTTGGCGAGCTGCTCCAGCTGCCCAATGAAATGGTTCGTATCGGCGTCGATCTCGCCGAAATTCTCCGCTTTAATGCGGGTCGCGGCGCCTTCGGGCCCGGCGACCCAGAAGCGCTGGTGCGTGAGCGGCTGCCGCGCTACGCGGCCGATCTGCAGCCGTTCCTGGAACGCTTTCCTGATCGTGGCCTCGTCATCGAAGTGCGGGTCAGCCGCATGCCGGACGGAGGTGGCGTCATCACGCTCACCGATATCACGCCGAGCGTCGCAGCGGCCGAAGCGCTGTCGCGCGCCAACGAGAATCTCGAGCGGCGGGTGCGCGAACGCACCGTCGAGCTTGAGCATCTCAATGCGGAACTCGCCAAGGCAAAGTCGGCCGCTGAAGCCGCCAACCTGTCGAAGACGAAATTCCTCGCCGCCGCGAGCCATGACATTCTTCAGCCCCTGAACGCCGCCCGGCTCTACGTGACGAGCCTCGTGGAACGCCTCGCTGTTGCCCCGGTAAGTGGGGCAGGCAAGGGGCTCAGCGAAGCGCCGCTCGTCGCCAATATCGACGCATCGCTTGAGGCCGTCGAAGACATCCTTTCGGCCCTGCTCGAAATCTCCCGGCTCGACGCCGGCGCGATGAAACCGGAGATCGTGAGCTTCCGAGTCGACGAATTTCTTCTCCGGCTTCAATCCGACTTCGCTCCGCTTGCCCGCAGCAAGCGCCTTGACCTGGTTTTCATGCCGTGTTCGCTCAGCATCCGGTCCGATCGGCGCCTGCTGCGGCGGCTGCTGCAGAATCTCATTTCCAACGCCATCAAGTACACATTGACTGGCCGCGTGCTGGTCGGGTGCCGGCGCCGCGGCTCCCGGCTGCGCATCGATGTCTATGATACCGGAATCGGCATTCCCGCCGACAAGCGCCAAGCCGTATTCATCGAGTTTCATCGTCTCGATCAGGGAGCCAGGGTTGCCCGCGGCATCGGGCTCGGCCTCTCAATTGTGGAACGCATCGCCCGCGTGCTCGACCACCCGATCACGCTGGCGTCCGAGACCAATCGCGGAACGCTTTTTTCGACCGAGGTTCCCATTGCCCCGACGGAACTCGGCGAGGCGCGGCCGCCGGAGCCGCGCATCGATCGCGGCCGCATTGCCGGAACCCGGATTCTTTGCATCGATAACGATCGCGGAATTCTGGAAGGCATGGCGGCGCTGTTGCAGGGTTGGGAATGCGAGACGATTCTTGCCACCGATCTACGTGAGGCGGTGGCTGGTCTGCGGGCGACGGGCGAATCTCCGGACGGCCTCCTGGTCGACTATCACCTCGACCACGGCAGCGGCATCGAAGCCATCGCGGAGTTGCGGCAGCTATTCGGAGAGGAAATTCCGGCCGTGCTCATCACCGCGGATCGCTCCACCGGAGTGCGCGAGACCGCCCGCGCCCGCGCGATCCAGGTACTCAACAAGCCGCTGAAGCCGGCGGCGCTGCGTGCCGTCATGTCACAATGGAAGCCGCATCGCGTCTCAGCAGCCGAGTAGTCAATGCGCGGTTGGTTTGATCTGCGGCCATTGGCCGCTTTCGATCTTGGCGGCCGCGATCACGGCCTGGGTGCGGCTTTCGACGCCCAACTTCTGCAGGATGGCGGACACATGGGCCTTGACGGTCGCCTCCGATACGCCAAGCTCATAGGCGATCTGCTTGTTGAGCAGCCCCGCCGACAGCATCATGAGCACGCGCACCTGCTGGGGCGTCAATGAGGCGAGCCGCGCCAGCATTGCGGCGCTGCCATCATCGCATTTGACGGAGAGATCGAGGTCCGGCGGGGTCCAGGTTCCGCCGTTGAGCACCTGCTCGATGGCTGTTCGAATTGCCTTGACGCTGAGCGTCTTCGGGATGAACCCTGACGCACCGAAATCCATGCAACGGCGGATCACGGCGGGATCGTCGTTGCCGGACACGATCACCACCGGGACGCCCGGATATTGCGCCCGCATGTACATAAGGCCGGAGAAGCCCCGAACGCCCGGCATTGCGAGGTCGAGCAGAACGAGGTCGACATCGTTATTGCCGTCGAGAAGGGCGGAGATATCGTCGAAGGATCCCGCTTCGGCAATGGCATCGGGTTCGAACAGTCCCGTGACGGCCTCGCGCAATGCCCCGCGGAACAATGGATGATCGTCGGCGATCACCAGCCGGAAGTGCCTCGGTACGCCCACGCCTGAACTCTGCCTCCCCGGGTCAAGTGCCCGAA
>Ga0209465_10001177_pt1 | contig 11774 bp, 7 predicted proteins | sample PanSoiPlot1MoBio_FD_188321 | JGI IMG/M metagenome (GOLD analysis project Ga0209465, IMG submission 188321) | Tropical forest soil microbial communities from Panama analyzed to predict greenhouse gas emissions - Panama Soil Plot 1 MoBio (SPAdes)... | ecosystem: Environmental > Terrestrial > Soil...
TCCTCGAAATGGAGAGTTTTCACCTGGAAGGCATGAAACCCGTCTGGCGTTACGCACTGGCAGACGCGCTGCTCGAAAAACGCGCGTGGATGAAGCAGGGCGAGAACAGCACCTTCGTTCAGTTTACGTTGCTGCGGGGAAGAACTGCGGTCGAGCTTGAGGCAAAGGTGCTTGTGAACTACCGCGACTTTCACAGCACCCTCCGTGTGCGGGACCGGCAAATGCGCGTCGAGCCCGTGGAGAACGGCGTGAGGGTTGTTGCCTTCGAAGGAGCGATGCCATTTTATCTGAAAAGCCTCGAGGCCGCGGTCGAGCCGCGGCACGAGTGGTATCGCGATTATCTGCTGCCGGCCGAGACGGACCGGGGACTCGATGATTCGGAAGACCGGCTCTACGCCGCGCGCTTTCACTGCCGCTTGGGGCTGGGCGAGAAGGTTACGCTGGTCTTCACTACCGCGGAGAAGACGGCGCTAGACGGAGAGCAAGCCCGGGCGGAACAGGCGAACCACGAGTGGAAGTTGTTCCAGGCCTGGCAAGCGCAGCGCAGCAGGGCGTCGAAGGTGGCGGCGGAAGACGAACCGGGCTGGCTGTGGCAACTGGTGCTGGCGGCCGACCAATTCGTGGTCAAGCGCGATGTGAAGGACGAACCGGACGGGCAAAGCATCATCGCCGGTTATCACTGGTTCAACGACTGGGGCCGCGATGCCATGATCTCCCTGCCCGGTCTGACACTGGCGACGGGCCGGCCGGAACTCGCGCGCAAGATTCTTCGATCTTATTCGCGCCACGCCGACCAGGGCATGTTGCCGAACAACTTCCCGGACAACGGGGGAACACCCGGTTACAACACTGTGGACGCCACGCTGTGGTATTTCGAAGCGCTGCGCCAGTACTACGAGGCCACACGGGACCTGGACCTCATCTCCGAGCTGTTTGCTGTGCTCGCGGCGATCATCGATGCGCATGTTCTAGGGACGCGGTACAACATCAAGGTGGATCCGGCCGATGCGCTGCTCGGCGCGGGAAGCGCCGAAGTGCAGTTGACCTGGATGGACGCCAAGGTGGACGACCGGGTGGTAACGCCACGAACCGGGAAGCCCGTCGAAGTCAACGCGCTCTGGATCAACGCGCTGAATACCATGCTCGAGTTCGCGCGATTGCTCGGCCGGCCGGCGGAAGGCTACGCGAAGCTAGGCGAAAAGGCCGCGAGATATTTCCAGAGGTTCTGGAATCCGGCGCGCGATTGCTGTTTCGACGTAATCGATATTCCTGGTGGCGGACAAGACGCCACCATGCGGCCCAACCAGATATTTGCGGTCGCGCTTCCTGTGAGCCCGCTTTCCGCCAAGCAGCAGAAATCAGTCGTGGATGCAGTCGCGGACCATTTGCTTACCTCCAATGGTTTGCGGAGCCTTGGACCGCTCGAGACCGGATACCAGGGGCACTCTCGTGGAGGACCGCGCGAGAGAGACGCCGCCTACCATCAGGGAACCGTGTGGGCTTGGCTGCTCGGAGCATTTTCACTGGCGCATTACCGTGTGTATCAGGATCGCGAGGCGGCGCAGGGTTTCCTCGAACCCCTGGGCAGGAGCATCAACAGCGGGGGCCTCGGCAGCATCGGAGAGATTTTTGACGGCGATCCGCCGTTTCGGCCCGGCGGTTCGATTGCGCAGTCCTGGAGCGTAGCCGAGACGATCCGTGCGTGGGAGGCGGCGAGCGCCGCAAGGTGATCGGGAGCTGGCGCCTGACCTCCGCCGGTCTCGGCGGGGCCTTCTCGAGGCCCCCCTTCTGCTTGCCCTGACGCAAGCAAGGGAAGCGGGGCTGCTACGAACGCTCGCGCGCGTTCCGGGTTGTTCAGTCAATATGAGGTGCGGGTTCGTAGAGTTCGATGAGCACCTTGTTGGCTTTTGGCGCGGACACCAGAAAAAAGTTGACGCGAGCGCCATCGGCGCCCGGCCGCGTTGCCGGATAGACGGGACTCAAGCCGAAGCGTTCGCGGAGAATGGCCGTAGCGCGGTCGACGTTGCGGCAGCGCAACTCAATCTGCTGGATTCCTTCCCCGAATTTTTGCAAATACCGGGCAATTGCGCCGTTTCCTTCCGAGTCGCGGCTGGTCAAGACGTCGAGCGAAAGCCCGCCGGGCAGGTGAAGTTCGAATTCCTGGGCATCCTGATCCGGGGGCACGTCGGCCAGCCGGGGCAATCCGCTGGCTTCGCGGATTTTCTGGAACCGCTCGGGCGAAACCGCGAGCCCGATGGTCACGAACGGGTTGCCCCCTCCAAGCAGGGCGGAGAGTTCCTTATCTGACCACCAGGGGAAAACGGCGTGATCGGCGAGGGCGCGGCCGATGCGGTGGATTTCTGTTGCGGCCGCGACGCGCGACTCCACGTCCGCGGCCGACATTCCGTCAATCGCTCGCGGCAATGTTTCGCTCATGAACTCGCTCGCATTCTACCTGAGATCCCCCATTGCCACTAGAGCGAGGTTATTTGCACCCCTTTTTTAGGACCGGCCCACAACGACAATACGATGGTAAGCAGCAGGAGTATTCCTACAACTCCCAAAGAATAAGAGACCGAGATGTGCAGCCACGCCTCGGCAATCAGTTTTGCGCCGATGAAGATCAGAATCAGCGCCAGGCCGATGCCCAGATAGCGGAAATAGTCCAACAAGCCCACCAGCAGGAAATAGAGAGCTCGCAATCCCAGGATGGCGAATACGTTCGACGTGTAAACGATGAACGGGTCGCGGGTAATGCCAAAGATCGCGGGAATGGAATCAACGGCAAAAGCCACATCGGTGAGTTCGATGATGAGCAGAACGAGGACGAGAGGCGTGCCGAAGAGCTGCCCGTTCTGTCGCACGAAGAAGCTGGAGCCGTGATACTCCTTGGTGAGGCGGAGATGTCTGCTGGCAAAGCGAAAAATGGGGTTTTTTTCGTAGTGTACGGCCTTTTCGCGCCTCCAGAGCATGTGCAGGCCCGTGTACACGAGAAAGATGCCGAAGGCCGCGAGGATCCAGTGAAACCGCGCGACGAGCACGGCGCCGACGGTAATCAGCAATCCGCGCATGATGAGCGCGCCAAGGATGCCCCAGGCCAGCACACGGTGCTGCACGCGGTCGTCGACGTGGAAGGCGCGAAAAATCACGAGAAACACGAAGAGATTGTCGACGCTCAAAGCCTTTTCGATCACGTAGCCAGTGAAATATTCGAGGCCGCGCTGCTCTCCATACCAGTGCCAGACGCCGCAACCGAAGGCGATGGCGAAGCCGATCCACAGCGCGCTGGCAATGAAAGCTTCCCGGATCGTGATTTTGTGCGGATTGCGGTGAAAAACACCCAGATCAAAGGCCAGCGCAACTAGGACAAAGAGGTTGAACCCTACCCACAGCAGCGGGGTGCCCATGAAAGCAGCATAGCGCAGTTCTTCGACTTACCGCGATTCAGGGTTGCAGGGCGCGCGCGTCTGTGGCGTTCACGTTGCTCAAGTTGAGCTGGGAGGTGTGTCCGGCTTGCACCGTGACGGCCACGTCCCAAAGCAGCCGCCGGTCACCCGAAGCGGCATCCATTCCGAGCGAGCTGATCCAATATTTGCCGGCGGGCAGGCCGCCGACAAAGGCGTGACCGTCCAGGTCGGTGTCCGCTTTGCCGGCAAGATATTTTACTTGCGCGGCGTCGGGAGCCATCTGGGCGATGCGTTTCTTGTGATCCACATGGAGTTTTTCCCATTGCACGCTAGGATTGACGCCCGTAAGTTCCATCTCCATGCCTTGAACGGTGGCTGGATGGGCTTGGATGAAACTCTTGGTCGCGGCGTAAAATTCGTCTTTTTGTTTTTGATACTTCTCGGGATTCGCGGTTCTGTCGCTCTCGCGGTATTTCGGTTTGGGGATGCCCAAGGTGACGCCGCCGCTGTTGGAGCGCTCGTAAGCGTCGAGAAACTCAGGGATCTCGATGATGTCGTCTGCCGTGATAACCTTGTCGAGATCGGGCGAGGTCAAATCCATGACGTTGTGGGCGTTCATCCACTTCCTCAGTTCGGGCGAGACCGGCAGCTTGTCGACGAATTCCTCGCGCGTGGGCAGAACGTCCTGGCCTTCGACTTCCTTGATGATGTCGGCGTAACTTTTGGTGAGAACGTAGAAGGTGAATTCGCGGACGGGCTCCGGGCGGGCGCCGGTGGGCGTGACGCGAGCCGTCATATCGATCGAGCCGGTTCCGGACTGCGCGGCCAGCAGCGAAGCCAGGAGAAGCAAGCCGCTCACACCTACGAAAAGTCGCAGAGCGTGTCGCATGAGCGCCATAGTAGCAGATCGAAGAGGCGGAGAAGGGGCAATTGGGGACGAGTTGTCTAATCGGCATCGCGTGTAGCAACGGGGTGGGATAGAACGTGGCCAGCCCGCCCTCCGCAAAGGGATGGGCACTCGCGAACTCGGATGCGGTGGCCTTAGTACAGGCGAAAGTTGACTTCGAAGGGGACGATCGTCGGAACGGGCTTGCCGTTCGGGCCGATGGCCGGCTTGCAGCGCCAAGTCTTCAGTGTCTGGATGGTGTTTTCGTCGAGGCCCAAGCCGGGGCTCTTGATCACGCGGAGATTCGTGAGCCGGCCGTCGAGATTCACGATGGCTTCGACGAGCACGATGCCGGAGTATTTTGCTTTGCGCGCTTCCTCGGAATACGGCGGATTCGGCATATAGAAGCAGCTCGGCAGGCCGACGCCGTTTACGCCGGCGTGAAAAGCGCCGCCGCCGGTGCCGCCGCCTTCACCGGGACCCAGACCGCCACCGCTGCCGCTCCCGATGCCTCCGGCTTCGCCGGTGCCGATACCACCACCGCCACCAGGGCCGTTCGACATGGTCACACTGGCGGCCAGGGGATCGCCAAAATTCGACAACGGAGGATTCGCCACCTTCAATTCCGGCGGACCGAGCAGCGTCGGGTCCATCGGCAGCTTCGGATCCGGATTCTTGATCACCGCGGTTGGCGGAGTGAACTGGGTCATGCTGAAGCGAGGTGCGCGGCCCTTGGTTGCGGGTTGCGGCGAACGATCGCCGCCGCCGCCACCGCCGCCGGCTTTATTTGCGCCGGCCGGCAGCTTCGACACGTAAGGAGAAATGTCGAGCGGCGTGACGTCAAGTTGCTTCTTGGCCGCTTTCGTCGGCGTGCTCCAGGAAATGATCAGAGGCGTGACGAGCAGGGCGACAACGCCGGCGTGAACCGCCAGCGCAATGGCCTGGGTCCAGCCGAAATTCTCGTCCTTGGACCAGATGTCCTTAACTTTTACAGGCTGGATACCCGGCGGCAGAGGCGCGGGTTTGGAGGGCCTGAAAAACTCCTTGAGGCGGTCTTTGAAGCCGCCGAAGTTGCCGCCCCAGTCGACTTCGAGGCGCTTGTTGACGACCTTCTTTGAGACTTTGGGCGCGGAAAGAAAGAACTTGAGATTTTCCGCCATTCCCGAGCCGAAAGCGTTCTTGGTGAAGGGAACGTCGGAGCGTTCGACGATCTTGACGGGGCGATCGAAGAGAAACTGCTTGAGGTTCGACCAGAAGTCGTCCGGCATCAAGTGCGCTGGCGTGCCGAAGTCCGGCATCGCGGAATCCGCCACGGGGATGTTTTCCCCGGGCCCAGAACGCTTGGGCTTCCTAAATTCATCGGGAAGAAGGTTGATTAGTCCAGGCACTTGTTTCCCTCGACTGGTTTAGACGCGTGCGATCCGTCAAAAGTTCGCCCAACCGTTAGGATTCAGGCAGGCTGGGAAAAGGTTGCGCGGCCCGGCGGCTGACACGCCTTCACCGTTTATTGTAACATACGTGGTTAAACTGCTTTTCGAAGTTTCCCGCCGTACAACCAGGCTTGCCAACCAAGCAGGGGCCTCCGGCCCCCAGCGGCGCAGAAGGGGAATAGCATAGCGCATCTATGGAAGCTGAAACACTGGACCTCAAGAAGACGCTGAACCTGCCGAAGACCGATTTTCCGATGAAGGCGAGCTTGCCGCAAAACGAACCGAAACAGCTCGCCGCCTGGCTCGAGTCGCATCTCTACGAGCGCATCCTCGAAGCGCGCGACGGCAAGCCCTTATTTGTGCTGCACGATGGGCCGCCGTATCCCACCGGGACGATTCACCTGGGTACCGGGTTGAACAAGATACTGAAAGATATGATCGTGAAGTCGAAAAGCATGGCCGGGCACTACGCGCCGTACGTTCCCGGATGGGACTGCCACGGTTTGCCGATCGAAACCCAGGTGGAAAAGGAACTGGGCGGGAAAGGAAAAGTGCCGCCAGCGGAGTTCCGGCGGCGTTGCCGGGAATACGCGCTGAAGTATGTCGAGCAGCACAAGCGCGACTTCAAGCGACTTGGCATCTTCGGCCAGTGGGACGAACCTTACCTGACGATGAGTCACGGGTACGAAGCGACGATCGCGAGTGCGTACCTGGACTTCATGGAGAAGGGCTACATATACCGCGGGCGCAAGCCGGTTTACTGGTGCATCCACGACAACACCGCTCTGGCCGAAGCGGAGGTCGAGTATGAAGACCACACCAGTCCCTCGATCTGGGTCACATTTAAGGTAGTCGGCGGCGGCCAGGGTGAAGCCGCGAAGATTGGTTCCGATGTGTCGGCGGTGATCTGGACCACCACGCCGTGGACGATTCCACACAACCGGGCGCTGGCGTTCCATCCCGATTTTCGCTATGTGGTGGTGCAGACGGAAAGGGGAAAGCTGCTGCTGGCGGCGGACCGCGTCCGAGCCTTGCAGGCGGATTGTGAGATCAAGCAAATCGAGGTTTTGGGAACGTATGCGGGGCGTGACTTCGAAGGGATGAAGTTTCAGCATCCGTTCCTGGCCATTCAAGTGCCCGGAATTCTTGCCGACTACGTGACCCTCGATCAGGGCAGCGGCATTGTGCATACGGCGCCGGGCCACGGGGCGGACGACTTTGTGTCCGGGCAGAGGTACGGGTTGGAGGTTTATGCCCCAATCGATGACCGCGGCGTGTACCTCGAAGGCTTGCCGGAGTACAAGGGCAAGGACGTTTTCAGCGCCAATCCGATCATCGTGAAATTGCTTGGCGAGCGCGGGGCCCTGCTGGCCAATCATCCTTATAAGCACACCTATCCGCATTGCTGGCGCTGCCACAATCCGGTGATCTTTCGCGCGACGGACCAGTGGTTCGTGAAGATGGACCAGGCCGCGCACGGCGCGACCAAGACGTTTCGCCAAGAAGCACTCGAACAAATACACGCGGTGAGGTGGATCCCCGCGTGGGGCGAAGACCGCATGTACGAAATGATCGAGCACCGGCCCGATTGGTGCATTTCGCGTCAGCGCTTCTGGGGCACGCCAATCATCGTTTTCTACTGCGACGCGTGTGGAACGCGGCTCGAGGACTTCAAGGCCCTGCGCAACGTCATCCGGTGGTTCGAAAAAGAAGGCGCGGACGCCTGGTACAAACACACGGCGGAAGAGTTGCTGCCCGAGGGAACGAAGTGCGCCTGTGGAAGCACAAGATGGCGGAAGGAGAACGACATTCTGGACGTATGGTTTGACTCCGGCTCTTCGCACCTGGCGGTGCTGCATGGAAAAGAGTGGCCGGCGGACGTGTACCTCGAAGGCCCGGACCAGTACCGCGGATGGTTCCACAGTTCGCTGCTGATCGGTGTAGGCGTACGCGAGAAGGCGCCGTACCGTGGCGTGGTGACGCACGGGTGGACGCTTGACGAGCAGGGTCGGCCGATGTCGAAGTCGCTTGGCAACGTGGTGCTGCCCAGCGAAATCTGCGAAAAGTGGGGCGCGGACCTTTTGCGCTTGTGGGTGGGCTCGCAGGAATATCAGGCCGACGTGAAGATGAGCGAACGGGTGATGACGCAGCTCAGCGAGGCGTACCGCAAGATTCGCAATACGTTCCGCTTCGGTCTCGGAAACCTGTTTGATTTCGATCCACTCCGCCAGGCCCTGCCGGGGGAGCGCATGGAGGAAATGGACCGCTGGATGCTCGAGCGGACGGCGGATCTCGTGAAGCGTTGCCGCGAATGGTACGCGTCTTACGAATTCCACCGAATTTACCATGCGATCCACGATTTCTGCGTGGTGGATTTGAGCGCTTTTTACTACGACGTGCTGAAGGACCGACTCTACACGAAGGCGGCCAACAACGCGGCGCGGCGCTCCGGGCAGACGGCTATCTGGAAAATCACGAGCGCGCTCGTGAGGCTTGCCGCACCGCTGCTCACCTTTACGGCGGAGGAGATCTGGAAATACCTGCCGAAAGCGGCGGGAGAGCCGGACAGCGTGCATATCGCGCTTTTTCCGGAACAAACGGAATTGCGCACGGGGCTCGCGGCCGACAAGATCAACACCTGGGAACTGCTCGCAAGGGTGCGCGGGGAAGTGCTGAAGGCGTTGGAGTTCGCGCGCAACGAGAAAAAACTGATCAACTCCAACCTGGAGGCGAAAGTACTTCTCAACGCGGACCTGGAGTTGAAGGCCAAGCTCAAGCATTACCTGCCGCAATTGCCGGGGCTCTTTATCGTCTCGCAAGTGGAACTGCTCACGGCGGGCGGCTCAGCCGATTTTCGCTCCGAGGCGGTGCCTGGGCTCGAGGTTACGGTGCAGCGGGCCGACGGCAAGAAATGCGAGCGCTGCTGGAACTATTCGACTCACGTGGGCGAGAATTCGCGCTATCCCGCGATTTGCGAGCGATGCAGCGCGGCCATCGCGGAAATTGAAAGGGGCGGGTCGTGAGGATCCCGGCCAATCGGGCCATGAGCTCTTGGCAGAATTCCGAGAACCAGGCGGGTTCCTGGAGGCCAAGCCACCCTGGGGTTGGCGGCATTTTTTGCCCAGCTGGCACCCTTTCTATTTCCTCCGGCTCGTTCACTTCATGACTTTGCCTCGCCGCCTTCGCTGGCTCTGGCTGACCCTGGCCGTGGTATTTTTGGATCGTGCGACGAAGGCATGGATCGAATCGCGGCCGCCGGGCTTCTTCCCTCATGAAGTGCTGCCGAAATACTTTAGCCTTATTCTTTCGCGCAATCCCGGGATTGCTTTCAGCTTCTTGTCCGATTCTTCGTCGCCGGCAGTGCGCGGCCTGCTGATCGCGGGCTCGATCATTATCATCGGGATCATCGCCTGGTTTCTGGTTGCGGGGCGCGACCTGAGCGCGCTGAGCGCGGCGGGCCTGGCGTTGTTGCTCGCCGGGGCGACCGGCAATGTGACCGATCGCATGATTCACGGCGCGGTGACCGATTTCCTGCAGGTGTGGCTGCGATTCTTGCCTTTGCAAATTTTCAACCCGTGGCCGACGTTCAATGTAGCCGACGCAGCGGTGACCGTTGGCGCCCTTCTTCTGATATCTGATATATTATTCCTGAAGCAGCACACTGCGAAATCTTGAGAACAAAATCGTTTATCTGTGCTTCGCTCCGGAGTGAGGGAAAGGGTCCATGGCTCCTCGTTTATGCGGTTGTTCACGGCGTGAATTTCTTGGCGGATTGATCGGAGCGGCCGCGGTCAGCGCGGTCCCGAGCGCGGCGTTCGCATTCCCGAGCGCGGCCCAAACCGCAAACGCGTTCGTTCCTTATCAATTTCCGAAGGATTTTGTCTGGGGCGTGGCCACGGCTTCCTACCAGATCGAAGGCGCATGGAACGTTGACAGCAAAGGCGAATCGATCTGGGATCGCTTTTCGCACACGGTGGGCAAGGTAAAGGGAGCGGACACGGGCGATATCGCCTGTGATTCCTACCACCGCTACAGGGAAGATATCGAGCTTGCCAAGAGGCTCAATCTGAAGAGCTATCGATTTTCGGTTTCTTGGCCCCGCATCCAGGCCGACGGCACGGGAAAGCCCAACCAGAAGGGCCTGGACTATTACAAGCGGCTGGCGGACACGTTGGTCGAAGCGAAGGTCCGGCCGCTGGCCACGCTGTATCACTGGGACCTGCCGCAGCCGCTGCAAGACAAAGGTGGATGGCCGAACCGGGACATCGTCGGACGGTTCGTGGAGTATTGCGAAATCGTGACCCGCGCGCTCGGTGACCGCGTCACGAACTGGTGCATTTTTAACGAGCCCTGGGTGTTCACGTTTTTGGGCTATGCCTGGGGCATGCATGCACCGGCGCTTAAGGACTTTGCCGCCACCATGCGCGCGACGCACGTGGTGAACATCGCGCAAGGGCAGGCTTTCCGTGCGATCAAGGCGGTCAATGCGAGATTCCGGGTGGGGACCGCGTACAGCATGTCCTACTGCCAGCCGCTAACGCCAGGTGCGGAAGACCAAGCGGCCGCCAAGCGCGCGCATGCCATGGGAAACGACTGGTTTCTGCGGACCGCGCTCAAGGGCGAATATCCGAAGGCGTTTCCGGGAGAGAACCCGCTGGACGTCATGGGAGTGAAGGCGGGGGATATGGAGCTCGTCAGGGCCCCGCTCGATTTCCTGGGCATCAATTACTACCGCCGCCAACTGGTTTCCGCGAAGCCGGCTGGCCAGGGCGAAGATAGCATGGCTGTGAAGCATGAAGATGCGACCGAAGGACCGCTTACCGATTTTGCGTGGGAGGTGTGGCCAGACGGCTTCTACGAAATGATCATGCAAATAACCCGCGAGTACGGCAACCCGGCGATCGAGATTACAGAGAATGGCTGCTCGTACCTGGATTCGCCGGACGCAAAGGGACACATCCCGGATCAGCGGCGGATCGATTTCACGCGAGGCTACTTGAGCGCTGTCGGCCGCGCAATGAAGGACGGTGCGGACGTGCGCGCGTATCACCATTGGAGTCTGCTGGATAATTTCGAATGGGCCGAAGGCTTTGCGCAGCGATTCGGGCTGGTTTACGTGGATTTTCGCGACCAGCGGCGCATCATCAAGGATTCCGGCCATTGGTACGGGCGGCTCGCCGCGACGGGAAGCCTGACGTAGAACAAAGCCATTTCGACGGCCGAAGCGGACGCAGCGCCGCCGACGAATTCACGCTAAACTCTGGAGCGTGAAGGAAGCGGCACACCTCCAAATTTCCATCACTGCCGAAGAAGCGGGGCAGAGGCTGGACCGTGCCGTTGCCGCAAACTGTCCGGAGCTTTCCCGAACGCGCGCGCAGGAATTGATCGAGCAAGGCTTGGTGCGGCTGAACGGAAAGGTCGCGAAGGATTCGCAGAAGGTACGGGCCGGCGACACGATCGAGGTGGAGCTCGAACAGCGGGCGGCGCCGAGCGCCGAAGCGGAAGCCATTCCGCTCGAAGTGCTGTACGAGGACGACGACGTCATCGCGGTCAACAAGCCGGCCGGAATGATGGTGCATGCCGGGGCGGGGAATTCGCACGGTACGCTCGTGAACGCGCTGCTCGGCCGCGGGCAATCGCTATCGGAGACCGGCGACCCGCTGCGGCCGGGCATCGTGCATCGGCTGGACAAGGAGACTTCGGGCATTGTGCTGGTGGCCAAAAATGATTTCGCGCACGCGAGACTGAGCGAAGGCTTCCGGCAGCGCACCATCCAGAAGACCTACATCGCACTGGTCGAAGGTGTTTTGAAGGAAGGGCGCGGTCGAATTGAACTGGCCATTTCGCGCGATCCGAATCGGCGAACGCGAATGACCGCCAAACGGGCGAACCTTCTGCCCAATGCCCGCGCGGCACGGACAGACTGGCGGGCGCTTGCGCGCATCGATTCGACCACGCTCCTGGAAGTGCAGCTTCATACCGGGCGAACGCATCAGATCCGGGTTCACTTTTCGGAGTTGCTGCATCCGGTGGTGGGCGACACGCTGTACG
>Ga0209465_10001178_pt1 | contig 11772 bp, 9 predicted proteins | sample PanSoiPlot1MoBio_FD_188321 | JGI IMG/M metagenome (GOLD analysis project Ga0209465, IMG submission 188321) | Tropical forest soil microbial communities from Panama analyzed to predict greenhouse gas emissions - Panama Soil Plot 1 MoBio (SPAdes)... | ecosystem: Environmental > Terrestrial > Soil...
TCGTGGGCGACATCATGAAAACGCACAAGGGCCAGGTGGAGGCCGCAGACGTCAAGCGCATTGCCGAGGAATTGCTGAAAGGGTGAAGCCCTGCTCCTCGCGCGAGACGGCGCCCGCGGGAGGAACGGGATGTGAGGCCATGGACTGTGGGAGCTACCCGGGCGTGAAGATGGCGCTCTGCTTGAGCCCGGCCAGGATCATCTCGGCGGAGATGGCGGCGAGCAGAATGCCGAGGATGCGGCCGACCACGTTCATGCCGGTCGCGCCCAACCAGCGCTCGATGGTCCCCGCAACGAGGAACGCGAGCAAGGTGAGGAGCATGACCACGGCGAGGGCGACGAGGAGCAACCCGGTCTTCAAGATGCCGTTGTCCGCCTCGGTGGCCTGCACCACCGCTGCGGTAATGGCGCCCGGGCCGGCCACGATCGGAGTGGCGAGGGGGAACACCGAGAGGTCGTCCTGATTCTCGTCGGCGGGCGAGGCGGGCGCGCCGATCGAGTGGCCGAAGACGATGTCGATGGACAGGAGCATGAGGAGGATGCCGCCGCCCACGCGCACCCCGGCCAGACTGATGCCGATGACACGCAAGAGATCGTCGCCGAACAGGGTAAAGATGAGGAGGATGCCTGAGGCGATAAGGGTGGCGCGGATGGCCACCCCGCGTTGCTGCGCCCGCGAGCTGCTCCTCGACAGCACGGCGAAGACGGCGGCACCCTTGATAGGGTTGACGGTGACGAAAAGGGCGGTGAAGGAGGCGAGGATGAAGGCGCTCATCGTGGCCCCATGGCGGTCCGCCGGGGCTCGCACGCGTCTGCGGGCCCTGTCCTGAGCTGTGGACCGGTGATGTCCTGCGTCGCGGCCATGCCCATCTCCTCTGAAGCCGGGTCGCTCGTAGCCGCCCGCGCCGTCGTTACCCGACGCGGTAACGCTCCAGCATGCCCTCGTCCAGCAGGATGCCGAAACCCGCCTCGCTGCCGGCGTCGAACCAACCGTCGCGCGGCGTGGGGCGGTTCGCCCACATAGTCTGCCAGACGGGGTCGCGGGCGGGGTCGGCGAAGCACTCCACGTAGGTACCGTGGCGGACGCCAGCGAGCAGGTGCCGGGCGATCTGCGATTCCTCGTGATGCGCCATGTCCACGTCCGCCGCGGCGCACAGCGCGGCGGCGCGCCGCCACTCGGTGACGCCCCCGCCCTCTGAGGCGTCGAAGTTGACGAGGTCCACGGCGGCAGCGTCGAGGAGCCGGCGCACGCCGTGGCTGGTGATCTCGGACTGGCCCGCGGTGACGGGAATCCGCGTGGCGCGGCGGACCCGGGCCATCATGGCGGCGTCGTCGTGCCAGTGGCAGGGTTCCTCGAACCAGCGCAGATCGAGCGGCTCGGCGAGGCGGGCGAAGCGGATTGCCTCCTCCGCGGACCAGCCGCGATTGGCGTCGACCATCAGCACGAAGTCCGGCCCCGCGGCCTTGCGGGCCGCGGTCACGCGCTCGAGGTCGGCCTCGGGAGCGAGCCCGCCGATCTTGAATTTGCAGCCGGCCATGCCGGCCGCGCGATAGGCTTCCATCTCGCGTCCGATGTCGGCGAGCGTCTTGCCCTCCATGTAGTATCCGCCGATCGAGATGATAGGCAGCCGTTCGCGGTAGCCGCCGAGCAGCGCGCGTACGGGCTGGCCCAGCGCCTTGCCCACCGCGTCCCACACGGCGCAGTCGACGCAGGCAACGGCTTCCATCAGGAGCGGGCGGCTCATCCCCGCGGTATGGGTGAGGGCGAAGCAGCGCTCCCAGATGCGCTCGCCCTCCATGATCGCGAGCCCGACGACTTGCGGCGCCAGCACGTCACGCACGAGGTGGGCGATCTCGGGTCCGTGGACGCGGTTGTCGCCGTTGTAGACCTGGCCGACCAGGCCGTCCGTGGTGCGGAGCCGCGTCACCACCGTGGAGCGCTTGAGGACGGAATAGGTGCTGCCGCCGAAGTTCCGGCTCAGCGGGATGTCGACGGCGATCGCCTCGATGGAATGGATCTTTCCCGCGCTCAGAGCTGGCCTCCATGGTTGGGTGGTTGCCTGGTCGCCGCATCGCGACGAGGCCGCTGACCGCCGACCCACACGGTAGCGCTGGATCGACTCGGCGTCCAGATCGCGGTCGCGGGGCGCTCTGGATCGGGGGACGGCCGCGGCGGGACGGGGAGGTGGTTTCGGATTTCCCCGCGGCGATCCCGAGCGTGCGGGGCCGCGTGAGCGGAGTCGTTGCCCAGGCCCCGTCACGCGAACATCGGATGATTCCGAAGCCTCAGAGATACCGCGGCGCGGCCCGACCATGTGATCGAGAGCAGCACCCAAGTGTCCGGACAATCGGCTTGGCTCCGGGTCGACGGTGGACTACAGTGGCGCACAAACCCATGTACGAGTGGCTCACCCGATCAGCCCTGGGAGAGTGGACATGAGCGCAAACGGGCACCTGACAGCGACGCAGATCCGGTCTCGCCTCGGCCATCCCGTCATCGACGGTGACGGCCACTGGGTGGAGTTCGACCCCGTCTTCAGCGAGCGCATGAGAAAGGTCGGGGGCGACCAGGCCGCCGATGGATTCAACGCCGCGATGAAGACCACGCAGGACGCGCTCAGCATGTCGCTCGCCGAGCGACGCCGTCGGCGCCTCGCCCAGCCGGGCTTCTGGACGCGCCAGGCCGGCAACACGCTCGATCGCGCGACGGCGATGATGCCGCGGCTGCTCTACGAGCGCCTCGACGAATTCGGCTGCGACTTCGCGATCATCTACCCGACGGCGGGCCTACGGGTGCCGCGGATCAGCGACGACGCCACCCGGCGCGCCGTCGTCCGCGCGCACAACATCGTCACCGCGGACTACTTCCGCAACCTGAGCGACCGGATGACGCCGGCCGCCATCATCCCCATGCATACGCCCGCAGAGGCCATCGAGGAACTCGAGTTCGTCACCAAGCAGCTTGGCTCGAAGGTGGGCATGTTCGGCAGCGGCATGTCGCGGCCGGTGCCGTCGACCCCGCAGAACGACTCCGACGGCAGCCGTCTCGCCGTCTGGTACGACGTGCTGGCCATCGACAGCGACCACAACTACGACCCCGTCTGGGCGAAGTGCCGCGAGCTCGGCATCGCGCCGACCTTCCACAGCGCGGGGAGCAATCAGGGGCTGCGCAACTCGCCGTCGAACTTCGTCTACAACCACATCGGCCACTTCGCCGCCGCCGGCCACGCGGTCTCCAAGGCGATGTTCCTGGGCGGCGTAACGCGTCGGTTCCCGGAGCTTCGCTTCGCGTTCCTCGAGGGCGGGGTGGGCTGGGCTTGTCAGCTGTTCGGCGACCTGATGGAGCACTGGGAGCGGCGCAATCGCCAGGCGCTCGAGAACATGGACCCGCGCAAGCTGGATCGCGCGCTGCTGATGAGCCTGGCCGAGAAGTACGGCGACCCCGACGTGGCCGAGACGCTCCGTCAGCGCGACGGCTGGCCGGACCACGACGCAAGCCTGACCGGCGGCGTAGAGGATCTCGACGATTTCTCCGCGTGCCGGATCTCGAGGAAGCAGGACTGGATCGACCTCTACGCCAAGCCGTTCTTTTTCGGTTGCGAGGCCGACGATCGCGCCACCGCGTGGGCGTTCAGCAAGCACAACCCCTTCGGCGCCAAGCTCAACGCGATCTACAGCTCGGACATCGGCCACTTCGACGTGATCGACATGCGCCATCCGCTGCCGGAGGCGTACGAGCTGGTCGAGGAAGGGTGCATCACGCCGGACAACTTCCGCGACTTCGTTTTCGCCAACACCGTGCACCTCTGGGGTACGCAAAATCCCAAATTCTTCGAGGGCACGACGGTAGCCAAGGCGGCCGCCGATGAGCTGGCGCGCGGGCAGCAGTTTGTCACGATGAACTAGCGGTCGGGCATCGACGGCCGGCCGGCACCGCTCGGCAGTGTGCAAAGCGTGAACTGACGATCGGGCGGAACGTCCGGCATCCAGGTCTCAACTCGCGCGCGAGGAGATGCGAGCTTGCCACGCCGGGCCAGGAGGACTAGGCTTCGCCCATGATCTCGACTCTCCTCACGGAAGCCCACGAACTGCAGCCCGATGTCGTACGCCTGCGTCGCGCCATTCACCGCCAGCCGGAGCTTGGCCTCCACCTGCCCCATACACAGGCCGCCGTTCTCCAGGCTCTCGACGGTCTGGGTCTCTCGATCCGGAAGGGAGAGCGGCTCACCTCGGTGGTGGCGATCCTCGAGGGCGCCCGTCCCGGACCGTCCATTGTGTTGCGCGCCGACATGGACGCCCTGCCGGTACGGGAGGAGACGGGCCTCGACTACGCCTCACGGATCGACGGCGTCATGCACGCCTGCGGGCACGACGCCCACGTGGCCATGCTAGTAGGTGCGGCCCGTCTCCTTGCAGGACGTCGCGAACAACTCTCCGGCCGCGTCGTCTTCATGTTCCAGCCAGGAGAAGAGGGGTATCACGGGGCCCGGCACATGCTGGAGGAAGGCCTCGGCATACCTGGCGGAGCGCCGTCCGCGGCCTTCGCGTTGCATGGCGGCTCGCGCCACCCGGCGGGGGTGGTGGCAACACGGCCTGGGCCCATTCTGGCCTCGGGCGACACCCTCGAGGCAGTGATCCATGGGCGCGGCGGACATGCCTCCGCGCCGCACGACTGCCTCGATCCGATCCCCGTGGCATGTGAGATCGTCCAGGCGTTGCAGACCTTCGTCACCCGACGCGTCGACGCGTTCGACCCGGCCGTGATCACCATCGCCAAGATCGAGGCGGGCAGCACACGCAACGTCATCCCAGAGACCGCACATCTGCTCGGCACCATCCGGACCGTATCCGAGCGCACGCGGGAGCGGGTGCTGGAGGGCGTCGAGCAGCTCGTGAAGGGCCTGGCCGCCGCGCACGGTGCCGAGGCCCAGGTCAAGCTGATCCGCGGCTATCCTGTGACCGTCAACGACGAGGACATCACGACCTTCGTGTCCCGCGTGGCCGCCGAACTGCTCGGCGAGGATCGCGTGCGCCCCATGGCCACGCCCATGATGGGGAGCGAGGACTTCTCGTACGTGCTGCGCCAGATCCCGGGCACGCTGATGTTCCTAGGCACGCGTCCCGACGGTGAGGCCGCGCCGATCCCCAACCACTCGAACCGCATGGTCGTCAACGAGACGGCCATGGCGACCGGCGTCGCGCTCCACGCGGCAGTGGCCCTCCGTTTCCTCGACGGCCGCCACGGCGATCGCCCTGCCTCCGCCGGCGCGCTCCAACACGCAGCGCGCGCCCGCACCTAGGGCGCGGAAGGCTACGGGAATGACCGCCGAGCTTCGTTCGCTGTTCTCGCCGGTCCGGGTCGGCCGTCTCACGCTCAAGAATCGCATCTACTCTTCGGGGCACGCGGAGGCCATGGCCGAAGGCGGCCGGCCCGGCGAGCGGCTGCGGCGATACCACGAAGCCAAGGCGCGCGGCGGCTGCGCGCTCACGATCTTCGGCGGCTCTTCGAGCGTTCACCCCTCCTCGCCGGCGGCGGCCTGGAAGCAGATCGCCAACCACGACGACTCCATCATCCCCGCGTACCGCGCCATCGCCGACGCCGTGCACGATCACGGCTGCCTCGTGTTCACCCAGCTCACCCACCTGGGTCGCCGTGCGCAGGCCGATGGCGAGGAGGCGAACGTCCTCCTCGCCCCCTCGCAGATCCCCGAGCGCGTGCACCGCGACGTGCCCCACGAGCTGGAAGGAGAACAGATTGCCGGCCTCGTGCGTGCCTTCGGCGAGGCGGCGCGCCGCTGCCGGGAGGGTGGCCTCGACGGCATCGAGGTCTCGATGGCGCACAACCACCTCATCGATCAGTTCTGGTCGCCTCTCTTCAACCAACGGCTCGACGACTACGGAGGGAGCCTGGAGAATCGGATGCGCTTCGCCGTCGAGGTCCTGAGCGAGATCCGCAGTCGTGTCGGAGATGACTTCGTGGTGGGCGCCCGCATCTCGGGAGACGAGCTGACGCGGGGCGGCCTCACCGCGGCCGACATGGCAGAGATCGGGCGGCGCCTCGCCGCCTCGGGCTTGATCGATTTCCTGTCGATCATCGGCGGCGGTGCCCACACCTACGAGCTCCAGGCCGCGGCCGTGCCGAACATGAGCTATGCCGCCGGTGTCTACGTCCCGCTCGCCGCGGCCATCAAGGAGGCCGCGCCCCGGCTGCCGATTTTTCACGCGAGCCGCATCGTCGATCCCATCCACGCCGACGCCATCGTGGCGGCTGGGCACGTCGACGTGGTCGGCATGACCCGCGCGTTGATCGCTGATCCCGATCTCCCGCGAAAGGCGCGCGAAAGTCGACTCGACGACATCCGCACGTGCGTGGGAGCGAACGAGGGGTGCATCGATCGGATCTACCAGGGAAAGCCGGTGACGTGCGTCCAGAACCCCGCGGCTGGCCGTGAGGGCGAGCTCGGGGAGGTCCCTCCTGCCACGAACCCCAAGACGGTCGTGGTGGTCGGCGGCGGCGTCGCGGGGCTCGAAGCGGCCCGGATGGCCGCGGCCCGCGGGCACCGCGTCGTGCTGTTCGAAAGGGCGGCGGAGCTGGGAGGGCAGGTCTTGCTCGCGGCCCGAGCGCCGGCCCGCGCCGAGTACGCGGGCATCGTCCGCTTTCTCGTTGCGCAGGTGGGCAAGCTCGCCGTGAGGGTCCGGCTCGCCGTGGAGGCCACGCCGTCCCTGGTGTTGGCCGAGCGACCCGATGCCGTGATCGTCGCGACCGGATCCCATCCCTACGTCCCGCCCGTCCCGGGCTGCGACGGCAAGCACGTCGTGACGGATCGCGAAATCCTCAGTGGCGAGGCCAGGGTGGGGACACACGTGGTCGTGGTCGACGACGTGCATACCCAGCAAGCGCTCTCGACCGCTGAGCTTCTCCTCGAACAGGGCAAGCGTGTCGAGGTGATCTCACCGCTCTTCTATGTAGGCCAGGACATCGGGATCACGTCGATCGCGCCGCTCTACACGCGGCTCTACCGGCGAGGTGTCGTCCTCACCCCGGGCACCGAGCTCCGCGCCGTCGAGGGCTCGGCCGTGATCGTTGCCAACGTGTATTCAGGCGTCGAGCGGCGCATCGAAGGCGTCGACACCGTCGTGCTCGCCGCGGGGAGCCGCTCCACGGACGATCTCTACCGCGCGCTTCGGGGCGAGGTTCCCGAGCTCTACGCGGTCGGCGACTGCGTCGCGCCCCGCGGCGTGCACCAGGCGATCCTCGACGCGACACGCGCCGCGCGCGCCATCTGAGGGCGCCCTCCGCTACGCCGCGGCCGTCCTCACCCGGCGGCCCATCGGCGTGTCGCCCAAGCAGAAGAAGTCCAGCACGTTGCCCGCGGCGATCTTGTAGGCTTCGTTCGGCGGCACGCCCGCGAAGAGCCGTTCCGCGAACGGGCGCGTGTTGGGCCAGTCGCACTCGATATGGGGAAAGTCGGTGGCGAACATGATGTGCTCCACGCCCATGTGGTGGCGCAGCTCTACGGCCACCCGCTCCACGTGCTGGACGCTGAAGGAGATGTGTTGTTGGACGTACTCGCTGGGACGCTGCCGGAGCGGCTTGAAATTCAGGAGACGTTCGGCCCAGTGTCGGTGCCGCTCGTACCAGTAGTCCGCCTCCTCCATCCAGAACGGCACCCAGCCGAGGCGCGTCTCGGCGAAGAAGATCCTGAGCTCGGGTAGGCGGTCGAAGACCCCGCAGAGCGCGAGCTGGGCCAGGCTCAACGACGGCGGGATGCTCAGGAATGGCAGCGCCACCCAGTCCACGATCTTCCTCGGCCCGAGCTTCTCGAGGACCTTGGGATCGGCGTCCGGGTACTCGAACGTCGGTTGGGAGGCGCGCGGCCCCAGGCGATCGAAGCCGACGTGGACGGTCAGCGGCATCTGCATGTCGATGGCCGCCGCCCAGAAACGGTCGTCCTCCGGCATCGGATACGACTTCCCGTTCGGGAACACGCCCAGGTTGACGCCCTTGAGCCCGAGGCGGGCACAGTGCCTGAGTTCGGCGACGGCATCGTCGACATTGGTCCAGGGGATGACGCCGAGGCCGATGAGCCGGTCCGGGGCTACGGGACAGTACTCCTCGCCGAGCCAGTCGTTGTAGGCGCGAACGCTGGCGCGGTACACGTCGTCGTCGGCGATCCCGCGCCAGAGTCGCGGACCCACCTGCATGTTGGGAAACAGCACCTCGGCCTCCAGCCCGTCGGCCTCCTGCTCCCGGAGGCGCTGCTCCGGCGGCCCCACTCCCGCCGTATCCTCGACGGTCACGCCGAAGGGCTGCCACGTCTCGTTGGTCCGGCCCGCGCGGAGATCGAGGAATGGGACGGGATAGGGCGGCTGGCCCTCGACGAGGATCGCATCGCCGCCATCAGGCACCTTGATCGTCCGGGGCGCGCGGTCCCGGTAACGTGCCGGCATCCGCACGGTCCATCGCTCCGGGCGAACCTCGAGGTGCCCATCGCTCGAGATCAGGGGCGGCAGCGTCGGTGTGCTCATGGCGCCTTCTCCTCGGGGGCGATCCGTCACGCGCCCTCTAATCTAGCCCATTGCGAAGTTCGCCGACGCGGATGCTGAGATGGGTCCGCTCTGACGGGTCCACAGACAGACCTACCAGGGGAAATCAGCGGCCCCGCCGGCCTGGGACGCATCGAACTCTGGCATGCGGGCATCTGGCGGGAACCCTGAGGGATTTCTTTCGAGCTCATGGAACGTCCGGGCCGCCCAGACGTTGGCAAGGGGCGTGAACGATCATCCACGGCTTACGAAGGCATCCAAGGGTTCTGGCCGCCGATTCGGGCCGTTCGGGCGGGTCCCCGTAGCGGTGGTGGTGGCTCTTGCGCTCCTTGTTTCTGGCACCGCAAGTGTCAGGAGCGTCACGCCCGCCTCGGTCGACATCCGGGACTCGAAGTACGCCCCCGCCGAGCTCACGGTCGCTCCCGGCACCACCGTCCGGTGGGTCAACCATGACGAGGAGACCCATACCGTGACGTCGAGCACGGAGGCCTTCAAGTCCGGAGGTCTCAATCTCGATGACGACTACACCCACACCTTCACCGTCCCGGGCGTGTACCCCTACACCTGTGCCCTGCACGATTTCATGCAGGGGACCATCGTCGTCAAATAGCACCGAAGGGGAGGACCACATGGATCGCGTGAATCGGCGCGGATTTCTCGAGTGCATGGCGTGGGCGGGAACGGGACTGGTCTGGACCGCCACGGGGGGGGTCCTCTCGTCCCGAGTGTTGCCGGCCGAGGCGGCGGATACTGCCACAAGCAACTTCACCTTCGTTCAGGTCAGCGACACGCATGTCGGCTTCAAGGGTGAGGCAAACCAGGACGCAGCGGCGACGCTCCAGCAGGCCGTCGCCAAGATCAACGCCCTGCCCACGCCCCCCGCGTTCGTCATTCATACGGGAGACCTGACCCATGGCCAGAAGGCGGGCGCCTTCGACACGGTCGGCCAGATCCTCAAGGGGGCCAAGGCTGAGCGAGTCTTCTATATCCCCGGTGAGCATGACGTCTTTCTCGATGGCGGCAAGGAATATTTCGGTCGCTTCGCCAACGGGGGTCCGGGCTGGCAGAGCTTTGACTACAAGGGCGTTCACTTCGTGGCTCTCGTCAATGTGCTGAAGTACAAGGGGGAGAAGTTGGGATCAGTCGGCGCCGATCAGTTGGCCTGGCTCAAGCAGGACCTCGCGGGGCTATCGAGCAGTACGCCGGTCGTTGTCATGGCCCACGTGCCTCTGTGGGCGGTCTACCCTCCCTGGGGCTGGACGACGGAGGATGCGCAAGAGGCCATGGCGCTCCTGACGCGCTTCGGCTCCGTCACCGTCCTCAACGGGCACATCCACCAGGCCCTCCAGAAGGTCGAGGGCAACGTGACCTTTCACACTGCAATGTCCACGGCCTTTCCGCAGCCCGCCCCGGGACAGGGTCCTGGCCCAGGTCCGATGAAGATCCCCGAGGCCCAGGCACGCCCCATGCTCGGCATGCGAGAGGTCCGCTATGTCGTCGGGACGTCGCCATTGGCCGTGGTCGACTCGACTCTGGCCTGAGACACGTGTAGGTCGGCGGCCCCGAGAGTCCTCGACGCGGAGAGCGGGCCGTCGCGTGTTTGGCGCCGCTGTGGATGAGCGGGCGGGGCCGGCCGCGGCGGCGTGCGCGCCCATCAGCCAGGCAAAGCCTTTCCACAATACTGGCGGAGGGTGCGAGACTAGGGTCTCAGCGTACGAGGAGGCGTTCAGCCCCGCGTCGCGCTCGGCAAGATGTGAGAGATCCGGGAGGCCGTGCGAATCGGCTTCTCGTGTCTCACTGAAGTGCGTGTCAAATGCGCACACGAGTCAGGCTACGGCGCGAAGAGGAACGAAAGGGATCGCTGGGCAGGCCCAGGGCCCAGCCCACGGCGAGCGCATCGCGTTCCCGTTCAGGGATCGGCCAACCATCGCCCGGTCGCGCATCTCTGCTTCTCGCCCAGCGCGCCCTCGGTAATCGCTGGGTGCAGCGCTACGTCGTTCCGTCGGGATGGATGATCCTTCGCGATCCAAAGAAGCCGGAACCGGACAAGTCGGCTCCGCCTGCCAAAGCCGCGACGCGCACCGTCGATGTTGCCGCATCGAAAGATGTCGGGCCGCAAGCCGTCGTGTTGATCACCCCAGCCGCCGCGACGGCGCTTGCCGGCCAAAATCCCGAGGTTCACGTTCTCCTGCACTATCACGGGCACACCGGCGGTTACGGTGACCCCGGGGGTGTCGGCACGCAACGCGCGGCGTGGGATCAGATTGGTCCGCAGATCGAAGCCACCGGACGCCCGGTGATCGCCATTCTTCCTCAGGCGGGGATCCGCGCCGACAAGAGCTGGGGCTTCGGCAAGGCAGCTTCCCAACCGACCGAGTACATCGCCGGCGTGATGGCGCGGTTGACGACCCAGGAGAAGTGGGCCGCGACGCCGAAGTACACGGTGGCGGTCTCCGGACACAGCGGTGGAGGATTCCCAGCCGCCCAAGCGGTCGCGCAAGGGCTCAAGGCGGAAGAGGTGATGCTCCTCGATGGAATCAACGGCTTTCGCGAGCTCACCTCGGTCATCACATGGGTGCAGTCGCGGCTCGACGATGCGGCGTCCCGCCTCCAGGCCGCGGGCACCGACGCGACCAAACAGGAAGAGGCGCTGGCGCGCACGGTGTGGTTCCGCGCCTACCACCACGGGCGCGAACTCGATCCGGCGAAAGACAAGGTCGATCTTTCCGAGCCGTTCGAGAAGAACGGCGACGCCATCGGCGACCGGGGCTATGCGGGACGGTACGCGATTCTCAAGGATCGCGTCGACAAGTGGTTCGCCAAAAACGGCTCCAAGCTTGGCGGAGCGCTGGAAGCCCGGCTGCGCAGCCATTTCGAAATCAAGGGCGTGGCAGGGTCGGAACACGAGGAGATCGTTGGCAAGAGTCGCGGCATCGAGAAGGGCCTCAAGCACTGATCAGCCCGGCTCAGCCCTCCGGCCGCTGCGGCGCGCTTAGGCGGGATGGCACGCGCCCGCGAGATCGAGCGTCTCGCGAACGCGCTGGGCGAGGGCAGCGGGCGTGAAGGGCTTCTGCAGAAACGCGGTGCCCGAGCCGAACGCGCCGTGGCGGATGACCGCGTCGTCGGTGTAGCCCGACATGTACAGCACGCTGAGGTCGGGCCGGAGGGGACCCAGGCGCTCGGAAAGCTCGCAGCCACTCATCCGGGGCATGACCACGTCGGTGAG
>Ga0209465_10001181_pt1 | contig 11768 bp, 10 predicted proteins | sample PanSoiPlot1MoBio_FD_188321 | JGI IMG/M metagenome (GOLD analysis project Ga0209465, IMG submission 188321) | Tropical forest soil microbial communities from Panama analyzed to predict greenhouse gas emissions - Panama Soil Plot 1 MoBio (SPAdes)... | ecosystem: Environmental > Terrestrial > Soil...
TAGAGAATGCCGTCGATGCGGTACCGGATGCGGAGCTCTTTCTCGTACGGCTCGATGTGGATGTCGCTGGCGCCCTTCTGAATCGCGGACATCAGCACGACGTTGACCAGCCGAACGACCGGCGCGGCCTCGCCTTCCTTGGCGAGCGCATCCGCGTAGCCTTTTGCCCCGTCTTCCGAATAGAACCCGCGGTAGCTGACGCAGCCCGCAAAGGGAAAGCACGACTGGATCGGCGACACCGAGAACTCGGGCGCGGCGAAAACGTTCCACACGACATAGGGGCGGCCGAGATCCGCGTAGCGCCGGTAGCTGTCGTTGTCCGGCAGTCCGAGCTCGTGGCTGGCGAAATCCCGGATCACCAGGACGCGCGCCAGCTTGTCCTTGAGCCACCCGACGATCAGCGTCGTGATCTCGTCCGCTGGCATGCCGGGCGTGCGTCCCATGTGACGTCCGTCGGGAAAGATGCGCGCCTCCTTCGGCGTGCCGTGCTCCATGAGCAGATAGATGTCGTCGACCGGCGCCTGGTCGTCGAGCTTGCCGTTGACCCCGAGCAGCGGCGCCGATGGCTTGTCCAGAAGCCCCATGTCCTTGAGCGAGAATGTCGGCGCGACCTGGAGAAATTCCTCCAGGGTCCGCGTCCCCATGGCGCGGCCGCGCGCCTCGAGCAGGCTCGCGGCGCCGAACAGGTAGGTGGCACCGCCGGTCGTGAAGGCCGGCACCAGCCATTTCTCCTGGAAGCCGTAATGCACGTTGCCGCCGTGAAACACCGCGGCCTTGAGGCGCTTCGCCTCCACGAAGGCGAGCCGCGCCGCCCAGTAGGCGCCGAAGCTGCCGCCCCACACGCCGATGCGGCTGCCGTCGATGTCGCTGCGCAGCGCCAGATGATCGATCCACGCCGCGTAGGTCCGCTCGGCGGCGGGGTCGGCGTACAGCACCGGATTTTCGCCGGTGCCCGGCATGTCGATCGTCAGGGTGGCGAGGCCGGCGCGATGCAGGAAGCCGCTCGCGCGCTGGCGGTCCTCCTTCCAGCCGTCGACGCCGCCCCAGTGCATGACGATCGCCGGCTTGGTGGCGCCGCGCGGAATCTGCAGATAGCCGGTGAGCGTCTTGCCTTCGAACGGAATCTCGACGATCTCGAGCGGCGGGTCGAAGTGCTTCGCGGCCTTGCGAAAGATGCGCACCGAGTGCCGATAGGCCTCAAGCTTGGCAGGCGTGCCGGGCACCGGGTAGCGCGCGATCATGCAATTGCTGAATGCCAGCAGGTAATGCTCGGCGAGGACCTTGTCGCCGGCGCCCTGCCGGGCGAGCGCGTCGCCCCCGGCCTCGTAATCGAGGCCGACCTTGCACCACGCCCGCGCCCACTCGTCCTGGTCGAGGCTGGTCAGCGACGCGAGCACCTTCTCGGCATCCTCGCGGCGAACGCCCTCGAACGGATTGATGTGCCCGGCGCGGCGCATCACTTCTGTCTTGATCTCGTCGAGCGAGCGGGTTTGTGCGCCCGCGTTCGGCGTCGTCGCAAGCGACGCCGCGATCCCGCAGGCGACCAGCGCGGGGGATTTCATGTCGGGCTCCTTTGTGCGGGGACGAGCGATGTCCTGCGCAAGGATGCGCGTTTCCCCATCCCTCAGCAAGCCGGCGGATGTCGGTGGCCGCGCGACGGAAGGATCGGCGTGCGCGCCGATTTGCGCCGGTCCCGGCTGCATGTATGCTGGCCGCGCGGGGATATTTCAGCCTCCCCTCCAGATGGCATGCCATCCAAGCGCTGGTCTCTTCCGACTGGAGCGACCCATGGATGGCGCGGTTCTCGGCCTCTTCCTCCTGGCGACATTTCTTGGCGGCATGACCTCCGGCATTGTCGGGTTTGCCATGGGTCTCGTGGTGTCCGGCATCTGGCTGCACATTCTCACGCCGATCCAGACCGCCGCGCTGATCGTGCTGTACGGGCTCGTGACCCAGGGCTACGGCCTGTGGAAGCTGCGGCACGCGCTGAATTGGCGGACGATCGCCCCGTTCATCATCGGTGGCGCGATCGGCGTCCCGATCGGTACCCTGCTGCTCACCTACATCGATCCGGCCTACCTGCGCATCGGCGTCGGGGCCCTGATCCTGCTTTATGGCATCTACGGGCTGGCGCAGCCGGCGTTCAAGCCGGTCAAGGCCGGCATCGCGGCCGACCTCACGATCGGCATTCTCAACGGAATGCTGGGCGGGCTCACGGGACTGGTCGGCATCGTCATGACGATCTGGTCGCAATGGCGCGGCTGGTCGAAGGACGTGCAGCGCACCGTCTTCCAGCCGGTCATCTTCGCGGCCGCCGTGCTGAGCGCGATATCACTGGGGCTGGCGGGCGCTGTCACGGTCGAGACCGCGAAGCTCTTTCTCCTCGGGCTTCCCCTGATGCTCGCCGGCCTTTGGCTCGGATTCAAGCTCTACGGGAAGCTCGACGATGCCGCGTTCCGCAAGGTGATTCTTTGCCTCCTGGTGGTGGCCGGGCTCTCGCTGATGGTGCCGGCGTCGATCTTCGGCCTTGTGGCTGCGCGATAAGTGCCGCGGGAACCAAACCCCCTTTGAAGGGTTGTGACCTTCAGCGCAATTTGAACCCGGCATGCGCCGGATGCGCGACAGGGATTGGATCCAACCGGAGGGACTCATCAAATGGACAAGAAAATCGCGAGTGTCGTCGGCGCCGTTGCGGGATTGGCAACGCTCGATACCGCGGCGCAGGCCACGACCGGAGCGACGCCGGCACCCGGCGAGCTCAACGGAGCTCAGTCATTCGCCGAGCTGCTCGAGCCGATCCCGAACGCGCTCGCGCTGCTGCGGGCGGCCGATGCGGCCGCGGCGCGCACCGAGACGGTCGGTCAGGCCGGTCCGGACGTCCAGGTCGCCCAGTATCATCACCATCATCACCGCTACTATCGCCACCACCATCATCACCACCACCGGGCGATCATCATTCGTCCGGGCGGCGTCTATATTCGCGGCCACCATCACCACCACCATCGCTATCATCACCACCATCACCACCATCACTACTGAGCGGCGCATCGCTCAGGATGGCGGCTCGCGACTGCTGATGCGGCGGCGGTTGGCCAAAAGGTCGGCCGCCCGCCCGCGCATGCACGGCAATCGAACGGGGGCGGGTACTTTGGCGATCCGAGGCTGGGGGTCACGATGACGCACACCGTCAAATGCAGGCTGCATGAGCGCCGGCTGGCGCCGCGGCGAACCAAGCTCGAAATGCCGGGGTGGGCCGGCAAGCCGGAGCCGCGTCGCGACGGTTCGCATGAATATCCCTGGCACTGCGTTCCCTTCTCCGAAGGCGCCCAATACGGAATCGAGCTGTTCTATCCGTATGACAACGAGCTCCACGTCGCCACGCGCGACGGCAAGCTGGCGCTTGACGGCGACTTCGGCCCCGATCCCGAAACAGGGATCGAGTGGCCGCCGTTCCGGACATTCGGCGAGCAGTTCTACACCTATCAGCTCCTGCTCGACCTGAAGGTCCCGGACGGAATGGCGATCAGGACCGAGCCGCATCCGCGCTTCTACACCGATCCGACCGAAAGCGTGCCGATCGCGGTGCCGGCACTGCTGCGTCGATGGTGGCCGATGGTCAATTTCCTCGTGTTCAAGTCGCCGGCCGAGGGCCGCACGCACATCTTCCGCCCGGGCGAGCCGATGGCGCAGATCCTCGTGATCCCGGCCGAGGCGGACTTCGAGCTGGTCGCGATGAGCGAAGAGGAGGCGGCCGAGCGCGAATTGCAGGCGCGCCGCATCCATGCGAGCCGCGACACGCTGTCCGCCGACACCCACTGGACCTCGTCCACCAACACGGCATTCGACGGCACCTATCGGCATCTCCACCGTGCCGCCAAGGCGAAGGCGAGGGCCGCCTCATGTCCGCGATCGCGCGAGGACTGAGCCCCGACGCGCTTGCCGCAACGGCGCGCGAACGCCAGCAGGCAGGCGAGGCGCTGATCGCCCGTGGCGAGCTCGCGGCGGCGCTCGACGTGCTGCGCGAGGAGCTCGAGCTGCGCCGGCACTTGGCGGAGCGCGATCCCGATGATGCCGACAAGCGCGCGCAGGTGGCGCGCACGTCCGCACGGGTCGCCGAGGTCCTGGTCTTCCGCAGCGCGATCACGGCGCTGCGCCAGGGCGTCAACGCCGGCTGCGGCCTCGGATCTCTGGCCGCCAAGGAACCGGCGCGGCAGCACGACATCTCGTGGACCCTGAGCTCCGCGGGCCGCACGCTGGCGGCACAGGGCGACGCCGCGGGCGCGCTCGCGCTCCATCGCGAGGGCCTGACGATCCGGCGTGAGCTCGCCGCGCACGAGCCCCGCAATGGCAAATTGCAGCTCGACGTGTCATGGAGCCTCGGGTCGATTGCCGACATTCTCGACGCCACCGGCGCATGCGAGGACGCGCTGGTGGCGCTGCGCGAGAGCCTCGCGATCCGCCGCGTGCTGGCGGCGGCGGACCCCGGCAATGACGGGCTGCAGTGCGACCTGGCGGCGAGCCTCGTCCGCATCGCGGAGGTTCTCACCGGAATGGGTGACCGCGCCGGCGCGCTCGGCGCCTATGGCGAGGCGCGCGACATCGTAAGCGCGCTCAGCGCGCGCGAGCCGGAGGTCGCGGCGCGGCGTGAGGACCTGGCGGCGCTGGACGAGCGCATCGCCGCCCTCGGCGCGCCCGCCTAGCGCATATTCCGACGAAAGCCTGCCCCGGACTTGATCCGGGGTGGGCGCCGGTTCGCCGATAAGAATATGCGCCAAATCCCGAATCTAGGGCACGTTCCGATTCGCTAGGAACGGAACGTGCTCTGTAACGTCAGATGGTGTCGCGTTTGCGCACGCTGTCGAGCAAAGAGGCGCGCAGCAGGTAGGCGCGGTGGGCGACCGGGTCGGACGCGGTTCGCCGCAGGTCCTCGTTGTGCTGCGCGCGCACGGCGGGGTCTTTCTCCTCCAGGCGCCGCTTGTTCGCGATGGTCTGCTGCTGGACATATTCGACGTTGAGCGGGCGACGGTGCCGATCGTAGCGATCGAGGGTCTCGGCTGCGGCCTCGCGGCGCATCACCCGGCCGAGCATGTCGGCGAGTTCGACCGCGTCGTGGATGCCGAAATTCAAGCCGAGGCCGCCGAGCGGGTTGTTCACGTGCGCGGCGTCGCCGGCGAGGAAGATGCGGCCCTTGCGAAATACGGCGGCGACGCGCTGGTGCACCTTGTAGAGATTGCGGTGCGCGACCGGATAGCGCCCGCGCGTGGGAAAGAACGTCTGCAGCCGGCCCTGCACCGCGTCCTCGTCGAGCGCCTGCGCATCGCTCTCGTCGAGACGGGTCGGAAATACCACGCGCCAGAGGCCCCTGCCGTCGTCGCCCGTGACCTTGAACAGGGCGCTCCATTCGTCCGGATCGGAGAAATAGTTGCGCGAGCAGCCGCCGAGCTGCGCGCCGAAATCGAACGGCGTCGTGAGCACCAGGAAGCGCTCCGGATGGGTATAGCCCTCGAACGCGATGTCGAGCGCCTTGCGCACCGTCGAACGTCCGCCATCGGCACCGATCAGATACGATCCGGCGAGCCGCCGCGTCCCCGACGGGCCCTCGACCTCGATCTCGACCCGGTCGTCGAACTGCTCGAGCGCCACGACGCGGGCCGAGAACTCGACCGTCGCGTTCGCGATTCCGCGCAGCCGGTCGATCGTCATGTTGGCGAGCTTGTGCTGCTCGCATTGCACCACATAGGGGTAGCGGGTGTCGTTCGCGAGGATTCCGAAATCGAAGGTCGCGATGACGTCGCGGCTGGCACGGTCCCAGATGCGGAATTTCGGCTCGATCAGGCCGCGCCGGATCACGTCGTCGACGAGGCCGAGCGCGGCCAGCATCTCCAGCGTCGCCGCATGGGTCGTGGCGGCGCGCGGCTGGTCGTTGACGCGCGGCTCGGCCTCGAGGACGTGCACCGCAAGTCCCTGGCGCGCGAGCGCCAGCGCGGCGACGACGCCGACCGGGCCGCCGCCTGCGATGAGGATGGGACGTTGCGTTGTGGGCGTCATCGGCGATGACCGCACCTCAGGCGACGCGAAGATGTCATTTCTGGGATGCGAGCCCGGTCATCCTGACCGCCTCCGTCCATTGCGCGACATCGGCCGCGATCGTCCTGGCGAACTGCTCGGGCGTGTCGCCGACCGGGTCGACGCCGTAGGTTTCCAGCCGCTCGACGAATTTCGGATCCTTGACGGCGGCCGCGATCTCGCGCGCGAGCAGATCGATGATCGGCTTCGGCGTTCCGGCCGGCGCCACCAGGCCGTTCCAGGTCAGCACGTTGAAGCCCGGAAAGCCCGACTCGGCGACCGTCGGCACGTCCGGGATCTGCGGCACCCGATGCTCGCTCGACACCGCGAGGAGGCGCACCGCCCCGCTCGCCGCCTGCGGCAGCGCGTCCGACACGTTGGAGAACATCACCTGGAGATGGCCCGCGATCACGTCGGTCAGCGCCGGCGCGTTGCCGCGGTAGCTGACATTGGTCATCTCGAGGCCGGCGCGCTTGAGAAACAGCGCCATGGCGAGATGCGTGAGACTGCCGGCGCTGCCCTCCGCATAGGCCATCTGGGTCGGCTGCGCACGCACATAGGCGATGAACTCGGCGACGGATTTGGGCGGGAAGTCCTTGTTGACGAGCAGCACGAACGCATTGCTGCCGACGATGCTGATCGGTGCGAAATCCTTGATCGGATCGTAGGCGACCTTCGTCATCACGGGCGTGATCGCCATCGGCGGCGTCACGGCCCACATCAGCGTGTACCCGTCGGCCGCCGCCCGGGTGACGGTCTCGGCCGCGATCGCGCCATTGCCGCCGACCCGGTTCTCGATGATGAAGGTTTGACCGAGGCGCTCGGTGAGCCGCTGCGCCAGGATGCGCGCGATGCCGTCGGCATTTCCGCCCGCCGCATAGGGGGCGAGGATCCGCACCGGCCGCTGCGGCCAGTCTTGCGCCTGCGCGGCGGCGGTCAGCGCGAGGATTGCTGCGGCAACAATGACTTTGAACGGGCGCATGATGTCGTTCCTCGATGGCGGTGGCGGCCGGCGGCGAGATGTACAATACATCGTTCGAGGCGCGCGCGTCGCGCGCTCCTCAGGACGAGGCGCTGCAGGTGGGGACTCAGAATTCCTCCAGGATCCGGCCGTGGCCAAAGACGCGGTCCTCGATGCCGCAGCGGCGCAGCGCGTCCCAGTAGGTCACCGCATTGATGGCGAGCACGGGCTTGCCAAGCCAGCGTTCGGCCTCGGCGGCGACCGCAACTGCGGCCAACGCGGTGCCGACCTGCACCAGCGCGTCGACGTCGGGCCCGTCGATCTCCTTGAAGGCGGCGCGGACCTCGTCGGCCGTCACCTGGGCGATCAGCCGGGGCGATGCGCATTTGAGCCCCTTGAGCCGCACCACCTCGAAGCCGGCCTCCGCCAGATAGAGCCGTACCATCTCGTCGCCGCGCGGCTGGTGTGGCGTGAGCACCGCGATGCGTTTTGCGCCGAACGCCCTGAGGGCCGCGACGGTCGCGGTCGAACCCATCGAGATGCCGACGCCGGCGCGCGCGGCGAACTCCGCCTGCAGCTTGTCGGCGGCCGCGACGCCGCCCCAGAACGTCTCGAGCGCGATCCCGACGATCAGGTGATCGGGTGCGCTGGTGACGATCTGGTCGATGGCGACGCCGAGCCCCTCGCGCATGTCGCGCATGTGCTCGAAGAACGCCTCCTCGGTGTTGAGTGGGCGCTCCTTGATGGTGGAGCGGCCGATGTGATTGGTCACGCCGCGCGGGCGCAGCGGCTCGCATTCCGGCTGCACCGTCGTGTTGGTCGACGGCACCACGATGGCGATCCGCTTGCGATATCCCAATGTGTCCGGCACGTGCCCGCTCTCCTCGCGACTGTGACGGCCGCAGGCTTGCAAACAATGATGGCGAGGGTCAATCGCGGTCTGCGCCGCGCGGCCGTTTGCAAACCTGATCCCGCGTTTTTAAGCTGGCCCGGATGCACGCAACCTCAGAACGATCCCGGTCATGACCGCGTCTGGACGTTTCCCGGATTGGGCCGACCTGACCGCGGGTGCGCGCGACGAACTGTGCGCCGGTGCGGCCGCGCATGCGCATCGCCTGGAGCCGCGGCTCAACGCGTTCATCGCGATCGCGGATGCGGGGCCCGCGCCGGCCGACGGGCCGCTGCGCGGCATGCCCTATGCGGTGAAGGATATTTTCCGGATCGCGGGGCGGGAGCCGAGCGGCGGACTGGGCGCGATCACCGATCTCGGCATCGCGGGCGAATCCGACATGCTGCGCCGGCTCGACACTGCCGGCGGACATCGGGTCGGCTTCACGGCACTGACCGAGCTCGCCTACGAGCCGTCCGGCCACAACGTTGCGCGCGGGCGCACCCGCAACCCGTGGAACCTCGACTTCATCGCCGGCGGCTCGTCCTCCGGCTCGGCGGCCGCGGTGGCGAGCGGAGCGGCCGTGGTCGCGCTCGGCTCCGATACGGCCGGCTCGGTGCGGATACCGGCGCATGCCTGCGGCGTCACGGCGTGGAAGCCGACATTCGGCATGGTCTCGACACGTGGCGCGATGGCGCTGGCGCCGAGCCTCGACACCATCGGCCTGCTGGCGCGCTCGGCGGCGGACCTGATGCCGGCGCTGCGCATCGTGGCCGACGCGGCGTTGCCGCAACATCCCGAACCCATCCGCCGCGCGGTTGTGCTGTCCGACCTCGTCGATGGCGCCGAGCCGTCGGTGCGCGCCGCCTGCCGCGCCGGGATCGATGCGATCAAGAGCCTCGGCGTTGCAATGGCGTGGCGGCACGGGGAGGCGGCGCGTGTCCGCATCGATCCGCTCGCCCTCGCGGTGCTGCAGGCCGAAGCGGCGCGCACCCATCGCGCATCGATCGAGGGGCCCGCGCTCGCGCCGGTGCCGCGCAAGCGGCTCGCCAAGGGGCTCGCGATCGATGGTGCGACGCTGGCGGACGGCCTGGGGCAGCGCGCGCGGCTGGTCGCCGAGTTCGTCGACACGCTGCTGGGGCCGGCCGAGGTCGCGCTGCTGCCCGTGATGGCGATCGGCACGCCGCCGGCGACCGCGTGCGATCCGGCCGCGGCCAACTTCAGCCCGCGCACCCTCTACGAGCTCAGCCGCTTCACCCGCTTCGTCAATTTTCTCGGCCTGCCGGCGGTCGCGCTGCCGGTCGGGTTCGACGATCGCGGGCTGCCCGTCGCGCTGCAGCTGGTCGGCCGGCCGACCGCCGATGTCGCACTGGTGGCGCTGGCCGAGGCTGTCCAGCGCCGCACCGACTGGCACGGCCGCATTCCGGCGGCGGTCGCCGATCTTGCCGCAACCTGAGGCGCACCATGAGCGACCCGAGCGATCCGAAGCCCGCCCTGTCGCATCTGCGCGTGCTCGATCTCACGCGCGTGCGCGCCGGCCCGACCTGCGTGCGCATCCTCGCCGATTTCGGCGCCGACGTGATCAAGATCGAGGCGCCGCCCGGCGTCGATCCCAACGAGAGCATGAGCGGCGCGCGCCACGGCTACGACATGGTCAACCTGCACCGCAACAAGCGGTCGATGACGCTCAACCTGAAGGAGCCGGACGGCCGCGAGATCCTGCTGCGGCTGGTCGCAAGTGCCGACATCGTGGTCGAGAATTTTCGTCCCGACGTGAAAGCGCGGCTCAAGATCGACTACGACAACCTGCGTGCCGTCAATCCGCGCATCATCCTCGCCTCGATCTCGGGCTTCGGCCAGAGCGGGCCATATCGCACGCGCGCCGGCTTCGATCAGATCGCACAGGGCATGGGCGGGCTGATGTGGGTCACGGGCGAGCCGGGCGAGGGGCCGATGCGCGCCGGCATCGCGGTCGCGGACTCCGCGGCCGGCGTCTACGCGGCGACCGGCATCCTGATCGCGCTTGCCGAGCGCGAGCGCTCGGGCCTCGGCCAATGGGTGCACACCTCGCTGCTGGAGGCGCAGATCGCGATGATGGATTTCCAGGCCGCCCGCTACCTCGTCGACGGCGAGGTGCCCCCGCAGGCCGGGAACGAGCATCCCTATGCGACGCCGATGGGCGTGGTCGCGACGGCGGACGGGTTCATCAATATCGGGGTCGGCGGCGACGGCCAGTGGCGGGCGCTGTGCGAGGCGCTGGAGCGCCCCGATCTCGCGGCTGACGCCGACTACGCGACCGGGGAGCTGCGCTTGCGCCACCGGCCGAAGCTGATGGCGCTGCTCAAGGAGATCTTCAAGACGCGCGGCTCGGCCGACTGGCTCGCGCGCCTCGAGCAGCAGGGCGTGCCGGCCGGCCCGATCTACCGGCTCGACGAGGTGTTTGCCGACCCGCAGGTCGCACACCTCGGCATCGCAGCCCCGCTCGCGCATCCGGTGCGCGGCACGACCCGGGTGGTGGGCGAGCCGGTCACGCTGTCACGCACGCCGGCGAGGATCGTGTCGCCGCTGCCGGAGGCGGGTACGCATACCGACGAGCTGCTTCGGGAGATCGGTTGCGGCGCGGACGAGATCGCGCGCTGGCGCGCCGCCAGGGTGGTGTGAGCGGCGCCGAGTTGCGGTTTGCCGGCGCGGCCGTCATAGTCGGTTGCGCGCGACGCGTGCGGCCGGCCCTGCGAGACCCGAGAGGAAGCGATGCCCCATGTCACCGCCGACGACGGCGTCAAGCTCTATTACGAGGAGGTCGGCACCGGCATCCCGGTGATCTTCGTGCACGAGTTCGCTGGCGATGTCCGCTCGTGGGAGCCGCAGCTTCGCCATTTCGGCCGGACGTATCGCTGCATCGCCTACAACGCGCGCGGCTATCCGCCCTCCGACGTGCCGCAGGGCGGCGAGCGCTACTCGCAGGACCTGGCGCGCGACGACCTCCGCGCCGTGCTCGACGCGCTCAAGATCGACAAGGCACACGTGGTCGGGCTGTCGATGGGCGGATTCGCGACGCTGCATTTCGGCTTCACCTATCCGGGACGCGCCCGCTCGCTGGTGGTCGCGGGCTGCGGCTACGGCGCGGCGCCCGACAAGCGCGCGCAGTTCGCCGAGGAAGCCGAGGCCGCCGCCAAGCAGTTCGAAACGCTGGGCATGACGAAGGCCGCGATGGGCTACGCCACCGGGCCGACGCGCGTGCAGTTCCAGAACAAGGACCCGCGGGGCTGGCAGGAGTTCGCCGATCAGCTCGCCCAGCACTCGACCGAGGGCGCGGCCGGCACCATGCGCGGCGTGCAGAAGCGCCGGCCCTCGCTGTTCGACCTGGTCCACAAGATGGCGACCATCACGTCGCCGACCCTGGTGATGACCGGCGACGAGGACTGGCCGTGCCTCGAACCCGGCCTCCTGATGAAGCGCACCATCCCGACCGCCGCGCTGGTGGTGATGCCGAACTCCGGGCACACCATCAACATCGAGGAGCCCGACGCCTTCAACGCGCATCTCGACGAGTTCTTCCGCATCGTCGATGCCGGGCGCTGGCCGACCCGCGACCGGCGCGCGATGGCGGGGACGATATTGGGGAGGTGATCCACCCGATGTCATTCCCGCGCTAGTCTTACTGCGTCACTTCCGCGTCATTGCGAGCGAAGCGAAGCAATCTCCCTTCACTTGCGCATGTGGACGAGATTGCTTCGTCGGCCTTCGGCCTCCTCGCAATGACCCGTGCCCTATCAAGTGACGCCGTAAGACTAGATGTGAAGCGTCAAGAGGTTGTTCCCGGCCAAGCCGAGGCGGCTGATGGGCGTTTGG
>Ga0209465_10001182_pt1 | contig 11761 bp, 11 predicted proteins | sample PanSoiPlot1MoBio_FD_188321 | JGI IMG/M metagenome (GOLD analysis project Ga0209465, IMG submission 188321) | Tropical forest soil microbial communities from Panama analyzed to predict greenhouse gas emissions - Panama Soil Plot 1 MoBio (SPAdes)... | ecosystem: Environmental > Terrestrial > Soil...
CCAGGAACCAGGTCTCGTCGGACCGCCGGACATTGCCCGGCCCCGCATGGGCCGCATTGATCTTGGCCGCGATCGCGACCGCGAGCACCGGGCGCAGCTCCTCGGCGATCTCGGGCGGCAGGTCCCGCCGCATCACCAGGCGATTGAGAATCGCCTCGCACGCGGCCGCGCGGCGGGCGAGCGCCGCGAAGCCGGGCCGCGAGAAGCGCGCGCCGTCATTCGCCGTGACGGTTCCGGCCACCCGGTCGTCGCCGCGCTCGACCAGGATGTCGGTCACCATCTCGGACAGGCTCTTGCGCTGCGCGATCGCGAGCAGGTGATCCTGGCTCTGCTTGCGCGCGATCGGGACCAGGATGTCGTCGCCGAGCGCCGGCGAGCGGATGAGGACCGGCTCGGCGACGTCGATGGCGTCCCCGGCGAGCCGGGTCAGCGTGCGAAGCGGCGCGCGATCGAGCTCGGCGATCCGCTCGGCCAGCTCGCGCCGGCCCAGCGGCTCGATTTCGTCGCGCACCATGTCCATGATCTCGTCGAACAGATCGAGCTCGGCCGGCGTGCGATCCGGCGCCGTGAACAGCGCGGTGGCGACCGCACGCACGAACTCGCGCCGCCGCTCGGACGACGGCTCGCGCGCAAGCTGCTGAAGCGACTCCAACGAAACGGGCATCGTTGTCACCTCCTCCTCGCCGCGCGCGACCTAGCATCCGACTCGAATTGAATTCCCTAAATGCAATCGCGAAAAACCGTTATCGCGGGTTTACCAACGAGCTGGTCGCTTTACCGTCGGCGCATGCTCCGGCGCGGAACAGCCGCCTGCCGAGACATGCGCCGATTTGAATGTCCGGATTGTCGCGACGGTCGAAAGCACCGGATGGGTCGCCGCCCATCCTTTGGCGACTCTCATGCACCAGTCCGCGAACCCGACGTTCGCAGGATTGCTTTGCGGGCACGACCGCGAACGCCGGGTTCGAAAAGCGCACTAGGTCGTAGGTCGCTGCGAATGCTTGCGAACTTCGGAATCAGGACACTAGATGTCTGGCGCATATTCTTGTCGGCGAACCGGTGCCCACCCCGGATCAAGTCCGGGGCAGGCCTTCGCCCGAATATGCGCTAGCGGGCGATTTCCTCCACGACCGTCCAGTTTTCCGGCCGTACCACCAGAATCTTGTGGGGCAGCTTCACGTATTTCGTGTCACGGATGTCAGGAATCGCGCTCGCCACATCCGCCGGCCAGGCCTGCATCGGGATGCTTGATGGCAACATCGTGCTCGGGCCAGCCGAGATGGCGGCCGGTGGGCCGGTATCATTGGACGTGACGCGATCTAGAATCAGCTTGCGTTGCTCGTCGGTCAGCTGCGGGCCGCGCGCCATGATCGGTATTTGGTCGAGCCGGTCGTTTTTTTCCGAGAAGCGGGAAGGTGTCGTAGAGGTATCATTTGGTGCTCCAGGCACCGCCAGCGACCCGTTGACGAAGACACCTGCGGGCGGCGTCGGGGCCTGCTTGGCGCTCGGCTCCTCAACGCCTTCAGCCCCCGGCACGCGCGGCGGCTGGGCGGGCTGGTCCTTTGGTTGGGCGGCCTTGTCCGAATTTGGGGCAGGTGCCTGCGCGCAGGCCACGCCCACGCTGCCGAACAGGGCAACCATGAACAATGCGTCGCGGACGCGGTCACTAATCGGATGGGCCATGGGGCACTCCTCGCGGCCCCTCCCGCGCGCTGCTGATGACATAACGCGCATAAACGGCGGGGGTTTCTCGCCTGTGGTCTGCCTTAGTGCCGCCGTTAACCGGTCACAGTCGCGTGTGCCAATGTCCTTCGTATGGGGAGCGAGATCACCGCGATTCTACGCAGTGAGGGAGAAACTGGTATGACTATGACGCAGACAGGACAGCATGCCGATGACGACGCCGCCGCCGCAAGCGGTGAATTCGAAGGCGAAATCCGCGAATTCATCCGTAAGGACGTCGCGCCGTGGCGGCGGCGGCCCGAGTCCGCGGCCGAGAGTGCAGGCGAGAACATCAGCATGCTGGTGCAGCGGGTCGCCGGCGCGTCCTTGAGTGAGATCGACAACGTCATGGACGAGCTGCGCGCGATGCGTGACCTCCTGCGCACCGAAGGCGAGCGTGTCCAGCGTGAGGTCGCGGGCTACGCGAACCTGAGCCAGACCGCGGCGTCCTCGATGAAGATCATCTCCGAAAGCATGTTGCAGTGGCGCAATGCCGTGAATTCGCCGACGGTGTCGCACGGGTGACCGGCCGCAGGTCGCATTGAATTAGTGAGTAGTCAATATATGTACTCACCTCAATATGTACTCAGCTCAGTGGGTAGTGCGTAGCGTTGTGTTGCGTTGCGTAGCGTTGAGTAGTGCGTGCGTGTTGAGTAGTGCGTGATGGGTGGCGCGTAGCGAGGGGTGGAAGGGGTTCACTCCCTGTTCGGCGTTCGCCAGATAAAAAGTCGCGAGGCGCGGCCCGTCACCGGGTCGCGCCTCGCGTGTTTGCGGACATCCTGGTCTAAGGCGTAATGTCCGCCACTACCGTATGGGTCACCGGGTCGACGAGCAGCACACGGTTGTCGACCGTCACGTAGCTGTACGGGCGGACCGACGGCACCTGCACGACGGCTGCCGCTGGCAGCGGCACCGGCACCATCGCAGCCGGCAGTTGCGCGCCGACCACGTAGCGCGCGGGCGCAATCGCGGGCGGCACCTGCTCGGCATAGACGTCGTCCACCTCGTCGATGTCGCCCGCCGGCGTCGTGACCGCGTAGCCTGTCGTCGCCGCCGGTGGAATCACGACCGCGCGGGGATAGGCTGGCGGCGGAAACGGCGGGTAGCCTGCGGGCGGAATGACCTGCTGCTGCACAATCGTGCGATAGACCACCTGGCGCTGCGACGGATTGAGCACCAGCGGCGCCGCCGCGAGGCGACGCGTCGTGTGGTGGACCGTGCGCGTCACGGCTGGCGCGCCGACCGATCGGTGCACATCGCGGTGGATATCCGTGCGGGGGTGTTGAATGACACGCGTCGCCGCGCGGGGCGCCGGCCTGCGCGCCGGCGCGGCGCCGGTCGTCTCGTCCACCCTCGTGGTCGTCGCAGTCACCGTCGGATAGGCCGGATAGGGCGCCGTGGCATACGGCCGAACCCGCACTGCGTCGATGTCGTAGGCGGGTGCGGGTGCGACCGTGAGGGTGTCGGTCGCCGGCGCGACCGGCGTTGCGGCAAGCGGCCGGCGCGTGATCACGGTGCCGGCCGGTGTTTGGGTTACGGTGGTTTCGACCGGCTCGCTGTCGATCTGCCGCGTGATGACATTCTGGGCGTGGGCGCCCGTCGCTCCCAACGCGACCGCCAGGCCGAACATCCGGCCGAGCCTCGCGGGATGCAGCAGTTTCATTTGACGACCTCCGCATTTCCACTGGATACCGGCCCAACGCCCCGCGCTTCGCGCAGTTCCGGCATGTTTTGCTGACGTTGCGCCGACGGCAAGCCTGCCGTCGGGCCCCGTCTCTTTCGGGAGGGGATGCCTTAAGGGCTACGTCAGCCGCCGGTAAGATATGAATGCCACCAAATTGCCGAGGATCAGTGGCATCGAGGTGGGATTCAAGCGTACGCGGTGAGGGGTGCGAACGGTGAGCAGTGAATAGCGAGCAGCAAGTGGCGTATCGTTGCTCTGCTGTTCGCTGCTCGCCTTTCGCGGCGGCACGGCCGCCGACTGTCAGTGCTCCGCGCTGCCAGGCTCCTGCGTCACCACCGCGACCACCCGGCGGGTGTTGGGATCGACCAGGATCACCTGCTTCTCGATCATGCCGACGCTGAACGCGCGTGCTTCGGGCACGACCTTCGCGAGCGTGTCCGACAGCGGCTTCAAGTCGATGGTATCGGGCACATGGGCGCCGACCGTCACGCGAAAGCCGATCGGTTCCGGATTGTTCTTACCCGTCTGAGTGACGCTCTGATAAATCGCGAGTCGCTGCGCCGGCGTGAGCTCGAGCCCACGATCGCCGTCGACGATCGCCTCGGGCGTCGGCCCAACTCCGGCGCCATGCGGTGGCGCCTGGGCGACTGCCGCGGCCGAAAGGACCAGCAGCGAAAGACCCGACAACAAGCTCACGGGACCGGCCCGTTTGTGTCTGCGAAACGTGAGATGTGCGTTCATGACATTTGCTCCCTGCCCCAACGCGACGCTCATCGAACGGTTCCGCGATCCTGGAACGTTCCGTGGCTACCGCCATGCGGAACCCCGCAGCGGCTTTGCGAGCAAAGCTTTGATCAAGCCTATCGTACCGGGAAGTCGAAATACGTGCCTGGGAACGGCTCGCCACGCAACGTAAAGTGCCACCACTCCCTGACGTACGGGCGGAAGCCGCGGCGGCGCATGGCGGCGGCCAACAGGACGCGGTTGGCGCGCGCATCGACCGAGACGGCGGTGTCGCCCGGCCATGAGCGCGGGCCGAAGGTGTCGAACGGCGTGCCCATGTCGAGATCGCGACCGTCCGCAAGCGTCACCAGCCCGAGATCGACGGTGGCGCCGCGCGAATGGCCCGACTGCACTGCGATATAACCGAGCCGGAAGAGATCGCGCTTGTTGACCGTGGGATAGAACTCGGCCTTGCGCTTGACGTCGCGCAGGTCGCGCGCCCACCGCACGAAATTCGCCACCGCGCGGACCGGGCGATAGCAGTCATACACCTTCAGTCCGAGCCCGCGGGCGCGCAGATCGCGCTCCACCTCGCCGAGCGCCTGTGCGGCCTGCCGCGTCAGCAGACAAAGCGGCCGCTCGTAGCCGTCGATCGGGGTGCCGACGAAGTTGTGCCCGCCCGCATAGCGCATCTCGACCACGAGGCCGGACACCACCTGTGCGGCGTCGACGAAGGCGGCGGGGCGGTCGGCGGCGCGAGCCGAGGTGGAGGCGAGCAGGAGGGAAATGCCCATAGCCCGGACGGAGCGCAGCGAAATCCGGGACCGGCGTCTCACGGGTCCCCTGCCCTTGCCCCGCATTCCGCTTCGCTCCATGCGGGCCGCGCGATCCGCATCACCCGCTGATGCGCGCGATGTCGGCGCCGCAGGCGACCAGCTTGTCCTCGAGGCGCTCGAAGCCACGGTCGAGATGGTAGACGCGGTTGACCATCGTCTCGCCCTCGGCCGCGAGCGCCGCGATCACCAGCGAGACCGAGGCGCGCAGGTCGGTCGCCATCACCGGCGCGCCCCTGAGCCGATCGACGCCCTCGATGGTCGCGGTCTCGCCATTGAGCTGAATGCGGGCGCCGAGCCGCACCAGCTCCTGCACGTGCATGAATCGATTCTCGAAGATCGTCTCGGTGATGCGCGAGGTTCCGCGCGCGCGCGTCATCAGGGCCATCAGTTGGGCTTGCAGGTCGGTCGGGAAGCCGGGGAACGGATCGGTCGCGACTTCGACCGGCGCGATCCCGGCGCCGTTGCGCGTGACGCGGACGCCCGTGTTGGTCGCCGCGACCTCGACACCCACACGCGCGAGCACGTCGAGCGCCGCCTGCAGCAGCTCGGACCGCGCGCCCTCGAGCGTGACATCGCCGCCGGCCATCGCCACCGCCATCGCATAGGTGCCCGTCTCGATGCGATCAGGCAGTACGCTGTGGCGCGCGCCGCGGAGCCGCGGGACGCCCTCGACCACGATGCGCGAGGTGCCTGCGCCGGAAATCTTCGCCCCCATCTTGTTGAGGCAGTCGGCGACGTCGCCGATCTCCGGCTCGCGCGCCGCATTCTCGATCACGCTGGTGCCGTCGGCGAGCGAGGCCGCCATCACGGCCGTATGGGTGCCGCTGACCGTGACCTTGGGAAAGACGATCTCGGCGCCCTTGAGGCCATTCCGGGCGCGCGCGATCACGTAGCCGCCGTCGATGTCGATCCGGGCGCCGAGTCGCTCCATCACCATGATCAGCAGGTCGACCGGCCGCGTGCCGATCGCGCAGCCGCCCGGCATCGAGACTTTCGCCTCGCCCATGCGGGCGACCAGGGGCGCGATCACCCAGAAGCTCGCGCGCATCTTGGAAACGAGCTCGTACGGCGCCGTGGTGTCGACGATATGGGCGGCCGAGATATGGAGAGTCTGGCCCTGATACTCGGTGTCACCCGGCCGCTTGCCGCCGACCATGACGTCGACGCCGTGATTGCCGAGGATGCGCTGCAGGAGCGCGACGTCGGCGAGCCGCGGCACATTGTCGAGGACCAGCGTCTGGTCCGTGAGTAGGCTCGCGATCATCAACGGCAGCGCCGCGTTCTTGGCACCGGAGATCGGGATCGCTCCGTTGAGCGGCCGGCCACCGAGAATGCGAATGCGATCCATCCTGGTCTCCCCGCGGCCGCCGATGGACCGCATCTTCGTGACGGTGACGGCTCCGCGCGCGCGACGCAATCGGCCGCTTGGAGCAGGGTTACTTCCGGCTTTCGATCAGCCCGTCCGGCACCAGTCAGGGCCAGATTGCGGCGAAAGTCGGGACCGGGTTACCCCACCGCCTTACGCGTCCCACCGGCCGGCGGGCCGGCCGATGGCTCGGCCGGTGCGGTCGAATCCTCGGCGGCGGCCCGTTCGCGCGCCTGCGACTTGCGGCGTTTCAGGTTCGCCTTGAGCGCCGCCGCGAGCCGCCCGGCGCGGGCGTCCTTACTCGGCTGCGGCGGCTTGCGCGATGTCATGGCAACGGTCTTATCGACCCGCATGCCGGATCAGGCAAGGCATTTGGTGGGGTGATTTCATCCCATCGGGGCCGCACGATCCTTGCACCGGTTACCCGCCTGTGGCAGTTTCCGCGCCGTTCGGGGGCCCGCTTCGCGCCGCCGCCCGCGCTGCCGTAGCTCAGTGGTAGAGCACTCCCTTGGTAAGGGAGAGGTCGTAAGTTCAATCCTTACCGGCAGCACCAGATCCTCAATAAAAACAGTTAGCTTCTTGCATCGCTGGTGCCGGACGACTTTGCACCGGGAAATCTGTACCCACCCTGTATCCACCAAAGGCGGGGCCAAGTATTACCAGCGAGACGTGGCCATAATGGGCTAGTCGGGCGAGGATATACGCGCGCCTTACGCGCGCTGCCTACCATTCCCGCCATGCCTCCAAGCATCGACCATCCGGCAACGTCTCCGGGACCGGCGGCGTGAAATCGCGACCGCAGGACGGATGCGGATCAGCCCGCCGCCACAGTCTTCCAGGAGATGCGCGTCCGGCCGTCTGCGAGCCTCAGGATTTTCGTGGCAATCGAGAGCGCAGGAAAGCCAGAGCTTCCTCCGAAAAATTCACGACCGGCAGTGTGACGAACTGACTTCGCGTCAAGAACATCATCCAGAATTCCGGCGTTTCCCACACATCGATGAAGCGCGTCCAGGGCAGCGTCACCGAGCCGAGTTCGGAAGAGATCGACATATCCTGATCCCGAAAAACGAGTTCGGCCGTCGGCGAGGCCATCGACCGGAACTTGCCGACGGTGCGGACGAAATGCGCCCGCCAGACGAGCAGGAAGACCAGGGGCACGAGCGCTATTGCGGTCATGTCGACGGCGAGCAGCCACGACGGCCCGCTGTTCCAGCTGCTCGCAAGACTTATGCCGGTGAGCGCGATGGCGACAAGCAAAAGCCAGCTGCGGCGGCGCAACCCACGCCAGACGAACAATCGGACGGCCCGACGCAGCATGGGCTCGGTATACACGACCCTGTAAGTCGTCGGCGTCGCCACCAGGTTCCCTTACCGAAGGTAGGCTGTGATCCTAGCAGTCCGCAAAGTTGGCACGCCAGTGGACACGCCGCGGCATCAGCTGCTGCCTCCGCAGCGGCAGTCGACGCTGATCCCAATGCATTGCGGGGTCGCGAGCGCGCTCTCGGCGCTGATCGCGGGGTCCGCGCGTCCCTGCATCCGCTGCGGGGCCATCGTTTAACGAACGTTCGACAGCGGCTTGGCAATCGATCGTATCTCGGCGATGAACACCTCCGCGAGCGGGCTGAGAACCCGCTTTCTCAGCGTGAAGATCGCGATCGGGCGCCGCGTGCTCGGCATGGCGACCGCCAGGGGACGGACGGTCGAATACCTGTTGGGAACCGCAAGCGCGAAACCGTGGATGAAGGTGAGAAAGCCGCCGGTCACCAACAGCCGGTTGCGCAGGCTCTGCGACGGCGTGACGACCGTCGCGTGCGGCGGCTCCAAACCCTCCTCGCGGAACGCCTCGGCCGCGAGCGCCGTGGTGAAGCTGTCGGTCGGCGACATCACCCACTTCTCCTGCGCGACCTCGGCCAGCGCGATCCGCCGCCGCCGCGTCAGCGGATTGCGCGCGCCGGCCGCGACGAGCAGCTCGTCGTCGAACAATGTGTCGACGCGCAGCACCTCTTCTTCCACCCGTCCCATCACCCGCATGATCCCGACCTCGATCGTGCGGTCCATCAGTGCGCGGTGGATCAAGGGCGCCGTGCCGGTCATGATGTGGAAGACGATACGCGGGTGCCGGCGAGTAAGCCGGTTGATCACCGCCAGTACCGGCCCGGAGGCGATCGCCTCGGGGCACCCGACCCGCAGCTCACCCGCCGTCGGATCGGCGAGGAACTCGATGTCCTTCACGCCCTGGCGCAGCTCGTCGAACACGGCGACGCCTCGCCGGATGATGGCCTCGCCGTATTGCGTCGGCGCGACGCCCCAGGCGCTGCGTTCGAGCAGCCGCACGCCGAGCGTATGCTCGAGATCGGCGATCGAGCGCGAGATCGCCGGCTGCGAGGTGCCGAGTCGCTGCGCCGCCTTAGCCATGCTGCCAGCTTCGACCACTGACATGAGCACGCGCACATCGTGCAGCTTCAGGCGACGTTCGACGCGGTCGGTCGATGCCATGGCGCTCGTCCTATATCAGAACCGATATAGCTTCATCGAACAATAGCATTTCCCAGCATAGCAGGCGCTCGCTATCGTTGCATCGAAAGTCGCTCAGGCTGCCTGTCGGAGGAGACCATGAGCAGACGAGGCTTGATGCGCGACACCATCGCGATCGCGGCCACCATCGCGCTTCTGGCGCCGCCCTGCATGGCCGGCGAGATCTGGCCGAGCCGCCCGGTGACCATGGTCGTGCCCTTCGCGGCCGGCGGCACCGTCGATCCGATCGGGCGCGTGCTGGCGGCCGGCCTTTCACAGGTGCTGGGCCAGCGGGTGATCGTGGAGAACGTCGGCGGCGCCGGCAGCACCGTGGGTACCAACCGCGTCGCCAAGGCCACGCCCGACGGCTACCAGTTCGTCTTCGGCAGCATCGGCAGCTTCGCCCAGAGCCAGTCCCTCTACCGCCATCCGCCCTACAACACCTTGACGGATTTCGCGCCGGTCGCTCTGGTCGCGCAGCAGCCCGTGCTGCTGGCCGCGCGCAAGGATTTGCCCGTCGGCAACCTGCAGGAGTTCATCACCTACACCAAGGCGAACGAAGGCAAGATGCAGTACGGCTCGCCGGGCGTCGGATCGGGCAACCATTTCGCCTGCGTGTTGCTGAATGCCGCGATCGGCGTCCACATCACGCACGTGGCCTACCGCGGCGGCGGCCCCGCCATGCAGGATCTCGTTGCAGGAAGGCTCGACTATCAGTGTCCGAACGACGTGCTGGCGGCGCCGCTGATCGCAAGCGGTGCGATCAAGGGCCTGGCGGTACTGTCGCATGAGCGCTCGACCGTATTGCCGGATCTTGCGACCGCGCGCGAGCAGGGCCTCGCCGATCTGGATGTATCGAGTTGGTTCGCGCTCGCGCTGCCCAGCGCCACGCCTGCGGCGATCGTCCGCAGGCTCAACGAGGCCACGGTCGCGGCGGTCGATGTTCCCGCCATACGCGAACAGATGAAGAAGATCGGAGCCAATCTGGTCGCGCCTGAGCGCCGGTCGCCCGAATACCTGCAGAAGTTCTTCGCGAGCGAGATTGCAAAATGGGCCGAAGTCGTTAGGCAGAACGGCCTGGTGCTCGATTAGGAGACGCCGCGCCGAGACGGCGCGGCCAACGCAGCCTGCAGGAGCCGGTGGATCGACCGATGACGGCCAAGAACATTCTCTTCATCATTTCCGACGAGCACCAGGCGCGCGCCCTGTCGTGCGCCGGCCACGCGATCGTCCGCACCCCAAACATCGACCGGCTTGCCGCGCGCGGCACCCGTTTCACCACCGCCTACACGCCGTGCCCGCTTTGCGTCCCGGCGCGCGCGAGTCTCGCGACCGGACGCTATGTGCACGACATCGGCTACTGGGACAATGCGATGGGCTATGACGGCCGCGTGCCGGGCTGGGGCGCCCGCCTGCAGGCGGCCGGCGTGCGGGTGGAATCGATCGGAAAGCTGCACCATGCCGACGGCGCCGCCCCGACCGGATTCGATCGCCAGCACCACCCGATGCATCTGGCGGAGGGCATCGGCCAGGTGTGGGGCTCGGTGCGCGATCCGATCCCGGGGCCGCGCGACGACATCACCCGTTTCAGCGAAGTCGGCGCCGGCTGGTCGAAATACAATTCCTATGACGAGACGATCCGCGACACGACGGTGGCGTGGTTGCGGGCTGCGGCGTCCGACGAGCGTCCCTGGATGCTGTTCGTCGGCTTCGTGGCGCCGCATTTTCCGCTGATCGCGCCACAGCAGTTCGTCGATCTCTATCCGCCCGCCGCGATGGCGTTGCCGAGGTTGACGCCGCAGAACGGCTATGTGCGCCATCCCTGGCTCGCGGCGCAGGAGTCGTTCATGCCGACCGACGTCGAGTTTGGATCGGACGACGACAAGCGCCGCCGCGCCATCTCCGCCTACTACGCGCTGTGCACGATGATGGACAGCCACGTCGGCGCGATCCTGGCCGCGCTGGACGAGACGGACGCACTCGCGCGCACCGTGGTGATCTACACCTCCGATCATGGGGAGGCACTCGGAGAGCGCGCCCACTGGGGCAAGTCGAACCTCTACGGCGAGTGCACGCAGGTGCCGCTCGTCATCGCCGGGCCCGACGTTCCGGCCGGCACCTGCTGCGAGACGCCCGTGAATCTCATCGACCTCGCGCCAAGCTTTCTGGCCGCTTTCGGCCTGGTGGATGCCGCGCTGCCCGGCCGCTCACTTTTCGAGATCGCGCACGAGCCCGCCGATCCGGCGCGTACGGGCTTCTCGGAGTATCACGCCGTGGGCGCGCCGTCCGGTGCGTTCATGCTGCGGAAGGGCCGCTGGAAATTTCACGAGTATATCGACTTTCCAAGCGAGCTGTTCGATCTCTGGACGGATCCGGATGAACGAATCAACCGAGCCGATGATCCGGACTGTCACGAAATCGTCGCTGCGATGCGGCGCGAGCTGAGGCGCATCGTCGATCCACTAGCTGCCGATCGACAGGCCAAGGCCGACCAGCGGGCGCTGGTCGCAAAATTCGGAGGGCGCGACAAGGCCTTTTGGATCGGAACGAAAGGCGCCACACCGGCACCGCTTTAGGCTACGAGAGCGCTAACGAAGATGACCTTTCCCAGGGACTGGCGGAAAATTTGTGAGACGACACGACTGCAAACGCTCGCATTTAATTGTGCAGCACGTCGCAATACGTACCGGCTGCCCGCAGCGCCGCGCATAATTTTGCCGCCCCGGCCCGGCTGTCTTCGCCCACTCGGACCCGCGCGGCGCCCATCTGGCCTACGATGCCGCGTATGACGACATGCGGCTCACGGTCGGCAATGATCGCCGCATACTTTGACCGCCACTCGCGGTAGAGAGCAAGCGCCTTTGCGGGGGTTGGGCCGCCGACCACTTCCACGCCCCATGGCTTGATGGTTTCAGG
>Ga0209465_10001183_pt1 | contig 11760 bp, 11 predicted proteins | sample PanSoiPlot1MoBio_FD_188321 | JGI IMG/M metagenome (GOLD analysis project Ga0209465, IMG submission 188321) | Tropical forest soil microbial communities from Panama analyzed to predict greenhouse gas emissions - Panama Soil Plot 1 MoBio (SPAdes)... | ecosystem: Environmental > Terrestrial > Soil...
GCCGAGCGGATCATCAGCCAGAACGGCGTCAAGCTGATCACCGGCACATACGCCTCGCCACTCGGAATCGCCATCAGCGCGGAGGCAGAGCGGCAAGGCGTGGTCCATTGGGAGACGATCGCCTCGGCCGACATCATTACCAAGCGGGGCTATAAACACGTTTTTCAGGTCGGACCGGCTGCGAGCCGTTACGGCACGGCCGCGCTCGATTTTACCAAAGAGGAGCTCGCGAGCCGGCTCAACAGAAAATTTGAGGATTTGCGTATCGCGTTGCTCTGGGAAAACCGCGCTTTCGGTACTGCGGTCGGCAACGGCGTCCGCGCCCGCGCGAAAGATCTCGGCATCAATCTGATTTTTGACGAGGGCTATGATCAATTCATGACGGACATGACGCCGCTGGTGCAGAAGCTCAAAGACGCTAAACCTGACGTGCTGGTGGTCATTTCCTTCATCAATGACACCGTTCTGTTACACCGCAAGGCGAAGGAGCTTGATTTCAACGTTCCAGCCGTGATCGGCGTCAGTGCCGGGCATTCGGTGCCAGACCTGAAGGATTCAATCGGTACTGCGGTCAACGGCCTGTTCGTCAGTGACTTGCCGGTGCTGGTGAATCCGGCCGCCTTGCGGCCAGAAGTGCAAGCCGCCGCCGAGGAGTTCAATAAGCGCTACGAAAAGATTCAACGTCGTGTCCCAGCCGGCCATGCAGTCGCCTCATTCGCCGCGTTGTGGACGTTGTTCAATGACGTACTACCAAAAGCCAAATCGATTGCGCCCGAAGAAGTCCGGGCCGCAGCCCTGTCGATGGACCTTCCACCCGGCAGCTTGATTAATGGCAGCGGTCTGAAGTTCTCTAATTTCGATTTGCCGAACGATCCAAAAGATGCGGGCCAGAACATCCGCTCGTCGATTGGCGTTTGGCAGTGGCAGAATACGGCCGCTCGTCAAGTCTATCCGAAGAATTTGGCTACCAACGAGATCGCAATGGTCCCGTTGCCGGATTGGTCGAAGCGCTAAATTTCGGGCCCGCGGGTCAACGCTGGCAGAGGGTGATGAGCACGATCGTGCAACTGCTCGTCTCCGGCATCATGCTGGGCGGCATCTATGCAGTCATGTCGATCGGCCTTACCTTGATTTTTGGCGTCCTGAAAATCGTTAATTTCGCCCATGGCGAATTTCTCATGCTCGCCATGTATGTCGCATGGGCGATCGTATCCAGCACAGGGATAACGACCTACACGGCCATGGCCGTGGTTACTCCCTTACTGTTTGGCTTCGGCCTGCTCGTCTATCTGCTGATTGTTCGGCCCGGTATCGAAAAGCCGCATTTGGTCGTCGTGTTCGCCACCATGGGCCTTTCGATCGCGATGCAGAACCTGGCCCTTGTTGCAATGACCGCTGATCTGCGCGACGTGCCGCCGTTGTTTGGCGGGGCTCCGATCAAATTCGGACCACTCTACTTGCGAGTCGAGCTGCTGCTCGGTTTCCTGATCAGCATCGCCATCACACTGGCTTTGACGCTCTTCATGAAACACACCTATATCGGGAAAGCCATCCGCGCCACGGTGCAGGATCGTGACGCCGCTATGTTGATGGGCATTAATGTGCCTCGACTGTTTCTTCTGACGTTTGCCGGCGGTTCGGCTCTGGTCGGTATCGCCGGCTGCATCATGTTGCCGCTTTATTCGACCTTTCCGACGGTCGGATTGAACTTCGTATTGATCGCTTACGTCGTCGTCGTTCTCGGCGGCATGGGAAGCATGGAAGGAGCTTTCCTCGGCGGCATCTGCATAGGAATCGTCCAATCATTGAGCGGCTACTACGTTGCTCCAGCCTACGGTCAGATGTTCTATTTTCTGGTTTTCCTGCTCGTGATGGTCTTCCGTCCCAATGGGCTGCTCGGCCAGCGCGGCGCCGCAATGGTTGGAATCAACGAGTGATGGTTGAGGGACGAAGCCCTGCGTCTGTAGGCATCCAAGCCATATCGTTTTCGGCGGCGCCCCGGCGCGGCGCGCTGTCCATCATAGAAATGGTGGTCCTTGCCTCCTGCATCGTTGTGGCGGTTGTTGTGAGCAACCGGTATGCCGTCGACATCATGATCCGGACGTTTCTCTGGGCCGGTTTGGCGCTTGCATGGAATATCGCCGGCGGCTATGCGGGCCTCATTTCGTTCGGCCATGCGGCGTTCTTCGGGATTGGCGCGTACACGTCTACAATTCTGCTGTTGAATTATGGCGTGCCACCGTGGTTTGGAATGTTTGCAGGGACCCTGATCGCAGGGTGCGCAGGCGCGCTATTGACGATGGTGTGCGCGCGTCTGCGTGGCCCGTTTTTTATCCTCTCGACCTTGGCAGCCGGCGAGGTGGTTCGAATCGCAGCCCTTAATTGGCGCACGCTCACCGGCGGCCCGGAGGGCCTCGAAATCCCGCCGGTGCCGAGTGTTGTCGATATGGTGTTCAAGAGCCAGTGGCCGTACGCGACGATCGTAATTGCGTACATGCTTGCCATGTTCGCCTTATCGGTTTGGATCGAGCAAACCCGATACGGTTATTATCTGTTTGCGACACGTGACGATGAAGATGGCGCGTCAGCGATCGGCATCAATCCCCGCCACACGCGCACTGCAGCAATGGCGGTATCAGCTGCCACGACCGCGATCGGGGGAACGCTGTTCGCTCAATACTTCCTCTATCTCGATCCGACGCATGTCATCTCGCCCGATATTTCATTTCAGTTCGCCCTGATTTGCGCGGTCGGGGGCCTCGGAACGGCCAGCGGGCCCGTGTTCGGCGCGCTGATCATTGTGCCGTTATCGGAGCTGTTACGCGGTTTACTCTCCCAATCAACATCAGGCCTTCACCTCGTCATCTATGGCATCATCGTCATTATCGTCATTCTGTATTTCCCGTCCGGCATTTCCGGCGCGATTAGCCGTGCGGCGTCAAGGTTGTCCCCAAGGGCCGGATTGCCACCCGTGTCTAACCTAAAAAATTCCGATGCTGAATCTTGAGGCTGTCGGCCGCCAATTCGGGTCTTTATGGGCCGTGCGGGACGCCAGCTTGTCTGTAGAGCCCAGCGAGATCGTCGGGATCATCGGACCAAATGGTGCCGGGAAAAGCACCCTTTTCAACCTCATCGCCGGGGCCATTGTCCCGACAACCGGCGTCATTCGGTTTCTCGATCAAACCATAGATTACGGCAAGCCATATCAAGTCGCCCGCCGCGGCCTCGCACGGACATTCCAGATTCCAAAACCGTTCAAGCAGCTGACCGTGCGCGAAAACGTCATGCTCAGCGCGCTGCGGCGCCACCATACGCCTCGCCAGGCAAACACTGTGGCGATGGCGACGATGGAATTCATCAGGATCATCGAGCTTGCCGAAGCGTCAGTGGCAAGTCTCACCATCGGGCAGCTCAAAAAGCTGGAGCTTGCCCGCGCGCTGGCGGCCGAGCCCGTGTTGCTGTTGCTCGACGAGGTCATGGCCGGCCTCACGCCTCCAGAAATCAAGGAGATGATGACAGTGATTGGGTCGCTGCCAAAGCGCGGCATCACTGTGGTTTGGGTCGAGCACGTGATGATGGCGATCATGAACGTCGCCGAACGAATCGTGGTGATGCATCAAGGTCAGATCATCGCCCAAGGCACGCCCGCAGACGTTTCGAAAAATCCGGCGGTTATCGGCGCCTATCTCGGCGAAAAGTATGCCTATGCTGCGCGTTAGCAACTTGTCTGCTTTCTATGACCGCACCCAGGTCCTGCACGAGATCAACGTGCGAGTCGAAGAACGGGAGATTGTCGGGCTCGTTGGCGCCAACGGCGCAGGCAAAACCACGACCTTGTTGAGCATTATCGGCCTCAAGACTCGCACCGAAGGCGAAATCTGGCTGAACGAAGAGCGCATCGATCGTTTGCCGGCGTACGAGCGAGTTCGTCGGGCGATCGTCCTCATCCCAGAACGACGGCGGCTATTTCCGTTTATGACCGTTTTCGAAAACCTCGAGCTGGGAGCCTATCTGCCGGGGCCGCGCGGGGACCGCAACGCCAGCCTAGAAACGGTTTTCGATCTGCTGCCCGTTCTTGCCGAGCGTCGCCACCAGATCGCGGGGTCGCTCAGCGGCGGAGAGCAGCAGATGTGCGCTATCGGCCGTGCGCTGATGAGTCGCCCGCGACTCCTCATGCTCGATGAGCCGACGGAAGGCCTCGCACCCCTTTATGTCGAGCGCCTATTCGATCTGATCGTGCGCCTGCGGGACGACGGCATCACCATTCTTCTCGTCGAACAGAATGTTGAGCATGTCCTCAAAGTAGCCGATCGCGGGTATGTGCTGGAAAACGGCCGGATCGTGCTGCAAAACTCCGGACAGGGCCTTCTAGCGGACCCGCGGCTGAAAACCGCCTATCTCGGCCTTTGAGGCTGTGGAGCATGATCACCGACATTCACGTCCACCATGTGCCCGAACCATTTGCGCGGTTTGTCGAAAAGGCCGCGCCATATCTCATGCATCGCGACCCGCCATCTGGCGAGATGATTACACTCAATGTGGGGCCGTTGAGGTATGGCCTCAGTCGCACGTTCTTCGATCCTGAACGGTTGATCAAGCGCATGCGGGAAATGAGGGTGGACCATGCGGTCCTTTCGCTCGCTACTCCATTTGTGAAGTTTGACGTGCCGGCAAGCCTCGGGATCGAGACGGCCCAACTGTACAACGATGAAATTGCGAGAATGCACAGAGCGGCGCCGGACACATTCGACGGATGGGCGTTCCTGCCGATGCAGGATCCAGAGGCGGCGGCCAATGAATTGCGCCGGGCCGTGCGCAACCTTGGCTCGATCGGTGGATATCTGGCCTCGAACGTCAAGGGGCGCTATCTGGATTCGGAAGAATTCGCGCCAATCTTCGACGCGGCGACCGAACTGGATGTTCCGCTTATGGTTCATCCATCCAATCCGCCGGCCCGCGAGCGGACGGGCGATTACGAATTGGCTGTCGTCAGCGGGTATCTTTTCGATACCACTCTCAATATCTTTCACATGATCTTCGGCGGGTTATTGGATCGATACTCGCGTCTGCGGCTCTGCTGCACGCATCTCGGCGGTTTTGCCCCATTGTTGCGGGCGCGCATGCAAAGAGAGCTCGATACCAATCCTGGGCTTGCCGCCCGCCTTAAACGTCCGCTGTCCGCCTATTTACAATCGATCTACTACGACACCATCTGTTTTGAGCCGGCGTATTTGCGCGCTGCCCTTGAGTCCGACGGTATCGACCCGGCGCATCTCGTTCTCGGTAGCGACACACCATTCCCGCTGGGGGAGCCGGATCCTGTCAGCTTTGTCCAACGGTCGTTTCGCGGCCATCGCGCCGAAACAGCTGATGCCATCCTTCATCGGAATGCGAGTAACTTGTTCGCGCCTCGTAGCAGCGGAGTACCGCGATGAACTTGCGCAAACTCAGTTTGACCAAAGAGACAATCTTTGCCGACGCAGGCCGGCTCATCAGCCAGCCCATTACTCGAGCGGTCGCGGTGGCCGTCGTCGACAATCCGTTTGCTGATCGGTTCGTTGACGATCTGTCGCCGCTATTTGCAGACGGGGCCGAGCTTGGCCAACGAGTCATGCCTGACCTTGCTAGCTTCCTTTCGCGCCCGGCTGTCGCGTACGGGAAGGCTGCGATTGTCGGTGTGGCTGGTGAGATCGAGCATGGAGCAGCAATGATCCACCCGCGCCTCGGCCAGCCGATGCGGGAGGCAGTTGGCGGCGGCCAGGCGATCATTTCATCGAATGTCAAAATCGGTGGACCTGGCACGTCAATCGACGTCCCATTAGCCCACAAGGACAATATTTGGTCGTTTGATCATCTCGCTACGATGACGATTTCGAGCGACGATGCGCCACGTCCGGACGAAATCGTGGTGATTATGGCAATTTCAGACGGCGGACGCCCACACCCTCGCGTTGGCAAAGGGCGGGTTTGAATCATCAGAAAGCAATGAATGGACGCGCGAAGCCCGCCGTATTGGTATTTCGCCAATGATTGACTGACCGGATGGCTCGGCTTGGCAGGTCAAGGTGAATCCGACTCACGCGCGGGTGAGTAGAATTCGCTTGCCGGGACCTGCCCCGAGACCGACCATGGCTGCCTGTCTCGCAGGAACACTCGGGATGCCCAATTTGCTGCTCGAACACTGCGGGCCGGTCGCGTTGCTCACCCTGAACCGCCCGGAGAAACTCAACGCGCTTAATAACGACCTCATCAGCGCGCTCACGGCAGCGCTCGACTCGATGGAGTTCGACCGTTCCGTGCGGGCGATTGTCATCACCGGAGCGGGTCGTGCCTTCAGCGCTGGCGCCGACATTGCGGAATTTCAGCCGCATATGAAGGCAGGCCCACCCGAAGCGATCGCGCATTTCATGCGGCCGGGGCATCAGCTGACCCGTCGGATCGAGCAGTTTGCGAAGCCGGTCATCGCGGCCATCAATGGCCTCGCGTTCGGTGGTGGCTGCGAGCTCGTGGAGTCGATGCACATCGCCTTTGCCGCGGACACAGCCGTCTTTTCCAAGGCAGAAATCAATATCGGCATCATTCCGACGTTTGGCGGAACGCAACGTCTGCCACGGCATGTCGGCCGCAAGGCGGCCACTGAGTTGATTCTCAGCGGGCGCCAGTTCGATGCAAGGGAGGCCCTCGATCTCGGCCTGGTCAACCGGATCGTGACTGGTCGTGAACTGCTGAAACAAGCGATGGCGCTCGCGGAAGATCTCGCGACAAAGCCACCGCTCACGCTCGCCGCCGCGCTTTGGGCCATCCATCACGGCATGGACGCCTCAATCGACGATGGCCTCGCCATCGAGGAAGCCGCCTTCGCCCGTATTGTGCCGACCAAAGATGCCAATGAGGGCGTGGCTGCCTTCGTACAGAAGCGCCGTCCCGAATACTCCGGACTCTAGGACCGGCCCGCTGCGGCAATCCTCGGTTAAGCGCCCGGAGGCCTCCGGCTGCGGCTCACCCAGTCCTCCCAGTCCAGCGCGGCCACCTCCTGCTTGATCCAGTCGCGGAAGGCCCGCACGTGGGGACGGTTCTGTCGCTTCTGCGGGCAGACGAAGTAATACGCGCGACCCGAGGGCAGGGTGAGCTCGAAGGGTGTCACGAGCCGGCCCGTGCGGACCTCATCGTAGGCCAACACGTCGTGAGTGAGCAGCACGCCAGCGCCTTCGACCGTGGCGTCGAGCGCGTGATCCGCGCTGCTGAAGCGCAGTCCGCGGCTGACATCGACGCCGTCGACCCCAGCCGCCTTGAACCAGTCGACCCAGGTCGGTAGCTCAGCGCGGTGGGCAAGCGACTCGTCATGGATTAGCGGCACCTCTTTGAGCGCCTCTGGCGTCGCGAAGGCCCCGTACATCTCCATGAGTTTCGGGCTGCACACCGCCACGAGGTGCACCGCGACGAGTTTCTCGGCCACCAGCTCTCCGTCAGTCGCGGCATCGACCGGCAGATTACGCACGGCGACGTCGACACCGTCGGTCGTGAAATTGGCATTGGCCAGCGTTGAGGAGACTCGCGCGTCGATCTCGGGATAGGCGCCCGAAAACCGGTAGAGCCGGGGCGCAAGCCATTTCGAAGTGAACCCCGGCGACGTGCTGATCACCAAAACTCGTTCGGCGTCGGCGTCCATCAACGCAGCCACAGCTTCGCGGATGTGACCGAACCCGGTTTGCAGGCCTGGATAGAGTTGCTTGCCCTTGGGCGTGAGCGCGATCGACCGAACCCCACGTTTGAACAGCGTGAAGCCGAGCAGCTGTTCAAGCCCGCGGATTTGGTGGCTCAGCGCGCCGGGTGTCACGCCCAATTCTTGTGCCGCCTTGGTCAGGCTCAGATGCCGTGCGGCTGCCTCAAACGCGCGCAGCGCACTGAGCGGCGGCATCGCATGACGCATGAGATTCTCTCAATTGCGAGGAGAGAGAATATCCTTTGTCACTGGGCTACGTTCGAGTCAATCTCAAACGGACGGGTGAGTATAGCTCAATTCTGGTCATCCGCGACGGACACAACCAATGACGTCGCCAGCCCATCTCAGCGACTTCCCCGGTTGCCACGGCCGCACCGTCGTCGCGCCCGACTCCGCCCGCGCGAAGCCCGGCATCCTGCGACGCATTGTTGATGCCATTGGCGCATTATCAGAGCGACAAAGCGAGCGCGACATCGCCCGCTTCATCGCGCGCCGGGGCGGACGCATTACCGACGAGGTCGAGCGCGAGATCGGGCGCCGCGTCATGACGTCGAACTGGGGCGCTCGCGAGTGACATATGCGCTGAGGTGATGGCCGACCGCGTCTGATCGCGCTAACGCTTCGCATCGTCAACCGGCTACCACCGCAATCAAGCCGGGGGTGGATCGATTGCATTTTCGCGAGCGATGCCCCAGCGCAGCTGGCACTGGCTTGGCTGGCGCTGCGATACCCGCTGACTGATCTCTACCCATTCGATATCCTGCAACGCGGTCCTGGCTGAGGGGGATCGAATGCATTTCCATGAATTGAGACGCCGCGATTTCATTACGCTGGTCGGCGGCGCGGCAGGATGGCAGATAAGCTCGACGATCTGGCTCGCCGTCGTGGTCGGCAGCCTCTATATCTTGTCGGCAAAACTGAGCCTTTCTCTGCTCACGCCCACCGGCGTGGCTGTGTTCTGGCCGGCCGCCGGCGTCGCGGCGGGCGTGCTCATCGCTTTTGGGCCGCGAGCGCGATGGGGGGTGATAATTGGGACGATGGCCGCGACCATCGTGGCCAACCTCCTGGGCGATCGAAACCTCTGGAGTTCCATCGTCTTCGCGCTCTGCAACGCCGGGGAAGCCGTGCTGACCGCGTGGCTGATCGAGCGCTACTTTGGTTCGCCTTTCAGTCTCGACCGGCTGAGCCACGTGCTGGGCCTATTGGGGGCCGCGATTGTAGCAACCGCCGTCTCCGGAATCGGCGGGACCCTAGGGTTTGCCTTGTTCCATGACGCGTCGGCATCGATCTTCGCCACCTGGCAGGAATGGTTCGCATCTGACGCACTCGGCATCGTCACGATCGCGCCGCTGGTGATCGGGCTCGCCTCGGCCGCACGCGAGCCGCCGGCGCAGAGCGAAACCATCGAAGGGCTCATTGCGCTGGCATCGCTCATCGTCATGAGCGTCATCGTCATTGCATTGCCACCGAAACCCTGGACGACGGTTGTGCCGATCGCGCTGCTGTTTCCGGTCCTGTTGTGGATCGCGGCGCGCTGCCGGCCGGTCTTCGCTGCCGCGGCGGCCTTCATCGTCACCCTCGCAATCGTCTGGACGACAACGATTGGAGTCGGTCACTTCGGCGATCCCGGTGTCCCGATGGCGGATCGCGTGCTTGCCGCTCGCGCCGGCATCCTTGCCGTCGCGCTCTGCGCATACGTTCTCGCCGCGCTGTTCGCCGAGCGGCGGCAGCACGAAGTCGCGCTCGCGGAGAGCGAGGCCCGCTTGCAGGAGGCACTCACGGCAGGGGCGGTCACTACGTTCGTATGGGACGTCGACACGGGTTCGTCGCAGCGCAGCGCCGACGCCGCGCAGATTCTCGGGTTCGACCCGCGGCAAACTTTTACCCCGAACAATTTTCTTTCGCGGGTGCATCCCGACGACCGCGAGCGGTTCAAGGCGCTCGTGCGCGGTGTCATCCCTGAACGTCCTGCTTATACCATCGCTTTCCGCTTCACGCGCCCCGACGGCCGGGAAGTCTGGCTCGAGGAAACAGCAAGGGCGGAATTCGACGCTCTGGGGCGACTTGTACGCCTCAAAGGTCTTACTCTCGATGTCACCGCGCGCAAGCGATTTGAGGACCAACAAAGCCTGTTCATCGCCGAGCTCGATCATCACGTCAAGAATCTGCTGACCCGCGTTGCTGCCGTCGCCAAGGACACGCGCGAGGACAGCGGTTCGTTCGACGCGTACATTCATGCACTCGACCGGCGCATACGATCCATGGCCGATGCCCACGGGCTGCTCAGCCAGAGTCGCTGGGATGGCGTCGATCTCGCCGAACTCGTCCGCTGCCAGCTTGCGCCCAACGGAACGGACGCAAACACGACGATCGCTGGGCCGCATGTGACGCTGCCAGTCCCGGCGACCCAGGTGCTGGCGATGGTGCTGCATGAGCTGGCGACGAACGCCGCGAAATACGGAGCGCTGTCGACCCCGCATGGGCGGGTGGAAGTGAACTGGAACCACGGACCTGGCGAGGATGCGGCGAACCTGTCGATCGCATGGCGGGAAATCGGCGGCCCCGCCGTGGCAGCTTCGCCCGACTGCAGATACGGCATCAGGATCATTCGCGATCTCATCCCGCAAGAGCTCGGCGGGTCGGTCGACCTTGCATTCGCGTCCGGCGGTATTTGCTGCAAAATCGAGATTCCCATGATGCAAGGCCCCCCGCGCGGAATCGTCCGCTCTCAAGTCAATTGAGCACGGTTGCGACAAGCTCCACTGCGCTGGCGCGTTCCTGCCGTGGCTGCCGAACGGTCGCCCGGTACCGCTCGGAGAAAATCTCCACCCAATCTCCAACAAAATTCAAGACGGGCTAAAGCCCGGCGTCAGGCTTGTCGTCGAAGGCGCCGCTACGTTCGTGGGCCGCGAACACCCCTGGCATGGACGTGGAGGACGAGATGCGCAGCCGCACGACACTTCTTCGCCGCCGATTCCTGCATCTGGCCGCGGGCGCTGTCGCGCTACCGGCTCTCGCGCGGATCGCGCACGCACAAGCCTATCCGTCCCGGCCGGTGCGGATCATCGTCCCGTTTGCCCCCGCCGGCCCCAACGACATCATTGCCCGCGCGCTGGGACAATGGCTGACGGAGCGGCTTGGGCAGCCTTTTGTCATCGAGAACCGGTCCGGCGCGGCAAGCAATGTCGGCACGGAGGCAGTCGTGAATGCGGCACCCGACGGGTACACCGTCTTGATGGTATCGTCGCCGCAGGCGATCAACGCGACGCTCTACGACAAGCTGCATTTCGAGTTCAGGCGCGACATCGCGCCGGTCGCCGCGATCATGCGCGTGCCGAATGTGATGGTGGTCGACCGGACCTTTCCGGCTCGATCGGTACCCGATTTCATCAGCTATGCCAAAGCCAACCCGGACCAGCTCAACTTCGCGTCGTCAGGGATCGGCGCGTCCAACCACATGTCCGGGGAATTGTTCAAGATCATGACCGGGATCGCGATGACGCACGTTCCCTACCGCAGTTCCGGGCCTGCACTGGCCGATCTTTTCGGCGGCCGGGTGCAGGTGATGTTCGACTCGATCGCCTCCACGATAGAGCATATCAAAGCCGACAGGCTGCGCGCGTTGGCGGTGACATCGGCCCCGCGATCAACCCTTATTCCAGATACGCCCGTCATGAGCGATTTCGTTCCCGGCTATGACGTAAACAACTGGTTTGGGCTTGGCATGCCGAGCCATACGCCGGCGGAGGTCGTCGACAGGCTCAATACCGCCGTGAACGAAGGCCTCGTGGATCCTAACTTGAAGGCGCGCTTAGCGGGCATGGGAGGAACCCCATTGCCCGGCTCGCCCTCGGATTTCGGCAAGCTCATTGCTGAGGAAACCGAAAAGTGGGCCAAGGTCATCCGCACTGCGAACATTAAGCCGGCGTGATGCGCCTGCACTGTCACTGTGCGGCCTTGATCCCGAGACTTTGCGCGATCGCGGCGAGCTGGTCGCGGATCTCCTTAATGCCGGCCGCGAACTCGCGCGGGCCACG